>JAEEGL011366289.1_pt1 | contig 19357 bp, 15 predicted proteins | sample 9134231 | NCBI WGS metagenome assembly JAEEGL01 (sample SAMN16246548, study PRJNA631951) | gut metagenome | biome: gut microbiome; feature: rumen; material: fiber-attached | host: Bos | place: Iran: Karaj | collected 2018-10
AATTCAAGTTCAGGTGATGGGAGAGGTCCAGGCTCCAGGTACTTACACGCTCAGCTCGCTCGCAACAGCCTTCAATGCGCTCTATGCGGCGGGAGGAATTGGCGACCTCGGTACGCTCCGCGAGATCAAGGTCATGAGAGGAGGACGTCAAATTGCCACTATCGACATTTACGACTTTATCCAAAATGGTGTGCTGTCTGGCAATGTCAGGCTCCAGGACAACGATGTTATAGTCGTTGGTCCGTATAAGACGCTCGTATGCCTCAGAGGTAAGGTGAAAAGACCGATGTACTATGAGATGCGAAACAACGAGACAGTCGCCATGCTTATAGACTATGCCGGTGGATTCACGGGGGATGCCTATAAGAAGAACATACGTCTTATCCGTCCGGGAGAGAAGGAATATGCACTCTACAATATCGACGAGTTTGACCTCCCCAGCTTCACGCTTACCAACGGCGACTCTGTTTATGTGGACAGCGTGCTCCAGCGTTACTCCAACATGGCGGAAATCAAAGGAGCTGTCATGTATCCGGGAAGCTACCAGATTAACGGAAGCATCTACACCCTCCGTGGATTGGTGGAAGCTGCAAACGGATTACGTGAGGACGCTTTCGACGAGCGGGTTATCATCCACAGGCAGAAGGACGACCTCACGCTCGAGGCGATTACTGTCAACCTCAAAAATGTCATGAGCGGTGTCGATCCGGATGTGCCACTCAAGAAGAATGATAAGGTCATCGTTCCAAATAAGACAGAACTGCTTGGCGACCGATATTTTGAAATTGCTGGACAGGTGAATTATCCAGGAAAATATCATTATGCAGATAACACCACGGTAAAAGACCTTATCCTACAGGCGGGGGGACTTACCGATGCTGCCTCTCTTGCCAAAGTTGATGTTTATAGACGTGTACACAATAAAAATGCAACAGAGGCATCCGACACCATTTCCCAGCTTTTCTCGCTGGATTTGTCAGAGGGACTGCAGACCGGATACCATGAGTTTGAACTCAAGCCGTTCGATAGAATTGTCGTAAGGAAAAGTCCTGACTATGTCGTCCAGCAGAATGTCTATATTTCTGGTTGTGTCAATTTTGAAGGCTCCTATTCTATGGGAACAAACAACTATAGGCTGACAGACCTCATCAAGGATGCGGGAGGACTCACTGAGTTTGCATATCCTAAAGGATGCAGGCTTGAAAGGCAACTCACGCCTGATGAGAGAAAACAGCGTGAGGAGGCATACAGGGCACAGCAAATTGCACTCTATGAGGAGAGCATGAACAATACAGAAAAGAATTATCAGCTTGAAAAGGCTGACTCCATTCTGCAGCTCAAACTCGCCATCGGTAACAGATACGCGGTGGAGGTCGATTTGGAGGAAGCCCTCAAGCATCCAGAAGGTAAGGCAAACATTCTGCTTAGAAATGGTGATAACATCAATATTCCTCAATATACTAATACAGTCAAAATCAGTGGGGATGTCATGCGCCCGTCGTCTGTTTATTTCAAGGAAGGAGAAACGCTCTCTTATTATATCCAGAGAGCGGGTGGATTTGGTGAAAACGCAAGAAAACGCAAAACTTACATCATCTACATGAATGGCTCGGTGAAATTGGCTAACAAACATTTTAAAAAGGAGATTGAGCCGGGATGTGAAATAGTTGTGCCATCCAAACTGGCAAGCAATAAACTATCAACTGCAGAGAAATCTATGATTGCCACATCTACAGCATCATTCGCCACATTAATGGTGGCCATCTCTCGTATTATCCAGTAAAATAGTGGCTGTTTCAATTTGTTCCCACGAGCCAAAGGCTTGTTATCTCCCTTTTATTACTCCCAGTTTTTTCTGATTAACAAACAATGAAGCATAATAACAAAATAGATATGGATGCCGAGAACAACATTGCAGGCGAAAATAAGCAACTCGATTCTCAACAGTCTGTTGCCGGCGATGATTTGGCTCAGCCGATTGAGCTACAGGAGAATCTCCCGGAGAAGGAGACTCAGGGGCAACATACAGCTGACCACCGGCGTCTTGTTCTTGACAACGAAGGCAAACCATTGGAAGAGGAGGACCAGAAACCTCTTGATTCCGATGGGACAGTAGAGAATGCCGACGAGATTACTCAACCTGTGGAATCTGATGACGAAGAAGAGGATGACGATAACGAAGAAATATTAGATGACGACGGAAAACTCGACCTCACCAGAATTTTTAAAATCTTAAAAAAATACTGGTGGATGCTTGCACTTAACTGCCTCATTATCGGAATCATTGCGGCACTGCTTATTGTGGAGGAACCCAGAACCTATACGGCATCGGTAAAACTTGCACCCGAAGCAAGTACGGCTCCCGCTGGCGGTTCGCTGGCTTCGTTGGCATCATCATTCGGTGTGGATATAGGTACCATTTCTTCATCCGATGCCATCAGACCAGACCTCTATCCCGACCTGGTTTCTTCTTCAGACTTCCTGCTCGACCTTTTTGATTTGCCTGTCAAGACACTTGACGGAAATGTCTATACGGATTATTACACCTATCTGAAGAAATATCAGCGGAGCTCATGGTGGAGAAAGGATATGAAGGAGTTTATGTCCCAATTTAAGGATAAGCCTAAAGACCCAAAAGCGATGGCTGGAGGGAAAGAAAATGGGGCAAACAGCAATAATAGCCAAATCCATGTCCTGTCACCGCAAGAAGAGTCTTTGGTGGAAGGAATGCGTGCGGCTATCAACTGTTCTGTAGATAAGCAGTCGTTTACCATTACAATTCAAGTCACCGACCAGGATCCGCTTGTCTGTGCAACCGTGGCTGATTCTGTCAGATCGAAGATTCAAACTTTTATCACGGACTATCGCACTAAAAAAGCCACCAAGGATTATTACTATTATTATAAGCTTCTTCTGCAGGCAAAAACGGAATATGAGAAGGCTCTGAAAGCATATACATCTTATGTTGATACGCATAGAGATATTATTCTTCAGGCTTACATTTCGGAGCGCGACCAGCTTGAGAATAATATGCAGCTGAAACTCAGCACCTATAATGCCATGCTTACCCAGGTTCAGAGTGCTAAGAATAAAATTCAGGAAAACACACCGGCATTTACCGTTTTACAGAATGCTGTAGTTCCTGTGAAGCCTTCCGGACCGAAACGTATGATTTTTGTGCTTGGATTCGTCTTCCTTACATTTGTCATAACAGCGGTGATGATTGTAATAAGAAGCTAACAAGAGATGGCAATGGATAAAAACAGACGTACATTCCTCAATGTGCTTGCACAGTATGTCAGAACAATTATCAATATTTGTCTCTCGCTTTATTCCACCAGACTGGCACTGCAAGCACTTGGAAAGTCCGATTATGGACTTTTCATGCTTGTTGGAGGCGTTGTCGCTATGCTTGCCTTTCTCACGAATGCCATGGTGGTGACTACACAAAGACATCTTTCTTTCTATTATGGAAAAAAAGACCTTCAGCAGGTAAAGACTGTTTTTTCCAATGCGCTTATTTCCCATATATGTTTAGGCTTGTTGTTGGTGGCTATATTGTTTGCTGTCCGCCCGTTGCTGATAGCAGAACAGGATGGATACCTCAATATAGACTTGGAAAGGATTGCAACCACAAAGACTGTGTATCTGATTGTGGTGGCCACTTTATTCATGACTTTTATTACTGCACCGTTTAGGGCTTTGTTTATAGCAAGGGAGAATATCGTTTTTATTTCAATTGTCGATATTTGTGACGGAATCATTAAAGTGGCATTGGTGCTTTGTATTTTTTGGGTTGATACAGACAAGCTGCTGTTTTATGCGTTGATTTTTCTTTTTGTGCAGTCTTTGAATTTCTTGGTGTTTTCGCTATTTGCCAACCGCAAATATGCCGAATGTTCTCTTCTGCCAAGAATTAAAGATGTGAAATGGTCGGAAATTGGACGTATTTTTAATTTCGCAGGATGGACTATCTATGGAAACGCATGTGTCATTGCGAGGACACAGGGAGTGGCTGTTTTGCTAAACCGGTTCTTCGGAACGGTCATCAATTCTGCATACGGTATTGCAACACAGGTATATGGCTCTACGGCGTTTCTCTCACAGGCTATTCTTAATGCTATGAGCCCAAGGGTTATCAAGGCGGAGGGAGCTGGCGACCGGCAGCTGATGCTTAGGCTGGCGGGGGTTACCAGCAAATTCTGTTTTTTGCTTTTGTCAATGTTTACGATTCCCCTTTGCTTTGAAATGAATGGTGTGTTGAATTTCTGGCTTGGAGAACAGAATGTGCCTGAATATGCTGCTGTTTTCTGCCAATGCATGATTATAGCCATGATGTGTGACCAGATTACCGCTGGACTGATTGTGGCAAATAGAGCTATTGGAAAGATAAGAAATTATCAGTTATTGATTAATACTACGAAAGTGATGACCATTCCTTTAGTATGGCTGTCTCTTCATTTAGAGTATCCTGTGGCATGGACGATGTACATTTACATTTTTTTTGAATTGCTTTGTGCTGTCATCAGATTATTCTATATGAAGGCTACAACAACGCTTTCGTTGATAGGGTATTCAAAACAAGTGTTTGGCAAGATTTTTCTCCCTACTGTCACATTGGTCGTGGTTTGTGTTTTATGCACAATGCTGCCGGCCATGAAATTCAGGTTTTTAATAACATTGGCTTTGGCTGTGGGTGTTGATGTGCTTATTGTATATTTCTGTGCATTGGAAAAGACAGAGAGAGACATCGTTTTAAAATTTTTACATAGAAAACAGAATGATAAGAAAGGCATTTAAAATATTACAATTCAAATTATTGAAAATTCTCTACAGGAACTCACCAAAGAAATGGGCTGATTTTCTCTACAGATATAAGTTCAACAAAAAGTTGGACTGGGATAATCCTAAAGATATCAATGAGAAAATCAACTGGCTGAAATTTAATCACGACACAACTCGATGGACTGAACTTGCCGACAAGTACAGAGTTCGTGAATATGTTGAAAGTCTTGGATATGGTGAATTTCTGCCAAAGCTCTATGGCAAATGGGATAGGGCGGAGGATATTGAATGGGATAAACTGCCCAAGAAATTTGTCATGAAAGTTAACAATGGAAGCGGTGACGTGTTGCTGTGTGAGAATAAGGATGAACTTGACAAAAAGCAGGTCATGAAGAATATGAACCGGCTGATGAAAACCAAGTTTGGATATAGAATGGCTGAACCACATTATAACTCCATTATTCCTTGTATTATCGCTGAAGAATACCTCGACCCGAAGAAACAGGCTGTGCCGTCGGAGAGACTGACTGATTATAAGGTGTGGGTTTTGAACGGAAACCCTGAGTACATTCTTGTTTGTTCTGATAGAACGAAGGAAGGGATATGCAGAACGATTTATGACACTCAATGGAAGATGTATCCGCAATACACGCTGAAGAAAGGCCATTCCACCACTACTGACAAACCGATTCCATGTCCCAAATGCCTTAATAAGATGCTGGAAATGGCGGCTAAACTCTCCAACGATGAACCACAAGTTAGAGCCGATTTCTACGAGGTGGATGGAAAACCATATATCGGTGAACTTACTTTCACATCATTAGGTGGTTTTCACGATAATTACTCTCAGGAGTTTCTCAATATATTAGGTGATAAATGTCATCTCTCATAAGTTGTTAAACTATGTATCTTCAACTAAAGGAAATTAAATGGATTCCATTTTGTGTCATTGCTGCCTTTGTAACAAGGGTTGGCGTGACGCTACATGTGTTTCCGTCTCTGATGTTGTTTTCTTATCTTGCATTAGGATTAACGATACTTAGTTTCTTTTTTTATTTAATGCTCTATTTAAAAGAAAAACGTATGACAACTTTTGCTATGGCGTATGTGTTGTTTTTTGCTTTTCTTTTTGCGATGAGTGTTATTAACGATGCGGAGTATCTGATGGCTTTTTATGTGGCGGTGGAAGTTTTACTACTTTTGCTTCTATTTGCTTATTACCAGAAGAACTTGAAATTTATTGTACAGACATTCGCTTTCTTTTTTTCCTTAATTATCTATATTAATCTTGCCATTATGATCCTCTTTCCGGCATGGATGTTTCAGGCAAAGGATATCTATGATTCTTTCTTGCTCGGAGGTAACTATAATCAGATGGGAGCTCGTCTGATTTGTGGGTTGGTGGTGAGTGTGCTTTGTATTCATTATAGCAAATGGTGGATTCTCAACTCTATAATTCTCTTCCTTGTCTGCGTGACCACATTGCTTTTGGTGGGCTCCATGAATTCTACGGCTAATATTATTGTATATGGTCTCTTCTGCCTGATTCCATCACTAACGCTGAGAAAGGCTGCCATTGTATCCTTGTTCGTTGTCTTTATCCTTTTTCATGTGTTTGTGGTGTTTAACGGAGAAAGCATACATCATAATGAATTGGCTGTGTATATCATTGAAGATGTATTGGGAAAGGATATCACATTCACTAATAGAACTTTCTTGTGGGAAGGTTCAATGCGTCTTTTCTCAGAATCACCTATTGTTGGACACGGAGTTGGAGGTGCGGATTGGTATAGGGCTAATCTTTCTGCTATGGCGCTTGGACCTCATAATTTTCTATTGTCTATTTTAATTCATGGTGGTATTGTGCTGTTTGCTATGTATTGTGTGATTTGTTGGATGGCTTTTAAAAAGATTATAGAGAATTTTGATTTTGGAGCAAGTGTTATTCTCATGGGAATTGCTGTGATTATGTTTATGATGACTATGGAGGTCTATTCTATATTCTTTATTTCCTTTTTCCTCACTTTTGCTTATTATTATAAAGATATACGTGAATCGTTTCCTCAAAAAAGTGGAAATAAGCCTTCGGGTTTTACAAAATAGTAGAGATTACTCATGAAAGTACTTTATATATTACATTCAACGTTTGAGGGTGCAGGTTCTACTAAATCTTTTCTTGCTATGCTAGAGGGATTGATGGGGAAAGGTGTTGATGTGCAGGTTGTTGTGCCTGATAGAAATGGGATTTTTAACACTTTGAAGAATAATCATGTGACGACCTGTGTGCTCAATTATAGATCTCATGTCTATCCTAAATTTGATTCATTCACTAATGCGCTTCTTTTTCTTCCAAGATTGTTTCTGAGATTATTTTTGAACAGGATGGCTGTAAGTAAATTGAAAAAGACTGTAGGTAATCAACATTTTGATATTATTCACACTAATGTCAGTGTTGTGAATATCGGCTATGTGGTGGCAAGGAAGATGGGATTGAAGCATGTGTATCATGTAAGAGAATATGGAGACCTTGACTTTGGCTTTGTCTATTATCCATGTAGAAAGAATCTTTTGAAACAGCTGAACGGGGGGGGCTCCTATTCTGTGTGTATTACTAAAGACATACAAAACCATTATGGATTAATCAACTCAAAATTATCAAGGGTTATTTATAATGGTATTATTGAGAAAAAAGATTCAGATAAACTTCCTGATAAGGATTTTGATAAACGGTTCTTTCTATATGCGGGAAGAATAGAAGAAGCCAAAGGGGTTTTAGACTTAATTGAGGCGTACCTTGAATATTCAAAAGACAATAATTCTCCTTTACCCCTCTATTTGGCTGGAGAAATCAATGACAAATCTTATTATAATAAAATTTTAACAAAACTTCACAATAACAATCTGAGTAAATCCGTTACTTTCTTAGGACAAGTAGATAATCTGGATGAATTAATGTCGAAGGCTTGGGCGATTGTCATTCCTTCTTTAAATGAGGGTTTTGGCCGGTGTATGGCTGAGGCTATGTCGAATGGATGTCTGGTTGTTGGCAGGAATACTGGTGGAACGAAAGAACAATTTGATAATGGCTTAAAATTGACGGGTGAGGAAATAGGGTTCAGATTTGAAAATGTGGATGAGTTGGCTAAGCAAATGATGATGATTGGGCAGATGAATGTGAATGATAGAGGAGTTTATGTGAACAGGGCTTTCCACGTTGTGAATCAACTCTACACATCAGATAATAATGTTAATGAGATTTATATGTTTTATGAGGATATCCTTGCTTCTTAATGTTTCTGGATATTGTTCTTTAAAATACTCCTTTGTTCCGAATTGTTTGTAAGATAGTTTTTCCTCTTTTGAAAGTGTTTTTTTAAGATGAAGGCAAGAGTCATAGCATTTTATCTACCTCAATACCATCCCATACCAGAAAATGATGAGTGGTGGGGACCGGGATTCACTGAATGGGTGAATGTCGTCAAGGCTAAGCCGCTTTTCAGAGGACATTACCAACCAAGAATTCCTGCCGACCTCGGATTCTATGATCTCAGGCTGCCGGAAATACGTCAACAGCAGGCCGACCTTGCAATGGAGGCTGGCGTGGAAGGGTTCTGCTATTATCACTATTGGTTTGGTAACGGAAAGCAACTTCTTGAACGGCCTTTCAATGAAGTGCTGGCTTCTGGTAAACCGGACCTCCCCTTCTGTCTTTGTTGGGCTAACCACGACTGGACCAACAAGACATGGCAGAAAGGGTTCAGCCTCAAGGCTGACAGCACTATCATGAAAATGCATTATGATTTTGAAGACCATAAGAAGCATTTTTTCAGCCTTCTGCCTGCTTTTAAGGACAAACGATATATTACGGTTGATGGTATGCCCCTTTTTGGAATTTGGGCTCCAAAAGATGTTCCCGAAGTCTCTCGTTTTATCCAGCTCTGGAGACAGCTGGCTGTCGAAAACGGGTTGCCGGGAATCCATTTCTGTGGTTATACCACTAACGCCACAGGACGTTCAGTCAAAGGTGGAAAACTGTCGCTTTGGGCTACTGATGAGGCGGCAGAGCATTATCAGGCAGTTTTGGACTTGGGATTTGATGCCGTTATTTCTACGGGATTGTCAAGAGGACAATCTATGTGTAAGGGAAAAATCAGAATGTTGGCTTATTATCTGGCAAAACATACCTTCCTGCCGGCTCACAATCGTACGGACTACGAGAAAGTCATGAACAACTATTATGTGGAAGAGGATGGATGGGAAAATGTCTATCCGACATTGATGCCACAATGGGACAGAACACCCAGGGCTGGAGTCAGAACAAATCCCCTAACTAATGCTACCCCGGAAAAATTCCAGAGAAGCATTGAGCATGTCCTGAAATTAATTGAGAAAAAACAAGCTCAGCATAAAATTCTATTTCTCAAATCATGGAATGAATGGGGGGAGGGTAATTATGTGGAGCCTGATCAGAAATTCGGACATCAGTACCTAAAGGCTATTCATGATGCAATCTTCCAATAATTGGGTTCACAAAAGTTTTGAATATGAATATTAAGACTATATACGGAGGCTTTCTTACCCTGATGTCTAAGCTAATGGGGATTGATAACGCGAAGAAATTTGACACATGGTTGCGCTTTCACAGAAAGCTGAACCTGAAAAATCCCACTACGCTTGCGGATAAGGTATCGTATATCGAACTGCATGACCAGTCGCCACTTGCAGCCAAATGCACAGATAAGGCGGAAGTCAGAAAGTTTGTGGCTGAACATGGATTTGAGGAGATTCTTGTCCCTTTGATTATGGAGCCTGTTAGCAGTGTGGAACAGATTGATTTCGACAAGCTTCCTGATACATTTGTGTTTAAGGCAACGCATGGTTGCAGGATGAATTATGTGGTTAAAGACAAGAATAAGATAGATAAGGTGGATTGTAAACGAGTAATAAACAAATGGCTTAAAACAACCTACGGCACTTATTCCCTGGAACCCCATTATCTTAGCATACCACCACGTGTTTATGCCGAGAAATACATTGAGGACATGGAAGGGCTCATCGATTATAAACTCCATTGTTTCAATGGAGAACCTAAGTTCTTTATGGTCTGTACAGGAAGAAACGATAAGGCCGGGCAGAGCATGGAGGTCTTTTTCAGTCTTTTCGATACAGAATGGAATTTTATAGATGAGATTGTTGGATATAAAAACGAAAAAAAAGGACCGTCGGATATTCCAAAACCGAAGACTCTCGATAAAATGATTCATATTGCCAAAGAACTCTCAAAGGATTTCAAATTTGTAAGAGTTGATATGTATGAAGTGGAAGAGAAAGTATTGTTTGGAGAACTTACGTTTTCACCAGCTTGTTGCGTTTTCCCTTATTTCTCCAAACAGTTTGTTGCTCAAATGGGTGAATTGCTCAAAATCTGATTGACTATGGGTGTTACGGTTTTGGGCCATTTCGGAGGAAAAAAAGTCTTCAACGACGGACAGACTGTGAAGACGATGATGACATTTAATGCGTTGCAGAAGGTTTTGCCAAAGAGAATTCATAGGATTGATACATACTATCTTCGGCATAATCCTCTTCTTTTCTTCTTTCAATTGTTTGTGGCGTTATGCAGGGATAAAAGAATCGTTGTGCTATTGTCGAATAAAGGCAGGAGGATTTTATCTCCTTTTTTATTTTTCTGCAGTAAATGTTTTGGAAAAATCATCTGCCAGAACACGATTGCCGGTATGCTGGCGGATGAGGCTGAGAAGAGTCCAAAATTCCGTAAATATATAGCCGGTTTTAGGGCGAATTGGGTGGAGGCGAAAGTGATGGAGCAGAAATTGCATAAATTGGGAGTGATGAATGCTCGATATGTGCCTAATTTTAAGAGTATAGCTCCTGTCACCGAGATACCTCCGATTTCCAAATGGGAAGGGAGGCCTAAAAGTTTCTGCATGTTTAGCAGAGTGGTAAAAGAGAAAGGGATAGAATTGGCTGTCGATGCCGTCAGCGATATTAACAGAATGGCTGGCAAGACTGTTGTCACGCTTGATATTTTCGGACCGGTGGATGATGCCTACAAGGAACGGTTTGAACAAATTATGCAAAATTCCGAGGATTTTATCCGTTATTGCGGGTTTATACCAGCGGAGCAGAGTGTTGATACCCTAAAGAATTACTACATGCTGCTCTTCCCGACATTGTATGTCACAGAGGGAATGCCAGGGACGATTATCGATGCACTCTTTTCTGCTTTACCCGTTATTGCCTCGGATTGGAAATTCTGTAAGGAAATGTTGGAAGAAGGGAAAACGGCGTTAATCTATGATTTTGACAGGCCTGAATTGCTTGAAACGAAAATGTTGTTTGCAATCTATCATCCTGATATCATTCAAAATATGAGAAGTGATTGCTTGAAAGAAGCGGAGAAGTATAAGGAAGAACATATTGTGCCTGTATTGTTAAAGGATATGGGACTAAAATAAAAAAGAGAGATTTTAAAATCTCTCTTTTTTATTTTAGTCCATACTGTATGCTTTTACCCAGTCAACATCTATGTAAGCAGGAAGTTCTTGAGGACGCCGGATTTTCAGCCAGCGATTACCCCATTGCATGTCAATAATAATGCGGCATTTCGTCCTGCCGAAAGGCCAATGACCGCGGATGCCGGGAATGTTTGGCTTGCGGTAAACAAATGTTGTGACATCGTTCACACTGAACACAATGCGGTCAGGTAATACTTCAACTGCATATACGTTCCAACGGCCAACATTTACATCCACCCCTCTGATATACTCCTCACGTTTCTGCATTTTCTGGGTGTCAATATAGTGGGTGTGAACAGTGTGATTCACTTTGTTGTCATGATTATAACGTTCCACTAAATCAAGTTCAGCATAATCGTAGGGGTCGGAGTTACGTGTGGAATAGCGAGCTAACCAAATAGCAGGCCAACACCCCATTGCTCCTGTCATGCGGGCACGGACTTCTAACTTTCCATAACCCATCTCAAATTTTCCTTTGGAGTCGATGCCGCCAGTTAAGATGGGAGATGTGTCATTCGGCAGCCAGGTGTTACGCATGCAATAAAGACGGATAAAACCTTTCTTTACGCGGTAAAGACGGTCATCACTCGACATGTGGCGGGCCCATGCCGAAGGCATTCTACTGCATTTCGACCATTTTGTCCCGTCAATTTGGTTACCGTTGAAGTCGTCCTCCCAGATAAGGGTGTAGTTTGGGGACTGATTGTCTGGGATTGATGTTAAGTGATTTGTATTGGGGTCAACTGAAACTGTATTGGCAATCACAAAGACGGCAATGACAGCAAGTGCCATAAAGATTATTGCTTTTCGTTTCATCCTTCTTAGGTTTTATGAGGTTAATAGTCTGTTGATTGTTGACGTGATAATCCATGTAAAACAAATGCCATCTCTATTTTGCCCTTTTACTCAATGCATGAAGTAGTCTTTCCAGATGAGATTCGCAACGGATGGCGTTTAATATGCGGTGAAACCTTGTTTGAGGCATCAGAGATGGAAGCAGCCCTTTCCGGTAGAGCCAGCTAAGATAACGGTTCGAATATGGATTAATCATATCGTAGCTCTTCCATGTTTTTTCTAATAGTTTATTGTATTCGTCTGTAAGTTTATGATTGTCTGATATAATGTCACATAATTCTTTCAGGCGTTTGTGGAATGCTGTTTGGTCCGCCGCTTTAAATTGTACTGCAGGAGTGGCGTTACATTGGAGATAGGGGATGGGGGTTAAACTGATTTTGTTTTTATCAAACTGTAATTTGGCGATGTATCCCTCAAACCATACTGATTCCTTCTTTGTCTCTCTGTCAAAACAAAAATTGCCCAAACCATAAACAATTGGCTTTTCTTTGTAAAACTCATAGCCGCTGAAACAATGTTGATGATGATTGATTACAGCATCAGCTCCTGCATCTATAAAAAAACGATAAGTCCGGACCATTCGTGGGGTCGGTAGCTGATAATATTCAACACCGCCATGTACGATTACTATCACTTTGCCTGCTTTGAGTCTCGCTTCTTGAATGGCGTTATATTGGGATATGGCATCCAACGGATTACAACCGGCGCTGTTGTCTGTTGCTATACAGAACTCATGCTCACAACAGTTGATGAATGCAAATGTCTCATCTCCAATCTTCGTGTATAAAGTCTGTTGGGCTTCTGATAGGTTGCTGCCCGCTCCAACATGGTCTATTGTATGGGTGTCAAGTTCCTTTAAGGTGTTAAGAACAGCTGCTTCACCATAGTCGCATAAATGGTTGTTCGCTAAAGTGACACAGTTAAAACCAGCGTATTTTAGCGCTTCTGCCACGCTGTTGTTGCATCTTAAATGTGGGCCTGTCTTCTTGATGGGTTCGCCTGCACCTTCTACTATTGGACATTCTAAATTCACTATGGCATAGTCGCTGTGTCCTATCACAGATTTCGATTCTTCAAGAACATCTGCGTATCGTGATTCATCAAATAGGCGGGCTACACGGTCACGTGGACTCATATCACCGGCTATAATAATCTCCGTCATATTGTTCTTACTTTTTCTTCTTCCGTCTCAGCCGTTTCATTAGCTTCAACGAGTGGTATTTGTTCTTCAGCTGCTTGGCAAAATAGCTTGGCAGAAACAGACAGTAAAGGTAGGAATAGGCCTTAAATTTCGAATAGCCGAAGATGCTGCTATAAACCTCAGCGTTGTATTTTATCAGCGTGTGTTTGTTGCGGGAAATCGAACAGTCGAGAATGCGATAATATGCCAGCTCGTCTGTGATACCGTAGGCCACCCCGCATTTCCGAAGTATATTAAGGAACATTGCCCAGTCCTGACGTTTACGGATTGGGGGCATATAAAACTTTCCGAATTTTGTTGTGTCGTAAATACCAGTAAGACAACCTATTTTGTTGTCGTGCTTCATGTCTTTCAGCGTCAGCTTTGGGGGAACTTTCACCACACCGGTGATTTCTGACTGCTCGTTGCAGGTATAGTAGCTGCTGTAGCACAGACAGCAGTTCTTCTCCTGCATAAATGAAAGCTGACGCTCAAGCTTTTCTGGTACCCAACAGTCGTCACTGTCGCAGAACGCGATATATCGGCCACGGGCATGTTTTATGGAGTTGTTACGGCAATAACCTGCACCGCTGTTAGTGTATAGAAGGAATATCTTGATGTTCTTATATTCTGAAGCGTATCGCTGAAGGATAGACCGAGTCTCATCACTCGAGTTGTCATCGGTGATAATCAACTCCCAGTTGGGATAAGTTTGATGAATGATGCTTTCAATGCTTTCCTCAACAAACTTGGCGGAGTTGTATGTCGGCATCACGATGGATACTAAATCTTCTTTAATCATTACGGAGATTGTTTTGTTTGGCTGATTGAATAAAAATGTTAGAATTTTTTGAATATCAGCCGCAAGTTATTGCTCCGAAGATACATTCGGCGGTGAGTCAGATGGTCTATCTTGAAGTTTTCCGGCTGGTGATGGATGCCGAAAGGATGAAGTACAGACATATCCTCAACTGTTGTATTACCGCTGCTTCTGTTATAGAGCTGTCCGTCTGTCAATACGAGCGTACTGTCGGTATGAGCAAAACGGAACACATATTCTTTATTGCTTGCATCGTTGTTATCACGCACGGTCAGCAGGTTTTTCTGAACAGACCAGAAGATGCTCGAGTCTGTAAGGTCTGTTGTGCCGCCTGTGGCAAGGGTGTCAACTGCCGACAGCTTCCAATAACCGTCTAATGCGCCGTTGCCGGAGGTTTCAAGCTTACAACCCACTAATAGCAGTAAGCTGACAATCAAGATGTGTGAGAAATATTTCAGTTTCATGCAACAAAATTACATATTTTTTTTTATTTTAGCAAATCTTATTATTAATATCTTTATTAAGCGACTTCTATGTATAATCATATCCTGTATAGTTTGGGGATGTTCTATTGTTTCTAATCCTTTGTGAATATATTTATATCAAAATAAACAGGAAATATATTATTTCTTCAGTTCGTGGATAAGGTCTTTGGTGAATTCATCTGCTCCTGTGGCGTTTAAATGGGCATAGTCTTTGAACAGTTTGGTGTTTTCAACATATTTCGGGTCATTGGAGAAGTCAATAAAGCTGATGTTGTATTTGGCACACATTTCTTTTGCCGGTTTCATTATCTCAGTGTTCATGCCTTGCCACAAAGGAGAAACCACAAAATATAATTTTGAATCTCTTGTGCTTTCAATGATTTTATTTAAATACGAGATTTTAAGTGAGTCATATTCCCATTCCGTACGCTTTGGAGGGGGGGTTAACCATACATCGTTACTGTTTTTATATGGGCGAAAGCCTTTTATGCCAGCGTCGCTTACAGGATGAAGCCATACGAGCAGCAGCTGAAGAAAGTTTGAATTGTATTTATACATTCCGCTCAGCATCTTATAGCGTTCAAGAGGGGCTATGTCGCAGATGATGTCAGAAATGCCATCACGGTCATAATGTAGTTTAAGAAACGACATGTCTTTATAGTTGTCGTTGTCTGTCAGCAAGTCGAATCCTGCTGCTATGTCATAGATAATTATTTTGGGATGATGACGCTCTTTTATCATCAACAAACGGGCGTAGTTGAGAAATACACTGTGACCAGTCTGGCCACAGTTATAGGAAATAATTCCCAAAGAATCTTCTATCATCTGGGCGTTATAATGACATTCAGCGCGCGAAGAGCCAAATATCAGCAGATCGGCGTCCACTTCATTGCTGATATAGTTGTCCCTGCCATACTCTCCACCTTTAACACGGGGAGCTATCCATGACATGGCTTTATTGAATGCCAAGTCTGCAACAACCACAAAAGCAAGAAACAAGCCAGTTTTTAATAGAAATTTTTTCATTGTCATCAGAAATTTGCATAAATAAACTGATCGCTGCCCAGCACGCCCGTAAGCATGATGGATATGAAAACCAACAAATAACCTATCCAACGGATAACAGTTCTTTTGTTGTTGAATAATAAAAATTTATTCGAGAAGAATTCATCCCGAAAATCTTTTATAAAAAGTACGCCAACTCCAAATACTACGTAGATGATATCTAAATAGGATGTGGTGAAGAGACTCATTGGTAGGGATGGATCGAACATCCTGCTGATGGCTTTGCATGCATCGTTCAAACTTGGCATTCGGAAGAAAACCCATGCGAAGTTCACTAATAGGAAGGTGATGACGATGCGTATGATTCGTGTGAACGTTCCACCATTATGTTTTTGCCAACCAAGAAGTTTTTCTATGATTTGGAGCACTCCATGCATCAACCCCCATACGATGAAAGTCCAGTTGGCTCCATGCCATATACCGCTGACAAGAAATGTGACGAATATATTCCAACTGTTTCGTAGTTTGTTGCATCGACTGCCACCCATCGGGATATAAACATAGTCGCGGAGCCATGAGCTGAGAGAAATATGCCAACGGCGCCAGAAGTCGGTGATGCTGACGGAGAAATAAGGACGGCGGAAGTTCTCTGTCAGTTCAAAACCGAGCAGTTTGCCTACACCGATTGCCATTAGAGAATAGCCCCCGAAATCAGCATAAATTTGTATTGTATAGAGCAGACTTGCCACGAAACACGAAACTCCTGTGTAGTTATAGTAACATGGAAGGACGGTGTCAACATAAAGTCCTACTCGGTCGGCTACTACCACTTTCATGAACATTCCCCATAATATTAGTTTCAGGCCCTCAACAGCTTTGTCATAGTCAAAATATTTACGAAGACCATGAATTTGTGGAATAATGAGGGAAGCGCGGTTGATCGGACCTGAAAGTATAGACGGGAAGAACGAAAGGTAGAGGGCATAAACTAAAAAATTGTGTTCTACAGGTTGACGTTTGTAATATACATCACAGACGTAACTCACAGCTTGGAAAGTAAAGAATGAAATACCGATAGGAACTGCCCAGTTTAGTCCATGAAGTGACATGTTTCCACATCCAATAGCTGTGAGCAGATCTGAAAAACTCTGGCAGATGAAAGTGCTGTATTTGAAAAAAAGTAGAGGTAGCAGGGTGGCGATGAGTCCAAATGTGAGAATCTTTCTGCGGTGGTTTGTAACATCCAGTTTCATGGCTGTAAAATAAGATATGGCAGTTACACCCAAAAGGATAAGGGCAAATACTGGTTTCCACATCATATACAACCCATAACTGACAACAAGGAGGAATAAATTTCGGATTTTCCCATGTTTTGCTGGTATCACATAGTACAGCAGGAATAATAGAGGAAAAATAACAATAAAATTGAATGAATTGAAAACCATTTGATGGGTGTTCTAAAAAGATGTTGGATTGATATTGAATACGTCCTTCAAAAAATTAATTCAAATTTACGAAAAAAACATGTCAAAACAAAATTTTTGAGGGCATAAAACTATTTATAGATATTTTTATCTGTTTTTAATAGGCTAAAACGTTATAAAATTTGAATATGTGAGTTTTTTAAACTAACTTTGTCGAATTATTAGGTTTGCTGAGAAAAAGGAAGCTTCGTCGTCCAGTGTCTTGGAAAAACAATCGTTTTGTCTTCTTCTCTTCTCATCTTCCCGTCTTTTTTAAGCAACTTTTATGTATTCTTTTCTGGTCAGAATCGTTGTATTTACGCTCTTTATCCTGTTCCCCTCCTTTTTGGAAGCAGGAAATATTCTGATTTATCCTGATTCTATTCCTAACAATATTAATCCTAATCATATTAATCTTACGGATTCCGATAATCTCTATAATGCATCGTCTGTCTCGACCCTTGAAAATGAAACTGATTCTTTTCCAAATTCTAGCTTGTTGCGTCATAATGGACTGAATTTTAAAATCTTACAATATAAAGATTCGTCATATTTTGTACTGCCCCCCAAAAAACGGTTATGGAGAGCCATTGGGGAAGGTGTGCTTATCAATACTGTGGTCTGGTCTGCCGACCGCTGGATTCTTGGAAAGGACTATTATTCAAAAGGATGGAGTACGATTAAAGACAACTGGGAAAAAGGATGGACATGGGATGGAGATGCATTCAGCACCAATTTTATCGATCATCCTTATCATGGAAATCTTTATTTCACAGGGGCAAGATCCAGCGGATGTAATTTCTGGATGTCGTCCCTGCTGACTGCGTTGGGAAGTGTGGAGTGGGAAGAAATTGCAGAAACTGACTACCCTGCGCATAATGATTTGTTGTCCACGACTTTTGGAGGGGCTGCATTAGGTGAGGTGACGATGAGATTAACTGATATTATTTTAAATAACCGGTCAAGAGGATTGAGGCGTGTGCTGAAAGAGACTTTAGCTTTTGGCATTGCTCCCATGAGGGGAATTAACAGAATGATTGACGGAGATATGTGGAGGCATGATGAAACGCATTATCTTTACCATGACAAATCGGAAATCCCTTACAGCATTTTTCTTTCTGCCGGATGCCGGTGGGCGGACACAAAAGCTTCATCTACAACCACCAATCCCTCTTTTAATATTAGAATCGATTATGGAAAGTTTGGTAGTGTTAAGCATAACAAACCATTCGACTGCTTTACTTCAGAGATGACTTTTAATAAAAACACTACGCATATTCCGCTTGTCAGCAAATTTTGCATCAACGGAAGACTGCATGGATGGCAGATTCATGAGGGGGAGAAAAGCGGTTCTGTTTTCTCAATCAATCAGGACTTTGAGTATTATAACAATGAACAACAGGAAAGTTTTAAGGGCGACCGGCTAACACTGCTCAGTCTCACCGAGCCGGCTGCTTTAGGACCGGCATTTACTTTTGAATCTCCCGTGTTCCGTCATACTACTAACACCAACTTGGTATTCCTCGGTGGATACACAAGTGATAATTACTACAGAGGCTATAATATGGGTAGCGGATTTAACGTTAAAATAAATAATGCGCTCCGCATTTCCGATTGGATTTATCTGAATTTCGATGCGGCTTTCCATTATTTATTTACTTGGAAAGGATACGAGAAAGACCAAATAAGGAAATTCAGAACTGAAGGAAAAGAAGAACCTTATAAGTTCATAACTTTATATAATAGAAAAGCTGGCGAGAAGGGACGTGCCACGTTTTTTGTCCTGAATCCACGAATCGACATCAAGCTCTTCAAAAACGTCTATGCTTCAGCTCAATACCATTATTTCACACGAAGCTCTGTCTATAAATATTACGACAATGTGAAATCTCATTATTCAGATTTCAATTTGTCACTTACATATAAAATAGAATGAGGATGCAGTTGGAGCAGGTTGTAAAATGTTATTCTGATTTTTAGGGCAGGTACGTTTCTCTAATTCCACCTTACCATGAAATATCCATAGGACAAGTTGAGATTCAGTATGTTTGAAAGATACCGTGAAATGTCCAACCAACGGTTACTTCCGAATCCAGCTTTTCAGTTTTGACTTGAATTTCGGGGATAACCACCGCATGGTGTGCTGGACGATGATATAAAAACGCCTACGTATGTGGTATTTCAATGAAAAACCGAAGCTGTTGAACGCTAAGGCTGTCTGCATC
>JAEEGL014779937.1_pt1 | contig 19357 bp, 16 predicted proteins | sample 9134231 | NCBI WGS metagenome assembly JAEEGL01 (sample SAMN16246548, study PRJNA631951) | gut metagenome | biome: gut microbiome; feature: rumen; material: fiber-attached | host: Bos | place: Iran: Karaj | collected 2018-10
AGGGCTTTGCTCCCGTCGAAAACGAGCCTGCCTTGCACGATATGCTGGAAAAGGAAAACATACTTTATCTGGTGGATAAGGCAAAAGTCGATGATAATCCACCTATCAAGTTGAAAAACAACAAGTTTGTATCGATGTTTGAGTTGCTGACCGACATGTACGGCAGACCCAAATATGACGAATTCGACCCAACGGTGTTCATCTCCATCTTCTTCATGCTCTTCTTCGCCTTCTGCATGGGCGATATGGGCTATGGCCTGGTGCTTATCGGTGCCAGCCTTGCTTTGAAGAAGGTGTTGGGCAAGATTGCGCCTTTGGGCATCACTTTGGGCATCGCCACCACTGTGGTGGGATTCCTGTTCCATACCTTCTTTTCCGTCGATATGCTCACTTGGGACTGGTTACCCGAAGGGGTGAAGAAGATTATGCTACCTTCGCAGATTGCCGGCTATGACGGCACGATGGTGCTGGCTTTGCTCGTCGGTATCGTCCACATCTGTCTTGCCTTGATTGTCAAGAACTACCAGACCACCAAGGTGAAAGGCTTTGCCAACTCCTTGAGTACTTGGGGGTGGACTTTGCTCATCGTGGGCGGTGTCATCGTGGGCGGTCTCGCCCTTATGGGCGTGATGGATAAGGCATTGACGAAATGGATAGTTATTGTATTAGGTAGTCTCTCCGCTTTGGGTATTTTCTTCCTCAACGACCTGCACCGCAATCCCTTGCTCAATGTGGGATCGGGTTTGTGGGAGACCTACAACACTGCCACGGGCTTGCTCGGCGACGTGTTGAGTTACCTGCGTCTGTATGCCTTGGGCTTGGCTGGTGCCAAACTCGGTGAGGCCTTCAATGCCATTGGTGTGCAGGCCTTGGGTGACGGTGGTTTCGGCTGGATTGCCTTCATCCTCATCGTGGTGATTGGCCACACACTGAACGTCGCCATGTGCGTTTTGGGTGCCTTTGTGCATCCCTTGCGACTCAACTTCCTCGAGTTCTTCAAAAACTCCGGTTACGAAGGCTCTGGCAGGAGGTATAATCCTTTACAATCATAAAGACGCGAGACTACGAGACTTCGGGACTTCGGGACAAGCCAATTCCCGAAGTCTCGAAGTCCCGGAGTCAAAAAGTCGATAACAACAATTAAACAATTCAACAAATAAACAATCAACATTATGTTAGCAACAATTTTAGGTTATCTCGGTCTCGGCCTCGTGTTGGCCTTGGCAGGTATCGGAAGTTCAATCGGCACTTCGACGGCGGGCAATGCTGCTGAAGGCGGCCTCAAGAAACGCCCTGAGGCATCAGGTAATTTCATGGTGCTGTCGGCATTGCCGGCCACCCAGGGTATCTACGGTTTCGTGGCCTTCTTCATGCTGCTGAGCAAGCTGAAGGCTGACCCGACGCAAGGTCTCGTCATCTTTGGCGTGGGCCTCTGTGTGGGTTTGGTCTGCATGATCTCCGCCATCCGTCAGGGACAGGTTTGCGCCAACGGTATCGTGGGCGTGAGCCAAGGTCACGATGTGTTCACCAACACGCTGATCTACGCCGCTCTTCCTGAGTTCTACGCTATCTTGGGCCTTGTGGGTGCTTTGATGGTGTAATTCCGAGAAGAAGAACCATTCAAAACAAAGGCGACTTCGTTTGGGGTCGCCTTTGTTGTTTCGATGACAAATGATTCTTACGCCGACTGATGAAACACCTGCCTCATACGGTCAATATGCTCTGATGGTTTCTTGGTCATTTGAGAGTGAAAAGATTCGCCCCAAAAGTCCACTCAATGTAATCAATGGAATTGAGATGAATCTTCATAAAAGTACCGATGAAGTAGTTACGGGCTTTGCCGAGGTAGTATTTGTAGCCAACTCTTTCGTAATACGGTGTGTAAAACTCTGGCAAAAGCTTTGAACCGTGGTAAAGGTAATAGGCGGCACCTGCATAAAAGGCAAAACGCCCGAACTGTGCTTCGATATCAGAGGAGGCGGCAAGATGCGTTGAATTCCAAAAACGGTAAGGTGTTTCTTCTAATTCATGGCAGTAACGGGTTTCGCCTGTCCAAAGGAAATCTAAAACAACATCCCACCGAAACCGTGGATGGAATTGTCTTGAAAAGCCGACTCGGAAGGTGTTTCCCAAGAAAAAAGGAGTCTCATTGGGCAATTGGTCATCCACTCGAGTATAGGTCTGAAGCCAACCGAGGCCTTCTGAAATCATCAAGTTGTTTTTCTTTTCAAAAGGCTGGTCTTCAGGCTGTAAATATTCAGTTCTTCCGTTAGGATGATAACGTAATGCCATCCGCAGGAAATGACTGTTGATGCCGTTGTCAGGAAGGAATGTGGCACCATTGGAGGAATGGTAATAACCATAGCGGACGATGGCATCCAACTGGTTGCTCAGGCGAATAGTCGGCCCCAAGTCGAAGCTGACATGGAAATTTAAGGCGGAGCCTAACATCTCGTTGCCGTGCCGTGTCCAAAGGTCGGCACCATAGATGATGTCATAGTCGAACGACCAACGCTTTCCTTTGTAGATGTGACCATCCACAAAGTAAGCCAAAGAAAAACAGTCTCCTATGGAACCATGATGGTTGCCATCGTGCGTGTAGTAAATAACGCTGTCTAAGGTGTTATGGGTGTAGCCAATCAATAGGCCTTGATGCCCTTGCCCAATGCGTAAATCCAATCCATAATGGTGATAATCAGCGATATATTTGTGTTTCGCACTAAATGGTGTATAATGACCAAGGTCAATACCTGGTTCGTAATAGAGACTTTGCCAAAAGCTTTGCGCGAAAGCGGAAATTGATGCAATGACCAGAAAAACAAGTAGTAACGATTTCTTCATGTTATAGGTCGTCTTTCAACCGTTCAATCATTCTTCTCTCCTTCTTCGTCGGGCGGCCTGCACCACGGTCGCGCCACTCGGTTTTGTATGCGCGCATAAACTCGACGCGCTCGTATTCTTCCTTGGGCGTGAGGTCGTTATAGACCTCGGGCACCTGTTTGGCAGAGACACGGTTTTTGACTACGGTCTTCACTTCCACCACTTTATGTAACTGTTCAATCTGCACTTGGATGACATCGCCTACCTTCACCTCGCGCGAGGGCTTGACGGAGCTGTCGTCCATCTTCACCTTGCCGCCTTTGATGGCATCTGCGGCCAGACTGCGCGTCTTGAAGAGACGCGCTGCCCATAGCCATTTGTCTATCCGGACGATGTTTTCTTCTTCAGCCATTTTTTTTGTTTTTATTGGGATTGCTTCGCAAAAAATGCTTCGTATTCAACCCAGTTAAATCTTGAAAAAATCTATTTAAAAAATCCAATAAATCATATCTAATTGATTTTGAATAATTTTATATATGATTTTTATTAGATTTCTTGGCCGAAGGCCAATCCCATAAAATCACTTCTCTTTAAATATCAACTGAATCGGCACACCGTTGAAGTCCCAAGTCTCGCGAATCTTATTCTCCAGGAAGCGTTTGTAGTTCTCCTTCACGTCTTTCGGAAGGTTGCAGAAGAAGATGAACTGCGGTGCGATGCTCTTCAACTGGGTGATGTATTTTATTTTCAGGAAACGTCCGCGCGAGGCCGTCGGCAAAGGTACGGAATTGATGATTTCCTGCATTTTGTCGTTCAGTTCGCGGACGGGGATGCGACGCTCACGGTTTTCATAGACCTTGTGCGCAGTCTCCAACACCTTATAGATACGTTGTTTGTTGATGGCCGAGGTGAAGATGATAGGATAGTCGGTAAAAGGCGACGTTCTAGAGCGAATCAACTCCTCGTAGGCCTTATGTGTGTTGGAGTCTTTCTCCACGAGGTCCCACTTGTTGACGACCATTACCAGACCTTTCTTGTTTTTCTCGACAAGGCGAAGGATGTTCATATCTTGGGCCTCGAAGCCTTGGGTCGCATCGAGCATAAGAATGGCCACATCGCAGTCTTCGATGGCACGAATGGAACGCAACACACTATAGAACTCGATGTCTTCTTCCACCTTACTCTTCTTGCGCAGACCAGCGGTGTCGACAAGCATAAACTCCATGCCAAAGGCATTATATCGGGTGTAATTGGCATCACGTGTGGTGCCAGCAATGTCGGTGACAATGTGACGGTCTGTGCCGAGGAAAGCATTAATCAAGGACGATTTACCCACATTAGGCCTTCCCACCACGGTAAAGCGCGGCAAATCGGTGTTGAAGTCGGTGGTATCGGAAGGCAACAGTTCGCAAACCTTATCAAGAAGTTCACCCGTACCTGTACCTGTCATAGCTGACATAGGGTAGGGTTCGCCCAAGCCCAAAGCGTAAAATTCGCCCGCCAACATCTCCTTGCTCGGCTCGTCTATCTTGTTGACAGCCAATAAAACAGGCTTTTTTTGTTGCCGCAGGATGACCGCCACGTCCTCGTCAAGGACATGCAGACCTTCGCGACCGTCGACGATGAAGACGATGACATCAGCTTCTTCGATAGCCAAGTCCACCTGCTTTCGGATTTCTTCTTCAAAGATGTCGTCCGACCCCACCACATAGCCGCCGGTGTCGATGACGGTGAATTCCTTGCCGTTCCAGTCGCTCTTGCCGTAGTGCCGGTCGCGTGTCACGCCGCTTGTCTCTTCCACGATGGCCATACGCTGCTTCAGCAGACGGTTAAAGAGTGTCGATTTTCCCACATTGGGTCTCCCCACAATTGCTACAATATTTGACATGATGCTTTGAATTTAATATCGGCTGCAAAAATAATAAAAGTTGTTCAGTTGACAGTTGTTCAGTTATCCAGTTGTGCTGTTTTAACTGAACAACCGCAAACTAACAACTGAACAACTGATTACGCCTCGTATCCGAATCTTTTCAGCTCCGCCTCATTGTCTCTCCAGTCCTTATCGACCTTGACGAACAGTTCAAGGAAAACTTTCTTTCCCGTAAACTCCTCAATGTCAGCGCGGGCCTGCATACCGAGCTTTTTGATGGCACTGCCACCTTTGCCGATAATGATGGCCTTCTGAGAGTCGCGGGCCACATAGATGATGCTGCGGATATGGATGCGATGCTCCGTCTCCTCATATGATTCTACTTCAACTTGCACTGAATAAGGGATTTCCTGCTGGTAGTTCAGCAAAATCTTTTCTCGAATAATCTCAGTGATAAAGAAACGCATCGAGCGGTCGGTGAGCTCATCCTTGGGGAAATACGGAGGGCACTCGGGAAGTTTCTCCAAAATTTGCTTGAAGATAAATTCCACGTTGGCACCATATTGTGCCGAAAGCGGAAATACGGTGGCTTTGGGTAAGGTTTCACGCCATTGCTCTACAGCATGTTCCACCTGCTCCTGTGTGGAAAGGTCAATCTTGTTAATGAGCACGAAGACAGGTATATCTGTCGTCTTCAGCCTTTCGACAGTTTTTTCCTCAATTTTTTTGTCGGTGATGTCGACGACAAAAAGGATGAGATCAGCATCGATAAGAGCCACGTTGACGAACTGGTTCATCACTTCGTGCATCTTGTAGGCAGGGTCCTTTATGATGCCGGGCGTGTCGGAGAAGACGATTTGGAAATCGTCGCCGTTCACAATACCGAGAATGCGGTGTCTTGTGGTCTGCGCTTTCGAGGTGATGATGGAGATTTTCTCACCAACGAGCTGATTCATAAGGGTTGACTTGCCCACATTGGGGCGACCTATAATGTTGACATAGCCTGCTTTATGTGCCATAATGAAATTTTTTCTTGGTTTTTTGCTTTGCAAACAAACAAAATTATTATTTTTGCAGCCGATTTCAGGCACGAAAAATTTTCGTAGACTGAGATTTTGACACGATGCGGGGTAGAGCAGAGGCAGCTCGTCGGGCTCATAACCCGGAGGTCGGAGGTTCGAATCCTCCCCCCGCTACAAAAAAACGGATGGCTTTTTGGCCGTCCGTTTTGTTTTTGCGTGTTATCTGCGATTATTCTACTTCATTGAGGTCACCTGTGACGGTACCTTCAATAGTGGCTGGAATAGATACTGGAGAACCAGGGAAGGAAATGTTACCTGTACCAGTCAATGAGCCTTCAATGGAGAGAATGACATTGTTGATAATACCTGTTATGTCGAGAGTGACGGTGACAGAGGATCCCTCAAAGTTCAACGAATAATCAAAAGGCTCAAAGTCGATATTGTCACCGTCTTTTGTGCCCATGGTGGAATAACTGTTTCCTCCATAGTTGACGGTGGCGTTGATGCTGGTTTCATCTTGGCCTTCCGTGATAATGATTTCCATTTCTTCCTCAGTGCTGAGAGGGAGGTTGAACATCAAGGCGGTTGCTGTGGCACTTAAGGTTACAGTACCTTGATAGTGTGTTTCTTCAGCAGGAACAAAGGGGGTGAGACTCTTGAAATTGAGTGTGAGGGTGTCCGCCAGGTTGTTGGTGTCGGTCAGCACGGCAGTCATTATGATGTCGCCGCTTTGGTCGAGTGTCAGGATTTCCTCAAATTCACCGTTGTCAGCTCCTTCCCAAGTTTTAGTCCTCTCAAGGAGCAAGGTTTCACCTGTTTTAAAAGTGACTACGAGTTCACTAAGCATTTCTCCAGTGCATTCAAATCCTATTTTGAAAGTGTCACCTATGGTGATTTCATCACCTTCTGCAAGGTAACCATCTCCCGTCTTAAGGGTCAAGGTAGGCTCAACAACCGTAGGTTCAGGATCGGGATTTGGTGTTGGTTCTGGTAATGGTTCTTCTTTCTGGCAGCCAGTCATCAGCATAAAGCCGAAGAGAGCAAAGATAATAAATGATATTTTTTTCATTTTCAATGTATTAAGTGATTGATATTAATGAGTTATCTTATTCAGGCTCCCACCCACGATAGCATCTATTTTTATGGTTCCGTTGTAAATGACCAGATTGATAGTGCCATTGCCTGTGCAGGTGCCATCGATTGCAAGCTTCCCATCAGTTGTCAATGTGCCTTTGATGGTATAGTTCATATTCAGTTCGGGTGATATGTTAAACCCATTCAAGTCGTAGTTAAGGGTGACCACATCGTTGATAGCCTCAAAGGTGACCACATTGCCGTCGACTGTGCCACGGCACTCCATGGTTTTGTCTTCAAATTTGCAGGTGCCTTTCACTTCATAGATGTTCTCACCTCCATAGAGGTCAAGGATAACGGATATTTCACGGTCAGTGAATTCTTCTTGGATGGGTTCAGGCTGCATTCCCATTCCCGTGAATTCGGCTTCCATTGCGCCTGTAGCCAAGGCGTTGCCTTCATAGTGTCCCACAAACTTTGCGTTGGGTTTTTCTTCACAAAGGATGTTGAAACTACTGAAGGATGTTTGTCCTGCAGCATCTGTAATCGTACCTTTTATGGTCACAGAACCCGTTGCGTCAACAGTGAAAGAGTGGGAAAGGCTGTAGCTGGCAAGTTTTTCGAGCTCTTCCGAATAACAGGTTAGGATGGAGCCATTTTGTGAAAGAGTGATTTCCATTTTGGTCAGGTTTTCGCCTGAGGCGACAAATCCAACCGTGATTTCGTCCCCTGAAAATATAAAACTGCCCTCTGTGACATAGCCCGTTCCATTAAATACGTTAATGGTGGGTGCAATTGGGTCTTTCTTGCAGCTTGCCAACAAGATCAAGCTGAGGCAGAATGCCATGAAAAATGTGCTTTTTTTCATGATGATATGTGTTATAAATTATTGCCTAGTGAGTTTTCCGTTTATAGTACCTGAAACTTCATTAAGAACGTTCTCAAAGCCATTGAGAGTGAATGAGCCATCGCCTGTAAAAGAGCCAGTGATTATCAATGTGTCATTTGCTGCTTTCGTGCCTTCCATTAGCAAATCCAAATTAAAGAGATAGGGATTAATTTGATGCGTCTCATCGATGACGAGGCGAACCGTTCCGAAGTCGGCTTTCTCGGCCGTTGCAGTGCCAGAGGTTTGGTGCGACTCGTTTTCGACGGTCACCGTAGCCGTGATGGCATTGGCTTCTTTGCCTTTGGCAATGTCCATTCTGATGCTGTCGATGGGGAAACTCAGACCCGTTTGAGCCTGATTGTTCATCGAAGAGATGGTGAGCGTGAACTTTCCAATGTAGTTACCAACATAATTTGATGTGTAGTCAACAGCTTCTGGTGTTGGTTCAACGGGTTTCTTGCAAGCTGCGAACAGAACCACGAAACAGCTTAATGCGATGATGAGTGTTTTCTTCATAATTTGAACGGTTTTGTATTGATGAAAATAATTACCAAAGTTGATTTTGCATGCAAAAATAAGACCAATTTGTTTTTGACAACGGAATTCCATCAAAAAATTGTATTTTTGAGCCTCATTTTGTGCATATGAAAAGGAAATGGATTGGCTTGATGGTGGCATTTGCCCTTGTGTTGGGGTTAGTGTTGCTATATGTTTTAGGCCCAGCGACAGCTTCCATGCCGCTTTGGATGTCGATTCTACCACCTTTAGTGGCTATAGTGATGGCCTTATTAATAAAGGAAGTGATCTCCTCACTCTTTGTGGGCATCCTGACGGGCACATTCTTGATGGCATATTATGGTGGGGCTAGTCCAGCAGCTGCTTTGGGCGGTGGATTATTGCGGGTGGTGGACACCTACGTTGTAGGCTCTCTGTTCGATGCCGACCATGTGACAATCATCGTCTTCACGCTGATTATAGGAGGCATGGTGCGCATCATCACTGCCAATGGAGGTATGCAGGGCGTGGTCAATTGGCTGTCGAAGCGGGCACGAGGGCCTCGTTCTGGACAACTGATGACCTTCCTGATGGATCTTTGTATTTTCTTTGACGACTATTCCAATACCCTTGTGGTGGGCAATACTATGCGCCCCATCGCTGACAAGCTGAAAGTATCGCGAGAGAAACTAGCTTACATCGTGGACTCCACATCGGCACCTGTGGTGGCCGTGGCTTTCGTCACCACTTGGATTGGCGCAGAACTGAGCTATATTCAGGACGGCATCCGCACTATCGGGTTGGAGACTTCGGCCTATTCAGTATTTTTCCATTCTTTGACTTATAGCTTCTATCCTTTCCTCACCCTCGGCTTCGTATTGATGATCATCGTCAGTGGCCGTGACTTTGGCCCGATGTTGTCTGCAGAGCGCAAAGCCCGAATGGCTTCTACGATGGAAACCGAGATGGCAGACAAAGTGACAAAGCAGGCGCATATCATTGATGCTTTGGTGCCCTTAGCAGTACTGATTTTTGGAACCATCATCGGGCTAATAGCCACAGGTTATGATGCTTCGGTGTGGCAAACAGGAACGGGCTTTTTCTCCAAACTCTCCGTTACCATCGGGGCAGCCAATTCCTACAAGGCCTTGCTTTGGGCTTCAGTATTGTCGCTGTTGATGGCCATCGTGGTTACCTTATTGCGAGGATCCTTGACCTTTGCCAAAGTGATGGAGGAGATGGTGGAAGGCTTCAAATCTATGTTCAATGCGGTTTTGATTCTCACAATGGCTTGGTCTATCGCATTGGTGACCAAAGATATGCATACGGCCGAGTTTGTCTCACAGCTGTTGCTGAAATGGTCGTTGTCGCCTGCTGTGGTTCCTGTGTTGACTTTCCTTTTGGCTGCCTTGATTGGTTTCTCAACGGGTACGTCTTGGGGCACGATGGCCATCCTCTATCCATTGATTCTGCCCTCATCATGGCTGTTGTGCCAAGAACAGGGTTTAACTGCGGAAACCACTATGCCATTGTTCTATAATGTTGTTGCCTCGGTGCTGGCGGGCTCCGTTATGGGTGACCATTGTAGTCCAATTTCCGATACTACCATTATGAGCTCCTTGGCTTCCAGCTGCAATCATTTGCAGCACGTCAGCACACAGATGCCCTATGCTCTAACAGTGGGGGGCGTGGCCTTGCTTATTGGCGTACTACCCACTGCTTTAGGTTTACCCTCTTGGATTGCCTTCCTGATGGGGTTTATGGTACTTTGGCTGATTGTTAGGATGGTTGGTAAGAAAGTATAAGACGCTCCAAGAAATCTTCTCCAAGCCCACAAAAAGACGATTGTCTCTTTCCATAATGAATTATTCCTGAAAATACACTCTCTTCACACGCTGCGAAACTCGGGTCATAATTTCATAGGGTATCGTTTGGCATGCCTTGGCAATGTCAGCAATGTCGTGCTCAGCATCGAAAATGACCACGGTGTCGCCCTCAGAGGCTTCCACTTCAGTGAGGTCAAGCATACACATATCCATACAGATATCACCCACCACAGACACTTGCTGTCCGTTCACATAGAATTTACCATTGCCATTGCCCAATAGGCGCGAAAGGCCATCGGCATAGCCAATAGGCACAATGCCTATAAGCATATCGTGTGCGGCATACCCATGTCGGTTGTAGCCTATGCTGTCGCCAGCTGGAACATGCTTGATCTGGTTAATAGTCGTCTTGAGTGACACTACAGGTTGCAAAATGCCTTTGTCGGCCTCACAAGTAGGCACACCATATAAACCAATACCCAAACGCACCATATCGAACTGGTACTGCGGGAAACGGGAGATACCCGCTGTATTCAAAATATGACGCAACACCTGCGGAAAAGCCTCTTTGATGATCGCGCTGCCTTCCTCGAAACAAAGGATTTGTCTCAAGGAGAATGCATCTTCAGCAGGATTGTCGGCTGTGGCAAGATGCGAAAACACACTCTTCACGTGAAGCATCGGATTGGCTTGGATACGACGAATGAGCTCGGGCAATTCGTTGTTCGAGAAACCCAAACGGTGCATACCCGTGTCAAGCTTGATGTGTACATTCAGCGGATGAGCCTCGGGTAACGCGAGATTCCCTACGGCCCGCTCTATGAATTCCAAATTGCGGAAACTAAACACTTCAGGCTCAAGGTGGTATTTGATGATATTATCATAGCTGTTCACTTCGGGACTCATCACCATAATAGGCAAATTGATTCCGGCACGACGCAACTCCACGCCCTCATCTGCAAAAGCAACAGTCAGATAATCAACATTATGGTATTGAAGTACGTTGGACACTTCAAGATTGCCGCTCCCGTAACCGAAAGCCTTCACCATCACCATCAGCTTGGTTTCAGGCTTGATTTTGGAGCGAAAATGATTCAGATTGCTAACCAAGTGGTTAAAGTTGATCTCAAGCACTGTTTCATGAGCTTTTTCCTGCAACTCCATACCGATTTGCTCGAACTCGAAAGCGCGAGCGCCTTTCAGAAGGATAGTTTGGTTACCGAATTTCGAAAAAGGGAAATGTGCCAAGAAATCGCCCACATTGGGATAGAAATAGCACTCCATATCGAACTTGCTGGCCTGACGTGAGATACCTACACCAATACCAATGAGCATATCAACACCCTTAGTTTTTAGCAATTGCGCTATCTCAGCGTACAAATCAATCTCGCTACGTCCACTTTGCAGAATGTCAGACAAAATCACAACTTTACGCTTGTGCTGATGTTGCTGCCTCATCACGTCCAAAGCGATGGACAATGAATTGACATCGGAATTGTAATAGTCGTTGATAATGGTACAATTATTCATTCCTGCCTTGATTTCCAACCGCATAGCGATAGATGTCAGCATCATAAGCTTTTCGGCAATACTCTCCGGCTTCATTTGCATCAACAAACCAACAGCAATGCAATGGATGGCGTTCTCGATGGACGCATCGTCAGCGAAAGGGATGGCAAAGGACAATACATTGTTTTGATAGTCACATTCGATAGTGGAAGATTTTTCTTTCTTCTTCACATGCCTAACAAACAGGTCTGCCTCTTCAAACTTCCGACTCCAGGTAAACAACTTCACTTTCGATGCCAATCCCGACCGAATAACAACTTGTTGTATTTCAGAATAATCCATACAATACACCAACGACTTTGCCTTCGTAAAGAGATTCATTTTCTCCCCTACTTTTTGGGCTCGGTTGATGAAGTTTTCCTCATGGGCTTGCCCGATATTGGTGAACACACCGATAGTCGGGCGTATGATATCTTGCAGCGCCATCATCTCATCAGGCTCAGAAATGCCCGCCTCGAAAATGGCCAAATTGTTGTTCTCATTCATCTGCCACACTGAAAGCGGCACTCCCACTTGCGAGTTGTAGCTTTTTGGACTACGAACAATGTCGTAGCTGGAGCTAAACATCTGATAAAGCCATTCTTTGACAATGGTTTTACCATTACTACCCGTAATACCTATAACAGGAATGTTGAATTGCTGACGATGATAGGAAGCCAGTACCTGCAAGGCCTTCAAAGTATCCGCAACTACAATGAACGATGCTTCTTGACAAGATGCCTTGGGTAGATTTTTCACAACAAACGCTCTGACGCCTTTCTCATATAATTCCTCTATGTATTTATGTCCATCGTTGCGTTGGCTCATCAAGGCAAAAAACAATGTTTGATCGACATCCATCAAGTGACGGCTATCGATAAGTAAATCACTGACATTCCTCTCAGTTGATGCACCAACAAGCTTCCCACCGACAATTTCTGCAATCTTTTGCAAGGAATAAAACTGATGTTGCATAGAATTCTATTCAAATTTCCCGCAAAAATACTGCTTTTTCTGAAAAAACGCTATATTTGCAGTGTTTAAAAATCCAACAATATGAACATCAAACAACACCTCCCCAATGCCATCACCTGTGGCAATCTACTTTCAGGCTGCTTCTCCATCCTATTTCTTACCCTTGATATGCCTGTCAAAGCTGCCTATATGATTTTTGTGGCAGGTCTATTTGATTTTTTAGACGGGTTCACCGCCCGTCTACTCCATACCCATTCACCTATTGGTGCCAACCTAGATTCTCTATCCGATATGGTCTCTTTCGGCGTAGCACCTGGATTCATTATGTGTTGGCTTATGGATCGAGCCACCGACATTCCTTCCGTTACTTTATTAGGTATATGCATTCTACCAAGTTTGGCTTTTCTATTGCCTATGTTTTCGGCTATTCGTTTGGCCAGGTTCAACATCGATGACACACAGAAAACCACTTTCCGAGGCATACCAACACCTGGTATGGCCATCTTCATCGCTTCAATACCTTTGGCACTCAGCCAAGTACGTCATCTCAGCGACGGTGCTTTAGGCTATTGGGCCTGTCTAGGCATCACGCTGTTTTTCTCGTTCCTGATGGTAAGCAACTTACGTTTCTTCTCTTTCAAGATGAATTCAGCGAAGTGGAAAGGCAACGAAGTCAGATGGATTTTCCTGTTGGTTGCTGTGGCAAGTTTTGCCATTTTCCGAATGGTGGCCTTGCCTTTCGTGATGGTGCTTTATATCTTGATGTCGATATTCTTCACAAAAAAGATGGAATAAGACACGTTTAGCGTCATCGTTAGGAATGAAGCCATCCAGAAAACAAGCCTAATATCTGGATGGTTTCATCGTTCCTTCTCACAATGACTCAAAACAACTACTACATTTCCTTCTTATGCAAAATGAAATTATGTCCAAGATACACATCGCGTACGTGTTCATTGGCGGCTAGATCCTCAGGGCTACCTGACATTAGCACCTGCCCATCAAAAAGCAAATAGGCACGGTCGGTGATGGAAAGTGTCTCATGCACATTGTGGTCGGTGATGAGCACACCAATGTTTTTCCTTTTCAGCTTGAAGATAATGCGTTGAATATCCTCCACTGCGATGGGGTCAACGCCAGCAAAAGGTTCGTCCAAAAGGATGAAGCTGGGATCCACCGCCAAAGCACGAGCTATCTCGGTACGACGACGTTCACCTCCAGAAAGTTGTATGCCCTTGCTCTTTCGCACATGCTGCAAACCAAACTCGTCCAACAGGCCTTCCAATTTTTCGGCTTGCTGTTGCTTGGACAGTCCTTTCTTGAATTGCATGACCGAAGCAATGTTGTCCTCCACGCTCATCTGACGAAACACCGAAGCTTCCTGCGCTAAATAACCGATGCCGATTTGAGCCCGCTTGTACATTGGTAAGAATGAAATATCTTGATTTTCAAGGAAAACCTTGCCAGAATAAGGTTTGATAAGCCCCACAACCATATAGAAAGTAGTTGTCTTGCCAGCTCCATTTGGACCAAGCAAACCGACAATCTCCCCCTGTTCAAGTTCGACGTTCACGTTGTTGACAACGGTGCGCTGACCGTATTTCTTGACCAAATCTATCGTCTGTAATTTCATTTTATTTCGGTTTTGAAAGAGACGCAAAATCTTGCGTCTTAGCATTTAGAATATTCCCTCCTTTAATATATCATGCAAATGTATGATACCCAAATATTTACCATTATGAACCACTGGCAACTGAGTGATGCTGTTCTCTCGCATCCTATGCAAGGCATCCACAACTAAAGCGTCTTCATCAATTGTCTTTGGATTGGAGGTCATAATTTGAGCCGCCTTCACCTGCTCTATGTTGGGATACTTCATCAACATTCGGCGCAAGTCACCATCAGTGATAATGCCCACAATGGTAGAAGCATTTTCTGAATCATTTTCTGAGTTGTTTTGTAATATATCTCCACAGGTGACCACTGTAGCGCCCAAACGCTTGTGCGTCATCTCAATAATGACGCGGGTAAGGTTGTCGTCCGGCCTGACCTCCGGGCGTTCGTTTCTGACATACAAATCTTTCACACGAAGATAAAGCTGTTTGCCCAAAGCACCTCCCGGATGTAACTTGGCAAAATCATCGGTCGAGAAGCCACGACTACTCATTAATATTAATGCGAGTGCATCTCCCATAACGAGTTGAGCAGTAGTGCTGCTCGTTGGTGCAAGACTGCCAGGGACGGCCTCTTCTTCAACGGTCACATCGAGGATGAAATCGGCCTGAGAGGCAAGATAAGACCGGCGGTTACCCACCATAGCCACAATTTTGTTGCCCCGAAGCTTAATGAGCGGCACCAGCATCTTAATCTCAGGCGTTTCTCCGCTTTTCGAAAGAATCACCACAATATCATTATCACGGACAATGCCCAAATCGCCGTGTATTGCATCCGCTGCATGCATAAACACTGCCGTAGTACCCGTTGAATTCATCGTTGCCACAATTTTTTGAGCGATGATAGCACTCTTTCCAATACCTGAAAACACGAGATTCCCTTTGTTTTCAAGAATCAGTTCAACAACTCCAGCAAAATCATCGTCCAATTTTGCCTTTAAATTACTAATTGCATTCGCTTCATTATCAATAATTTGATATGCAAATCGAATTATTTCTCCATTTTTTTTCATTTTTTCTCAAAAAATTCTTGCGCGATATAGGTGAAATGCTATAACTTTGTCTTTGCTGATTGGGGGAGAAAACTCTCTTTGGCAATAACGCAGTTTTTCAAAACAGATTGCAAAATAACGCAAAAATTCGGACAATACCAAAAGGAGATAACAATGGCAAAAAAAGCAGACCTTGAGATTCACAAACTGTTGAAGGATGTTTTTGGTTTCGACCAATTCAAAGGGAATCAGGAAGAGATCATCAAAAGTATCCTTGGCGGCAACAACACTTTCGTACTGATGCCCACAGGCGGAGGCAAATCGCTGTGCTACCAGTTGCCGGCATTGATGTCCAAAGGCACAGCCATCGTCGTTTCACCACTCATCGCCCTGATGAAGAACCAAGTCGATATGATTCGCAACTTTGGCACCGAGTTAGGCATCGCCCATGTGATGAACTCATCTCTCTCCAAAGCAGAGTTGCTTGAGGTGAAGGAAGACTTGAAGAGCGGCAAGACCAAGCTGCTATATGTTGCGCCTGAGTCACTTACCAAGGAAGAGACGACCGAGTTTTTACGCGGTCTTAAGATTTCTTTCGTTGCCATCGACGAGGCGCACTGCATCTCGGAATGGGGACACGACTTCCGTCCCGAATATCGCCGTTTGCGTCCTATCATCAATTCCATCGGCGAAAATCTCCCTATCATCGCCTTGACTGCTACTGCCACTATCAAGGTGCAAAACGACATTATGAAAAACCTTGAGATTATGGACGCAAAGGTCTTCAAGTCATCGTTCGACCGCCCCAACCTCTACTACGAAGTGAGGCCGAAGACCAAAGACGTTATCAAGGATATCATCAAATACATCAAACAAAACCCAGGCAAGTCAGGCATCGTGTACTGCCTCAGCCGCAAGAAAGTGGAAGAACTGGCGGAGACACTGGTCATCAATGGCATCCGTGCCCTCCCCTATCATGCCGGTTTGGACAGTCAAACACGTAAGGAAAATCAAGACAAGTTCCTTATGGAAGAAGTCGATGTCATCGTGGCCACCATTGCCTTCGGTATGGGCATCGACAAGCCTGATGTGCGCTTCGTCATTCACCACGACATCCCGAAGAGTCTTGAAGGTTACTATCAAGAGACGGGGCGTGCAGGGCGTGACGGCGGTGAGGGCAACTGTATCGCTTTCTATGACTACGAGGACATCCATAAACTGGAGAAGTTCAATAAAGGCAAGAATGTTGCCGAACAGGAAATTGCTCGAGAGTTGTTGAACGAAACGGTAACGTATGCCGAATCGGCGGTTTGCCGCCACAGACTTCTCCTTCACTATTTCGGTGAGGAATACAATAAGGAAAACTGTGGATCTTGCGACAACTGCCGTTCACCCAAGGAGAAGTTTGACGGTAAAGAAGACCTTAAGCTCGTTTTGGAAGCCGTAGAAGAGACCAAGCAACTTTTCAAAACCAAACACATCGCCGAATTACTAGCAGGCAAACTCACTGGTGACATCAAGGCGGCCAAACAAGAAAACAACGAGTTCTTTGGTGCTGGCGACGAACACGATGACAAATACTGGACCGCTGTCATCCGCCAAGCTCTAGTACACAAGCTTTTGTCGAAGGACATTGAGAATTACGGCATCCTGAAAATCACAAAAGAAGGTAAGGCTTTCATCAAGAAACCCTATACCATTATGCTCGTCAAAGACCATGATTACGAGAATTCCGACGATGATGATCCCGAGACCATGGCGGCTATGGGTGCCAATAAAGACGGAGGCGCCGACAAGACTCTCTTCGCCTTGCTGAAAGACCTACGCAAAACTATCGCCAAACAAAACGGTTTGCCACCTTTCGTCATCTTCCAAGACCCCTCGTTGGAGGATATGGCCATTCAATACCCTATCACCAAAGAGGAAATGACCCAAATCGCGGGTGTGGGTGCAGGCAAAGCAGAGAAATTCGGCGAGCCTTTCATCAAGCTCATCAAGGAATATGTGGAGGAAAACGAAATCACCCGACCCAACGATATGGTAGTAAAGTCGGTGGTCAACAACTCCGCTCTGAAAATTGGCATCATCCAAAATATCGACAAGAAGATTCCGCTGGAAGACATCGCCTACGGAAAGGGACTGGAATTTGACGAACTGCTGTCGGAGATTGAAAGCATCGTCTCTTCTGGAACCCATCTCGACATCAACTATTATATTGAAGAAAATATTGACATCTACCACCAAGAAGACATCCTTGATTACTTCCATGAGGCTGAATCAGACGATGTGCAGACCGCCCTCCGCGAGTTGGGAGAAGATGAATATCAAGAAGAGGAAATTCGCCTAATGCGTATTAAGTTCCTGTCGGATGTAGGCAACTGATTTAAAATGAAACATTTAGGATTTTTTTTATTGCTTTTTGTCCTTGCCACCGCTTGCGGTGACAAGGACAAAGGCTTTAAGCCAGAGCATTTTCTCAGCGAAAAAGAGATGATTGACATCATGACCGACGTACAAATCATCGAAGCCGACCTCAACTACCAGAAAACTCAAGAACGCGAACAAGAGCCTAACGACACCCTCAATATTATCCCTAAGGATTATGTCAAAATGTCAAGGGTTTATTACGCACAACTCTTTGAGCATTATGGCATTACGGACAGCATTTTTGAGCAAAACCTCAGATATTACACCCAGCGTCCCACTGAGTTGGAGAAAATTATGGATTCGGTTATGCAGCGACTGACGAAAGAGCAAGAAAAATGATTACCTGCAGACAGAATCTGCTGAAATCGCAGGACCTTCCTGGTATTAATTTTGAATCGCTCCGCGTTTCCCACAATTCTGCGAATTCTGCGTGAGGCAAATTATTTCTTCAACTCATTAGCAATCAATTCATTCAATTTCTTCGCAGCATCTATCAACATACTTTCGTCCGTCGGGACGGGAACAGGAATGCGGTCCAAGCGGCTCAAGGTTTCCACAGAGCACGCATCGCGGTCGCCCTTGATGGTGGTGTAGTCATTCTTGAAGGTGGATTTCACCTCAAAAGGAACTGAATAATAACGATATGCACGCGTAGGAAAATATTCAATCGTCCCCGAAATGGTTGCAATCTTATTCTGCGTATGATCCGTGACCTCAACATTTTTGCCTCCATTGGCTTCCTTAAAGGTCACCTCATCTAAACGAACAGGTGATACTGACAACTTGTCAACTACCACACAAGCGAAAGAAGGATTCTTTGATACATAAATCTGAGTAATGTTAGATGGAAGCTCGTCTGCAGAAAAGTCGAACAAGGTTTCCACAAAACCATCTGGCAAATCATAATCTGAAGCAACACCAAACTCCACTTTATCAACCAAATACATTGCTTGCTTCAATTGCAGGTTCAACAATTGTGAGTTTTCTTGATTTGTGTTCTTCAGTTGTTCAATATACTTACCCGCCATTTCCGCATCGGCTTTCGTGCCGGTATTCAGCAATTGATTGGCCTTGGCCACCAAATACGCCTCCGCTTTATTGCGGGCAATCGTCATATCCTCGCCAAGGTCAAGTTTCACATAGTTCATACCGTTTTTGACTTTGGTCGGGAAACACGATAGGGCATCATTACGCCCTTTCATACTGCAATACCGCTGATAGATCTCAGGCCACACATCGGGTTGACCCGTGGCTTTCAAAGTCTGGATGCGCTCGTGGTCGGCTTGGTTGGCCTTATGGTATGATGCCGCCACCATATTGATACGATTGGCGTTCAAGTCGCCAGCACAGATTTCAGGTGCAACACGCTGAATCACTTGGTCATACTCTTGGGCTTCGTAGAGTTTCTTGGTCGTGTTGCAGGCGATGAGCATCATACCGAATAACAACACGGGAATCAGTCGGAGGTATTTCATTGTTGTACTGTTTTTATTCACTAATTCAATGCGAGCCCTTCGACGGGCTCTGGGGTCTTCAATTAATAAAGTCTAAAGGCCCCTGAGCCCGTCGAAGGGTCAAATAAAAACTGCAAATTTCGCTCCAAAATTGCTCAAACGGGAATAATTCTTTACTTTTGCATCACTAAAACCACACTTTCATGGAAAAAATCAAGCAACTGCAACAGGATTTCGCCGACTTTTTGGCGCAAACCAACCTCAACGGTCAACCGAAAGAATTATACGAACC
>JAEEGL015299489.1_pt1 | contig 19357 bp, 15 predicted proteins | sample 9134231 | NCBI WGS metagenome assembly JAEEGL01 (sample SAMN16246548, study PRJNA631951) | gut metagenome | biome: gut microbiome; feature: rumen; material: fiber-attached | host: Bos | place: Iran: Karaj | collected 2018-10
AACGCGGTCCCTCTTGGTGGATCATCAGGGACTCGAACCCTGGGCACCCTGATTAAGAGTCAGGTGCTCTACCAACTGAGCTAATGATCCGTAGTTGGCTGAAACGCAAGAAAGATATTAACATCAGGCAGGAGAGATGTCAAGCATAATAAAGTAAAAAAAGTCAAAAAACGCAGAACGTGTCAAATGCGCGGCGGCAGCCCCAAGGCAGTGTGAAGATCGCCTTCCCGGAGGCTGTTTTTGTTGCTAGCTTGCTATATTTGTAATATAATATAGTGACTTATAGTGTTTTTGCGGAGGAACAAACATGAAATGCAAGACTTGCGGATACGAAGTCAGAGATTCCCTTACTCACTGTCCCATGTGCGGCACCAGAGTTAATCCGGATCCTGTATCGTCTGCCGCTACAACAGAGCTCAGCTGGAACACCAAGGATTTCCCTAAGCCCAAGGAGATGACGGAGATCGACATGTCCTGGCCGGATTTCAATACGAAAAGAAATACCACCTCCATTTCCGAGGAGGAGATAAGCGCTGCTCTGGAAAAGAAAAGACCTGTCACCCTTATGTCGGACGATGCCAGCGAGGGTTATGTTTCCATACCGGATAAGAAGGAGCCCGCCGCGGATAAGCCTGCGGAAGCCGCCAAGCCGGAAAAGCCCGCGGAAGGTCCTTCCGCCGAGCAGCCGTACTGGTACACCCAGAAGTTTACGGCTACAGGCGTAATGCAGACCGGACCGGCCTGGCCGATGGCGCCCGGTTCCAAGCAGTCCTATCCGGCTACGGCTACCATAGAGACCATGACGCTGTCGGATCCCATCCCCATCGTGCCCGGAGCCACCGGCACGCAGGAGGTAAACAAGGCATTTACGCTTTCCGACCTTATAAAAGAGAGCCCCGAAAGGCCCACGGATACCGGCAGACCCAGCGGTTCCGGATTCTACACCTTCCAGAGGAAGAACGACGAGTTCCAGAAGCTCCTGGATCGCGAGTACGACAGGATCCACGCCATGCACGGCGACGATTACGATCCGCTTCGCGGAACGGTCCATCCGTTCTCCACGGACCAGCCTGTAAAGGCTAAGGAGCTTTCGGCTTTCGAAAAGCTGCTCCTGGACGAGGAAGAGCAGGCCGCGGAGGAGACCCCGGCTCAGAAGTTCTTCAGTCAGGATCCCAAGCCGGAAAAAGAAGATGTTCCGGCGGAGGAGCTTAAGGACCCGGAGCTTCCGGAAGTAGAGATCCCCACCGGCGATCCCACCAAATACGACATAGAAAAAATAGAGAATACCATCCGGGAACTGGAAAAGCAGGAAGTAATAGCGGAGAACAACCGCTCCGAAAGGAAGAAGCGTCTTGCAGCCATGGCTGCCGCAAGAGAAGCCTACTTCCGCAGCCTGGACGCCATGGAAGGCAAGGATCCGGACAGATTCTCCAAGCCGGAGCCTGTTAAAGAAGAGACACCCGCGCCCAAGGTTCAGCCGGGGCCGGAGCCCAAGGCGGAGCAGGACTATTCGAGCCTGTTCGCTTCGGAAGGTACGGAAGTGACCGAGCCCACCAGGGAGATACCGGTAGGCGGCATTCTGGAAGCCATCACCGGAGACAAGACGGTCCGCGCCGCTGCACTTACAGCAGCGACCGCTTCCGTAGTAAGCTCCGACCCGTTCAAGACCGTGGTGTTCAAGCGCATAACCGAGGACGCCGAGGAGCGCGCAAAGCGCTACGAGCAGGCGGATCCGTTCGATGTGCCCAAGACCACGGAGAACGTAATGACTCCGGAAGAACTGGAAGAGGAACTTCGCCGCCCGGCAGCGGACCCGTTCGACAAGCTAATGAAGGAGTTCAGGACCACTGCCAGAACGACCGTCGCAGGAGCTAAGGACGCCGAAAGGCTAGCTACCAAATACGACCTGGGCGAAGAACTTAAGGGTCTGGATTCTGCGGAAGACGTTGCCGCGCTTTACGATAAGCCCGCTGCGGAGCCTTACGACGACGTAGACGCCGCTACAGCGGAGGTGCCGGCAGAACCCGCCGCAGAACCCGCATACGACGACGTAGACGCCGCTGCAGCGGAAGCACTCGCAGAGCCTGCAGCAGAACCCGCCGCGGAACCGGTCGCCGAAGCACCGGCAGAACAGCCGGCAGAGCCTGCATACGACAACGTAGAAGCCGCAACTGCTGAGGCCCCTGCAGAAGCCGCCGTGGAGCCTGTTGAGTCTGCCGAAGAGATCATTCCCGGATCCGAACAGCCCGCAGAGCCCACTCAGGCCTTCGACCCCGTTACCGACGACACCAGTTCGCTGGCCTTCCTCTACCAGAACGGCGAGGAAAAGCCCGCGGAGCAGGAAGATCAGGACGAGGCCGCTGAAGAAGAGTCCGGTTCCAGACACATATTCCTTAAGATAATAATCGCCATACTGATAATCTGCGCTCTGTTCGAGCTGGTGGTCCTGGGAATGTCCAGGTTCCTGCCGGACGCTCAGGCAACGCAGTCGATAGTATCCATAGAAGAACTGATCAGAGAAGCCATAGTATCTGCGTTCAACAGCGTTATAAACGCGATCAAGGGACTGTTCGGCAACTAGCGTAAGCTGCCGAACGCCGCAACCCGCAGGACGCACCGCGTCGGGAGAAACTAAATGGAAGAGAATAAAACTACAAACAAGACAAAGGCCGGCAAGAACCGCAAAAGCCTTATAATAGCGCTTATAATCGTCGCCGTAGTGGTGGCGGTGCTGGTAAGCTGCGCGGATTTCATTACCGATCTCATCTGGTTCGGAGAGGTAGGTTATACCTCCGTATTCCTTACGGAGCTGTTCACCAAGATCAAGATAGGAATACCGGTAGCGATAATCACCGCCGGCATCAGCATCTTCATCCTTTCCGCTCTTAAGAACAATTTCCTTAAGAAGAACGAATTCACCTTATCCTCCGAGGACGACAAGCGGACCGTCCGCCGCGTAAGGAACCTCCTTTCCGTAATAATCGGAATATTCCTTGCGGTGGTAGTGGTATCCAAGCTGTGGTTCCAGATGCTGCAGTTCATCAACTACAGCAGCTTCGGAGTCAAGGATCCGCTGTTCGGAAACGACGTAGGATTCTACATGTTCCGCTTCGAGTTCCTTAAGGGGCTCGCGGACAGCGCGCTCCTTATAATAATCGCGTTCCTTGTAGTTACAGTGTTCTTCCACTCCGTGCTTGTAGGCATCGCTAAGCCCGCGGGAGCGGAGGAGCAGACCGAAGAAAAGGAACGTCCGGGAATAGACATCGATCCTTCCGATCCGCTGGGATCTCTGTTCCGCGGCATACAGGGCAAGGCCGGAGGCGTCCGCGAGGGCGCTGCCAAGAGCGGTTTCGTCCGCAAGTCCAAGGCCGTGCTCAACGTTGCCCTTAAAGAGATCGTGGTGCTGGGCGTTCTGCTGTTCCTGGCTCTGGCAGCCAAGCTGTACCTGAGCAGGTTCGGACTTCTGTACGGAGGCACCGGAGCCGCTTACGGAGCCGGCTACACGGACGTTAAGGTTACGCTCAACGTATACAGGATACTTATAGTTCTTGCCGTCGTGGAAGCTCTGCTTCTTATCTATGCCGCAATAAAGAAGAAGTTCCTCTTTGCAGTGGTGGTACCCGTTGCGATGATAGCCATCTCGCTTCTGGGCACAGGCGCAGCCAAACTGGTCCAGACCATAGTGGTAGAGCCTAACGAGCTCAACAAAGAGAGCAAGTACCTGGAGAACAACCTTACCTACACCCGCCTTGCCTACGATCTGGAGGACATAAGCGACGAGGTCTTCGACCCGCAGGCCGACCTGGACATAAAGGACGTCCTGCGCAACATGGGCACACTGTCCAACCTCAGGATCAACGACTTCGCTCCCACCAAGCAGTTCTACACCCAGACCCAGACCATAAGAAGGTACTATTCCTTCAACGACGTGGACGTAGACCGCTACAACATAAACGACGAATACACCCAGGTGTTCCTGTCCGCCAGAGAGATAGACTCCGCCAACGTGGACGATTCCTGGCTGATCAGGCACCTTAAATACACCCACGGCTACGGACTTACCCTGTCCAGAGTAGACCGCATCACAAGCAGCGGCCAGCCGGAGATGCTCATCCAGAACATTCCGCCCGTATCCCAGATCCCCGAGGTCCAGATCAGAAGGCCGGAGATCTACTACGGCGAGATGAGCAAAGACTACATAATCGTTAAGACAGGCGAGACCGAGTTCGACTACCCGTCCGGTGACTCCAACGTATACACTACCTACGAAGGCACCGGCGGCATAAAGATGGGTCTTGCGAGCCGCATCCTCTTCTCCATAAGAGAGAAGAGCCTTAAGATGCTCGTGTCCACGAACATCACCCACGACTCGCGCATCCTCATCTACCGCAACATAATGGACAGAGTCCGCAAGATAGCTCCGTTCCTTACCTACGACGACGATCCGTACGTGGTTACCGTGGACGGCGGCATCTACTGGATAGTGGACGCCTACACGCAGAGCACCCTCTATCCGTACTCCGAGCCCTACGACAAGAAGTACGACACCAACTACGTGCGCAACTCAGTAAAGATAATAATCGACGCTTACAACGGCAACGTGGACTTCTACATCGTGGATCAGGAGGATCCGATAGTCCAGACTCTGGCAAAGATATACCCGAAGCTCTTCAAGTCCTTCGATCAGATGCCGCAGAGCTTCAGGGCCCACCTGCAGTACCCCAACGCGATGTTCAACATCCAGGCAGGCGTATACGCCAAGTACCACATGACGGACGTCGCGGTATTCTACCAGAAGGAAGACGCTTGGCAGATCTCCAAGAACATCTACGATCAGGCCGAGACTACCATGACCGCTAACTTCTTCATAATGAAGCTGCCCGGAGAAAAGGACACCGAGTTCGTAAGCTCCGTATCCTACACCCCGGCAGGAAAGAACAACCTTACCGGTATACTGGTAGCCCGTTCCGACGGCGATCACTACGGCGACATAGTGCTTTACCAGATGCCCAAGGGCAAGCTTATATACGGACCTCTTCAGGTAGAGGCAAAGATAGACCAGGATCCGGAGATCTCCAAGGAGTTTACGCTTTGGAACAACAGCGGTTCCAAGTACTCCAGAGGCGAGATGTTCGTAATACCCATCGAGGATTCGCTCATCTACGTAGAGCCTGTATATCTGGAGTCCTCCACGGCAAGCCTTCCGGAAGTAAAGAGGGTAATAGTCTACTACGACGAGGAGCTTGCTTACGAGGCTACGCTTGCGCAGGCGCTTGACAAGCTGTTCGGCAAGGGCGCCGGCGATCCGCTGCTTACTCCGTACCCGATAATTACAGGCATGGAGATGGCGGACGAGATAGAGCGCAAGGAAAAGGAAGAGGAGAATCCGCCCGAACCGGTGGATCCCACCCCGGTAGATCCGGATCAGCCGGGCGAGCACACTGTTGAAGAGCTCATCCAGATGGCTCAGCAGGCATATGACAAGGCTCAGGAAGCCATGAAGAACCTCGACTGGGCAGCCTACGGCCAGTACATGAACCAGCTTTCGGATATCCTTACTCAGCTGGCCGGCAACAAAGGAGAATAAGTAATGGAAAAGGGAGATATGCTTTTCTGCATTCCGCCCTCGGATCACGAAGTTGAAAGAATAAAAGCTATCCTCGGGACACATCCCGAGGTAGCTTTTGTATCGCTGGTCGGGGCGGACATATACGGCAACCACACAGACGAGAAGATCCCTGTAAGGATCTTTACCGAAGACGTCGAAGGGCTTCTTCGCGAGGGCGTCCAGACGGACGGCTCTTCTGTTCAGCTGCCGTTGATAGCGGATATCTCCAACGCCAAGGTAACTCTTATCCCGGACCTTTCCGTAAACTGGTACGTGGACTACAATGAGGACCTTGTAAGGTTCTCCGGCAAGGGCCGCAGGCCGGTGGGAACTCTGCGCATACCCGCGCATCTGGTGCACAACGGCACCATGGAAGTGGGTTCCAGAGCCATCCTGCGCGACGCCGTGGAAACATTTAAGCGAGACCTTGTATCGCTTATAAAAAAACATCCCTACGTTCTGGAGCACCTTCCGCTGGAAAGTGCTGACGACATAGACGAGGTGCTGCTCACCTCCGCAACGGAGCTGGAATTCTACGTAAAGACCCCTCACGAGGTGGCGGACCGCGACAGGCTCCACACTTCGCAGGAGCTTAAGGAGCAGTACTGGAAGCGTACCATAGGTCCTGTAAGGAGCGCGCTGGAAGAGACGCTCCTGCTTCTGGACAAGTACGGATTCGGCGTGGAGATGGGCCACAAGGAAGTAGGCGGCGTAAAGCCGGAGATGGTGGAAGGCGGCGATTTTTCGCACATAATGGAGCAGCTGGAGATCGACTGGAAGTATTCCGATCCCATGCAGGCCGCCGACAACGACCGCATAATACGCTACCTTGTGCGCGACGTTTTCCGTCAGTACGGACTGGACGTAACGTTCATGGCTAAGCCTGTGGACGGCGTTGCGGGCTCCGGCAAGCACACCCATCTGGGTGCCTCTGTAAGGCTTAAAAACGGCTCTGTAAAGAGTCTTTTCGCCCCCAAGGACCCATATGCCGATTACCTAAGTCCCCTCGGCTACGGGGCTCTTATGGGCCTTCTTAAGAACTACGAAATAATCAATCCCATAGCCAATCCTACCACGGACGCCATCAACAGGCTCAAGCCCGGATTCGAGGCTCCGGTAAGCATCGTAACAAGCCTCGGAAACGACGTACTTACGCCCTCCAGGAACCGCAGCGTTCTTGCCTGCGTGATACGCGATCCGGAAAAGCCGCTGGGAACGCGTTTCGAGCTGCGTTCGCCAAACCCCAGGAGCAACACTCATCTTGTTCTCGCCGCGTGCCTCATGGCGATGCTGGACGGAATAAAGGCCGTCCTGGAGGCCGGAAAGGCGCCGGGAGAGCTGGAGGCGTCCCTGTCCAAGGAAGCTGAGGCGGAAGATTTCTACCTGGAGACAGGCAGGATGTACCGCTCGGAGGTCAACATCTTCGAGGACTATTCCGCGGAGGAACGCAACAGGATATTCGGAAGGACCCCCGCTACTGCGTGGGAGAACATAAATGCTTTCGACGCCTACCCGGAAAAGGCCAAGGTGCTTTTCCGCGATTCCGTGTTCAGCACGGTGGATCTTGCGTCGTTTAAGGCGGCGGCGCTGGACAGCTGGGTACGCGAGCTCCACGACCGCATAGTTCCTGAGCTCAGGGACAGGGTAAGGCGCTGCGTAATGCTCCACGATCCGGCGGACTGCACGGACCTGGACGAGGAACGTTTCGCCGCGGTGCGCAGCATGGCCTGCGAGATAGCCCGCGACAGCAGCACACGCATATCTCTTCTTACCAGGCTCTCCAGGGCGCTCGAGGACAAGGATTACAAGGCGGCTTCGGATCTGCAGCTCCTTACGATGGAAAAGGTGCAGGCTCTGGAGGCCGTGTACGCGGAATACTGCAGAAACATAATTTGAGGTAAAAATGCTTGCATTCGTAAGCGGGGCAAGCCGCGGAATAGGCGCTGCCTGCGCGGTGGAACTTGCAAAAGAAGGATTCGACGTCGTCATAAACTGCAGGAGCAATGCTGCCGCGGCGGAGGGCGTCGCGGCAAAGGTAAGGGCTCTCGGAAGAAAGGCGTACGTTAAGTGCTTCGACGTTTCAGACGCTGCCGCGGCAGAAAAAGCCTGCGCGGAAGTGCTTAAAGAATGCGGTCCGGTGGACGTGCTTGTAAACAACGCCGGCGTAAGCATAAGCGGCCTGGTGCAGGACATGTCCCCGGATCAGTGGGACGCTCTTTTAGGCGTAAACCTTAAGGGCATGTTCAACCTGTGCAGATGCATCGTTCCGTCCATGGTGTCCCGCAAGAAGGGCTGCATCGTAAACGTCTCCTCCATGTGGGGGCAGACTGGTGCGTCGTTCGAATCCGTGTACTCTGCCAGCAAGGGCGGCGTGGATGCGTTCACCAAGGCTCTGGCAAAGGAGCTTGGGCCTTCCGGAATACGCGTCAACGCGGTGTCCCCGGGATGCATCCTTACGGACATGTGCGCCGGCTACAGCGAGCAGGACCTTAAGGATCTTGCGGAGCAGACCGCGATAGGCCGCAACGGAACGCCCCAGGACATAGCAAACGCCGTGGCGTTCCTGGCATCGGACAGAGCCTCCTTCATAACCGGCCAGATCCTGGGCGTAAACGGCGGCATGGTGATCTGAGCGGCGAGTCTGCCAACGATATAAGGAATAAAAAGCGGAGCAGTAAAGCTCCGCTTTTGTGTTGAAATATCTGTACCGTTTTTGCCAAAGATTTGTAGTATTATGACCGCAGGTGCTGCCAAAAAGCGGTAAGCGGTCAGCCCTCAAAACAGAGGGCTCTTATTGGCCCTCTGATCTTAGGAAAGGAGGGCAACCTATGGATGTATATGACATAATGACCTTGATAGGTCTGCTTGTTACTGTCTTTATGGCAGGATACGTTTTCGGAAAAAATAAGAACGACCGCAGATAAGCCACTCGCGGTCGTTCAATTCGACCCTAAGGGCTGACCGCATCTGCGGCAGCACCTCACAGTTATTATATATCACATCACGGGAACTAATACAACAGTCTAGTTCGATCCTTTGAAGATGTACTCTTCGCCCAGGAAATCCTTTATTGCCTGCATAGCCTCCTGCGCGCGCTTAACGTTACCGGACTTCTTAAGTATCTCGTTGGACGCCAGCTCGTCGTTGTCCATCAGCGGGATTATGCTGAAGCGGTACTTGCCGCCGGAGGAGTATCTGTCCACGTAGGTGGGGATGGCGCTTATGTCCTGGTAGGTCACTTCGCCGGTCTCCTTGTTGTAGACCAGATCCACGTTGGCAATGAAACCTCTTTCCGTCCAGCGGGCCGCTCTGCTCTCCGCGGCGCTGCCTCCGCGCAGGGTCTCGTATCTCTGGTTGGATACGAAATTGCCCATGGAATAGAAGACGGGAACGGTCTTGGTCCAGTGCGTGGGCTTGGGTTCCGGTTCCGGTTCGGGTTCCGGTTCCGGCTCAGGCTGCGGTTCGGGCTCTTCCTTTATAAGGCCGAAAGCCTTGCGCAGACGGATTATCCAGCTTTCCTTCTCCTCGACTACAGGTTCCGGTTCGGGTTCAGGCTGCGGTTCCGGTTCGGGTTCAGGCGGGTAGGGGACTTCCACCTCGATCGTTTCGATCGGCTGCATTATGTGCGGATGCGAAGCGAATATGATGTCCGCTCCTGCCTCGGCGCACTTTTTAGCAAGATCCTTATCCACCTGGTCCGGGGTGGACTTGTATTCCGTACCCCAGTGGAAGTAGCAGACGATAAGCTCCGCGCCGTTGTCCTTGCACCACTGGATCTCCTTAAGGATGTTCTCCTCGTGCTCCTTGTAGATCTTTCCGTTGTCGTAGCGGAAACTGTTGATGTAGTCCGGCGCTTCCTTTGCCATGGTGGAGCCGTTCATGGTGCGGCTGCCGTTTACTATGCGGGTCTCGTAAGTAAAGGCCACGAAGCCTATCTTTACGCCGCTTACTTCCTTGATGGCGGACCTTGGATCGTTGGTATCCGTCCTTGTTCCGACAACGGTGTCGAAGCCTGCTTCGCGCAGTACCTTAACGGTGTTGAGCGCTCCGGGAAGACCGGTGTCCAGCATGTGGTTGTTGGACGTAAAGGCCACGTCTATTCCCGCGTCGAACACGTTCTTGGCCAGTATCTCCGGCGCGTTGAAACGCGGATAACCGTCGTACGGCTTCTTTCCGGAGAAGGTGGTCTCGAAATTGCCTAAGGTAACGTCCGCGTCCTTAAGGTACTTGTCCACGTACACGTAGTTGTCGGAAAAGTCGTACGTTCCGTCGCCTTGTTCCGCGCCGACTATGTTCCTGCCGTGGGTCATGATGTCGCCCACGCAGCGTATGCGCAGCGGGAACTCCGTCTGGACCTTGGGAGGATCCGGCTCGGTAGCGTTGTTTACTGGAACTACGTTTTCCGCGGGCTTGGAGGGCAGAGGCCAGAACAGCAGTCCTGCCAGCACTACCGCGCACACCACGAACAGGGACAGAAGGAACCTGCCCCATTTAATGCGGACTTTTTTCTTTTTCTTTTTGTCGCTTCTCATGTCTTGCTGCCGGATGGTTCCGGCGGATCTTTAGTTTACTGCCTCAACGCAGGCTACTGCCTGGGGGAACTGCTCTCTGAGTATGGATTCTATTCCGCCCTTAACGGTGGCCTGAGCGTGCGGGCATCCTGCGCAGTGTCCCTGCAGCTTTACGTATACGGTCTTGTCCGCTTCGTCGTAGTCCACGAACTCTACGTCGCCGCCGTCTCTCTGAAGGAAGGGCCTTATCTGCTCAAGTACGCTTACGATCTGTTCTTTCATTTCTTTCTCCTTTTATATGTGCTTTCTGAACTGATATCGATCTGTTGATATGATCTCCGATCATTATTGATGTAATTGACGTTTTCTCCGGTCTGGCACGTCCCGGGTACGCAGGGCGTCAGTTGCCGCCGGCAGGTTCCGCAGCGCTGTCTTCCGGAACTGCTTTTTTGCCGAAGGCAGTAAACACCAGCTCGTTGCTTTCTTCTTCCGTGCGGTATATCTGGACGGATCTTACGGGGCTGCCGTTCATGCTGATGCTTATCAGGCCTGTGCTTCCTTCCAGCTCTTCGACTGCCTTAAGAGCTGCCGCTATGGACTCTCTGGAGGAGATGTCCTCCGCGTTCTCCAGTGCTGTTATCGCCAGAAGATACGCGTCGAATCCAAGCGCCGCTTCCTCGGATGGCACGGATGCCGAACCGTACTTGCGCTGCCAGGCATCCCGGAGCGTCTTGCTCATGGGTGTCAGATCCACGTACGGATCATAGTCGGCGGTGAAGTAGAGGTCCGGAGTCTTAAAGGCTCTCCAGGCGTTTCCGCCTATCCATTTAAGGTTCAGCCCCAGTTCTTCCGTTTTGGCAGACAGTGCCTCCTGAACGGACGTGCTTGTTGGCATGTATACGGTAGTTGCTTCGGCGGTCTCCAGAGCCTTTACGATGTAGTACGGGTCTGCGCCTTCGTTAACGGCTATGACCGGTATGGAATTGATCTTATAGGTCTGCTCGCAGTAGCGGGCGAATTCCTGAGCCCTTATCTTGGACAGCTCGTCGGAGCTGCTGTACACTGCCGCGAGAGATCTCTCGCCCAGCTCGTTTACCGCAAACTCCGCGGCTGCTCTTGCCTGGAAAGCGTCTACGGCTGCCGCGCACACGAAGCCTGTGGTATTGCTTATGAGGGGATTGGTGCTGGTGGCGTTTATGCGGGGTATCCCCGCTTCCTCGAAGGTGTCTGCCGCTGCTACCGTAAGCATGTTGCCGTAGCTTCCTATCACCATCATCACGGTATCGTCGCGGGCTATCTCGGCTGCGGTAAGCTTAGCGGATTCCGTGTCCGACTTGTTGTCGAACCAAAGCAGTTCCACCGTTGCGCCCTTTACCGTGGGGAAGAGCGAGTTGGCAAGCTTCATGCCCTCGACTTCATCCGCGGCTTCGTGCGCGTCGCTTCCCGTAAGAGGCTCGAACACCGCGATGTGGATCACCTTTTCCGGCTTTTCTTCCTTGTTCAGGAAGGCGTTATAAAAGTTGTCCCAGGACGCGCACGAGGTGAGCGACGCCAGAAGAAGCGCGCAGACAAGCAGCAGCGCAGACGTCCTGATAAGTTTTTTCTTATCCATATTCGGCTATTCTACCATTAAAGAGCTTTTGCCGCAAGACCGCAGTCCTTCAGCGTTTTTCCGCAAGCTCTTTTATCTTGCTTATGTATCCGGGATCCGATCCGCAGCAGGCGCCGGCGTAGCTTACTATGTCCAGCGCCGGCTCCAGGGCCTTGGCGAATTCCTCCGCGGGAAGATCCGCGGTGTTGGGCTTAAGTATCAGCGGAAGATCCGTCTTTTGTGCAAATTCCTGCATAACGGGCACTGCCTGGACCGGCCCGAAGGAGCAGTTGAGTCCCACGGCCGCGGGGCTGAAAGGCGCGATCGCTTCCAGCATTTCGTCTATGGACGACCCGAAGAAAGTGCGGCTTCCGGCGGAAAAACTCATGGTGCAGAACAGGGGAAGTCCGGTCTCCGCGGCTTCCGATGCCGCTATCTCCAGCATCTTTGCGTCCATGAAAGTTTCCAGAACTATCAGGTCCGCTCCGCAGGCTGCTCCTGTGCGGCACATCTCGCGGTAGTATGCGCGGCACTCATCCTCCGATGTGGTCCCGAAAGGCTCCAGCGCGTTCATGAGCGGCCCGAAGTCCAGAGCGGTCTTTGCTCCGTACCGCAAAGCAGCTTCGCGGGCTATCGCCGTGCCGGTCTCTATTATCTCCTGCAGACCGCAGCCTTCCTGCTTTACGGCGGGAGGGTTGGCGCAGAATGTGTTCGTGTATATTATTTCCGACCCCGCGGAAAGGTACATCTCCGCCAGACGCTCCACAAGGTGCGGGGCGGCGGTGTTGTATCTCCATACGGGTATCTTTGGCGTTCCTTCGGCTTCCGCCATGTTCCACAGCAGCGTGCCGGAGGCTCCGTCTAAAAGAGTGATCTTGTTCATGTTAGGTCCCCCTGAAACGATTAAATCATTATATCATACTATCTATAATTATGTATATGAAGAATCCCTGAAGACGCAGCAAAGGAAATGCGCAGTTTTTTCCTGTCAAATCGGTCTGTTATTCTTTACAAATTGCCTTCTTTGTAGTACATTTGTCATATGTGCAAGTTTGACTTGCCTGTTTTGTGTTGTATAACAGGAGCGTTTTTTATGGGACTGACAAAGCGTCTTAGCGGCGTACATGTAGATCACAGAAAGAACACTGCCGGAATGCCCATCATACCGATGCCCGTTCCGGAAAAGGTTTACATTCCCATGAGCATGCATATCGGCGCCCCCTGCAAGCCTTTGGTAAAGGCCGGGGACACCGTAAAAGTAGGGCAGCTCATAGGGGATACCGACGCGCGTATCGGCGCGCCTATCCACAGCAGTGTGTCGGGTACTGTGGAAGCTGTGATCCAGGGTATGACCCAACTCGGAAAGACCGACACAAGTGTAGTCATAAAGTCGGACGGAAAGCAGGAGCTTGCCGACACCGTCGTGCCTCCGGAGATCAACAGTTTTGAAGACTTCATCAAGGCCGCCAGGGATTCCGGCGTAGTAGGTCTGGGCGGAGCAAGCTTCCCCATGGGAGCCAAGCTCAACATCAAGCCCGGTACGGTGGACTATCTGGTGATCAACGGCGCGGAGTGCGAGCCGTACATAACGGTCGACCACGCAGTAATGCTTACCTACACCCGCGACATAGTGGACGGGATTAAGGACATAATGAAGTGGCTGCAGATCCCCAATACTATAATAGGTATAGAAGGCAACAAGCCGGATGCCATAAAAGCGTTCAACGATGTGCTTGCCGGCGACGCATCCATTAAGGTGCACGAGCTGAGGCAGATATACCCGCAGGGCGCGGAGCGCGTCATCATCTATGAGTGCACGGGCCGCAAGGTATCGTACGGAATGCTGCCTCTTAATGCAGGCTGCATAGTGGCCAACGTGTCCTCCGTGCTTAAACTGCAGCACTACCTTAAGACCGGACTTCCGCTCGTTTCCAAGTACATAACGGTGGACGGCAACATAGTCGTTCATCCGCAGAACGTGGAAGTTCCCGTAGGCACCATGATATGCGATGTCATAGAGTTCTGCGGCGGACTTAAGGAAGAGCCCAAGAAGATAGTCCTGGGCGGACCCATGATGGGCAGGGCCATCCCGCGCGACGACCTGGCCGTAATGAAGGCCAACAGCGCCATCCTCTGCTTCAACGGAGCATTCGCCGGACAGAGAAAAGAGACCGCGTGCATAAGCTGCGGACGCTGCGTGGCTGCGTGCCCCATGGGACTTATGCCCGCAAAGATATCCAGAGCCTTCAGGGACAAGGATGTTGAGATGCTCAAGGAATACGAGGTGCTGTACTGCATGGACTGCGGTTCCTGCGCGTACGTGTGCCCGGCCAGAAAGCCGCTCAACTTCGAGTTCAGGCAGGCTAAAGCAATGGTAATGGAGGCATCGAAGAAATAATGGCAGAAAGACATACCGATCTTATTGTCGCGTCGGCGCCTCATGTGTGTGCGCCTGCGAACACGGCAAGCATAATGAGGGACGTGCTCATAGCACTTATCCCGGCGCTTGCTGTTTCAGTCTACGTTTTCGGCATCAGGGCTCTTATCCTTGCCGTCAGCTGCGTCATCTTCTGCGTGTTCTTCGAGTGGCTCGTCAGAAAGATAATGAAGCGCGACAACACCATAGGTGACCTGAGCGCGGCCGTTACCGGACTTATCCTTGCATTCAACCTCCCCGTAGGCCTTCCAATCTGGATGGCTGCGGTTGGATGCCTTATCGCAATAGTAGTAGTTAAGCAGCTCTTCGGAGGCCTGGGCCAGAACTTCGCCAACCCCGCGATAGTCGGAAGAATAGCGTTGTTCATAGGCTTCGCTTCCCCGATGGCTACATGGGTCATCAACTCCAAGATGAGCCCCGCCATTATGGCAGTCGCGGAAGTTGACGCCGTTACAGGCGCAACCCCGCTGGGACTTCTTGCCGCAGGCCAGCAGGTACCCTCCAATCTGGAGATGTTCCTGGGCCTTATCAGCGGCTCCATGGGCGAGATAAGCGCTGCTGCCCTGATACTCGGCGGCATCTACCTCATTGTCAGAAAAGTAATATCGCCGGCCATCCCGGTATCGTTCCTCGCAACGGTCGCAGTGCTGTCGCTGGTATTCGGCCTGGATCCGATCTTCCAGCTCTGCGCAGGCGGCGTAATGCTGGGAGCCATATTCATGGCCACGGACTATGTAACGTCCCCGATAACCACTTCCGGAAGGATAATCTTCGGAATCGGCTGCGGACTGTTTACGATGCTCATCAGAGTGTACGCTTCCTATCCGGAAGGCGTGTCCTTCGCGATACTGCTCATGAACATACTTACTCCGCACATAGACAGGCTTACGCGCCATAAGGCGTTCAAGCCCGCCCCGGAAGGAGGTGCCGCAAAATGAAGAAGACAAAGCTTCAGATCTTAACTAACGGCATTATCCGCGAGAACCCGGTGCTTGTGCTCGTACTGGGCACTTGCCCCACGCTGGCGATCTCCACGCAGGCTATAAACGGTCTGGGAATGGGCGTTTCCGTTCTGGTCGTTCTTACCTGTTCCAACATCATGATCTCCGCGCTCAAGAGGATAATCCCGGACACGGTGCGCATACCGTGCTACATAGTGGTAATAGCCTCGTTCGTAACCATGGTGCAGCTGGCCCTTAAAGCCTACCTGCCTTCGCTGGATAAGGCGCTGGGCGTCTACATCCCGCTGATCGTAGTAAACTGCATAATTCTGGGACGCGCCGAAGCGTTCGCAGGAAAGAACAGCGTTATCGATTCCGCTCTGGACGGCATAGGCATGGGCATAGGCTACACGCTTACTGCTACCGTAATGGCCTGCATAAGAGAGCTGCTGGGAAGCGGCACCATATTCGGCCACGCGGTAACAGCCGGCACCATAACCCCGTTCACCATCATGGTAATGGCCCCCGGCGGATTCTTCATCTTCGGATGCCTTATCGCGCTGGTAAACAAGCTTACCAAGGGCAAGGTAAGGGACAAGCAGCAGAACAAGTGCCTGGGCTGCCCCGGCGCCGCTCTCTGCTCGCAGAAAGTCGAGGAAGGGGGTGCTGAAGAATGAGTGCAGCAGCAGTATTCTACATAGTCCTCAGCGCCATAATCACCAACAACTACGTGCTTTCCAAGTTCCTCGGAATATGCCCGTTCCTGGGTGTATCCAAGAAGCTGAACAGCGCCATGGGAATGTCCATTGCGGTAATCTTCGTAATGGTTATTGCCACCGCGGTGACCTGGCCCATCCAGACCTATCTGCTTGATCCTCACGGAATAGGCTTCATGCAGACAATAATCTTCATACTTGTAATAGCCGCGCTGGTGCAGATGATAGAGATCTTCCTTAAGAAGTACATCCCGGCTCTGCACAAGTCGCTCGGAATCTACCTGCCGCTGATCACCACCAACTGCGCCATCCTGGGCGTATGCGTGCTGAACATAGACAACGGATACAGTTTCCTGCAGTCCATGCTCAACTCGTTCGGATCCGGCGTAGGTTTCCTTCTGGCCATGTTCCTGTTCGCGGGAGTCCGCAGCAAGATCGAGACCAACGATTATCCCGAGGCCTTTAAGGGCGTCGCTTCCACTCTGATAGCGGCATCCATAACGAGCCTTTGCTTCCTGGGCTTCTCCGGCATGCTGGAGAAGATTTTCGGAATGTAGGAGGCGGCCATGCAAGCATTTATCTATCCAGTAATAATCGCTATAGCGATAGCATTCATAGCATCCCTGCTCCTGGCTCTGGCGGCAAAGTTCATGTCCGTGCCGGTAAACGAGACCCAGGTAAAGATCAGGGAGCAGCTTCCCGGCGCTAACTGCGGCGCCTGCGGATTTGCCGGCTGCGACGACTACGCCGCTGCTCTGGCAGAAGAAGGAAGCACCGTAAAGACCAACCTCTGCGTTCCCGGAGCCGACGCCGCGGCAGCTGCCATAGCTTCCATACTCGGTCAGGACGCGCTGGACGTTGTGGAGCAGGTAGCCAACGTGCGCTGCTCCGGACTCTGCGACGCCACCAAGCCGGAGATGGATTATCAGGGCATCAAGACCTGCGCCGCCGCAAAGACCATGTTCGGAGGACCGGGTTCCTGCAAGTACGGCTGCATAGGCTTCGGCGACTGCCAGAAGGTCTGCCCGTACGGAGCCATAGAGGTCTGCAACGGCGTGGCCAAGGTAAACAGGGAAGTCTGCGTAGGATGCGGACTTTGCGCCGCCACCTGCCCGCAGCACATAATCGACATCATCCCGGACGTAAAGCGCGTGTTCGTTGCCTGCAGCTCCGCCGACAAGGGCGCAGTAACAAACAAGCTCTGCTCCGCCGGATGCATAGGCTGCAAGCTCTGCGAAAAGGCCTGCAAGTTCGACGCCATCCACGTGGAAGACAACCACGCAAAGATCGATCCCGACAAGTGCAAGAACTGCGGACTTTGCGCAAAGGCATGCCCCAAGAAGGTCATCCACGTATATCCCAAGCCCGTCATAAAGCCGATGGTAAAGGTGGGCTGATCAGTACCGTAAAACGCTTTAAGGCGCGCTGCAAAAGGCGCGCCTGTTTTATTGTTTGTTACTGTCGGGTCCGAGTTCTGCAATTCAGGAACTTAGTTCTCGGAGCCTGCGCTGTTTTCTGATCTGCGCTTTAGTCTTTAGTCAGCGCCGCAAGGAACGCGTCGGATCCTCTTTGGGATCCTCGCGTCTTGCGCTAAGGCGGCCCTCAAGCCGCCTTTGCCGTCGACTAAAGCTTAGATCAGACAGCGCAGCGGCTCCTGCGAAACAGCCCCTGAATTGCAGGATCCGGACCCGGTATGAACGGCAAAACCGGGCGGCGTTATTTGACAGTCACCTAAACGTCATTTTTATGGTATAGTATTGATATTACAAAAGGGAGTTAAAGGTACAGTAGAGAGGTGCCGCCTTAGGCGGCAGGGGAACACCGGAGGATGCAGATGGCAAGAAAGAACGCTAAAAAGAAGAAGGGCGCAGGACTGGTAAGCATAATCTTTTTCGTGCTTGCAATGGCCTGTTTTGCTTACGGCGCGGCAGTGCTGTCGTTCTTCCGTTCCAGGAACTGGTTCAACTACATATGGTTCATAGCGGGAGCGGTGATGCTTCTGTTCAGCTTCCTTTTTTCCGGAAGCACGGGCCTGCCCAAGGCCATAAAATGGATACTTGGCATACTTATCATAGCCTGCCTTGCCAACTTCGGGATCTTTACATACAGGGTGCTGGACATGCAGCTGCGTCAGCCTCCGGAAACGGCGGACTGGGTGATAGTCCTCGGTGCTAAAGTAAACGGCACTTCTCCGTCCACGGAGTTTGCGGCCAGGATAGACAAGGCGCGGGAATACGCGGCGCCGATAATAAGCAAGGAAATAGTGGACCCCGGCAACAAGCACGAGCTTCGAATAATAGCCACCGGAGGGCAGGGCGAGGACGAAGGAGCCGCGGAAGCGGATGTCTGCGCGGCGGTGCTCCGCGATAAAGGCATACCGATGCTCAGGGTGCTTACGGAGAGCCGCAGCACTTCCACCAACGAGAATCTAATAAACGCAATGGAGATAATAAAGGCCAACGGCGGCAGCGAAAAGGACAAGGTTCTTATTGTTTCTTCCGGTTTCCATCTGTATCGCGCGTCCAAGCTTGCGAAGGCTTTGGGCTACGAGAACGCGGAGTTTTTAGGCAGCACCGGACTTCCGATACTGGTTCCGCACTACATAGTGCGCGAATACGCCGCTAACATTAAGGAAAACATGATGGGCAGCTTCGGGGGATCCGGAGGGTTCTTCAGCAGGATGTTCAACGGGTTGTTCTGAGACCCGCATTGAAGCTGTATATAATAAATTGTAGTAAGGCAACAACATGTTGGGGTCCCGGATCCGGGGCCCCATATATTTTGCGCACTGATGAAACGCCCGAGGAAGTGTGCGCTGAACGTGTTTCAGTCCGGCGGATCCGAAACCCCGGAACGCCTTAAATTTCACGGCTTTTCGGTCTTAAAACATTTTTTGAAAAACCCGAAAAAAAATTAAAAAAGTGCTTGCATTCCTTATTCATCGGTTGTATATTATTAGGGCTTGCTTAAGCCGGAAAACAGGGCGTATTATGCCCTAAACCATTGAAAAATGAACGTTTTCGGCCAGCAAAGACGCAGGAAGTTGCTGCGCTATCAGGTAATTTCTGCAGAGAATTGTCGGTCCTTCGAGACCGGCGAAGGGGTTCTCGCGGTCTTCTTTTGAGGGGAGACTTAAGAAACGCACGAATGCGTGTGCAGAGAGCCGGCCTGGCACAGAAATAGCGAAAATGTGCCGAATTTCAAGGCTTCCCGCCAAATACGGAATAGCAGACGGGCAGAGCCAAGCACTAAGCAAGGAGGAAAAAACAAACAATGAGCAGTCAGAAGATCAGGATCAGACTTAAGGCCTACGACCACACCGCACTCGATCAGAGCGCAGCCAAGATAGTAGACGCCGCCAAGAAGACCGGCGCGGACGTATCCGGCCCCATCCCCCTTCCCACCGAGAAGGAAGTCGTAACCATTCTCAGAGCGGTCCACAAGTACAAGGACAGCAGAGAGCAGTTCGAGCAGAGGACCCACAAGAGACTGATCGACATCCTCAACCCGACCCCCAAGACCATGGACTCGCTGATGAAGCTCACGATGCCCG
>JAEEGL017258332.1_pt1 | contig 19357 bp, 15 predicted proteins | sample 9134231 | NCBI WGS metagenome assembly JAEEGL01 (sample SAMN16246548, study PRJNA631951) | gut metagenome | biome: gut microbiome; feature: rumen; material: fiber-attached | host: Bos | place: Iran: Karaj | collected 2018-10
GTATGGAGCGACCTTTATTTAATAAACGCCCCGAATAATCCGCTCTTGGGCTTCTGGAAGAAGCGGTCCAGCTGTTTGAAAAGAGCAGTACGGGAGAAGACCACTACATAATCGCCGGGTTGGATCTCTGTGCGGCCACCCACCAATTGTCCGACACCGTCACGAACGATACCACCTATTGTGATTCCCTTGGGGAGACCCAGTTGCATCACGGGTTTCTGGGTGACCAGAGAGCCCTCCACAGCCAGGAATTCAGCTACATCGGCATCGGCGATGGTGAGACTCTTGACACTGGCCACGTCTGCGGCCAGCATCATTTGGTAAATGTGTCCGGCGGCTATCGCTTTCTTATTGATGATGGTGCCGATATCCAGCTTTTCCGCCATGGTGATATATTCCATGTTTTCCACCAGTGCCACCGTCTTGCGAATGCCCATGCGCTTGGCTGCCAGGCAGGCCAGGATATTCTCTTCGGTGTCTGAGGTGAGGGCGCAGAAGGCCTGAGTCTGGCGGATTCCCTCTTCTTGAAGCAGTTGCATATCGCGGCCATCACCATTGATAATGAGGACGTCATCGTTGTCCAACTGTTCTGTCAGCTGTTGACAGCGGAGAGGATCCTGTTCGATGAGTTTGGCTTCCATGTAGTCTGGGAGCAAGTGGCACGTCTCAACAGAGATGCTTCCGCCGCCCATGATCATCAGGCGTTTTACGTCAGGATATTTCTCCTTGCCCACCAGCTCGCGGATATAAGGAACATGCTTCTTGGTGGTCATGAAGTAGGCGATGTCACCCTGCTTCAATTCATCAAAGCCGCCAGGGATGATCGTTGCCTCGTCTCGCTTGATAGTGACAATGTGGTAGGGTGAATCCGGTGGGCAGAGTTCGCGGAGTTGTTTCCCATACAAGGCTGTAGCTTCTTCGCGTAGTTTGATGCCAAGAATCGTGAGCGCACCATCATGCACGTCCCACCATTGCCTCACCCATGACCTCCTGACGCCGTCCACTATCTGGTGCGCCGCCAATACCTCGGGATAGATGAGTGAGCCGACACCCATGCGGGTGAAGAACTCCAGATTGCGCTCTTCCAAATACTCACCGTTGTCGATGCGGGCAACGGTCTTCTTGGCGCCGAGGCTGTGGGCCAGCATGCAGCATGTCATGTTCTTGGTTTCCAAGGGCGTGACGGCAATGAAGAGGTCTGCCTGGGGCGTGCCCGCTTCTTTCAGACCCATGATACTGGTGGGAGAAACTGCCAAGCTCATCAAGTCCAGACCGTCCGTGGCATTGGCCAGTTTCTCGGCATCCTCATCAATGAGCACGATGTCATGATTTTCCTTGGAGAGGAGGGTGGCCAAGTGGCTGCCCACAGCTCCTGCACCAGCAATGATGATCTTCATTATTTACAATTTACTTATTTACAATTTACGATTTATTTATTGGACGCTCTTCATGGCCCATACACGACAAGAGATTGTAAATGACTCCCGTCGGAAATAAATAGTGAATCGTCAAATCGTTAATGTTTTCTTGATGCCTTCTACATCGATGCCGCAGATGTGGTGCAGCTCTGCAACCGAGCCGTGCTCCACAAACTGATCGGGAAGACCCAGACGGGTGACACGCGGCGAGGCTCCGTGGTCGGCCATCCACTCCAGTACTGCCGAACCCAGGCCTCCCGTGCGAACGCCGTCTTCCAGCGTCACGATGCGCTTGAACCGTGCTGCCACCTCGGTGAGCAGACGCTCGTCCAAGGGACGCAGAAAACGCATATCATAGTGTGCCACAGAGAGCCCCGGGTGCTCGGCTTCGGCCTGACGGATGGCTTCTTGGGCGTCGATTCCCAACGGTCCGATGGAGAGCACAGCCAGGTCAGTACCCTCTTTGAGGCGCCGGCCGCGTCCGATGGGGATTTCCTGCATGGGACACTGCCAGTCGGGCTGGGAGCCACGGCCGCGAGGATAGCGAATGACGAAGGGCCCGCAGTCATGCAACTGTGCCGTGTACATGAGGTGGCGCAATTCGTGCTCGTCCATGGGGGAGGCTATGGTCAGACCTGGGATGGGGCGCAGGTAGGCGAGGTCGAAGGCACCGTGATGGGTGGGGCCGTCTTCGCCAACCAGTCCCGCACGGTCAAGACACAATACCACATGGAGGTGGGAGAGGCAGACATCGTGAATGATATTATCGTAGGCGCGTTGCGCAAAGGAACTGTAGATATTGCAAAACGGCAGCAGACCGTCCTTGGCCATGCCGGCAGAGAACGTCACGGCGTGACCTTCGGCTATGCCCACGTCATAGGCACGCTGCGGCATTTCTTCCATCATGATGTTCATGCTACAGCCCGAGGGCATGGCAGGTGTGACACCCACGATGCGTTCATTCGCGCGCGCAAGTTCTAATAAGGTATGCCCGAAGACATCCTGGAACTTGGGTGGCAGACCGGTGTCATCGCCTTTGATGAGTTGACCCGTCAGCGGGTTGAACTTGCCGGGGGCGTGCCACAGCGGGTCGCCGTTCTCGGCTGGTTCAAAGCCCTTGCCCTTGACGGTGTGGATGTGCAGCAGCTTGGGGCCGCGCATGTCCTTGATGATGCGCAACGTGCGCACTAGCTCAATGACATCATGGCCGTTGCTGGGACCGAAATATCGGATATTCATTCCCTCGAAGATGTTCTGCTGATGGGTGATCATGCTCTTGAGGGAGTTGTTGAAACGCAGGATGCTCTTCTTCCGTTCCTCACTCAGCCATCCGAGAGATATGAGTTTGCGTGCCGTGCGGTCGCGCCAGCGGTTATAGGTGGAGCTGGTCTGGAAACGGTGAAGCAGGTTGTTCATTCCACCTACCGAGCGGTCGATGCTCATGTTGTTGTCATTCAGGATGATGAGCATGTCATTGGGAATGTCGGCGGCATTGTTCAGTCCTTCGTAGGCCAAGCCGCCACTCATGCTGCCGTCACCGATGACGGCCACTACATGACGGTTCGTCTCGCCCTTGGCTTTTGCCGCCACAGCCATACCCAAGGCGGCAGAAATGCTGTTCGAGGCGTGTCCCGAAGTAAAAGCGTCATACTCGCTTTCTGCGGGCGAGGGGAAAGGCTTGATGCCGTGAAGATGGCGGTTGGTGCAGAAGGCCTTGCGGCGGCCTGTCAGTATCTTGTGACCGTAGGCTTGGTGTCCCACGTCCCAAACGATGCGGTCGTAGGGCGTGTCATAGACATAGTGCAGGGCAACCGTCAGTTCCACCACGCCGAGACTGGAAGCGAAGTGCCCGGGGTTGACAGACACCTCGTGGATGATGTCGTCACGCAGTTCCCGACACACCTCCGGCAGCTGTTCCAACGGCAAGGTACGCAGGTCACGAGGCAGCTGGATTTGCTCTAATAAGGGGTATATAGATTGGTTGGTTTCTTCCATTATAAACGATTTGCGGGCGCAAATATATAAAAAAATCAAGAAAGATTACTCAGTCGGGATAAAAAACTGAATAAAATTCTTAGATGGCCCCTTGGACTTTAGCGTTTGAACTGCCATTCCGCAGGTCCTGTGAAGGTCGGAACGGTCAGGTGAATGGAGTCATTGGGAACCAGGGCGGCTATGGAGTCAAGGTCGATACTGGCATAAAGCTCCGTGGTATAGGAAGTGGCGTCTTCAAATTGATTGTGGTAGAGCGAGAGGTGATGGGTAGTTGTGCCAAGTGCGTTGGTGGTCACAGAATCCTGCGTGAATCCCCACGCCTGTTTGCCACCATGGGTCTTGGGGGTGAGGTGCAGGTTGATAAAACCTCCGCTGAGCCATGCGCTTTGAATGCCTGTGGGATCACGCTTCATGGATGGAATATTTGTGAAGTCCCATAGGACGGGCACTTCTTGTGCCTTATAAACGCTGGCCTGTAGCGTGGAGGTGGTTGGCTTCTGCTCTTTCACGTAGCCGACGAGTACTCGCAGACGGCTGTTGGGAGGCATGCCCTTGATGCTGTTGAGGACTTTATAGGTGGGGCCGCCGTCAGGGGTGAAAGTGGTCATGAGTCCCTGAGCATCGGATTCGGCCATCGCCAGTTCTGTGATGAGTGAGGGGTAGGCCTCTTCATCATCCTCTGCACAGGATAATAGTGTAAAGGTGCAGATAAACAGTAGGGCAAGAGGACAGATGAACAAAAAGACAACGGGACGTAAATGCATCAAAATGGATAGTGTTAGAGTTAGAAGGTTCGTGCGTAATCTCATTTTACTGATGCAGGGCTGCTTGCTTGTTGAACACAGGATTGGCATACATCGTGAGTATGCACTTCCGCAGGAATGTCTCGTCGGGCTCTGGCAAGTCGATGAGTGCAAGGCGAGATGAGAGATATTCATTGAAGTCGAGCAACTGCTGATGGGTGTAGTGGGCACTGAAGGTGTCTTCTCCGGTGAGCGTGTCGGCTGCCACATAATTCAACGGGTAGAGTTGGTAGCAGCGGTGTATTTCGCTGTCAATGTGCTGTGCAATGAGCCCGAAGAGTTCGGCCTTGGGTGTCGCGGCGGGGATGGTGCCGAGCCACTCGTCGATGCAGGGTGCTGCCTCGAAGTGAACACACCCCTTCTGTCCGAAAATGCCTGTCTGCATATTCTGCAGATCGTCCTGGCGGCTCTTCTTGAATGTGGGGTCATCTCGCTTTTGCTGGAACTCCTTGGCCTTCAGATAATCGCAGGGATCATATTCGTAGGAGAGGGCCATGGGAACCAGATGCAGGTGGCGCAGACGGTCGATGACAGAGCCTTCTCCGCCCATGACCATCATCTTCAACAGCGCCTCTTGGGTGCGGTCGTTGCTGTCCTTGGCGCGTCCCTCGCGCTGGGCAATCCAGATGTTTTCCTGTTTCTCGAAGATGGCAAAGTGCATGTAGCGGCTCAGGGTTTGGCTGGCGCGCAGCATCTCGCGCATGGAGAGGGAACGCTGCACGATGAAGGACTTGTTGATGCGCACCAACTTCTTGATCCACGGAAAGATGAGCAGGTTGTCACCGATGGCAATCTCCACCGTAGTGGGGAAGCCGTTATCGACAAGCAGCATGCTGAGGAAAGCCGAGTCCAGGACGATGTCGCGGTGGTTGGTGATGAAGGTGTGGGGTTGCTGTCGGTCGAAACCTTCGGGCAAAGACAGTTCGAGGCTCGCCGTGCAGGTGTCTGCAATGTGCTTGACCAGCGGATAGAAGAAGGCTTTCTGCACAGCCAAAGTTCCAGCAGCACCGGCACCGTCCTTACCCGTCAGGGAGGGAAGGGCTACAGCAAGCTTCTCCTTCAGGTCAGGAACCAGCTTCATGGCCACTTGCATGAATTGTTCGTCGGCCATCAGTTCGGCAAAGACCTGTGGCAACTCATCGGGGGCATAAGGACGGATGTCCTTGAACTCTTCGGGAATCTGTGAACTAAGCATAATGTCAATTGAATTGTAGAGGATGGGACGCACGAATACGTGCGACACCCAACCGGAGGTTACAATTTATCTTCAATAATCTCGGTGAGCACATCTTTGATGTCCAGACCGGCGGCCCGCACTTGTTGGGGAATGAAGCTGGTGGCTGTCATGCCGGGAGTGGTGTTGATTTCCAGCATGTTGATGCGGTCTCGTTCGCGGCCGTCCTCGTCCTTGACGCGGGTGACGATGTAATCGATACGGATGATGCCAGAGCAGCCTAAGATGTCATAAATGGCACTGGTGAGAGCCTGCACGCGGTCGCGAAGCTCATCGGGGATGCGGGCGGGCGTGATTTCATCAACCTCGCCCATATACTTGGCATCGTAGTCAAAGAATTCGTTGTGTGTCACCACTTCTGTGACAGGGAACACCACATCCTTGCCTGTCACCTTGTAGCAGCCGCAGGTCAGCTCTGTGCCGGGCATGAAGGCCTCCACCATCACCTCGTCGCTCTCGTGCATGGCGCTGTAGATGGCGGGTCGCAATTGTTCAAGAGTCTTCACCTTGGAGACACCGAAGCTGCTGCCGCCGGCGTTGGGCTTGACAAAGCAGGGCAGACCAATATGCTTGATAATCTCGTCATCGGTCACCAGGTCCTCGCTACCCCGACGGACTACGAGGCTCTCGGAAACCGAGACACCAAAGCCTTTCAGGTATTGGTTCAGTGTGAACTTGTTGAATGTCATGGCTTCCACGAGTACGCTGCTGGTGGAGTAGGGGAGACGGATGAGGTCGAAGTAGCCTTGCAAAATGCCATCCTCGCCTGGCGTGCCGTGGATGGTGATGTAGGCAAAGTCGGGTTTCACCGTGCGGCGTCCCACTTGGAAGGAGAAGTCTTCGCGGCTCACCTTCACGCGCTTACCGTCTGTCAGGTGTGCCTCCCAGGTGAGGCCTGTTATCTCAACAATATAGACCTCGAAGCGTTCTTTGTCGAGGAAACTATAGATGCCTTGCGCACTGCGCAGGCTCACATCATGTTCTGAACTGTCGCCACCGCAGACGATGGTCACTATCTTTTTCTTGTCCATATATTATAATAAGGTTCGCGCGTAGGAGCGCCATTTATCTGTTAATAGTGTGAGGTCTTGTGGCAGTGGGCTCTCGAAGAACAGTTCCTCTTTGGTCCGTGGATGCCGGAAACCGAGTGTCCGGGCGTGCAGGGCCTGTCGCGGACACAACTCCAGCGCATTACGCACAAAAGCTTTATAGGTTGCCGTCGGTTGACCACGCAGGATTTCGCAGCCGCCATAGCGCTCATCGGCAAACAGCGGATGCCCGATGTGCTTCATGTGGGCACGAATCTGGTGGGTACGGCCAGTTTCCAGAATACATTCCACCCACGTCACAGGTCCGAAAGCCTCCACAACACGCCAATGTGTCACGGCGGGCTTGCCCACATCACCGTCCGCGGGGAATACAGCCATGCGTTGGCGGTCACGCGGGTCGCGGCCGATATTGCCTTCGATGCGCCCCTCTGCGGTGTCGAAACTTCCCCAAACCAGGGCATTATACTGTCTCCGAGTGGTGTGGACAAAGAACTGGTAGCAGAGATCTGTCTTGGCTCCTGCCGTCTTGGCGATAACCAGCAACCCACTTGTGTCCTTGTCAATACGGTGTACCAGCCCCACGTTGGGGTCGTTGGGATTATACTGGGGGTTATTGCGCAAATGCCAGGCTAAGGCGTTGACCAGTGTGCCATTGTGGTTGCCTACCCCTGGGTGCACAACCATGCCTGCCGGCTTGTTCACCACCAGCAGGTCATCATCTTCATAGATAATATCTAAGGGAATGTCTTCGGCGCTGATTTCTGTCTCAATGCGTGGATGGTGCAGCATCAAGGTCACCACATCTAAAGGTTTTACACGGTAGTTGCTTTTGACGGGTCGGTCATTGACATGGATGCATCCCGCTTCTGCAGCTCGCTGGATACGTGCACGGCTGGTGTCACGCAGGTGTTCCATGAGGAATTTGTCCACGCGAAGGAGAGTCTGACCGCGGTCTGCCACTACGCGACGATGCTCATAGAGTGTACCGTCGGGGGCTGTCTGCAGACCCTCGTCATCTAATTCCAGCTCGTCATCGACGGGCACCAAGGGGTCTTCAACTTCCATCACAAAACCCAAACCGTTAAACCTTAATCCCCAACCGTGAATGGTTAATCGTCTAAATTGTCTATGCCGCCATCTGCAGAGACCTCATCTTCCACATCTTCCACGTCGTCATCAATCTCGTCAAATCTTTTGTCATTACCGACTTGCAATACCAATGGCACGTCAATGGGCACGCGCTCACCGCTATAGACATTGCGGCCCCGGCATTTGACACCGTAAACCCAATCCCGGTCACCCGCTACGTATTCCACGGGTCCCAGCTTGAAACCCATGGCTGTCAGGCGTGCTTGTGCCTCGCGAAGAGAACTGTTGTCGGCAATATCCGGTAGTGCCATCGTGGGAGAACGCTCGGTATTGATAGTCAAGTAGACCTCCCGGCCACGTTTCACCTTGCGGCCCGGAGCCGGCTGTTGCTCCAGGATGCAGCCCGAGGGCTCGCGTTTGTTGTAGGCTGAGTCCACGACCACAGCCACGAGACCGACACTACCCAGTTGGTAGTTGGCATCGCTCTCCTGGGAACCTACGACACGGGGCACCTCTATGTACTGACCGTGCAAAGTATAAATGGCCATCCCCTTCCAGACTCCGAGGATGACCAATATGACTACCAGCACCATGGCCAGTAGGTTGCCCCAAACGATGGGGGCTGTCAGTTTCTTGAAGAATCGACTAATCACTTGCCATGACGCTCGTCAGAGACGGTGAGCTTCTTGCGGCCTTTGGCGCGGCGGGCTGCCAGCACGCGGCGGCCATTGGCGGTCAACATACGTTCACGGAAACCGTGTTTGTTCTTTCTTCTGCGATTGTGGGGTTGGAATGTTCTTTTCATTGTTATATGTGATAATTTTGAGTGAATACGCGCTAACGGGCTGCAAAAGTAGGGACTTTTTTTCAATCCCGCAAGAGATATGAGAAATTTTGCGCTAATTATTGTGTTTTTTACTTTATTTTCATTACCTTTGCGGCCGATTTCAGGGCAAGAACGTGTCTGAACGTCTATAATAGAGTCTCTTCAACGTGAGAGAAGGCATCGTTATTCTGCTGCGAATATTGTTATACCGTCAAGACAAAAGTAAATAGTAATTCGTTAAATTGCAAATCGTGTTATGATTAATTCACAAGACATCAAGAAGGGCACCTGCATCCGCATGGATGGCAAGCTCTATTTCTGCATCGACTTCCTGCATGTGAAGCCTGGCAAGGGCAACACCATCATGCGCACCACCCTTAAGGATGTGGTCAGCGGCAATGTGCTGGAGCGCCGGTTCAACATCGGCGAGAAACTCGAAGACGTGCGCGTGGAGCGTCGCAGCTACCAGTTCCTCTATATGGAAGGTGAGGATTACATCTTTATGAACAACGAAACGTTCGAGCAGATTCCCATTCCCAAGGATCAGATCAACGGCGTGGCCTTCATGAAGGAAGGTGAAAATGTGGAAGTGGTCACAGATGCCAGCACAGAGACCGTGCTTTATGCCGACGTACCCGTGAAGGTGAAACTGGCCATCACCTGGACAGAGCCTGGCCTGAAGGGTGACACCGCCACCAATACGCTGAAACCCGCACGGGTTGAGACGGGTGCAGAGATTCGTGTTCCCCTCTTCATCGAGGAGGGCGAGATTGTGGAAGTTGACACCCGCGACGGTAGCTATCTCGGCCGCGTGAAGGCATAATTCTTCCGATCACGCAATACCGTTGTGTCTCATGAACTGCCCGCATCTAAAAAGGATGCGGGTGTGTGTTTGTTGAGAACTAAAAGACTGAAAGTGGTACCGCTGTTGGCTGCGTCCAATGACAAGCAGTGTCCCACGTCGAACAGACCGCAACATTAGGCTTGAAGGAGCGCTCCTTATCACTGAAAGGAGCGCTCCTTCACGTCTGATGCTGTACTCTGTTCTTCTGCTCAATGTGTGCGAGAGTACATCCCTCAACAAGGTGTGTTCTATTAATTAATGAGCCAACTTGAAAAAGTCTATTTTTTTGCTTTTGCTCTTACAGGGCGCGTTTACCTTTGGGCCAGAATACCCCAGAGCGCTGCCCAGAGCTATGAGCTCGTTGGCCTTTCAGGCCGCTTTGCACCTCCCCTCCGTCGCAAGCAGCAAGCACTTCGCCTCCGTCGCCATAGGAGTTATGGCTCCCCTCATCGGGTACGGATGGCCCAAGGGCCATCCTCTACAGACCCTCTTCGTCTCCAATCCCTGGAATTGTTCTTCAGACTCGCTTCCATATAACAAAATACTGTTATATCATATTTTTTTGCCTATGTTAATGTGGACTTCGATCGAAGAACCGTCTCAAGCGCAGAGCGGCCCGCTACTCTTCTGCTGACTTGAAGAAAAGTCTGCTCGAAAATAGTCTCAAAGCAATACAAGGCTAATTTATAGAACCCACATAAAAGCATCGGCCCCGCGCCAGATGCTGCGGAGCCGATGAATGATGGATAATGTGTGCTGAGGAGATTACTTCACCACCTTCTTACCGTTGATGATATAGATGCCCTTCACGGCATTGTTGACACGCTGGCCTGCCACGTTATAGATAGCAGCGGGAGCGGCAACAGTCTTTACGGTATTCACGCCAGTGGCGATAGGAGTGCTCTGGGCACCAGCAGCAGCGAGGTAGTTCACTGAGATGGTGGCCTTCATCCAAGCAACGTCACCGCCGACATGGAACTTAGCAACAGGAACGTTGTCGTAAGGAATGGTGATGGTTTGTTCTGCAGCGGTCAGTTCAACAGGATCAATGCCGTCGGCATAGAGGGTGGGAGCACCCTTCAGAGCAGCAGCGTTGAAGACGAGAGAGGTGATCTTGACGCCGTTGGGAGCGGAGACTGCGAAGTAGCAGTTTTCATCGCCATTGCTGTAGAAGCCGATGTAGGGATCGTCAAGGATAGCGGAAACGCTGTTCCAAGCGCCACCTTCCAGACCGGCAGCCGTCATGAAGTGGAGCGGGCAGGAGAGCTCGAAGGCGGTTTCGCCATTGGATACCCACTGCTTGGCGAGCTTAGCGTTGTCAACCTCTGTGAAGTCACCGCTCTGAGAACTGATCTCGCTCTTCAAGAGAGCATAGTTCACGTTCTTGAAGCTCAGCCAGCTGATGTCGTTGTCAGCATCAACAATGAACTTGACGGTCAGTACGCCGTCTTCGCCCACCACGCCATTGGCAGTGAACTTAGCCAGACGGAACTGAGAACCAGCCACGATGTCACCAGCGGTTACATCCACGGGTTCGCCATCATTAGCAACGAAGGTGATGCCGTGAGCATCTTCCATGTATTCATTGTTCTTCACGCGGACACGTGCCCAAACGCTAACGCCATAGTTGCCGGGCTCCAAGCCGTCGATCGTAGCGGTGAGCTCTTTCTCGCCAAGGCTGTCGCCGTCGCCAGTCCAGTATTCGAAGAAGGGAACGCGGAAGTTGGTACCGTCATTGTCACCCTCGACAGACCAGCTGTTGATGTAATAGTTGGAAGCGAAGTCGGGTTCTGCATCCCAAACGCTGAGGAGGAAGTTGTCCACCGTCAAGGCAGCGTGCCAACCGGTCACGACATTAGGATTCTGAATTGCAAGAGCCTCGGCAGTGGTGAGTGTACGTGCGTCGTATTTGGTCTTCGGGGTAGCGTAGTACTCGTTGTATGCCTCTTCGGTGTAGAAGTTGGTGGCATCGATCAGAGCCTTCATAGCCTCGAGAGCAGCAGCAGCATTGGTGTAAGCCTCAGCAGAAGCCTTGGCGGCAGCCACAGCAGCCTGGAAAGCGTTGAGGTTCTCATCGGAATCATCTGCATTGAAAATAGCCTTAGCAGTATTCATATTCTCAGCAACTGTAAATTCCATCACCTTGCCATTAAGAGCATCGTACTCTGCTTCAGCGATAGCAACCACATCAGCGAACTTGGCGATAGCCGTTACACCCTTGAGCTGGATAACATGCCAGTTGGTGGAGGTGGAGGTCTTACTCATGCCAATCTTGACGGTTCCGTCCTCACCTACGACAACACCATCGAGAACAACGACAGAAGCGCCATTCGGGAAGTCAGTTGCATAGTAGATAGGAATTTCGCCGCCATAGGTGCCGTTGGAGGTCTCTGCATAGAGCGTCACGCCCGTGTTCTCCTCAATCTTGTCACCTGCAGCATATTCTGCATTGTTGTCTGTGGAGAGGTCACCCGTGAATGCGGTGGAACCGAAGCCACGACCGAAGGTGAAAGCAGCAGCACCATAGAGTTCAAAGCGGTAAGTGCCAGGAACGAGGCCGGTAACTGTCTGGCTAAGCACCTCGCCCGTGTAGTCGCAGGAGCCACGATAGTACTCACAGACCTGAACTGTCTGGCCAGCGTTTGTGGTCACAGCAGGACAGAAGTTGGTTGCAGTGTATCCTGCATTGCCACCATCAATGTTCTTCCAGTTGGAAGCAACGGTCAGAGCTGAGAACTGAGAAGTGAGGTCGGATTCAATGGTGCGGGGATGGTAATAGTCCTCCAATACCTTGATTGCCTCTTCGGAGTCGAAATCGGCAGACTCAATCATATAGTAGAGGTTACCGGGATCTTTCGTCATCCAAGTGTTGATGACATAGCCATAAGGATCATTGCCATTGGTGTTCAGACCATTGTTGGTGCCACCGATGGTGAAGTAATAGAAGAAATAAGGATCTGTGTCGGCCTCAATCTTGATGGCATCATCAGCACCATTCGTAAGTGTCTCTGCCAAAGCACCGCTGTTGGTCACGAACTTCTTGTCGGCTACACTATAAAGATAATAGTTGTCTTCGTAGCTGATGACAGCGAATTCTGTTGCTTGGGCTGCCTTCAAGGTGCTGTGAGCTGTAGATGCCAAATAGTTGTCCTTTGTTAAGAGGGCACCGCGGTCGCAGCTGATTGTGTAAGCTTTGTTATTGCTGAGATCTGTCAATGCATGAACGATACCAGCCTTGAAGCTACGGATAACTGTGATGGTGCAGTCTTCCTCGCCAATCACGCCATCTTCAACCGAATAATCGTATATAAGGCTGTTCTTTAATTCGGCGGGAAGGTTAACCTCACTATAGGCCTCTTGTTTTACGGAGTAAGTGTTAATGGGATCGCCATTGCCATCCACAACTCTGTAAGCGACATTGACAATTGCGGCGGGCACTTCCAATTCCCAGACATAGGCGGGTTCGTAGGAATAACATGGGGTTACGGGATCAACAGTCCATGTCCAGTGGGTTCTGCCAGCATCATTCCAGCTGCTGGTTCCATCGACGACATTGCAGGAACGGATAGCATACTTGCCATCACCGTTCAGGTAAAGAATCTGTCTTTCCCAGTCAGCACGGTCATTAGTTGTAGTGGCGAAAGCACCAGGTGTCAAATTAGCAACATTGTTGCTCAAAGGAGGATTGGTGAATCTTTTTGAACCACTGTCAATACGGAAACCTGTTCCGAATTCTCCTCCGCTGGTCTTTGTGATGGCGAAGAAGCCAGCATCAGTCTTGACGCTCGTCAACAGGCCATCCGTGGTCACATAATACATCGTGCCATTCACGTCAGTGCAGATACGGTAGGTGGTGCCATCTTCGACGGCGGCCAGCGCTGCTTCGTACTCTTCGTTCGTCTGAGCAAAGGCTCCATTCCACGCCAGCAGAGCGAACATACTGGCAAAGAGTAGTCTAAGTTTTCTCATGTGAATTTGAATTTAGATAGTTAATAAATAATGGATAATACTTTGTCTTTTTAATCTGATTACTACGTCGTCTCGCCCCATGTAGAGGGGTCGAAAGACGCTTGTGAAACGCATATTTCTTCCAAATCGGCGGTAAAAGTAAGAAATAGTTTTCTATCCGCAAAGGAAATTAGACAATTTTTTTAATTAATATCCCTTTTTTATTAAAATAAGGTAATACGCGGAGCTTTCAGCATTCAGCAACTCTCCTTCCTGCACCGGAAAATAAGATAAATCGCCTATTCATTATTCCTCGTCCGCACGTTCTTCGTGCTGGAAGGTGGAGAAGAAGGGGATGTAGGGTGCCACGCGGTTGAGGGCAAAATAATGAATGCGGTGGGGGAGGCGGAGCAAGTTGAAAGATGAAAGCTGAAAGTTGACGGGGTTGCCCTTGAACGCGCGGATTTGGAGATAGAGGAGGACGGCAGCGTTGAGTGCAGCAAGGCCGTCACTCACGGGAAGTGCAATCCAGATGCCGTCGAGCTCAGGTAACCCCAAGGCTGGCATGAGCGGTGGCAGTAGCACCAGACAGGGAACGAGGAATATGAGCTGCCGGGTTAGGGAGAGGTAGATGCTCTTGCCTGCCTGGCCTATACTCTGGAAGAAGTTGCCCGTGACCATCTGGAAACCGATAACGGGGAAGAGGGCCACGTCGATGCGCAGGCCGTGTGCTGCAATGGCGATGAGTTCAGGGTCGGTGGTGAAGGCACGCGCAATCGTTTCGGCAAAGAGTTCGCAGATGATGAAACCCACCGTCATCACTGCTGTGCCATAGCCGATGGTGCGCCACAGCACTTCCTGCACGCGGTGATGCAACTGTGCGCCGTAGTTGTAGCCCGCGATGGGCTGCATTCCCTGGTTGAAGCCAAAGACAATCATGGCAAAGAAGAAGAGAACGCGGTTGTCGATGCCATAGGCGCCCACCGCCAGATCGCCGCCGTACTCCACCATGCCGCGATTGATGAGTAGCACGACCAGACAGGAACAGGCGTGCATGAGGAACGGTGAGAGTCCGATGCTGAGGATGCCACCCACGATGTGACGGCGCAGCGCCAGTGTGTCCCAGCGCATATAGACGACCTCTGTGGGGCGCGAGAAGACCCACAGTTGCCAACACAACGACACACATTGTGATAGCACGGTGGCCATGGCCGCACCGCGGATGCCGAGGTGGAAACCATATATGAACAGCGGGTCCAGAGCGGTATTGAGCAGTACTGTCAGGATGGTGGCATACATGGCCGTTCGCGGGTGTCCGGCAGAGCGCAGGATGGCATTGAGGCCAAAATAGAGATGCGTGAAGACGTTACCGTAGAGAATCCACTCCATGTATTCGCGAGCGTAGGGCAACGTCTGCTCGGAAGCACCGAAGAAACGAAGAATGGGGTCGAGAAAAGTCAGGACACCCACAAGGAAGAGAATGCCCATGAGCACATTCAATGTCAGTGAGTTGCCAAAGAAGTGCTGTGCATCCTCGCGGTTCTTCTGCCCCAAACGCACGCTGATCATGGTGCTCGCACCCACGCCCACCATCGCCCCAAATGCTGCACTGAGGTTCATCAGCGGGAAGGTGATGGCGAGGCCGGCAATGGCCATCGCACCCACGCCCTGCCCAATGAAGACGGAGTCCACCATATTATATAAGGAGGAGGCCGTCATGGCGATAATGGCCGGCACGGCATACTGCATCAGCAGTTGCCCAATGGGCTTGGTGCCGAGTTCGAGGGTGCGGTCGTGGGTCATTGAGCGGGGGTGATGTCGTTGACGGTGAACTTGTTGTCGTCCATTGTAGTGGCAATTTCGTAGTAGCGGTCGCTGTTAATTCCCGTTATATCCACAGTTTGCGCTGCATTGGAACCTTGATTGAAGATGACATTCATGGAATAGTTGCTTTCCGCGGACACTTTGAAGGTGCGGTAGTAATATTTGACACCGTCAATCGTCTTGGTATCCGTGACCTTCACGCCAGGCCAACTGTCCTCTATATAGAGGTTGCCGTCCCATGCATAGAAGTAAACCTGCGGCCAGCCTGGATTCTTCAGGTAGATGGTGACATCGTGCTTCTCCACCTTGTCCTCGGCAAAGGTGGGCTCTGCGAGGGCGTTCCATTGTCCAACAAGGCTGTTCTCAATCCAGTAGCTGAAGTGCTGGCCTTCCAGAATCTTGGTGTAATCGTCGTTGATGGCGCCTGTGGCTTGTGACTGGTCACCGAGCCAGACGATGAGTTTGCCCTTGGAGCCGGTGACGGTGGCAGCGTAGTAGGTTTGTGCGGTCTTGAAGAGAGCGATGCTGCTGGTGTTCTGAATGCCAGCCACCTTGCGTGCTTGGATCATGCGTGCAATTTCGTGCTTGTAGGCTTTCCAGTGTTTGAGGAAGACGCAGGGTGTTCCGGGTTCTGCCAGCAGGTAGGCGTTTGCGGCGAGGGTGTCGCGGCGGATAGGGTCTTGCTGCGCCGTAGATGAGCGGTATTCCGTGTCATGATTCTCCACGAAGGTGACAGCGTATTGTCGGTAGTTACCGTTGTTGTAGTTGCCAGAGACAAGAGGCCAGTTGCCGTCGTTCTGTTTGCCGAGGTTGGCCCAGTTCTGCTGGTTTACGGCGTTGCGCACGGTATAACGGAACTGGAAGTCAAAGGCGGCGCTGGTCTTCTCGGTGGCATCGATCCAATTCCGGATGGTGTTGGTGCCGTCCCAGCACTCGCCAACAGAGAATTGTGGCTTGGCAGAGTTGTTATACAGTTTCGTATATTGGCCTTTGTAGCCTTTCACCATGTCGTAACGGAAGCCCGTGTAACCGAGGTCGTTGAGCAGGAAGTCGAGGTAGGCCTTGACGATCGTTTGCACGTTTTGGCTGGTGTGGTCAAGGTCACGCATACCGTCCCATCCTTCGCCGGTATCGGCTGCACTGCTCAGGCTATAACCGTTTTGCGTAGCCCACTGCTTGGTCTTGCCGCCGTCATCGTTGGCGCAAATGTCGGTGCTGAACATTTCGTAGGTCACACCTTTATAGGTTTCCTTGGGGAAGTCAACCCAGTTCGAGACGTTCTTACGGTGGTTGATGACCACGTCGGCAATGGTTCCTATTCCCTTGGCCTTGAAAGTGCTGATGAGGGAACGCAGCTCGCTTTCCGAGCCGAAGGAACTGTCATAGTTGTTGAACCACCAAAGGTCATCATATCCCATGCTGCTGCCACCGCAGTTGCCGCTTTGTGGAATCCAAACGAGAGAGAAGTAGGGTGCCAGTTCGTCGGCCTGTGCCTCTAAGCGCGTCCACTTCGCATCGCCGAAGCCGTCCCAGTAGAAGCCCTGCAACATCACTCCGCCGTATTCGGCAGGCCAACCGACCACGTTGGCAGGAACCTCGGGAGTCGGTTCATTGGGAACGGTATCTGTGGCTGTTGTGTCCGTTGGTGTGGGAGAAATAGGTTTCTGGTTGGGTTCGGGATCGTCAGAACCGCAACTAATCACAAAGAGAGAGGTGAGGCACAAGGTGGCCAAAAGGAAAGGTAGAAGGCGTTTCATGATGTGGGGTGTTAAGGGGTTGGACAAAGCAGCGGCGGTGCCGCCGCCTGCGGGAAGAGAGAGGTTGCGGGATGATGGTTGGAGTGAGGGACTATTTGCTGGTTTTGAGTGAACTGCGTTTCTCGCGGTTATAGCTGCGATAGTCATCAAGGGGAATCTCCACGTCGGGTTCATGAAGTTCGCCCTCGGCGGGGAGACGGAACCGCAAGTATTTGATAGAGAGGCCACGGTCGAGCCATTGCTGCTCATAATATGTGCGGATAGAAAGGTCGAGAGAGCCATCCGACTCACCCCCTTGCCAGTCCGTCCTCGGCTTAGGAGTTAAGCCTGGGTCGCTCGGCGAACTTGACATCAAGTCAACTTCTTCTTCCCTCGCTACCCTATGAGAGAGGGGAGTAGAATGAATCAGACAAGCAGACTTTCTTTCAGCAGTCAAAGGTAACTCCCCCCCTTCCTCACAGGGAGAGGTTAGGGGGTGGGTCTGCGAGGGTGTGGGTCTGTATAAATCTTCTGTACAGACCTCCATCGGCAAATGGTTCTCCTCCACCACATACCTGGTGTAGGTGAAGAGGAAGTTGCTGTCTGTCTTGAGATGGATGAGTCCGCCGTCAGTGAGAAAATGGCGGTAACGCTGGAGAAAATAAGTGGAAGTGAGGCGCTTGGTGGCCTTCTTCATCTGCGGGTCGGAGAAGGTGAGCCAGATTTCCTGCACTTCGCCGGGAGCAAAGAAATGGTCGATAATCTCGATGTTTGTGCGCAGGAAAGCCACGTTCGTCAAACCATCACGCAGCGACTCCGTGGCTCCGCTCCACATGCGAGCCCCCTTGATATCCACGCCGATGAAGTTGCGGTCGGGATAGCGTCGTGCCAAACCTACCGCATATTCGCCGCGACCGCATCCCAGCTCCAGGACAATGGGATTCTGGTTCTTGAAGAACTGTTCACGCCATTGCCCCTTCAAGGCAAACGGCACGTCTTCGACCACCGAGAACGGGTACTCGAAGACGTGCGGATAACTCGCCATGTCGACGAACTTGGCCAACTTCCCTTTGCTCATTCAATGACAATCTTGGTCCAGTTGTGGATGTCGGGTTCTTTGCCGTACTGTATGTCCACCAGTTTGTGGAAGAGCTTGGTGGAGATGGGACCGGGCTGTCCGTCCTTGGCAAAGACGTAGCTGTGACCCGTCTGCGGGTCATCGATGCGCTCGATGGGACTGATAACAGCAGCTGTTCCGCAGGCGCCGGCTTCCTCGAAGGTTTCCAGCTCTTCGAGCGGAATTTGTCGGCGTTCCACTTTCATGCCTAAGTCTTCGGCCAGCTGCATGAGACTGGAGTTGGTGACAGAGGGCAGGATGCTGTGACTGAGCGGCGTGATATAGGTGTTGTCCTTGATTCCGAAGAAGTTGGCAGCACCGCACTCGTCGATGTACTTCTTCTCTTTGGCGTCGAGATAGAACTCACATGAGTAGCCCTGCTCGTGTGCCCACTGGTTAGCGCGGAGGCTGGCGGCATAATTGCCCCCAACCTTGTAACAACCGGTTCCGAGAGGTGCGGAGCGGTCATAGTCACGGGTGATGACATAGGGGTTGGTGGCGAAGCCGCCCTTGAAGTAGGGTCCCACGGGCGTGACGAAGATGACAAAGAGGTACTCTGCAGCGGGGTGCACGCCCACCTGTGCGGTGGTGCCTATGAGCAGTGGACGGATATACAGGGTTGCACCGCTCTCATAAGGCGGGATGAAGCGCTCGTTCAGTCGCACAACTTTCTTCACCATTTCAATAAATGTCTCCGTTGGAATCTCAGGCATAACGAGTCCACGGCAGGTGGCCTGCAGACGCGCTGCGTTCTCCTCGGGGCGGAAGATGCGCACTTTGCCGTCGGGGCAGCGATAGGCCTTCAGGCCCTCGAAAGCCTCCTGGCCGTAGTGCAGACAGGTTGCGGCAATGCTGAGATTGATAACGGTGGAAGAGGTGACTTCGATCTCTCCCCACTTGCCTTCGCGGAAGGCCAGGCGTACGTTGTAGTCGGTCGGGATGTATCCGAATCCGATGTTTTGCCAGTCTATTTCTTTCATTTGTGTGTGTGATTAAACAGTTTCGGCCGCAAAAGTACGCAAAATTATCGAGACCGTGGCACAAAATGGAAGAAAAGTTGCGTTGCCCTCAGATTTATTGCTCTGTCAGTAGTTTCTGCACCTCTGCCTCGGCGCGTGTGAGCTTGTCCTTGCAGAAGGTGAGCAGTTGCTGTGCTTCCTTCAGTTTGGTGGCCAGCAAGTCAATGGGCACTTCGCCGGCTTCCATCTCGCGGGTTAATGTTTCCAGCCGCTTCATGGCGGCTTCGTATGTGAGAGATTCCATAGTCTGAGAGTTGAAAGTTGAAAGTTGAAAGTTGAAAGTTGAAAGTTGAAAGTTGAAAGTTGAAAGATGAAAGTTGAGAGTTGAAAGTATAAAGTAGAAGCCCCTTACAGCCCCGTGGGTTCTGCTATAGTTTTTTGAGTACAGAGGGCACATCTATCATGTCCCCTTTGGGGAACGAAAGGCCCCCACGGGGGACGAAATGAGGTGGCAA
>JAEEGL012074163.1_pt1 | contig 19356 bp, 9 predicted proteins | sample 9134231 | NCBI WGS metagenome assembly JAEEGL01 (sample SAMN16246548, study PRJNA631951) | gut metagenome | biome: gut microbiome; feature: rumen; material: fiber-attached | host: Bos | place: Iran: Karaj | collected 2018-10
CCCGTTACGAGGAACTCATCAACCGAAGAGACGAGCTGAAAAAGGAGGCGTTCCAGTACCACGCTGAGTACGTGAGAACCTTCGGTGACCTCATCCTCGAGCTCTTCGAGAAGATGATAGAATGCATCCGGAAAAAGAAGACCATCGAGTACTGCCAGGCTGCCATCAACCACGGCACCAGCGTTGACCAGACCAAGCTTCAGGCCTATCTGGAAAAAGAGATGGCAGATTTCCAGGCACAGCTTCAGGACATGGTAAAAGAACATGAGGCTGCCCTTAAGTCTGTCACCGTCACGGAAAAAGACATGCTGGAGATCAAGCGCATCTATCACAGGCTTGTAAAGAAGATCCACCCGGACATCAATCCTGCAGTCACCGGATCAAAGGACCTCATGGACCTGTGGCACAGAGTAACCGTGGCTTATTCCTGCAACAGCCTTAAGGACCTTCAGGACCTTGAAGTTCTTGTAATGCAGGCCCTGGAGTCAGCAGAGCTCGATGACCTGGACATTCCCGATATCGGGGAAAAGATATCTGACCTGGAAAAAGAGATAACGAAGATAATGGAGACAGATCCATACCAGTACAAGTTTCTTCTTGAGGACAGCAAAGCAGTAGAAGCCAAGAAGGAAGATCTGAAGGCAGAGCTTAAGACCTACGAGGATTACAGCAGGCGGCTGGACGAAATCCTTGAAGGTCTTTTGGGAAGCGGGGTGAAGATAACATGGCAAATGAACTGAAGATAACACACGAGCAGAGCGCAGTAGCAACAATAGAAAGCCATGAACTTGGCGATATCATCAAGCCCCTAATAAAAGAGATCCACCTCTTTGATTCCTATGTGGCTGGAACTACACACCTTGAGGATAAGTCTGTCCTTGAATCCATCAAGGTCGGCGACATGCTCACCCTGCAGCGTGAGGATAACAAGTTCGACAGCAACGCTATCATGATCCTCAATGATGAAAAGAAAAAGCTCGGCTATGTTCCGGAGAAGGACAACATTGTATTCGCCAGGCTTATGGACGCAGGAAAGCTACTGAAAGCTAAGATAACAGATATAAAACAAAAGGGAAGCTTTACACAGATCAGTGTGGGGATATATTTGGTGGATTTCTGATCGATGATGGTTAGAATGCATAAAATCCTCTAATTTGATGTAATTACCGTTGTAAAATAATATGGACCTGATCCTTGTGAAATAATGATTATTATAGGGACTGGTTGCTGTTTGTTGCATACTTGTTTTTATAATTATTTAATGATGCATTACGTTTACATTGTTCCGATAAAAGAATATAATTTAAACTGTAGTGATTTCTCGCTTTTTTAAGAAGAATGGGGTAACTAAATGGAATATTTAACAACGGTTGAATTATCAAAACTATGGGGAATCTCATCCAGACGTATTGGTGTGCTTTGCGCTGAAAATCGTCTTAAGGGAGCAATAAAAAAGGGCAAAACGTGGCTGATTCCATCCGATGTAGAAAAACCTAAAGATGAAAGAATTAAATCCGGAAAATATATTAAGGAGAACAATAACTAATGTCTGATCAGTCTGTAAAATACACACCTGGCATGCGCGTAATCATCCGAGATGAGGAATGGATGATTAAGAAAGCCGAAAAGAATACTTTGGGTAATGATGCTCTTTATTGTACGGGTATAAGTCCGCTCATAAAAGATAGAGAGGCCATTTTTTTATCTGATCTTGAAGATATTAAAGTGGTTGATCCTGCAAAAGTAAAACTTGTTGCTGATGATTCGCCGCATTTCATCAAGTCACAGATTTATATAGAAAGTCAGTGGAGACAAAAACTGCCTACTGATAGAAAGATTCATATTGGAGATAAGGCCTGCATGGACCCGCTGCCTTATCAGCTTGAACCTGCTCAATTTGCACTTAGAAAGCCTCGTCAGCGTATCCTTATAGCTGATGCAGTAGGTCTTGGTAAGACGCTTGAAGCAGGTATTTTAATGTCAGAACTTATTGCAAGAGGTAAGGGTAAGAGAATTCTAGTTGTCACTGTAAAGAGTATGATGACACAGTTTCAGAAAGAAATGTGGAACAGATTTACTATACCACTTGTCAGGTTGGATTCTGCAAGAATTCAGAAGATAAGAGCAAATCTCCCTTCGAATTACAACCCGTTTTTCTATTATGACAAAACAATTGTTTCGGTAGATACACTTAAGAGGGACGTAGAATACAGGACGCATCTTGAAAATGCGTATTGGGACATTATTGTAATCGATGAAGCACAGAATGTTGCAAGAAGAGGAGATCGCCAGGCGCAAAGATCAAGACTGGCAACCTTACTTGCAGATAGATCAGATACTATGATCATGCTTTCTGCTACTCCTCATGATGGGCATGCGGAGAGCTTTGCTTCGCTTATGAAAATGTTAGATCCTACAGCTATAGCTAATGAAAAGGATTATACGCCTGATGATATCAAGGGTTTGTTTATCAGACGTTTTAAGAAAGATATTCGAAATCAGGTAAGTGGTGCTTTTCTTGAGAGAAAAGTTAAGCTTGAACAGTGTGAGGCGTCTACAAGAGAAGAATATGCATATGACATATTTGCCAACATGCATCTCGTCATGGACGAAGGCAAAACCAAGGGAACAGGTCAGCTCTTTAAGACTAGTCTTGAGAAGTCACTGTTTTCAAGCCCTGCAGCTTGTATAAAGAGTATTGAAGAACGCTTGAAGAAACTTCGTAAAAAGTATGAAGATGGCTCCATGCCGGATATTTTCGCTCTTGAAGAATTGGAAGAGGCATTAACACAGATAACGGATAAGGATTTTTCAAGATATCAGAAGCTGTTATCAATTCTCTCTGATTCTGAATATGGTTGGCATGCCGGAGCTTCAGATGACAGAATTGTTATATTCACTGAGAGAATAGAGACAATGAAGTTCCTTGCTCACCATCTGAAAGAAGATCTGCATATGGAGGATAACCAGGTGCAGGAGATTTCTGGTGCTATGGGAGATACAGAACTTCAGAAAATAGTTGAAGACTTCGGGCGAGAAGAATCTCCGATGAGAATTCTTGTTGCATCAGACGTTGCATCTGAAGGTCTGAACCTTCATTATCTCAGCCATAGAATGATTCATTTTGATATTCCGTGGTCACTTATGGTATTTCAACAGAGGAATGGACGTATTGACAGATATGGACAGGCAAAGCAGCCTGACATCAGATATCTAGTTGAGACATGTAAGAACGAGGATATGAGGGGAGATCTTCGGAACCTTGAAATCCTTGTAACCAAGGAGGAACAGGCACAGAGAAATATTGGAGATCCATCATTGTTACTTGGTCAGTTTGAAATCGAAGGAGAAGAATTGATCATTGCAGGCGCAATGGAAAATGATACCAGTGAAGAAGCATTTTCTGAAATGCTTAATACAGATAAGGAAGAGGCTTTCAATCCTCTGGAGGCTCTTCTTGCTCAGGCAAAACCAGCTGAGGAATCAACAGAAGAAATTCAGGTTAATACAACTGAAGATGAAACCTTATTCAAAGATATAGATTATTTGTACATGGCACTTTCTTACCTTGGACAGAAGACAAAACAACCAGTAGAAAAGCTTAAAACTGTGTCAGGTCTTGATATCGGAATCACTGATGATATGAGAAAAAGATTAAATGCTTTGATTCCAGAAGAGGCGATGCCGACAGGAGATCACCTTCTTGTTAGCGATAATAAGCAGTACTGCATGAATGAAATGAAGAACAGTATGCAGAAAAACATGGAGGAGACAGCATGGCCGACAACGCAATATCTATGGAAGCAACATCCTCTATTTACGTGGATAAACGATAAGGCTGGACTGCTTTTCAAGAGAGATGAGGTTCCAGTGCTTGGAATTCAGAATCAGATGCAGAAGGGTGAAGTGGTATTTATAACAAACGGAAGCTTCCCTAATAAGAAATCTACGTCGTTGATTGATGACTGGTTTGGCGTTTGTTATAAGAATGGACAATTTACAGGAATTGTTTCAATGGAAGAATTGGTACAGATAACTGGGCTGGCTCATACTGATCTGGTTAATGCAGGGACAATTTCAGATGATAATTTGTCTGATACTGCAGCATTTCTTGAAGATGCCGTTAGCAAAGCAAAGACTTACCTTTCAGAAGACTTAAAGAAATATAGAGTGAAGCTAGATCCGCTTCTCAGTGAAGAAATCAATAAACTCGCATCACTCGAAGAAAAACATAAATATTACCAAATGTCACTTTTTGAGAGTGAGAGAAAAAAGAGCGAGCAGGAACGAAAAGTTGATGAGCTCTTTGATAAGTTTGAAAAATGGGTAACAGAAAGTCTATCTATTGAAGACAGACCTTACATAAGGTTTGTTGCAGTACTTATGGGAGTGTAAGAGACAGATATGAGCATAGATTTAAAAGGAATTAACAATCAGAACGAATATTATACCAATCATTACTTTGCTACAGTTTTCGAAGAAAACGAAGCAGATACTATTTCCAAATGGCGTAATGAGGCTCATGAAGATGAAGGAGTACGTACTCCGTGGTCATATTTGAGAGATGCGGCAAGGAGCTATGGCGTTGCACATGAGAGATACTTACGCTCCGGATTTGATATGCAGACACTTGCCAATATCAGGGACCTAGCAGATAAATATATGCTGGCACTTGGATATCCGGAAGCTCATCCCGAGAAAATTCAGATAGACGATGAGACAACTGTTCCTGTTTATCTGGAAGTAAAGAAGTCTAATGGTGCACCGCTTCTTTGGATATTACTTGGTGCATCAGAAGATAAAGATGCCGGAATCCTTGAAAGAAGTACTTTTGATACTGAAGCGGTGGTTGATGGTAGCACTATGTCTGTCCCTGATGAGATACTGACTACCGGTGCAAATGAAGATCTTGCAACAAAGATACTTTTCGCACTTGATGAACCTCCGAGATTTCTTATTTTCATTGGAATGAATCAGATTGCATTGATTGACCGTAACAAATGGAACGAGAAGAGATATCTGCAGTTTGATCTGGATGATATCTTTGGTCGTAGAGAAGAGACAACTCTTCAGGCAATGGCAGTGCTTCTTCATAAGGACAGTTTGTGCCCTGATGAAGGAAAAGTTCTGTTGGATGAGTTTGATGAAGAGTCGCAGAGGAATGCGTCCGGAGTATCAAAAGATTTGAAATATGCATTGAGAGAAAGCATAGAACTTTTGGGAAATGAAGTCCTTTATGACATGAAAAATCGTCGTGGATTGGATTTGAATGCCAATCCGGTAGATGCATCTGAGCTTACAATTCAGTGTCTTAGGTATATGTATAGAATGCTTTTTGTACTTTTCATAGAGTCGAGATCTGACCTTGGGTATGCTCCTATGAAATCTCCGGTATATTTTTCTGCTTATTCATTGGAGTCACTTCGAGATATAGCTGAGTCAGTTCGTGACGATATTGAAGAAGTCGGGGAGAGCTTTTATCTCTTTGATACACTTGAAAAACTATATGACTTAATATATAGCGGATATCCGGATTCTGATGAAAAGCAAAAGGAACTGGAAGCATTAGAAAGTAAGCATGATGTATTCCAGGTAGCACCTCTTAAGGCACATATTTTCGATCCTGAGAGAACCGCCATGATTTCGAATTCAAAGATCAGAAATCGAATAATGTTGAAGATTATTGATCTTATGAGTATTACTAAAGGTAATGGCAAGAAGGGTAGCAGGGGAAGAATCTCTTATTCAAACCTTGGTATAAACCAGATGGGAGCTGTTTATGAGGCACTGCTTTCTTATCGTGGATTTATTGCAGAAAGAGATCTGTATGAAGTAAAGGCTGCAGGTGCAAACTTTGATGAATTGGACGTTGGATATTTCGTTCTAGAAGAGGATCTTGATCAGTATACAGAGGAAGAACGCGTTTATACGACTGATGGCAATGGTAGAAAAGTTCTTCGTATGTACGAGAAAGGCAAATTTATATACAGACTTGCAGGAAGAGAGCGAGAAAAATCTGCATCATACTATACACCGGAAGTCCTTACCAAGTGTTTGGTAAAGTATGCACTTAAAGAACTACTAAAAGATAAGAGCGCTGATGAGATTCTTCAGCTTAATATATGTGAGCCGGCTATGGGAAGTGCAGCATTCTTGAATGAGGCTATAAATCAGCTAGCTGAGGCATATCTTGAAAAAAAAGAAAAAGAGCTTGGTAAGCCAATTTCTTATGATAAGCGACAGAACGAGCTACAAAAGGTGAAGATGTATATTGCTGACCGCAATGTATACGGAATTGATCTAAATCCTACTGCAGTAGAGCTTGCTGAGGTATCTCTTTGGCTTAACACAATTTATGAAGGTGGATTTGTTCCATGGTTTGGGACACAGCTTGTTAATGGCAACTCTCTTATTGGGGCCAGAAAGCAATGCTATACAGTATCACAAATACAGACATCAGCCAAAGGCATGAGATGGTATGAGTCTGCGCCAGAAAGAGTACCTTTTGGAACTACACGTAAACCAAGAACTCAGGTTTACCATTTTCTTCTTGGTGATCCGGGAATGTCAGCATATAGTGATAAGGTTATTAAGAAATTGGAACCTGACAATATCAAGAAGATTGATAATTGGCGTAAAGAGTTTACAAAACCCTTTGATGATAACGATGTAAAATCTTTACTTGATCTATCCAAAGCTATAGATGACCTTTGGAATCAACAGGTGGCGCTTAGAAAAGAGGTTGATGAGAAAACTCAGGATAATCTTTCTGTATATGGACATGAAGATACTGGGAAGGATTCTCATACAACTATAAGAGAAAAAGACAGGATCTTTAGTGAACTATATAAATCGGAACATATGAAAAATGCAGGACCATATGCAAGATTAAAATTTGCTATGGATTATTGGTGTGCCCTCTGGTTTTGGCCAATTGATCAGGCGGACTTACTTCCTTCAAGAAGTGAGTTCTTATTTGAGATGTCTATTGTTCTGATAGGTACCCAAAATGCTGTTCATTTTACTTCAAAGCAAGAACAATATGGTCAGATGAGTCTGTTTCCGACCGAGTATGATCAGCTTGCTTTTGATTTTGCAGGAATGAACAACAACTCTGTTGTTGATTTGCCTTGGATAATGGAGCATTATCCAAGATTAAAGCTTGCTCATGAAATAGCGGAACAACAGAAATTTGTTCATTGGGAACTTGAATTTGCTGACTTATTTGCTGAAAAAGGAGGATTTGACCTTATAATAGGTAATCCACCATGGATTAAAATAGAATGGAAAGAACAAGGAGTTTTAGCTGATAAAAATCCGATGTTTGTTGTGAAAAAACTTACTGCTCCACAGATAGCACAACAAAGAGAATCCGCATTAAAAGATGCAAACACATATTTACAATATTTTGAGGAATTTGTTTCTATGTCAGGAGAACAAAGCTTTCTTAATGCTGTTCAGAATTATTATGAGTTAAGAGGGCAACAAACTAACTTGTATAAATGTTTTCTGCCACTGGCATGGAAAAATGGAAATAATAACGGGATAAGTGCGTTTATACATCCGGATGGTATTTATGATGATCCTAATGGTGGAGCTTTTAGGGAAATATTATATCCTAAATTGAGATACCATTTTCAATTCGTTAACGAATTACGTTTATTTGCAGAGGTGCATCATAGTACAGTATATAGTTTGAATGTCTATGGAAATAAGATTGGAGATACATTTGAATCGATTTCAAATTTATATTCTGTAGAGACAATTGGGCAATGCTATGATGGTAGTGATCTGGTAGATATTCCGGGCTTGAAAGACGAAAATGGTAATTGGGAAGTCAGGGGGCATTCAAAAAGAATAGTTAGAGTCGGGAAAAGAGAATTGGAAATTTTTGCTGATATTTTTGATGGAAGTAATCAATGGAAACAAGCAAGATTGCCTGTCATTCATATACAGCCGTTTATTGATGTCCTTTTATGTTTTTCTAGACAAACTAAAAGGATAGATGATTTGGGAAATGAAGTTTTTACAACCGAAATGTGGCATGAAACAAATGCCCAAAAGGCAGGAATTATTAAAAGAAATGTTCATTTTCCTCAAGATAATTATGAAATGATTTATTCTGGACCACATATTTGGATTGCAAATCCACTGGCGAAAACTTCTCGAAGAAAATGCGTTTTAAATAGTGATTATGACAACATTGATTTGACGAATATTACACAAGATTACTATCAGAGATGTAATTATTCGCCAGATATGCCTATTGATGCGTATCGAAAAGAAGCGCCTGTTACACCATGGGGAGAAAACTATATTGATTGCTTTAAATTGATTACAAGGAGAATGTTAGGTCAAAGTGGAGAAAGAACACTTGTGCCAGCTATTGCTCCTAGGCAGACAGCTCACATTAATACCATTTTTGGTATGACATTTAAGAAACCGATTTTGGCATATATTGCTGGATTAGAAGCGTCTTTACCATATGATTTTTATATTAAGGTAACGGGAAAGAGTGATGGTAGATATGATACACTTTCTAAACTTCCAATAATCGATACTTTTAAGGATGAGATTACGGTACGTTCCTTACTCTTGAATTGTTTATCTAGTAACTATCAAGAATTATGGGAAAAGGAATATAACGAATCGTTTAAAATGATAACTTGGTCCAAGGATAATGAAAAGTTAAATAATGATCGTTATCGAAAACTATCATCGTGTTGGAGTAGTGAATATCCATTAAGGACAGATTATGAAAGGAGACAAGCGCTTGTTGAAATAGATGTATTGGTAGCCATGGGATTAGGCATGACTTTAGAACAATTAATACATATATATAGAGTTCAGTTTTATATTTTGCGCAATTATGAAAATGACACATGGTATGATGCGAATGGTCGTATAGCATTTTCTGCCAAAAATTATGGATTACTTACATATAAACGTCCCGAGTGGGAAAGTGTTTCAAAAAGTGCTAAAACCGGGGAGAGTTACACTCGTCTTATAAATGATGACACTGCATTAACAGGAGAAAGCGAAAGAAATATAGAGTATGTAGCACCTTTCGAGTTATGTAATAGAGAAAATGATTATGCAATAGCTTGGAAATACTTCGAGAAAAAATATAAGGTGGATTGAACGACATGTATGTGAACATGGATAAAGAGATGATAGTAGTCAGGTTTTTAACCTTTAAAAATTTTGACTTTATTGAAGAACATTCAGATGTTTTAAAAAAAAATAAGATTGTTTGGATGCTTAAAACTGGGAAATATATTCCAGCTCCGGTGTTGGATGAAATAATTAATAATGGCGGAATGATGATATTAAAGGCACCTAAGAAATTAGGTGGAAAGTATTACATGACTCATTTCTGTGAGTATTATCATGGAAATGCTAAAGAATCCATGGTCTTTCCGGAGTATTATTATCAACTTCCTACAGAGTATGATAAGTCACCCCTTGATGGAACGTGGCTGAAAATTGACAGAATTCATGAACTTACTAATGAATATGTTCATCGATTGAGATTATGCTCTAATGGCAAGAGAATTGATGAAGTGGTAAAACAAACACGAACTTCTGTAATGTATGTGTATTTGGATAATTAGATTATAAGGGAGGCAATGGTATGTTACCATCCATACTTGCAAAGCAATTACAAAAGGGAATAGGTGACTATATTGAAACCACATTTCCTATGACAAATGAGCCTTTTAAAGGCTCAATTGAGCATATGGTTGAGGAGACGAAAGAGGCTGTCTACAGAGAACCTTATGTTGCTGTACGCCTTCCATTTCGTGTTGCACAGTCAATGCCTTCATGTTTTCAATCTATACATATGCAGTTTAAGCCCTATGTTCATCAGGAGAAAGCCTTTGAAAGACTTACAGGAAATGATGGTAGGTCAACGCTTATTGCTACAGGAACAGGATCAGGTAAAACTGAATGTTTCCTGTATCCTATTTTGGAATACTGCTATAGACATCGTGGTGAGCCTGGCATTAAGGCGTTGATTATTTATCCTATGAATGCTCTTGCATCAGATCAGGCAAGACGTATAGCTGAGTTGATTAATGAAAGTCCGGAGCTCAAGGGTAATATAACTGCCGGAATGTATGTTGGTGGTGAGAAGCCTGGTGCAAGCAGTCGTATGATGACTGAGCATGGTGTCATTACAGATCATGAGACCATGCTTAATAGTGCTCCGGATATCTTGATGACGAACTATAAGATGCTTGACTACCTTTTGGTGAGACCTAAAGACGCATCATTATGGAGAGATAATACTAATGAAACTCTTAAGTACATTGCTGTCGATGAATTGCATACCTTTGACGGAGCTCAGGGAACAGATCTTGCATGTCTTCTTAGAAGATTAAAAGCCCGCCTCGGAATCATGGGAGGCTACCTTACCTGCGTGGGTACGTCTGCAACCATGGGTGGAAGCAGTTCTTCTACTAGAATTAGGGAATACGCTGAGAGTATATTTGGAGAACCATTTGAAAACGATTCGGTAGTCACAGAGGATCGCTTATCTGCAGATGAATTTTTTGATGGATGTGAGAAGACCGACTTTGCATTTCCTACGATAGAACAGGTTGAAAAACTGGAACTTGATATTACTAGTGATGATGCGGAGGGTTTTATTAGGGATGCTGTTAGTTGTTGGATTACTGACGATATAGCAGATCCGCTGTCAGATGAGGGGCGCATTTTACTTCATGAGGAATTGCTCCATAATAATTTCTTTCAGGATCTGATTACTCTGCTGGGAGGCAATTACTATCAAGTCTCTTATATAGTCAGCGAGTTGAAAAATAGATTTCCAGACCTTACCAGCTTGGGGGCTCTAAATGATACAGCAATAAATGCACTTTTTGCGCTTACATCCCATGCACGAGTAGGTACAGTGGGACATCTACGCCCATTTTTAAATGTCCAGGTACAGCTTTGGCTTCGCGAACTTAGAAGAATGGTTGCTAGTGTTGATGCTGATTCTGTTAATTATTCAATTGCATATGACCTTAATAAGCAGCAATCATCACATTATCTTCCGGTTGTTAACTGCAGGGACTGCGGTGCTACAGGTTGGGTTTCTTATGCAAATGAACAGCAGAACGTGACAATGCATGATTTGTCAGCGTTTTATCCTAAATTCTTTGATGCGGATGATCATGTTGTGATGATGTATCCGTATAGGGAAGACCAAGAAATACCGCAGGGAGTTAACAGGGGATTTTTATGCCCTGAATGCATGAAAGTTAAATTTGCTAATGACGACAGTCATGATGCTATTTGTGATGCCTGCGGAACGGGTATGGTTCCGGTTTTAATTCCTAACCTTGGTGATGCTAGATTTAAAGCAGGCTCTAAGAAGCATAAACAGTATGTGTGTCCGTTCTGTGGGAGCAGACGTGGTATTGCTTTGATGGGTGTTAGAGCTGCCACTGAAATCAGTGCGGAGGTTACGCAGCTGTTCTCTTCAAGGTTTAATGATGACAAGAAGACACTGGCATTCTCTGATAATGTGCAAGATGCAGCTCATCGAGCTGGATTTTTTAATGCGCGTACTTGGAGATTTGGTTTAAGAAGTGCTATCCAGAAATATGTTCAGAATGGTGGGGCAGATCTGTCTTTGGCTGATTTTTCCACAGGTTTTATAAAGTATTGGAGAGATACACAAGGACTTTCAAGAGAAGATTTTGTCAGTATGTTCATTGCTCCTAATATGACATGGATGCATTCGTATGAAGATATGATTGCGGACAGAAAGCTTAAGAATGACAGGCTTGCTACAAAGCTCATTGCCGACATTGAAAGCAGGCTTTCATATGAAATTATGCTTGAATATGGTCTTGCTGCAAGTGTTGGTCGAACTTTAGAAAAATCAGGATGTTCAGCTATTTATTTTTCTGCAGAAGATATAGAAAAAATAGCGGATCAAGTTCAGGAAAGAGTTGTAAATGAGCTTGGTGAGATGACATCTGTAGATATTAAGGCATTCAGACGCATGGTTGTCGGATTCCTTAATACGATGAGAAGAAATGGCGCTTTTGATGACGAGGCTTTTTATCAGATGGTCCAGAACGACTTTAAGTTTTATCTTCTGTCAGCTGATTATCTAAGGTGGATGCCGGGACTCCAGTCTGGAAGAAATACGCCAAGATTTCTTGTTGAGTATAGAGGATCAGGAAGAGGAAAGAAGAATTCTTATGATTCGTATAAAGATCGTAAATATACTGATTGGATAGCACATTGCTCTAATATTGTTCTTCCAAATACAGAAAATGTTTATGAAATGGTTGCCAAGATTATTCTTGAGGAATCCGTCAGAAATGGAATTGTATCTAAGCTTCCTTCAACACCTGAATATGATGTGTATGGATTAAATAAAGATCATGTGTTTATTTCTCAAAATGTAGTACAGATGCGCTGCAGTGATTGTGGAAGTGTGCATTCTGTCCCGGAGGAAAATAAAGGATTATGGGATGGGGCACATTGTTTAAGAACAATCTGCCAGGGTGATTTGGAGGAGGATCCTGATGCCGGCCTGGATTATTATGGAAAATTATTTTCTGATGGCGACACCGAGAGGGTTAATGCCAGAGAACATACCGGGCTTTTGGAACGTCCTGATAGGGAAAGCCTTGAAGATGATTTTAAGCGTGGTGCAGATACCCGAAGATTATGGGATCCAAATGTTTTATCCTGCACACCTACACTTGAGATGGGTATCGATATTGGCGATCTTTCATCTGTAATCCTTTGCAATATGCCTCCTGCTCAGGCTCAGTTTCTACAGAGAGCTGGACGTGCAGGCAGAAAAGATGGCAATGCATTGACACTTATAGTTGCAAATGCAAGACCACATGATTTGTATTTCTACGCTGATCCTATGGATATGATTTCCGGTGACGTTGAACCACCTAAGATTTTTTTGAATGCGTCTGCTGTACTTGAGCGACAGTTTGTCGCTTTCTGTATGGATTCATGGGTAAGAAAGGGCATTCCGGAAGAAGCAATACCTAAGAAGGTTGGGAACTGCTTGAATAAGCTAGAATCACATCCGAATGATGTATTCCCTTTCAATTTTCTTGATTATGTACAGAATAATACAACGAACAGGCTGAATTCTTTTATACAGCTTTTTCCTGAACTGGAGACGGCTACGAAGGATGAGCTTCATGATTTTGCACAGGGCAAGGGTATGGAAGACAGCCCTATGTATGTACGTGTACTTGATAAGTTCAATGCATTAAAAGGACAGAGGGATTCAGTAAGTAAGAATATTGATGAACTTGATGACATGATCAAGGTCCTCAAAGCAAAGCCTAAGGATAGTTCAATTGATGATGAAATAGCAGAGCTGAACTCTGAAAAGAAGGCACTGCAAGAAGTAAAGCGCGTTATGGGAGAAAAGGATGTATTCAATTTCCTTTCCGATGAGGGGCTTCTCCCTAATTATGCATTTCCTGAAGCTGGTATTGTATTGAAGACTATTCTTTACAGGAAAGAGGATCAAGAAGATCAGACTTCCCAGAAAAAGAATTATCAGAAGATGGTTTATGAATATCATAGATCAGCATCAGCTGCTATCAGCGAATTTGCACCTGGAAATACTTTTTATGCTGATGGTAGAAAGATGGAAATTGATCAGATTGATGTATCAACAGCTCAGCCTGCCAAGTGGAGATTGTGTCCGAATTGCGCGTATGCCGAAGAGGAGGCAGAGGCAAAACTTCATCATATTGCTGAGTGTCCAAGATGCCATTGCACTGCTTGGGCAGATTCCGGTCAGGTAAGAAATATGCTTAAGGTTCAGATGGTCTATTCCAATATGGATTATACCAAAGACCTTATATCAGATGAGAGCGATGACAGAACTGTTGCATATTATAATAAGCAGCTGCTTGTAGATGTAGATGAGGATCTGGAAAATAATGTTCCTGTAGCTTATGAGATGGATAATGATGAATTCCCGTTTGGCTATGAGTATGTCAATAAGGCTACACTACGGGAAATTAATTTCGGTGCGAATGATATGGTAGGCGATAAGCTGACTGTTTCCGGACGAGAGGGTGTTGCTAAGGGCTTCAGAATCTGTAAGTATTGCGGAAAGATCATACCTGATGGTGCAAATGGATACAATTCTAAGCATCATAGCCGATTCTGTAAATCACAGAAGATGTCTCCTATAGAGCAGGAAAATTCTGTAGAGGAGTGTTTGTTCCTGTATCGTCAGTTTGAGACAGAAGCACTACGTATTCTGGTTCCAGCTACGACACTGGATGTTTTGTCTACTGAGTCATTTGTGGCAGCGTTTATGTTGGGACTGAAAGAAAAATTCGGAAATATCGATCATCTTAGAGCTACTGTTAGTGAGATGCCAGTACCGGAAAAGGATGAACGCAAGCAGTATCTTGTCATATATGACTCGGTTCCAGGTGGCACTGGTTATCTGAAACAGTTCATAGCAAATGATTCGGATGATCCAGAACAGAATCTTATGGTGCAGATTCTTGAGAACGCCCTGAAGGTGATGGAGAATTGTTCATGCAAGGATGATGAACAGAAGGATGGTTGCTATCATTGCTTGTATGCATATAGACAAAGCAATAATATCGGCAATATATCAAGGCGTTCTGCAATGAAGTTACTGAGAAGTATTCTAAGTGGTAAGAAGAGATTAACCAAGATTAAGAATATCAGTAATATCGATCCTAATCCTCTGTTCGGCAGTGAACTTGAGAGAAGGTTTATTGCTGCTTTTGAGCAGAGTAGTTCAGGACAGCATGTGATTACTACTACACCTTCAATTGTTAATGGCAAGGAAGGATATATATTAAAGGTAAATGGTGTCACATGGGAAATTGAACCACAGGTTAGATTGGATGCTGAACAGGGAGTTGTTTTTGACGGTTTGCATGGTGGAGAGGGATATTGTGTTCCTGACTTCGTTATCTGGCCAGTAACACAGAAAGATAAACTCCCAGTTGCAGTATTTACTGATGGTTATGATGTTCATAAGAACGAAGTGGATGATGATACTCTTAAACGCGAAGCAATCAGAAGGAGTGGTCACTTTATAGTATGGGGGCTGACCTACAAGGATGTCCAGAATGTATTTAAGGAAGCAGGAGATTATTATACAAATGCGCTTATGGCTGAGAAAATGCCTTCAGGACCAAATGTATATCAAAGAATGATTACGGATGGTAAGGCGGATCTAATCAGGCCAGATAAAATGTCTACATTTGATTTGCTGCTTAGGTATCTTGAAATTGATAATGCAATGGATCTTTTTGTAACGCATGCAAAGGCATATTCACTGTCATTATTAAGACCTGCAGATCTTGCAAATAAAATTGCATTTATGGGTTGGAATTCTGAGGTGTCAAAAGTTATTAATAGTGCTAATTTCAAAGACTCTGACTATCAGGAAATGGACACTTTATTTGGAACCTGGGCGCCAAGATCGACACTTCCTCTTATAAAAATCTACGCTGGAGTAAGTGTCTCTGAAATGAAGCAGAATCCAACTATGGCTGCAGCTGTAATTATCGTACTTGATGATAGAGAAAGTGTCAGAACAGATAAGTATATAGAGGAGTGGAACGGATTCTGGAAATTCTATAATGTGATGCAGTTTTTACCTCATTTTATAGGGGTAAGTACTGTGGGTATAGAAGAAAATATTTATTCAAGAATGCCTATTGAGAATATTATTCCCTCGGCAACTCCCGTTGGAGATGAACATAGTATTTCTGAAATACATGTTGATCCTGCATGGAAAGAAATCTTTGAGGAAGAGCTTGAATACTCTCCGGATGAAGCAAAGGAGTTTGCTAAGAAACTTATGGAGCTTGGCATCTCTGCTCCGGATTCTATAGGCTATGAGACAGGAGATTTAGATGATGCTGTATCGGAGACTGTAGAGATGGCATGGACTGATTTGAAGATTGGATATTTAACAGAAGATCAGCTGAGTTCAAAGGCTGTTTTGGAAAAAGCAGGATGGAAGATCTTTGATAAGAATTCTGAAATAGATGCATCAGCATTTGGAGGTGAGAACTGATGGGAGAAGTTAAGGTTGCGATTGCATCGAGTTTTCTTGACGCTTTTGTGAAATTAAAAAATAGACAGATACAAGGGAAAACCACTGAGTTTGTTAATAAATTCAGGAATGATCCTAAGGCACCAGGAATAAATTACGAAAAAATACACAACGCGCTAGATGATAAGTTTTGTTCTGTGAGAATAGATGACACATATAGAGGAATAGTCGTTAGAGAAGATGATACATATGTCTTGCTTTGGGTTGATCATCATGATGAGGCCTATGACTGGGCAAGCAGAAAAAGATGCGAGGTTAATAAACTGACTGGTGTACTTCAGATTTTTGATGTGCAGGTGTCAGAAGATAAAACTGAGGCAACGGGAATTTTCAGCGTTATAGATGATCAGAGCCTTCTTAAGTTGGGAGTTCCTGAAAGTATTATTGCTTATGTTAAGGACATACCTTCTAAGGAAATCTTTTATCAGAGCAAAGGAACACTTCCACAGGATGCTTTTGAGAACCTTTCATGGTATCTGGAAGGAATACCTATAAATGAGATTATTGATATGGTTGAGTCCAACCGAGATTCTGCTAAAACGGCAGGGACCATTTCTGAGGCATTGGAGCAGCCTGAAACACTGAAATCTTTTGTAGTAGTTGAAGGAGAAGAAGAACTCAAACAGATAATGGCAGCTCCTCTAGAAAAATGGCGTGTATTCCTTCATCCAACACAGAGAAGAATTGTAAAGAAAGACTTCAGCGGACCTGCAAGAGTTTTGGGAGGAGCTGGAACCGGAAAAACCGTTGTTGCAATGCATAGGGCTAAATATTTGGCTTCTCTATGTGAGGGAAGAGAACGGATACTATTTACAACATATACAGCTAACCTTGCGCAAGATATCAAAGAAAATCTGAGAAAGATCTGTTCTGTTGATGAAATGCGTCATATAGAGGTTATTAATTTTGATGCTTGGGTAAAGTCATTTCTTAATGAGAATGGCTATACATCTGATATCAAGTATGGAGATGATATAAAGAAGTTATGGGATGAAGCTGTTCAGTCAGCAGACTCATCTCTAGATTTTGATGAAGATTTTTATATAGAAGAGTGGAATAGGATAGTTGAAGCTCAGGAGACATTTACACTTCCGGATTATATCAGAGCGCCACGTAATGGCCGTGGTACAAGGTTGGATCGAAAAAAGAGAATACAGATATGGAAGGTATTTGAAGCATATATGAACTTGATGAAGGAGAACCAGGTTCATGACGTGAATTATGCCATGTATGAATGTGGAAAGCTGGTTGATAAGATGACTAAAGATGCCAGATATAAGCATATTATTGTTGATGAGGGCCAGGACCTTAGTCCGAATGCATTTCGCCTGATTAGAACAATGATGGGTGAAGAGCATCAGAATGATATTTTTATTGTTGGTGATGCTCACCAGCGTATATATGAAAATCATGCAACGCTTTCTGCTTGTGGAATCAATATCCGTGGACGTAGCAGCATATTGAAAATTAACTACAGAACTACGGATGAAATCAGGAAGTATGCATTTGCCCTACTTAATGGTATTTCATTTGATGATCTTGATGATTCGACAGATGACAGTGGAAGATGTCAGTCTCTGACACATGGAGATAAACCTGAAATTCATGAATTCAAGGATGCTAGTGAGGAACTTGCATTTATTGATTGTGAAATCAAGAGGCTGAAGGATTCAGGTGTTAGTCTGAAAGATATCTGTATTACAGCAAGAACAAATACTCTTGTTAACTCATACCAAGCTGAATTAACAAATCTAGGATACAGAGTTTTCGAAATCAAAAGAAACAAAATCGATGATAGAAGCCAGGACGGACTCCGTGTAGCAACTATGCATCGTGTAAAGGGGCTTGAATTCCAATATGTTTTTGTTGTTGCAGTCAATGACAGAACTGTTCCGCTTAGATCTGCAATACGTCATACAGACAAGGTATCTGAACAAGAAAGTATTACATCCGAGAAGTGCTTGCTATATGTGGCATTGACTAGGGCACAGAAAGGGGCTTATATATGTAGCTATGGTCGGAAGTCAGAGTTTTTGAAGTAATTATTGAGACCGGCTATAAATAACTAGAGTAGACAAGAGTCGGGGGCAAACTAAGGCATCCCGACTCTTTGTCGCTTCTTCGGCGACAAATATGGTAGTGGTATAAGTTATATTTAAAGTGTTGGGGATTTAACTGGCGGAGTAAAAGTCATCATAATCATCTGAGTCATTATCAAGTCCAAATAACTCCAATCTTGGAAGTGAAAATCGACTTAATAGATCTTTTAAAGGATTTTTGACCTTTACAACAAGACGAGGAATATACTCGAGGTTTGAATAATTGATATCTAGAATCCCGGGATTATACATCTCAAAGTGCCTGATGAAATTATCAAAAAGGAATTCACTTGATAGTCTGCTGCAGTCATCTATTTGTGGAGAGTAAACTATAATTGAATCAGCGCAGGTTTTTCTTACTTTACCAAGGATAGCCACAACGAGATCATAGTATGCGCAGGGTTTTGAGAAGAACTCATCTGGGCATTCATCAAGATCTTCTTCAAGGTCTTCGACAGTAGAGTATTCCCATGATATAGCATCAAATGTGAAGACTTTTTCTGCATCACTGTGATGATTGAGAAAAGCTCTTACCTTTGTTATCGATGAGTTGTGGCTTATGTCGATAATAATAATCTTCATTGAGAGGCTCCTTTAAGCATGAAACAAGAACACATATTTTATTTGTTTGATCTTGAAAATCCGGATAATGACGTCAAAGAGGCGATAAACAAAGATGTTACCGAATCCAAGATTGTTGCTGAAGTGAATAGCATGCTTTCTGATATAGATGAAACAACAACTTTTTCATCCATGGTCCGATACTATATGGACACCAAGCGGCTTACTACAAAAGATCTCTACGAGAGAGCCTATATTGACAGGAGGTTGTTTCACAAGATAATCAAGAATCGCAGGTATCATCCTTCAAAGAAAACAGTGTTTGCTTTATGTATTGCTTTTGGTCTGGATTATCTTGAAAGTGTTGAATTGCTCGGACTTGCAAGCTATTCCTTTGCCTCGAATAACAGAGGTGATATGATCCTGAGATACTTTCTGTCAAAGCGGATTTATGATATAGACCTGATCAACAGTGTGCTATATCAATTCAAATGTCCTTGTATTGGTGATTGATTACATTGTAGTAGTTGTTTGTTGTGGATGTGTCGCCGACTCGGCGACTGGAATATGGTTATA
>JAEEGL012234985.1_pt1 | contig 19356 bp, 14 predicted proteins | sample 9134231 | NCBI WGS metagenome assembly JAEEGL01 (sample SAMN16246548, study PRJNA631951) | gut metagenome | biome: gut microbiome; feature: rumen; material: fiber-attached | host: Bos | place: Iran: Karaj | collected 2018-10
ACCGCTTCCACGCCGGACCTGCTCGTGCGCTTGGAGCACAGCACATCCAGATGGCTGTCGCCGGCGCCGGAAATCCCCATCTGCTTGGTCTCCGCGTTGTTCACCACGGTGAAGGTGGGGTCTTCCTCGCCCAGACGGCTGAGACCCTGCGCCACCTTGTCGTCCTGGCCCTTGGTCTTGGGGGCGATGGCCATGGAGTAGCAGGGCTCGGCGAACTCGATGCCGGGGGCGGCTTCCACCTTGCGGGCGTCGCAGAGGGTGTCGCCGGTCTTGGAATCGCTGAGCTTCGCCACAGCGCCGAAGTCACCGCAGCCGATCTCCTGAACCTCCACGTTTTTCTTGCCCTGCATCATGTAAATATGGCCGAGCTTCTCATTGGCGCCGGAGCGGGCGTTCACCAGCGTCATATCCGGCGTGATTTTTCCGGAAATGACCTTGAAGAGAGAGAACTTGCCGAACTGGTCGGAAAGGGTCTTGTAAATGATGGCGCGGGCAGGCTCGTCGGGCTTGACGGGCTCACCGCCCTCCATGGGATCGGGGAACAGGTTCACGATGGCATCCAGCAGAACGGTGGTTCCCAGACCGGTCATGGCGCAGCCGCAGAACACGGGGCAGATCTCACCCTCGGCGACGCCGGTGCTGAGCGCGCCGTAGACCTCTTCCTGGCTGAGCTCCATGGTCTCCAGATACTTGTCCATCAGCTCTTCGCTGGTGGAGGCGGCGTTTTCCACCACTTCCTGATACAGCTCTTCCAGGCGGTCGGCGGCATCGGCGGGGATGGCGATCTCTTCCCGCTTGCCCTTTACCACATGGAAGGCCTTCTTTGCGATCACGTCGATGATGCCGGTGACCTTCTCGTTCTCCACCACGGGCATGGTGAAGGCGCTGACGGTGCTGCCGAACTTCTCACGCAGCTGATTGAAGGTCCGGTCGAAATCCGCATGCTCTTCGTCGGTCTTGGAAATGTAGATGGCGCGGGGCTTGTTGGCATCCCGCAGGTATTTCCAGGACTTCTCCGCGCCGACGTTCAGGCCGTCCTTGGCGGAGACGCAGATGATGCCGGCGTCGGCAACGCGGAGGGCCTCCTGCACTTCCCCGGCGAAATCGAAGAAGCCCGGGGTATCCAGAATGTTGATCTTGGTGCCCTTGTACTTGGCATAGACCGTGGCGGTGGAAATGCTGATCTGGCGCTTGATCTCCTCTGCGTCGAAATCGCAGACGGAGTTGCCCTCGACCACCTTTCCGAGACGGTCCGTCATCCCGGTCAGGTTCAGGATGCTCTCAGCGAGACTGGTCTTGCCGGTGCTGCCGTGGCCCAGCAGACATATATTGCGGATTTTCTCTGACATGGTTTACCTCTCCTTATTGAAATTCTGCACAGATAGTAAGTATACACGAAGTATAAAGGAAATACAAGTTTTTTCTTGCCTGCCGCGCTGCGGCCAACCGAAATCAATCGCCTTCCGCGGATTCCGCGATCATCAGCGTTGCGAATGCCCACAGCAGCATTGCCAGCAGCAGCTTCAAGGGGCTTACGGAGTGGAATGCGCCTCTGGCGCAGGAGATGAACACGATGACGACCCCCAGCACGGCGCCCAGGACCGACATGAGCAGCGCGCGGCGCGTGGTGCGCCAGAGCCGTCTGCCGCCTCTGGCGGTCTCCGAATAGTGCCACAGTCCTTCCCTGCTGAGCAGCGCGGCAGGCTGTCCCTCCGTCTCCGGTTCTACGCTCAGCTGATAACGGTTCACCGGCGGCAGGAATTTGATGCTCCCCTCGTTCAGGCGGAACTTCTGGATCATCATGGAGGGAGTGATGTTGAAATCACGGATGGCGAAAATGGGACGCAGTCTGCCGTTTTCAAATCGGTACAGCGCATTCTGAACCAATTCCTGGGGAAGATAGTTGATGATGAACACGCCGCAGAGCTCATGATCGATGGCAGTGAATACCGCCCCGGCCACATCCACGCTGCCGGGAACGCGAATGCCCATCAGGTTCATGTAAGCGCTGGTGCCGATCAGAACCTGCTCCTGTCCGATGAAGGAGCTTACGCCGCCTTCGGTGCCGCAGTCAAAATCCTCCACATGATAGAGCGGCGCGGCATACTGCCGCATCAGTTCCCCGAAGACCCTGCGGAGGCCGCTGCCCGTTGCCAGGATCACGCTGCCGGTATATGCGACCACTTTCTCAACGGGCGCGCCGGAAAGGAACTTCATCCCGCTGAGGATCACGGAATTCTCCGGATAGATGTCCAGATCGCGGATCACCAGTCCGACGGCTTTGGCCATATCCTCGGCGCCCTGCCATCCAGCCAGCGCAGCGCCGCTGAGGCTGAGCCTTTTCGCGGTGAGATAGAAGGGACGGGCAAAGACCAGCGTGGAACTCAGAGACGCTGCCGCGCAGCTGAGAGCCGCCAGGCAGCGGAACAGCGCGCCTGTGCCGGAGAGATAGGCGGCAGCGATAGAGAGGATGAGCAGCAGCAAAAGACCGGGCGGGACCGCCTTGTGATAGAAGCGTTCTGATATGTCCGGCTCCGTACAGCGGCGGAGGAAACCCTTGGCGGTACCCAGTTTTTTGCTGAGGATGCTGCCCTCCTCCGCCAGCTTGTCCTCCGACGTGACGACAGTGGGAATGCTGGCAAGGCGCATGGAGCGTATCGTCTCCCGAAAAGCGTTCCGGCGGCAGGTGCTGCCCCACATGGCAAAGGCCAAAGCCGCTGCCGCTGCCGCGCAATAAGGCGGGATGCCGATCTCCGTCCCATGGTCGGAGATCATGAGAACCGCCTCGATCTCCGCGGCTATGTTGGCAAGCACTACCAGCGTCTCGCAGCCGGGCTTCGCGGACAAAAGATCCGTCACGCCTTTTGCAAGCACGTCGAGCCCCAGCAGCATGACCGACAGCTGCAGGGCAGCAAGCAGGATCCAGAGGGTCCTGCCGTTCCTGAGGGATTCCGGGCCCAGAGAACTGCCGCTCAGCAGCAAAAGGACAACCATCAGCAGGCATATCGCGAAAGCGGAGATCATCCGGCGCCGGATCGAGGCGGCACCGGAAGCATACAGCTTCGCGGCTTCATCCGGCGTCAGCTCCGGACGCGGTTCCTTCTCCTTTTCCCTGGCCTCGCTTCGCTTGCGGGCCTTTTCCTCCTTCTGCTGACGCCTGCGCCGGGCTTGCTCCGCACGGGCTTCCCGCTTCTGCCTTTTTCGCTCCTCCCGGAGGATTTCCTTTGGATCCCGTTCCTCCGGCTCGGCCTCCTCCGGTTCTGTTTTCTCCCTTTCCGGCTCGTCTTCCGCAATCGGCCCGGACGATGCATCCTCCACCGGTTCCGCTTGCTGCGCGCTGCCGGCAGACGGTTCCTCTTCCCGCGTCGGCTCTTCTCTCGGGAGCGGTTCCTCTTTCACAGCGGCTTCGACAGGAGGCTTTTCAGGCGTTTGCTCATCCGGGACCGCCGGCTCCGCTTCCGTTTCCTCCGCCTTTTCTTCCGGCGCAGAAGCGGCTTCCGTTTCCTCCGGCTCAGCGGTGGGAGCCTGCGTCTCCTCTTCCGGGCCGCCTTCCGCCCGGTCCTGTTCCGCCGGTTCCTGCGCGGAAAGCTCCTCCTCCACGCTGCGTTTCATCTCGCGGATGATCTCAGCCGCGCGTTTCTCCAGCTCCTCCTTGCTCAGGCGGCGCTCGTTGCGGATGAAAGCCTCCGATTTGTACTCTGACAGGATCTCCGCCAGGGAATAGGTCTCGGCAGGCGCTTCCGAACTATTCAGTTTTTCAGGGCTCTGCTCCGACATATGCTTACCTTCTTACAATAGCTCAGCCAAGCCTTTGCCGCACAGCCTCAAACAAAACGACTGCGGCCGCGTTGGAGGCATTCAGGGAAGAAACCTGGCCCCGCAAGGGTATGGACAGAAGAAAATCGCAGTTTTCCCTGGTCAGTCTGGCCATGCCGCTGCCCTCCGAGCCGATGACCAGCGCGGCAGGCCCCTTCAGGTCAGCGTCCCACAGGCGTGTGTCCCCATCTGCCGCAGTCCCGTAGAGCCAGACGCCCGCTTCCTGCAGCTCCTTCAAAGCCGCCGCCAGGTTGCCGACGCGGGCGACTGCCATATGCTCCACCGCGCCGGCGGAGGTCTTCTCCACCACGGCGGTGATTCCCGCGCTCCTGTGTTTTGGAATGATGACGCCGTGCGCGCCGGCGCATTCGGCGGTACGGATGATGGCGCCCAGGTTATGAGGATCGGAGATCTCGTCACAGACGACGATGAGGGGCGCTTCCCCCTTTTCCCGGGCCAATGCCAGGATATCCGCAACGGATGAATAAGCCCGGACGGCAGCCACGGCGATGACGCCCTGGTGCGCGTGCGTCACGCTCATCGCGTCCAGCTTGCGGCGATCCACCTCGGAGATGACCGCGCCGGCGGCTTTTCCCTTTTGCGCGATGAAGCGCAGGGCTTTATCCTGCTCTCCCCGCGCAATATAGATCTTGTCCAGCGGACGTCCGGCCTTCAGGGCCTCCATCACGGCGTTTTTGCCCTCGACCCGGTCCTCCGCTTCCCTTTGGTTATCGGATATCATTTGCTCTCATAATACTCCTATGATATCAAGTTTACCTATTATAGCACAGGGAGCGTCCGGTGGAAAGTGTAAATTTTCTGTTTCATGGGCGGATGTTTTGTTTTATCCGTGGACAAGCGGGTCAGAATCATGTAGAATAGCAGCGGAGGCAGGAGCAATGAAGTTTTTGGACCGTTTCAACCGCGGCGTCAGCCGTTTTCTTTATCGTCACCCCAATTTCGGCATTCCCCGTCTGATGCTTTACCTCATCATCGGGAACGCCCTGGTTTATCTCTTTTCCATGATGGACCGGACGGGAATGCTGCCCTGGTACCTTTGCCTTGTGCCGGATCGTCTGCTGAAGGGCGAAGTCTGGCGTTTGGTGACCTTCGTGTTTGTGCCGAACACGGGACGCCTGATCTTTCTGGTGATCGAGCTGTATTTCTACTATCTGATCGGCAGCACCCTGGAGCGGGCCTGGGGCGCGGGCAAATTCACGGTCTACTATCTTTGCGGCATGGTCATCACCATCGTTTACGGCATCCTGGCCAGTCTCATCACCGGGCGGAGCCTCGCCCTGACCGGCAGTTATCTCAGCCTTTCCATGTTCTTCGTCTATGCGACGCTGTGGCCGGACAACCAGATCCTTCTGTTCTTCTTTATCCCGGTCAAGGTCAAGTGGCTTGCCTGGTTTGAAGCCGCGGTCTTCCTTATCAGCATGATCATGGGGAGGACCCTGCTGCCCCTGGTGGGAATCGCCAACTACTTCCTTTTCTGCGGAAGCAGCCTGCTGGCTTCCTTGAAGCTTCTGCGGATGCGCCACAGCACGCCTGCCAGGCAGTTCCGCAGAAATGTCCGCCGCAGGGAGAGTGAACAGAACAGCCGGACATATACCAGGAAATGCGCCGTCTGCGGACGGACGGACACGGAATATCCGGACCTGGAATTCCGCTACTGCTCACAGTGCGTCGGATACCACTGCTTCTGCTCCGACCACATCCACAGTCATATTCACTTTACCGAACCCTGAAAAGCGGCTGAAACCCGCAGGCGGCTGTGAAGCCCGCCTGCGGGTTTTTCTTTTTCACTTCAGGTGCAAAGGTCGCAGATCACCTGGGCGTAGATCTTGATGGCGGTCAGCATATCGGCAATGTTCATGCGTTCATTGGCGCCGTGAAGGTTGGATTCGAACCCGGGCATAGAAGCGCCGAACGCCACGCCGCCCGGGATGTCGTGGACATAGGTGCCGCCGCCCATGGACAGGCATTCTCCCTTTCTGCCGCTGTAATGCTCATAGCTGCGGAGCATCGACTGGACAAAGGGGGAATCACCCGGCGTATGGTGGGGCGGACGCATGCCGCCGCTGAATTCAAACCCGCGCTCTGCGAATCGCCTTTCCGCAGCGGCGCGGCAGTTCTCTTCTCCGGCACAGAGGGGAACCCGGCTGTCAAAGCTACCCTCACATCCGTCTTCCGACAGCTTAAACAGACTGAACGCCAGTGTCAGCGGCCCGGAGAGCTCATCCGCCATGGCGATGCCCAGGGCCCTTCCCTCTCCGTCGCCGTAAGGCAGCAGCTCCGCCAGCGCCCGAACAGCTTCCGTGGAAGGGCAATCCGCCAGAGGCAGTGCATTCAAAAGGGCGATCAGCGCTGTGATGCCGTTTCGGCCCTGCTCCGGTGTGGACGCGTGGGCAGCCAGCCCCCGCACGGCCATTTCAAAACCGCCGGACACCTCCGCCACCGTCATGGATACACCCATCTCCCGCGCCAGCGGCGCGCAGATCTGCTCCGCTTCCTCCTTCGATACGCCCAGAACTCTGGCAGAGGCGTCCGCCGGGAGGACGTTGATGCGGTAACCGCCGTCAAAAGCGCAGACCCTCGGCAATGCGCCGCTCTTTTCCCAGCTTCTGCGGAAGCTGCCCACAAATCCGCCTTTTTCCGTGTTGAATACCGGGAAGCTCGCGTCCGGCGAGAAGGTATAAGGCGCATTCTTTTCCCGGGCATAATAATAGCGGATGTCCCGGGAGCCGCTTTCCTCGTCCGTCCCCAGAATGAGACGGACGTTCTTTTTCAGCTCTCCCCCGGCCACTTCCCGGACGCAAGCCATGGCGTACATCGCCGCCACGGCGGGGCCCTTGTCGTCGTCGGTACCTCGGCCGTAGAGGCAGCCGTCCTTCTCCACGGCGGTATAAGGGTCCGTCTCCCAGCCGTCTCCTTCGCCGACCACGTCGAGATGCGCCAGAATATCCAGAGCGGTCTCACCCTTCAGCAGGTCGGCGGTCATCACATAGCCGTCGTAATCCTTCGTGAGGAAACCAAGCTCACCGGCGATCCTCAACGCCTCCGCCAGCGCTTTCGCGGGGCCTTCGCCGAAGGGCATGCCTTCCTTCCCCTCGCTTCCGACACTGCGGATGGCCACCAGCCGTGCTACGTCCCGCAGATAGTTGTCCCGCTGCGCATCAACCCAGCGGCTGATCTTCTCCTGCATCGTCATTTTCTTCACTTCCCGCTTCCTGTGTTTTCTCCATGAGCCGCGCCATGACGGCGCACATTTCCGCCCGCGTCGCCGTGCCCGTCGGGTCAAAGCTGCCGTCGTCGCGACCGTTGATGAGCCCGCAGCGCCGGGACTTCAGCACTGCATCCAGGGCCCAGGGACTGATGCGCTCCTCGTCGGTAAAGGCGGGAACGTCTTCCTCCTCCGGCAGACGGCAGTCATAAGCCTCGCAGTAGCGGACAAGGATCAGGGCCATCTGTTCCCGGGTGATCTCAAGATTCGGGCCAAAAGTCCCGTCGTCAAAGCCGTTGACGATGCCGCTGAGGGAGGCCCAGGTCACATAAGGCGCGAACCAATCCCCTTCCGCCACGTCGGTAAAGGTGATGGGCGCAACGAAATCCGTATGCAGACCATAGAGCCGGCCCAGGATCGTCACGAACATGGCGCGGGTCACTTTTCGCTCCGGCTCAAAATAGTGGAGGTCCATACCATTGACAAGTCCGGCTTCCGCCAAGGCCAGGATCTGCGCGCGGCCCCAGTGCCCATCCAGGTCCAGGAAACGCTCGGAAGCATCAAAATCGCCCCTGACCTCCCAGAGGTAATTCCCTTCCACGAACCCGGACGCCGCAGAGGCATAGATGCGGATGAGCGCCTCCGAATCCTCCGCGGCAAAGTAACGGTGGTTCTGAGCGAGCATTTCGCCTTCGGCGCAGAGACGACCTTCGGAGAGGTCGATCACCTCGCCCCGGCATATATGGAGGCGCGCGCACCCCTCCGTCAGGATGAATTTGCCGAAAGGCGCCAGTTGTACGCTTCCCCCGTCCTCCAGCTCCAGAGCAAGAAGGCGGTCCGCTCTTTCCCAGGGGCTCTCCTCCGGCATTCCGATCCCATCCAGCCTGGCGTCATATTCCTCCGCCAGCGCGACAAGGCCTTCCCCGGTCTCCCGTTCAAAGATGGACTGCAGCCGGGGAAGCAATGTGTTGTAAAGATAATTGACGGACAGCAGCGGATCCTCCGCGCCGCCGGCGGCAGCGCCCACAACAAAGCACAGTCCCAGCAGGACCAGCAGACAAAGGCACACCGCCGCAAACCGCTTTCCCATGTCGTTCCTCCTCGCGGCTTCACTTCAGGATCTGATTTTACCACAGAGGCTGCCGCTTTTCAACCGTCACCCGTCCCCTCAGCCCGGCATAATCTGGAGCAGAATCTGTATTCAAAGGAGCGCTTTATGAAGGATATCTCCATTTTTCTGGGAGCGAACACCGGACGAGGCTTTCGCTCCCTTTACGACGAATACATCGAAGGCCTTGCTCTGAAGCGTCTTTACGTCATCAAGGGGAGCGCCGGCTGCGGGAAATCCACCCTGATGAAGCGTCTGGCGGCTCACGCCGACGAAATCGGAGAAGCTACCGTTCGCATCCTCTGCTCCGGTGATCCGGATTCTCTGGACGGCGTCTGCCTGCCGGAACGGGGTATCGCTGTTTTTGACGGCACCTCTCCCCATGTTCTGGAGCCTGCGCTGGTCGGAGAAAAAGGGTTTTACCTTGACCTGAGCCGGTTCTATGCCTCCCCTGCCGAGGATTTGGAGGTCCCGGACGCCTCCTACCGGGAGCATTACCGGAAGGCTTACCGGTATCTTGCCGCGGCGGGAAGCCTGGATGAGGTTTGTCGCTGCACGGAGGAAACGCGAAGCGCCATCCGCCGCCGTGCTGCGGCGCTGGCAGCCAGGACCCTCGGCAGGGAGCGGGGCGATGGACACTTCCGTCGCGTTTACACCGACGCGTTCACCTGTCAGGGGCCGATCTCACTGACGGACACCCGCAGGACCGTTGCGCCCAGGCTGATCGCCCTGACCGGCGGCGGGGAAAGAACGGACCTGTTTCTTCAGGTTTATCTCCAGGCCGCCCGGGAACGGGGCCGGGATGTGATCCTCTGCCCGGATGCAAGGAACGATCAGCGCATCGCCCATCTGCTGCTGCCGGAGCTGGGGCTTGGCATCACCACCGGACAGGGGGACCGGCGCATCCACCTGGAGAAGCTGGGTACGCCTCCTTCGGAGGCGGAGAAGGAGGAAGCAAGGGAACTGGAAAGGCTGAGCAGCTCGCTTTTGGAACAGGCCCTGAGAGAACTTGCCATGGCAAAGGCGGATCATGACCGCCTGGAAGAAGCTGTCCGTCCCCACATCGACTTTGACGGGGTGACGGAAGCGGCGGAAGAGATGGTACGCAAAGTCTTCACGGAAGAATAAATCTCAGGGGGGGCGGTGCATTGCATCCGCCCCCCTCCTTGTCTTATCGTTTCCCCGGGATCCACTCCACTCCGGTCTCCAGGCCCCATTTGGCGAACATATCGTTGTAGAATTTGGGCCGGGCATAATCCGGGCGGATATCGTAGGCCAGTTCCTTGTAACCGAAGCCGGCCCGCTTCAGATCCCTTGCCGCCTGGATCATATCCTCCAGGGTATCCCCGGAGAGCGTGAAGATCATCTCGTTCTCCCCGCAGAGGCTGCGCTCGTATTCCCCCGCGTCGGGCATGGAAACATTGTAGCGCATCTCCCCGTTCAGCACCGGCACCAGGGCCGCGCCGCAGGAGTCACAGGTATCCAGACAGGCCTGGGTGATCTCCCCCGTGTGATACTTGGCGGCCATGAGGAGCTGCCGCAGCTGGCTGGGCTCGCAGTAGATCATCACCGCGTCGGGCATGAACCGGCAGGACTCCAGCGGCGCCACCGCCATGCCGTCCTTCTTCTTGTCTTCGTCGATGTAGGGGAATTTTTCGCAGAAATGCTTGTAGCTCACCTGGGGATCCCGGATGAAATAGCCGCTTCCCACGTATTTTTTGTCCTTCTCATCCAGGGTGCGCAGGCGGAAATTGATGACCGGCCAGAGGCACCAGTGATCCTCAGGGAAGATGGCCAGGTGGTTGCGGGTCCGGCGGACGAAAGCCAAGGCCTGGCAAAGAGCATAGTGGATGCCACCCTTGGAAGGCTGCTCGCAGCCCTCCGGCACCTCATCCCGATCGATCAGCTTGATGGCCATGGGGGCGGTGCGCAGGCAGAAGATCTCCTCGATCTCTTTTCCGATGCCGTTGATCTCTTCCAGCGTCAGCATAACGATTCCTCCTGTATGTTATTGTTTCTCATTCTCATGTATCCCGGCGGCAGGGTCCTTCAGCTTCCACTTGCCGCCGGAAAAGGACAAGGCTCCCACGGGGCAGCTTCTTACGCAGACGCCGCAGCGGATGCATTCGGCGCTGTTGAGGTCCCCGGTGACCCGCACCTCCATGGGACAGGCCTTTTCGCACTTCCCGCAGGAAACGCACTTCTCCCCGTCCAGCTTCAGCCGCAGGAGGCTGATCTTCTGAAACAGGGCATAGAAAGCTCCCAGAGGACACAGGTACTTGCAAAAGGGCCGGTGGATGAATACGGAAGCCAGGAGCGTCAGCAGCATAAGGGCGAATTTCCAGCGGAAAAGGAACCCCACGGCGCTGCGAAGCTCCTGCCGCAGCAGCACCAGGGGGACGCCGCCCTCCAGCGTCCCTACGGGACAGAGGAATTTACAGAAAAAAGGCTCCCCCATCCCCAGCTCATTCCGCCAGAAGAAGGGCAGGGCAAAGACCAGGACCAGCAGCACCGCGTATTTCAGATACCGCAGGGCGCGGTCCGGCTTCCCCGGCACCTTCAGCTTCGGCGTGGGGATCTTATACAGCAGCTCCTGGATCAGTCCGAAGAGGCAGAGCCAGCCGCAGACGAACCTGCCCACCAGAAGCCCCAGCAGCGCCAGATAACCCACCACGGAGAAGGCGAATTTCCTCCGGTGGGCGTCAAAGAGGGACTGCATGGCACCGATGGGGCAGGAAGCCAGGGCGCCGGGACAGGAATAGCAGTTCATGCCGGGAACGCAGAAGTTTTTCAGCGGTCCCTGGTAAACGGCGCCTTTCAGGAATCCGGTCACATAGGCGTTGGTGAGGATGCCCCAAACCCCCTGCACCGCTTTCCTGGGTATGCGTATCCTTTTCATATCAGCCGATCCCGACGCATTCCAAACAGACCGTGCTTGCCTTGCGGTGGACGGTCTTCAGTTCTCCCCGCTGCACGCCGAAGACGCAGGAAGCAGCCGCTAGGGCCAGCAGCAGCACCGTCACGGCCAAACGCGCTTTTCCTTTCATGCGCTACCTCTCTTCCCTGCCGTCAGCCGACTTCCGCCAGGCATTCCAGAATCAGTTCCTCCCATTCCGACGCGGCCTTGGCGCTGACAATGGGGCCCCGCAGGATATGTCCCGCAGCGTCCAGGATATACGTGGTCGGGACATACTGGAGATCCGTGTCCTCCTCCAGGGCCTGACTCAGGACCAGGATCGGATACTCCACCCCGGTGCTGTCCAGGATATCCCTGGCATCCTCCACGATATCCGGCTGGACATTGCCGGCAGCGTCCAGGATATCGCAGGTGAGGCCGACGATGCAGACGCCCTGATCGGCATAGCTGCGGGCCAGGTCTCCCAGCCCGGGCATCTCGGAGATGCAGGGGCCGCAGAAGGTGCCCCAGATGTTCAGGATCGTCACCTTGCTGCCGGAGATCAGCCCGCCCAGAGAGACCTCGTTCCCGTCCAGGTCAGGCAGCACAGCCGCCATGAATTCCGCCCCCAGCTCATCGCCCCCCATCACCTTCGGCAGGATCAGCGGCAGGATCTCCACGTCGTCCCTCACCCCGGCAGCGGCCTCTGTAAGCGCGCTGTATAAGGACACGTCTTCCGGCGCAATGAAATCATCCAGGTAATCATAATAATCCGGATACTGCTCAAACGTCTCGGCATAGTCCATCCAATAATAGTAGAAGACATCGTTTTTGCCAAGATAATGGTAAATCGAATCATCCAGCAGCTGTTCCGAGTTATAGCCGTCGATCTCAATGAATGGGACATCATAGGGATTCTCATCCGTGGGATTGGGGTTGAGAAGAGAGATATACAACGAGGCGCTGCTTTTTTCCACGTAAACATCCACCGTCAAACGGTCCTGCTGCTCCAGAAGCGTTCCGCTGAGAGGCAGACGCAGGCCCATCATCGGCGCATCCACAACGCCGTCTTCGGGACGAAACGTGAATTCGCCCAGGTTTTCCGAACCGTCCGACACCGGTTCAGGCGTCGGCTCGGGGGTAGGTTCCGGGGTAACGGAGATGACCGGTCTCGTTCCTTCGGGCGAAGCCGTGGGCTTCAGGACGACGGAACCGGAGTCCGGCTTCGAGGCGCAGCCCACAGACAGCAGCAGGATCGCTGCCAGAAGAACAGCGGAGAGTTTTTTCATGAATCCTTTCTCCTTTCACCGTCAAAGCCCATAGAGGGCAGCGTACTTCTCTTTCAGATAATCGGTGTAATAGGTGGGATCAAAGGGGGCTTCCGCGGCCTGCTCAAAGACTTCCTGCGGGTCGTACAGGCTTCCCTTCCGCCAGATCCGTTCCGTCAGCCAGTCCAGAATGGGCTTGAGGTCGCCGGAGGCCACCACGGCGTCCACATCGACCGTCTCCTTCATCTTCGCCAGCAGCTGCGCGCCGTAGGCGGAGCCCAGGGCGTAGGAGGGGAAATAGCCGATGCTTCCGCCGGACCAGTGGCTGTCCTGCAGTACGCCCCGCCGGTCATCCGGCACGTCCAGGCCCAGGTATTCCTTCACCTTGGCGTTCCAGGCCGCGGGAAGGTCCGCCACCGCCAGGGTACCGTCCATGAGCTGTTTTTCCAGCTCATAGCGCAGCATGACGTGGAGACAATAGGTCAGCTCGTCAGCCTCCGTGCGGATGAGGCTGGGCTCGGCGATGTTGGCGGCCCGGTAGAGCATTTCCTCCGTCACGCCCTCCATCTGCGCCGGGAACAGCTCCTTCAGCTCCGGCAGCAGATTGTGGATAAAGCCCCGGCTGCGGCCGATGATATTCTCGAAGAAACGGCTCTGGCTCTCATGGATGCTCATGGAAGCGCCGCCGGACAGGACGGTATCCTCCAGCTCATCCCCGGAATGGAGCTCGTAGAGGGCGTGCCCGCCTTCATGCACCACGCTGAACAGGCTGGATAAGGGATCGTTCAGGTGGTAGTGCGTGGTGATCCGCACGTCATGCTTGGAGTAGCCGTCGGTGAAGGGATGCTCCGTTTCCCCGATGGAGCAGTATTCCCGGTCGATGCCGATGGCGGCCATGAGCCAGTCGGAAAGCTTTCGCTGCTGCTCGATGGGGAATTCACGGTGGATGAAGGAACAGTCGGGCTGTCCCTTCTCCGCCACTTGGCGGATCAGAGGAACCAGCCGTTCCTTCAGCACGGCAAAGAAACCGTCCAGGGTCTCCATGGTGAGGCCGCGCTCATACTGGTCCAGCAGAGCGTCATAGGGCTTTTTCTCCGGGTCCAGCCACGCGGCCAGCTTTTTATTGAAGGCCACGATTTTTTCCATGCAGGGCCTGAAAGCGGGCCAGTCATTCTCCGCCTTGGCCTTGTGCCAAACCGCATCCGCCTCGTTCAGCAGGACATTGTAGGCGATGAATTCATCCTTGGGAATCTTCTTCGTTCGCTCATAATCCCGCCAGAGCTCAGAAACCTCCCTCCGGGTGATGGGGTCCAGCTCCTCCTTCCGCTCCATGAGGGCGGCCAGCAGCTTTCCCGTCTCCTCCCCCGTCTTCAGCTCGTAGCTCACATCGGAGAGGACAGCCAGCGTCTTTCCCCGGTCCGCCGCGCCTCCCGGCGGGGCGATGGTGGCGGCATCGTAGTAAAGAACGCCCTGGGCATGTCCATAGGCGCGCATCCTGGCGACCAGCGTTCTGAGTTGTCCGGTGAGCTCTTCCGTCTTCCGTTCCATAACAGCCTCCCGTTTGATTGTTGATTTGATTGTAGTGCTTTCCCGGGTTAAAGTCAATCGTCCGCCCTTGACAAAAGACGCAAAGACAGGAATAATGAAGCCATAACAGGCCCCTTGCGGGCACGGGAGGACAGAATATGGAAGATGTACTTGACCGCTTTCTGCGGTATGTAAAGATCGACACGCAATCGGAGGAGAACGGGCAGCACCCCAGCACGGAAAAGCAGTTTGTCCTGGCAAGGCTTCTGGCGGAGGAGCTGAATGCCATGGGCGCTTCCCAGGTGAAGCTGGACGAGGAATACTGCTATGTCTATGCCGAGATCCCTTCAACCCTTTCCGCCGGGAAATCCGCGCCCGCCGTGGGCTTCCTTGCCCACATGGACACCTCCCCCGCCGTCAGCGGCGCAGGGGTGAAGCCGCGGCTTGTGACCTTCACCGGCGAAGATATCGACCTGGGCGGCGACGGAACGTATGTCCTGAGCCTGCGGGATTTCCCCGGTATGAAAGCCCTGATCGGAGAAGAACTGGTGGTCACGGACGGCAGCACGCTGCTGGGCGCGGACGACAAGGCCGGGGTGGCGGAGATCATGGCCATGGCGGAAACGCTGCTGACGCATCCCGAGATCCCCCACGGGCGAATCTGCCTCTGCTTCACGCCCGACGAGGAAGTCGGCGGCGGCACGGCCAGGATCGATTTGAAGCGGTTCAACGCCGATTTTGCCTACACGGTGGACGGCGGTCCGCTGGGCGGGATGGAGTATGAGAATTTCAACGCCGCGTCCGCCAGGCTTACCGTTCACGGCCGCAGCATCCACCCCGGCAGCGCCAAAAATACCATGCGCAACGCCCTCCTGATGGCGATGGAATTCCAGCGCCTGCTGCCCGCCGCGGAGGACCCCATGTATACGGAAGGTTATGAGGGCTTCTATCACCTGTGCGAGCTGCACGGCGACGTTGAAAAAGCAGAGGCGGAGTACATCCTCCGGGATCATGACAAGGCGAAATTTGAGGATAAAAAGGCCTTTTTCAAGGCCTGCGCCGATTTTATCAACCGGAAATACGGCGACGGCGCCTGCGAGACGGATGTCCGGGATTCCTACTACAACATGAAGGAGCTGATCCTCCCCCGCATGGAGATCGTGAACAAGGCAAAGGAGGCCATGGAGGAGCTGGGCATCACTCCCGTGATCTCCCCCATCCGGGGCGGCACCGACGGGGCCATGCTCACCCATATGGGCGTCCCCTGCCCCAACCTCTGCACCGGCGGCGGCAACTGTCACGGGCGGTTCGAGTTCGCCTCCGTGCCCCAGATGCGGAAGATCGTGGAGCTGCTGGTCCTGATCGCGGAAAAACACAGAGAATAAGCCTGCTTTGCAGTACGCAAGGGGGAACAAGCGGCATATTCCGCCCTGTTCTCCCTTATCTCCATTCATTCTTCTCCGTCGAATATTAATTTTTGGTTGCGCGATCACAGCATCCATGTTACAATATATAATACCATGAATCATCGGCGGGAAAGGAGGCGCAGGATCGTGGACAAGGACGTATACGGTCTCTTTTCCGGTGATCATTCGCCGGAGGAGATCCTGGAATACTTGAACAATGCAGCGTTTTATGAATTGGCCGAGATCGACCTCGTCAATGACAGGATCCATGTGATCTATCGCGAGAATGGCAAGTACGTCGGCACGGTCACCGACGCTGCCTATCGCGAGATCCGCTCCTACGCCGGCAATCACTTTGTCTATCAGGAGGATCGGGAGAAATACTTCGCCCTGACCGATCCCGACACGCTGGAGCGCCGCTTCGCCGAATCCCGGTATCCCGGCATCCTCAGCGCCCAATACCGCATCAAAACCACAAAAGGCACCACCCGCTGGGTCGAACAGGTGCTTGTTTACGGGGAGCGGTTCGGGCTGGCGTCGGGCATCGTGCGTAACTACCATTTCGATATCCAGCTGAAGAAGAACCGGCGGCTGAGCCTGGCCTTTTCCGAAAAGGGAAAGCGCAAACGGGACAATCTGACCGGGCTTCTGGTGGGCGATTCCTTCTACACCGCCGCTCAGGCCATGCTCTCCGTCCCTTTGGACGGTGGCCAATGGAGCGTACTGTTCATCTCCATCGAGCATCTGAAGCTCTTCCGGGAGTGGTACGGCAAGGAGGTATCCGATCAGCTGCTGGTCGATCTGGGCAATGTGCTGCGCAGGGAGGCTTCCGAAACCAACGGCCTGGCCGCTCATCTGTGGGACGACGACTTCCTGCTTCTATGCCCCTACGACGAAAAGCAGATCCGGGAGCTCTACGAAAAGCTGCATAATGAGATCAAAAAACTGGGCATTTCCGTGGGCTTCCTGCCTGCCATCGGCATCTGCCTGCAGGAGGAGGAGCAAACCGCGCCACTCACCCTGGCGGACCGGGCCGCCCTGGCGGCCGCATCCATCCGGGGCAATTTCCGCACCCGCATCTGCATGTACCGCCCGGAGATGGGGGACCGCACGCGGGAGGAATACCAGCTGCTCTCACAGGTCCAAAAGGGCTTCATCAAGGAGGAGTTCGACTTTGTCCTTCAGCCCCAGTGCCTGGTGACCACCGGGCAGATCCTGGGGGCTGAAGCTCTGGTCCGATGGAACAAGGAGGACGGCGCCTCCATCGCCCCCGGCACCTTCATCCCCGTGCTGGAGAAATACGGCTTCACCTCCGAGCTGGACCAGTTCGTCTGGCGGCAGGTGTGCCATTGGATCCGCAGCTGGATCGACCGGGGCCACCGCCCGATCCCCATCTCCGTGAACGTATCTCAGACGGACATCCTCACCTTCGACGTGGCAGGTTATCTGGATTCCCTCATCAAGGAATTCCGGCTTCCCCGGGATGTGCTGGAGCTTGAGATCACCGAATCCGCCTATGTCTCTGATATGGAGCTGGTGCGGAATACGGTGTCCCGTCTCCGGGAACTGGGCTTCCGGGTGCTGATGGACGACTTCGGAAGCGGCTATTCTTCCCTGAACATGCTCCACACCCTGGGCCTGGATATCGTCAAGCTGGACGCTCACTTCCTCCATCTGGACAAGAACGATCTCCGCGGCATGCAGATCCTGGAATCCGTCATCGGCATGACCAAACGGCTTTCCCTCCCGGTGATCGTGGAGGGCGTGGAGACGGAGGAGCACGTCCGCTTCCTGAGCAGCCTGGGCTGCCGTTACGTGCAGGGATACTTTTTCTACAGGCCCATGTCCGTCAGCGATTTCGAGGTTCTCGCGGCGGACGAGAGCAAGCTGGATTACGGCGGCTTCGTTTTCTGCGGCGCACAGCAGATACACAGCCGCGATTTTCTGGACGAGACCATCTACAGCGATACCATACTGAACAACATCATCGGCGCTGCCGCCTTCTACTCCTGGGACGGGCAGCGGAGGATCGATGTCATCCGGTATAACGAGCAGTTTGCCGAGCTGGTGGGAGATCCGAGGCTGGATAAACGGCTCACGGACATACTCAGTTATTGCCCCGAAAAGGAAAAGGATGTCTTCCTTGAGATGCTCCGAAAGGCGGAAGCCGATCAGGTGAACGGGGCCTCCGGCGTGATCGGCGTATATCGTGCCGGAGGCAGCCTGGGCCGGTTCTACCTGCGTCTTTATTACCTGGAGGAGCAGGCTTCCGGAAAGGTCTTCTATGCCTCCATGCAGGAGGTGACGGAGCTGCTGAACCTGCAGACCAACCTTAAGCTCATTTCCCACGTGCTGGACGAAAGCGTGTTCCTTCTCTCCCCCCGTCGCGACGGATGGAATTTCCAGGTCGTCGTCAACGGGCTTTATCCCCGCCTGGGACTGCACCGCGCGGACCTGGAACGTGAGCTCAATGACGGCAGCTTTTCCCTGCACGCGCTGCCGGAGGAGCGAAAAGCGCTGGCTGACGTTCTCGGGATGGCGGAAGGAGTGCCCGGGGCGCTTTCCTTCCATTTCGTCCTGCCTTCCGGAGAACTGCTCCCTCTTCGTCTGAACGTAACCGAAGCTGACGAGGAGGACAGCGACGCTTCTTATGTGGCAGTCCTTTCAGAGGAAAGAAAAGCGGACTGAATTCATCAAAAAAAACGGCAAAAATGCGCAGCGACAACATCGCTGCGCATTTTTCAAGGTGTCGACACTTTGTCGACACCTTGAGCGCAAAATCAGAAAATGTATTCTGATTTTGCTTGGATTCCAACGTGAAGGGGGATTCCCGTCCCCCTTCACACATCCCCCATGCATGTCGATACCGTGTTTTTAGACTTTGTCTACAGTCTGAAAAATGCGCAGCGACAACATCGCTGCGCATTTTTCTTCTGTGCTTCCTTATTCCGTGGGCGGCTGTGCGCCGGGAGCGCCGGGAGCGGGCATGTTGGTCATGTCGATGTAGTTCACCCGGTTTTTTTTGCAGAACTTCTGCAGCTGCGCTTTATAGCCTTCCCAATACTTTTCGTCGGACTTCACCTTGATGATGGGAACGCCCATGGGCTCGGACTTCTTGCGGATGGTGATCATTTCCTGCATTTCTTTCTTGAACAGCTTCTTGACCTCCATCTTCATCACGGTGATCTCCTGCAGCTCGTCGGCCTTCCAGCTCATGCGCGTCGCCTGAGTTCCCATGGTGACGCCGGCCACGATCTCGGTCTCATCGATAAAAATGCGTTCTTTCATGTGTCTGACACTATCCTCCCAGATTAGACTCAATTTGATATACGTGTATTGTAGGGTTTTTCTCCGGAAAAATCAATAACTATTTCAATGAGTTTTTCTTGATTTTGTGAATCTTTTTTCTTGTAGACCTCGGTTCGTTATGCTATAATGCACGATGCTGCTAACCCGAAAAAACAAAACAGGAGTGAAACAGAGTATGGACTTTCTTCTGCAAAACCTCTGGCTTGTGAGCCTGCTTGCCGCCATCATCGCCCTGGCGTTTGTCGGCATCCAGGCCAAGAAGGTTCTGGCTGAGGAGGAAGGCACCGACCTCATGAAGCGCATTTCCCAGAATGTGCGGAAGGGCGCGGGAGCTTTTCTCAGCCGCCAGTACAAAACTGTAGGCATCTTCTTCATCTGCATGGTCGTGATCATCGGCGTCATGGCCGCCATCAAACTGCTGACCTGGTACGTTCCCTTCGCGTTCCTTACCGGCGGTCTCTTCTCCGGTCTCAGCGGCTTCATCGGCATGAAGATCGCCACCAACTCCAACGCCCGCACCGCCGCCGCCGCGCAGAAAAGCCTGAACAAGGGCCTGCGGGTGGCCTTTTCCGCAGGCACCGTCATGGGCTTCACCGTGGTTGGCCTGGGCCTGCTGGATATCTCCATCTGGTATGTGCTGCTGACCAAGGTCTTCAAGGAGACCCTGGAGGTCACCACCTCCACCATGATCACCTTCGGAATGGGCGCTTCCTCCATGGCCCTCTTCGCCCGTGTGGGCGGCGGCATCTTCACCAAGGCCGCCGACGTGGGCGCCGACCTGGTGGGCAAGGTCGAGGCCG
>JAEEGL016394438.1_pt1 | contig 19356 bp, 17 predicted proteins | sample 9134231 | NCBI WGS metagenome assembly JAEEGL01 (sample SAMN16246548, study PRJNA631951) | gut metagenome | biome: gut microbiome; feature: rumen; material: fiber-attached | host: Bos | place: Iran: Karaj | collected 2018-10
GTTGCCCAGCTGGGATATGATCTTTCAGAAGAAGATGGAGCCAGAGTCTTTGAAGCGTTCGGAAGAATCGCCGCGAAGAAGGAAAGAGTCGGGACCAAGGAACTTGATGCAATTGTAGCTGCGGCCGCAATGCAGGTTCCTCCCACCTATCGTCTGGAAAGCTATGTAATCAATAACGGCAATATCATCAGTGCGACCGCCCATATCCGGGCGACGAAGAACGGGCAGGCGCTGGAAGGAATCAGCCTCGGTGACGGACCGATCGATGCGTCTTTCCTGGCGATCGAACAGATTGTCGGACACCATTATGAACTGGATGATTTTCAGATCCAGGCGGTAACAGAAGGCCATGAAGCCATGGGAGAATCCATTGTAAAGCTGCGCAGCGCCGGGAAGCTGTACTCCGGGAGAGGCATTTCCACCGATATTATCGGAGCAAGTATCCGGGCATATTTTAACGCACTGAACAAGATCGCTTATGAAGAAGGAAGCAACGGATAACGAGGTAGACAGATGAATCTTTCATTTTCAAACAGAGGATGGGAAACCAGTTCCTGGGATGAACTGCTCGAGACAGCTGAAATCATGCGGTTTGGCGGCATTGAGCTTTTTAATCCCCAGGACAGCGAGGAGATGACAGGCCGCAGCGGACCTTTCCATAAATACACAACCGCTTCGACCATTCGTGATCTGCGGACCCGAAAACTGCAGATTCCCTGCATCACTACGGACTGCGATATCAGCCGGGAAGATTCGCTGGAACGGATCCGGAAAGCGATGGAGTTTGCGCATGACGCACAGGTTCCGTATATAAGTGTTTTTGCGGAAACAGACCGGGATGATGTGATCCGGACTGTATTGGATGAAATCCTTCCGGCGGCAAGAACGCTTGAGGTTACGGTTCTGATTCAGACCAGAGGCATTTATGCGGATACCGATCGGCTTCGGAAACTGCTGGATACTTATGCCTCCGATGAGCTGGCAGCTCAGTGGAACATGCATTGCCCCTATCGGATTCACGGAGAAAGCGCGGATACGACGATCAAAAACCTTGGCGCTTATGTACGCCATGTACATCTGGTGGATTCGGATGATGACGGGACCTTTAACCTGATCGGTGAGGGAACGCTTCCGGTTGCCGATCTGATGCGGGCGCTCGGTTCTATCGACTATGACGGGTTCCTGTCTCTTGTCTGGCTGCCGGAATGGCTTCCAGAATTGGATGACCGGGAAGTCATTTTCCCACATTTTGTCAATTACATGAACCGCTTTGAAAATCCGAGAGGAAAGAAAAAAGCGCTTTATGAAAATGCTTCCCATACCGGACAGTATGTCTGGAAGAAGGACAGCCTGATTTCCGAGACATTTCCGGAAGTTCTTGACCGCATGGTGGAGGAGTTCCCGGATCAGTATGCCTTTAAATACACCACATTGGATTATACAAGAACCTATTCCGAGTTCCGGGAGGATGTGGACAATTTTGCACGGGCGCTGATTTCTCTGGGAGTACGGCGCGGAAGCAAGGTCGCAATTTGGGCGACCAATGTCCCTGCATGGTTCATTACATTCTGGGCAGCGACCAAAATCGGCGCGATTCTGGTTACAGTCAATACCGCTTATAAGCGTCATGAGGCAGAATACCTGCTTCGCCAATCTGATACGCATACACTGGTTATGATTGAATCCTGTCTGGATTCCAATTATCGGAAGATCATCCGGGAACTCTGTCCGGAACTGGATGCAACCAAGCCGGGCGAGCCGCTGCACAGCCGCCGGCTTCCGTTCCTGAGAAACGTGATAACCGTCGGATTCCGGCAGAAGGGCTGCCTGACGTTTGATGAGGCGATGGAACGGGCTTCTCTGACGCCGAAGGAGGAGGTTGCCAGAATGGCAGCCTGTGTTCGGCCGGATGACGTGTGCAACATGCAGTACACGTCCGGGACGACGGGATTTCCAAAGGGCGTCATGCTGACCCACTATAACGTGATCAATGACGGGAAATGCATCGGGGACAGAATGGACCTTTCGACGGCGGACCGCATGATGATCCAGGTGCCGATGTTCCACTGCTTCGGGATGGTGCTATCAATGACCTCATCCATGACGCACGGGGCAACGCTCTGCCCGATGCCGTATTTTTCTGCCAAGGTGTCGCTTGCGTGCATTAACCAGGAAAGAATCACCTGCTTCAACGGGGTTCCGACCATGTTTATTGCCATGTTCAACCATCCGGATTACCGGAAGACGGATTTTTCCCATATGAGGACAGGCATTATGGCCGGAAGCGGCTGCCCCCCGGAACTGATGCGCCGTGCCGCGCGGCCGGATGAGATGAATATGACCGGGATTGTCAGTGTGTACGGGCAGACGGAGTCTTCTCCCGGCAGCACCATGAGTTCGTGGGATGACCCGATTGAGGTCCGCTGCGATACGGTTGGATACGCATTCCCGCATGTTGAATGCAAAGTCATTGATCCGGAGACCGGGAAAGAGGTCCCACCGGGCGTAAACGGGGAGTTCTGTTCCCGTGGATACAATACGATGAAGGGCTACTATAAGATGCCGGAAGCCACAGCCGCAACCATTGACAAAGCTGGCTGGCTGCATTCCGGAGATCTGGCCTGCCGGGATGAAGCGGGGAATTATCGGATCACAGGGCGCCTTAAGGATATGATTATCCGCGGCGGAGAGAATATCTATCCGAAGGAGATTGAGGAGTTTATCTATACCCATCCTGCCGTTCAGGATGTTCAGGTGATCGGCGTTCCGGACAAAAAGTACGGAGAGGAGATTATGGCCTGCATCATCCTGAAGGAAGGCATGACGGTTACGCAGGATGAAATGCTTGCCTATATCAAGGCCTCTCTGGCAAGACACAAGGTGCCGAAGTATATCGATTTTGTGCAAGCGTTTCCGATGAACGCTGCAGGGAAAATCCTCAAGTACAAGATGCGGGAGGAAGCGACACAAAGACTGGGACTGGAAAATGCCGCAGGAATCGATACGGCAAAAACAACGGAGCAGATCTGAAACCGGAGTGCGTGCAGCGGAAACAGAGATAGCCGGATGTGCCGGCCTCCCGTGTATCCTTGCCGGCAAGGGAGATTCGCGATCCTGGGAAAGCAGGGTTCGATAATTTTTTGGTTCCGTGCAGAGTATATTTCTATTTTGCTTTTTTCAGTGGTTGCGGCTGAAAAGATCTGTATGCTATAATTGCTTCTGCATGAAACGGAGCAGTTCGGATTCATGGATGGGTACCCGTAGCTCAGCTGGATAGAGTACCAGACTCCGACTCTGGGGGTCAGAGGTTCGAATCCTCCCGGGTACGCCATAGTCGGACAGTGCGGGCTTTCCTTTTTAGACAAGCCCGCACCGGTCGCACAGTTTAAGGCCGGAATCAACTTTCCGGCCTTTTCTGCGCCTTGGCGGCAGGATGGGGCAGATGGAAACTGATGAACCTTTTGTGAACCATTTTCAGGGAATATTTCTTTCCGCATTCCATGTAACTACAATATATTGCGGATAAGGAAGAGCGAGGGCAACAAGATGGAAGAACAGAACACCAAAGCGGAACAGTGGAATGAATCAAGCGATGAAGAGGAGCAGACGATCGGATTTGTTTCTTTTGATGAAATGATCCGGGAACTCAGATGCTGAGGGTATCTGCTTAATTCGTTAGTTTCAGCTTCAGCGGCCAGAGCCCTGCCTCTGGCTTTTAGGAATTAGGTTGCGCAATTCAATAACAGGACTGAGGAACACCTGGAAACGGGATGTTCTTTTTTTGCTTTTGGGAGCGCTCAAGATGGTCCGGAACGGAACTCTGAACCCGTCAGCGGGGAAAACGGAAGGGGGAGGAATAGATTTGTTTTGCCGATAAATCAGGAGACATGATTATCTTTTTGATGTTGTTTTCACAAGAGGAGAAAGGTAAGGTAAAAAAAGCGAGCTTTTGGAGTACGGGCTATCGTGTTTATTGATCTGCACATGCATGAAAAAACATATTCAAAGGACAGCCTCCTGTCTCTGGAAGAGATTGTCGCGATTGCAAAGGAACGCGGCCTGGACGCGGTTTGCATCACCGATCATGACAGCATGGGCCTGAGGGGATATGCGGAGGAGTTTTCCCGGCGTATCGGATTTCCTGTCTTTGTTGGGGTGGAATACTATTCGCTTCAGGGTGATATTCTGGCGTTTGGCATTGAGGATTTTCCGAAAAAGCGGATTGATGCCCAGATCTTTATTGATCAGGTGCATGAGGAAGGCGGAGCTGTGATCAGCGCACATCCTTTCCGGCATAACCGCAGAGGATTGGAGTCAGAACTGGCCAGACTTCAGGGAATAGACGCGGTAGAGGTTCTGAACGGCTCGACACTTCCGGACGCTGCAATGGAGGCAGTGCGGTATGCGAGAGAATATGGGTTTGGAGCGACAGGCGGAAGCGACTGCCATTATCCGCACACGGTTGGAACGGCTGCAACCTATTTCCCCGGGCAGATCCGGACCATGAACGAACTGGTAAAGGCAATCCGGATGCACGACTGCCAGCCGGCTTTTAATCAGGATTTCCGGTATTTTATCTGGGATTTGGACCATCTGGTCTGTAATTCATCATATAAGGAGGAGTAAACCGTTATGAAAAAACTGGCTGCACTGTTGTTTGTTCTGATCCTTGCGCTTTCCGTTTTCGGATGCGTGGATGTACCCGCTGCTCCGGCACAGGAGCCTGAAACGGCACCCGGTACGGAACTGGAGGATACTCTTGTAATCTACAGTACGCATCCGGAAGATCTGCTTGAGGCAATCAGCGATGCGTTTACCGAGAAGACCGGTGTAAAGGTTGAATTCATCAATCTTAAGGGTGAACTGGCTGACCGTGTACGGAGTGAGAAGGAAAACCCCCAGGCGGACATCATGTTCGGCGGAGATGTGGCGACGTATATGGTTCTTGATGGAGAAGGGTGCTTCGCGGCTGAGAATCCTTCCTGGGCGGCGGATGTTGCGGATGCATTCAAGGATCCGGAAGGCCACTGGTTCGGCACTTACCGTACGCCGATGGTATTCCTTTACAATACGAACCTGTTTACTCCGGAAACTGCGCCGGCCGACTGGTCTGATCTGGCCAAACCGGAGTATAAGGGTATGATTGTGACCCGTGATTCCCTGTCTTCCTCTATGCGTTCCACGGTTGTTTCCCTGATTCAGTATGGAAAAGCCCATTCTGACGAAGAGACCGCATGGAAGCTGATCGAGGCACTCAACAACAATATCAAGAATTATTACAACAGCGGGAGTATGATGTTCCAGGCTGTTGGCAAGGGTGAAGCTGGCATTTCCATGGCCGTTATTAACGACTGCCTGAAGAACCGCGACCAGAACGGGCTGCCCATTGAAATGGTTATTCCTGCCAGCGGTGCGGTTGTGATTACGGACTGTATTGCTGCGATCAACAACGCACCGCATCCGAACGCCGCGGCTGCATTTATCGAGTTTGTTGGAAGCGAAGAGTGCCAGAAGATGAATGCGAATGATTTTAACCGGATGCCGATTACCGACGGTTTCCTTGCAGACTGCCCCGCCTGGATGCAGACTGAGTTCACTGCCCTGGATGTGGACTGGTCAGAGATCAGCGAGAACCAGAGTGCGTGGCTTGAAAAGTGGGAAACGGATTATCTGGACGCGGACAAGAAGGTCGGCAGCAACTGACCCGGGTTCGTGCTAATATTAGATAAAAGGATTGCGGAAATAGCGGAGAATCCCTTCTCTGCTATTTCTGCATATTGAGAGGATCCATGAAAGACGTTGAACTCAATCATATTTCCTATTCTTATGGGAAAACTGCTGTGCTCCGGGATATCTGCCTGACGATCCGGGACGGAGAGTTTTTTACCCTGCTGGGACCTTCCGGGTGCGGAAAAACAACCCTGCTGCGGATTGTAGCCGGATTTCTCATTCCGGATACGGGAAATGTCCGGATAGGGGACGATGATATAACCCGCCTGAAACCGGAAAAGCGGAATATGGGGATCGTTTTTCAGAACTATGCGCTGTTTCCCAATCTGAACGTTCGGGAAAATGTCCTGTATGGGCTGAAAGTCCGCAGAACGCCAAAGGCGGAAGCTGAGGAAAAGTGCGCCTATTATCTGGATCTGACCGGCCTCTCCGAATACCGAAACCGCAGGATCCAGGAACTCTCGGGCGGACAGCAGCAGCGGGTTGCTGTGGCAAGAGCGCTGGCGATCGAACCGCAGATGCTCCTGCTGGACGAGCCGATGTCCAGCCTGGATGCTGCACTCCGGGTCCGTATGCGGGAAGAGATCCGATCCATTCAGCGGAAAATCGGGATTACTACGCTGTTTATCACCCATGACCAGCAGGAAGCATTATCCGTTTCGGACCGGATTGCCGTCATGCGGGAAGGAAGCATTCTGCAGGTCGGGACGCCGACGGAACTGTATAATCATCCGAATCAGGAATTTGTGGCAAGTTTTGTCGGAACCTGCAACAAGATCGGGGGGCGAATGGTCAGACCGGAGCATCTGTGCCTTCTGCCTTCCGGATCGGACGGGATTCCTGTTACGGTAACCGGCGTGCAGTTTTCCGGCATGTACTATTTCTATACTGCGACCGACGGAAAACAGGACTATCGGATTGCTGAAATGAACCGCGGTACGGATTCCCTGACATGGGAGGCCGGAGATGCTGCAGTGATGTCGGATGCCCGGGGATATGGAGCGGACGGCCATGCGTAAAAGGATTTCTCCGGCGATCCTGCTGTGGTACGCTCTGATCGGATTCCTGATCCTGGGATACATCCTGACTCCGTTTCTCCATACCGTACGGTCTGCTCTCCAGACGGACAGCGGATTCGGATTCGGGAACTTCCATGACTTTTTTTCCAACCCGAATCAGCGCAGAGTAGCGGGCAACACGATTCTCCTGGGTATTTCCATGGTTCTGACCTGCGGAACGCTCGGAACAGCGCTTGCCCTTTATATGACTTTTCTGGCCGGGAAGGGAAAGCGGGCCCTGCATATTCTTCTGCTCAGCCCGATGATGATCCCGGGAGTCATTACAGTTATCTCCTTTATTCAGCTTTACGGAGAGAGCGGGCTGATTACAAAACCGCTGCAGATGCTTCTCCGCCTGCAGCACGCTCCCTTTTCATTTGAGGGATTCTGGGCAATCCTGTTTGTCATCACGTTTACGCAGTATGTTTATTATTACCTCAATATCTATGTCGCATTGAAGTATATTGATGGTGCAGCAGTAGAGACCGCCAGAAGCTTCGGGGCATCTCCGGCCCGCGTTTTCCGTGACGTGATCTGGCCGGTTATCCGGCCGGCTGCGCTGACTTCCTCCGTCCTGACGTTTGCATCAGGGGTCAGTTCGTTCTCGGCGCCGAACCTGATGGGAGGAGGGTTCAAGGTCCTCAGCACCCAGATCGTGCGTTCCAAGGCGAACAACCATCTGGAGATGGCATCTGTGCAGGCGATCATCCTGTTTGCGATCAGTGTAACCGTTCTCCTTCTGGTTCACTGGTACAGCAGACGGTTCGGCAGTGTAGGCAGCGACCGGAACGCTGCCCCTGTAACAGGCAACATGAAAGGCGGAGCTTTTTCCTTGTTCTGCCGGATCATGATCGCAGTTCAGGTTGTTCTGATCCTGCTCCCCGTTGCAGCGATCCTGTACCTGTCATTTGTGCGGACGGGTTCTATCATGCAGGATCTTTTCCCACATTCTTTTACAATGGAAAACTATCGGACGATTTTCCAGAAACGAAGGGTTCTCGCTCCTCTGCTCAACAGTATCCGGATGTCCGGGATTGCGGTTGCGGCTGGACTGCTCCTGACCGTTCCGAGTGCATACCTGACTGTGCGCAGAGCGGGTGCAATGGACCGTATAGTCCGATTCTGCCTGAACCTCCCTTCCGCCATGCCGGCCAGTCTCCTGGCTATCAATCTGATCAATTCCTTTGTGCGGGGGACGGTCTTTTCGCTCGGGAAAGCTCTGATCGGCGGGTTTGCAATTGTGCCGATTGCCTATACAATCGCCGCGCTTCCACTGCTTCTGTCCTCAAATGAGGCTGCGATCCGCGGCATGCAGAGAAATCTGGAAGAGACTTCCCGGAGCCTCGGTGCAGGGACAGGATTCACGGCACTGCATGTTATTCTTCCAAACATTATGCCGGGAATGATTGCCGGAGGAATCCTTGTGTTTATCCGGACAATCGGAGAATACACCATGTCAGCGCTCCTGTACGGCGTGCACAACCGGCCTGTTTCGATCTCCATTATTACAAACATGCAGGAATATCAGATCGGGATTTCCCTTGCGTACGGGACTATTGTCATCCTGATCTGCTGCATTTCCCTTCTCCTGGTGTTCCGCCTGGACAGGAAGAGGTTTTTCTGACAGGGAGGTCTGAAATCACTCCAGAGGGACCGAAAGGGGTCCGTCCGCAGAGAAGCAGGGACCTTTCATCCGGAGAGAAAAGCTGAAGGAACTGAAAAACGTGAAATGACTGCAACAATCTGATGTTGCAGGATGAAAAACGGTTCATTTCATGTAAAATATAAAGATGAGAATTATATCCGCCCAGATCATTTCTGAAGCGGAAAGGAATAGAAATGAAACGGTATACTGTATTTGATGTCGGAAATGAGATCCTGCGGGAAATCACGAAGGCTGTTGAAACAAATGATTACAGCAATCTGAATACCAGGATCAGTTCAAAGATCAACACGGCAGTCAAGATCGGACTTTCCGAGGCGGAGCGTTCCTATCGGCAGAAACAGGCAAATGCGCGCCAGAATGCTTCTTCTCAGCAGAGCCGGCCTGCGACGAACGTGACGCATTATGCGTCGGAACGCAGAAACAGCAGCAGGACACCGCAACCTGCTCCGTCTTCTCCCGCAAATGCCTCATCCAGGAAGGCGAGCCAGACTCTGCAGACAGCAGTTGCTGGAGCGACGCCGTTCCTGCAGACTTCTGCAAGGCGGGGGGCTGGCAACAAACGCCTGATCGGCGGAATCGTGGCTGCGGCATGCGGAGGAACGCTCTTCCTTTACAACCTGGTCAGCATGATTGTGCGGCTGGCAATCCATGTGCCGGCCGGAGGGCCGATCTTCGGCATGATTGTGTTCGGGCTTTTGGCTGCTTATGGCGCTTGGCTGATTGTATCCGGATCCAGGACAAACAGCCTGATTGAAAAATACCTCCGGTACGGCCGGATCCTGGGCAAAGCGGAATACTTCACGCTGAAGGACTATGCGGGTGTGTTCGGTACGACATACGAGAAACTGAAAGCGGATATCCGGCAGATGATCAACCGCGGAATGCTCCCGCATGCCATTATGGACAACAAGGAGACAACTCTTCTTTTAACGGACGGCGCGATATCCCAGTATCGGGAATTTGAACTTGGAAGGCAGCAGCAGGAGGAGGAACGCCGCAGGCAGGAAGAGACGGCGGCAGCGGAGATGCAGAAACCGGGAGGCCTCTCTGCCGAAGCCAGAAGCATTCTTACGGAAGGCAATGCCTACATCAAGAGAGTTCGGGAAGTGAATGACGAAATTCCGGATGATCTTCCCATGTCCGCAAAACTGTACCGGCTTGAGGATATCATGAACCAGATTTTCCGCCGCCTGAAAGCGCATCCGGAAAATGCAAAGAATCTTCGGAAATTCATGGATTATTATCTCCCGACTACGACCCGGCTTCTGGAAGCTTATCTGGAATTGAACAAGCAGGAGGCGCAGAGCGAGAATATTTCCGGCCCGATGCGGGAGATTGAGGCGACCATGGATACCATTACGGACGGATTTACAAAGCTTCTTGATTCCATGTACCAGGATATGGCATGGGATGTATCTTCGGATATTTCGGTTATGAAAACCATGATGAAACAGGATGGCCTGACGGAGTCGGATCTTTACCAGACGATCCCTGTCCCGGAAGAGAAAGTTCCGGAACCGGTTAAAGTAAAATAAAATGCAGCGGTAATTCCGCGGAAGGGAAAGCATATGACGACAGATAACCTGACTGATCTCAAAGAACCCGCAGCACCGAAACTGGTATTTGGCGAACCTGTCGAGGAGGCGGCAAAAGATATTCCCGTTTCCCTCGAGCAGAGCAAGGAAGCGGCGATTGCCATGCCGAAGCTGACGGATGAGGAAGTTGCACAGATTGAAGCTTTTTCCAAGCAGATCGATCTGACTAACACGGCAGCGGTTATGAGCTATGGTATCGGCACCCAGAAGAATATGGCCGATTTTTCCCAGAAAGCGCTGGATAATGTCCGTACCCAGGAGATGGGAGAAGTCGGGGATATGCTCTCCGGCCTGGTGACGCAGCTCAAGAACTTTGATGTGGAAGAAGAGAAGGGCCTGAAGGCGCTGTTTAAGAAGGGCAGCAGCCGTGTTGAACTTCTCAAGGCGAAATACAGCAAAGTAGAGACCAATGTCGAATCCATCAGCACGGAGCTGGAGAAGCATCAGATTCAGCTGCTGAAAGACGCGGACGTGCTTGACCGTATGTATTCGATGAACCTGAATTACTTCAAGGAACTCACCATGTACATCCTCGCAGGCAAGAAAAAGCTGGAGCAGGAACGGGCTACTACGCTGGTGGAGCTTGAGAAAGCGGCGCAGGAGTCAGGCCTTCCGGAGGATGCGCAGAAAGCGCGGGATTTTGCCTCCCTGTGCGACCGGTTCGAGAAGAAAATCTATGACCTTGAACTGACCAGGACGATCGCCATGCAGACGGCACCCCAGATCCGTATGGTGCAGAGTGCGGACACCATGATGGCGGAAAAGATCCAGTCCACTATTGTTAATACGATCCCGCTCTGGAAGAACCAGATGGTGATTGCACTCGGCGTTGAGCATACCACGCAGGCTGCAAAAGCGGAGCATGAAGTGAACGATATGACCAACGCGCTGCTGAAGAAGAATGCCGACGCGCTTAAAGTCGCAACAATCGAAAGTGCCAGGGAAAATGAGCGCGGCATCGTGGATATGGATACGCTTAAACACACCAACGAGCAGCTGATTTCCACAATTGACGAGGTGCTGACCATTCAGCGCGACGGGAAGGAACAGCGCAGACTCGCAGAGCAGGAACTGCTTGCAATTGAAGAGCAGCTGAAGAACAAACTGCTGGAGGCTGCGCGTTCCTGACAGTATCTGAAAAACTGTGGATAACGGGCGATGGAGTACGGTGCGGCATGAAAGATGCCGCACCGCTTGATTTGTATCAAAAAGGAACAGAACTACCTTTCGGGACGTGATGAGCGGGGAGGTTTGTTTCCGGCCCCGACTGTTTTCTGATAGACCCGGTTCTGGATCAGCCTGCTGTAGAAATGAAAGAGAATTCCTGCAGCGATACCGGGGATCCAGGCGTACCTGACGCCGACAAGTGTACTGAACAGGATAAGGACTGCTGCGGCGAGGGCCCAGTATCCGGCGAGAAACGGACCGCTTTTCCGGTTGATCTCCATGATTGGATCCGGGCTGCCGGAAGAATGGGGAGCGCTCTCGATGAAATCTGCGGCGCCCGCGGCACCGGAACAGCTGCGGAAATCACGGCTGCACGCTTCCGCAGCCTCCTTGTAGGAACGGTGCGTGAGGACTTCCTCCAGAGCGGCACGGATGCCGGATGGAGAGTCCTCCTTCAGATAGGTGCCGGCACCGATTTCGGAAACTCTTCTGGCAGGCGCATTCTGTTCAGATGTCTGCGGATACAGGACCATCGGGACTCCCATATAAAGACTTTCGGAAACGCTGTTCATACCGCAGTGCGTCAGAAAGGCATCTGCCTTGGATAGAATATCCAGCTGATTTACGCAGGGATAGATCTCAATTCCTTCCGGCAGGGGGCCGAATGAGGAAGGATCCACGACCGGCCCGCAGGATATGACGGCCCGGACGTTCATATCTTTCAGGGCCGATATGCAGCGGCGGTAGAAATCAGGCCGCTCATTCAGGACGGTACCAAGAGAAATATAAACAAGCGGCAGGGAACCGCCTGTTTCAGAGCGGGATCCTGCGAATACGGAAGGGCCAACAAAGGCATAATGGTCTGAGAAACTATCCGCATAAGGCTGGAAGTTTCTGGAAGTTGTATACTATGGAGTCTGTCTGGTTATCACTCTGGATAAGGGAAAAGGCACTTCTGACCGGATAGCCGGCTGCCCGGAGTTTTTTCATTTCACCGGAGACTTTTACAAGGCCGAGCATCAGTTCCGCGCTTTCGCGCAGACTGGGTTTCATGTACTGGGAGGACAGCTGATTGAAAGCGAACGTGCTGGTGGAAACAATCATCGGGACGTGGCGTTTCCAGGCATTCAGCTTTCCCCAGAAGCATACGGAATCGGTATATACGGCATCCGGATGAAATTCAGAGAATTCGCTTTCCAGAAACGAATCCATAGCAAGCGTGGTGCGGATATCCTGAACCAGCATTTCAGAAGTGGAGACTCTTTTCAGCGCTGCTTCTTCCTGCTTGGACAATTCCGGAAGGAAACCGGCACAGGAAATAAAATCCGCACCGGTTGCACGAATCTTCTCTTCAAAATCCGGAAAAGAATAGAAACGGACCCGGTTTCTGCGGGCAACCAGTTCCCGGGCGACCGGAAGCATGGGGTTGGTGTGCCCATGCGCGGGGATACAGAAAAAAGCGAATTTTTTCATTTTCCGCTTTCCTCTTTTTTACCGAATATCTGCGCGAACCATTCGGAGGAGCTTTCTTTGCGCGGGATGGCAAGGCCGCGATCCTCATCTCCGAGAATCAGCAGCGTATCGCCGGGATGGATTCCGAAAAGCTCCCGGGCCTGTTTGGGAATTACAATCTGGCCTTTTTCACCTACTGTGGCTGTCCATGCATATTTGCCGCGGGGAGATTCCATTCCTGCCTCCTGAAGTATGAATTGTATAACAAACCATACTAAAGACAGGAAAAACGGTCAACCGAAGACCGCTGCCTGATCGGACTGGGAGATGACCGGCGATTATCCGGATTTGCTGCGAGAGGGGAAGGATCGGGGGAGACAGAATCACTTGCGCACGGAACGCATCCCCGCATTCGGCGGCATCAGTGCCCCAGAATGCTGTCCAGAACCGGATAGATTTCTTCTTCTGACTGATACGGATGGATCTGGAAATAAGGATTTCCGGTCAGCATGGCGGAAAGCTTTGTCCTGCTCCGGTCATAGAACAGGTGGCAGGCTTTTCCTTGTGCTTCGGCATAAGCCAGTTCATATCCGACCCCGAGCGACGGGCATGTACATTCCGCGATAACACAGTCACATTCCCGGAGCCATGCCGTATCCTGCCGGAAAATCTCCAGATCCCCATGTTTTTCCTGAAGGTCCAGATTGCCCACATGTTCGGTCAGGACCGTATTGTTTCGTTTCAGATAGCTGATCAGGCGGTGATAGAGCGCAGCATCTGAACGGCCTCCGCGGATGGATCCGGCAAAATAGATTTTCATGGGATCAGCCCCTTTCGGATGTTTCGGAAGGGCTTTCCGGACTGTTCCAGAGGAGCATGCCGGACCTGGCCAGCGCAGCATACAGCGCCGGCCAGAGTATGAATACAAAGATGACGGAGCAGACCGCATTGGCCAGCGTCGCTGCCGAGCTGATCTTGGCCAGCTCAGCAGCCAGGTTGAGCGGGATCCCGAACAGATAGACCTTGTAAAAATATCCGAACAGCGGATCCAGCACAGTATTGCATCCAAGAGAGGCTATTGCGGAGATCAGGGCGATCCTGGCCTGCATTTTCAGATCCGTTTCCTTCTCGATCCGGAAGACCTTCCGCGAAACGAAAGTTGCAATGATGCCAATGACCAGTTTAAGCAGGAAAGTTTTCGGAGCGCTGGTGACATATCCGCTTGTCAGGTCGGCGAGCGTCAGGCCGATGGCACCGGCAAAACCGCCCCAGCCGCCAAGCAGAAGCGCGCCCAGCACAACAAACGTGTTTCCAAGATGAATGGCGGTTCTTTCCGGACCGACCGGGATATCCAGCCTGAGGAACTGGAATCCTACATATGCAAGCGCGGCAATCAGGGAATACTGAACCAGCCGCAACGTTTTCTTCTGATCCATTCTGACCTCCAAAGCCGTAGTAAAAAGCGGACCAGCATGCTGGATAGGGAAGGGGTTCAGTTGTCAGCGAGATTGAATCCGTTCTTCATATGCATACTGGCTTCAAGAAGAATCACGGAAAGCGCTTTTCCGGTTTCCTCTTTTGCCATCTGGCAAAGTTTTTCATTTGCTTCTGCAGTGAGAGAGTAGTTGCCGGTCTCAAGAATTGTCCGGTCATATTCGCGGACGATCTGGCGTCCCCTGGTCAGCATGGCTTTCTGGTAGCGCTCAACCGGCTGGATACAGCTGGAGTAGTTTGGGTCTGCGAGCGCGCCGATCAGGCGGCTGCTCCAGTAGAAGTTTTCCGTAGAAGGGGTTTCCGTCACGCTGCTGAGGTATTTCGGCATGGCCGTGACAGCGGTATAGACCGGGAATACCGCGTCGAAGGTTGTGGACCCGAAGCAGATCCATTCGAGACCGCGGATCTGTTCCGGGACGTTTGAGCGGATCTGGCAGATCGCGGTTACACCGGTCCGGTTAATGCCGATCGAACGGTACTTTCCGCGCTTTCCGGTGTCGCGGTTCAGGTAGGGATTGTAATCCGTGCCCTGGTAATTGGAGGAAAGGATTTCCTTGACATCCTCTACCGTGACCTTCCGGTCGGGAACAAGCATCCAGGGGATATTGTCGCTTTCCGGAGAGAATTCCGCATCGGGACCGTCCCATTTATGCGAGAAGGGGGTCAGATACTTTCCCATATACCAGGCCCGCGGGGTATTGTAGATATGATCTGTATTGGTGCGGGATCCGAAAATGTTCCGGGGGTTGAATGTACCGTCCTGATTCAGATCCAGATAGTTTTCCGAAATGAACTCCCTCAGATCGGAAGAACAGAGATGAGATTCCTGAGGACCGAAAGCGTCTTCAAGATCGAAGTGATCCGTACCGAATTGGTTCGGCATGATCACGCACGCATCATCCGGAACCCGGCTGGCGATCCAGTGATGCCCCCCGATCGTTTCCAACCACCAGATTTCATTTTCATCCTGAAAGCCGATTCCGTTGGATTCATAGGTTCCAAACTGTTCCAGAAGAGAACCAAGACGGAGAACGCCCTCCCGTGCGCTATGAATATAGGGAAGCACCAGAACAACGAAGTCCTCTTCGCCGATACCGCCCGGAATATCTTTTTCATTTTTGGAAGATGCTTTTCTGAATTCTACGAGCGGGTCCGCAGAGAGGACCCGGGGATTTGAAGTGATGGTTTCCGTTGCGGTCATGCCGACATTGGCGGCATTGATGCCTGCTGCCGCCCAGATCCCTTCTTTCCGGCTGACATTCGGGCATGCCGTATAGCGCATGGGATTGTCGGGGAGATCAATTTCAACGTGAGACAGAACGCTCCGGTATTTCCGGGGCTGCTTATCGGGATTGATAACGACCAGTTTCTTGACACCGAAACGTGCGTCATCGGTTCTTGCGATCATAGTGGAATGGTCATTGCTTGCTTTTTTTCCGACCAGTATGGTTGTACAGGGCATGAATCAGTTCTCCTTTCCTGCGCGGCATCCGGATTCCGATGAATCCGGACGGATGCGGCTAGTACAGTGTACAGGATTTCAGTGCCGACCTCAACGGGGTCATGCGGGATACTGGCTCCACAGGGGGGACGGGGATGGTTATTTCAAAGCAGAATTTAATAGCAGGGACAGCGGGAAGCAATGAACTCTGAATAATGGGAATAGAGCATTTTCTGCTAAAATGGGATCAGCATCATACCTTGAGGGGAAAGCCGGAACGCTGAGAGACAGGAGAGGATATTCATGACAGCGAAAGAAATTCTAAGCACATTGGAAACGGCATCCAGACTGAAAACGACCATGCGGCACTGTTATACTGCCCCGGGCAGAACAGAGAGCGTGTCAGATCATTCCTGGCGGGTTGCACTTATGGCTATGCTGCTCCGGGAAGAGGAAGCGTTTTCCGGGATCGATATGGACCGTGTAATCCGGATGGCTTTGATTCACGATCTCGGGGAAATATTCACGGGGGATATTCCTACATTTAAGAAGAGCAGATCGGATGCAGACGCTGAAGACAGGCTGTATCTGGATTGGGTTGAGAGTTTTCCGGAGCCGCAGCGTTCAGAATGGCTCGAACTGCTGCAGGAGATGCTGGAGCTGAAAAGCCGGGAAGCGAAAGTCTATAAGGCTCTGGATAAGATGGAGGCACTGATTTCCCATAATGAATCCGAACTGTCCACCTGGCTGCCCCTGGAATATGATCTTCAGTATTCCTATGGCCAGAAAGAGGCGGAATGCAACGGGATGCTGCGTGAAATCCGTTCCCGGATTGATGAGTGGACGACCGCAAAGATCAAGGAAGGGAAGAAAAAACCGGATTAGGCTGACTTTTGTCTCATAAGCTCTTGCGTGGATGCGGAGAAGCCGGTATAATACGTCTCGAATACCCCGCGGGGGTATACTGAACGAGGGAGAACGGTCATGGATGAACAGACTGCCGGATGCCGGAATTGCAGCAGCAGGCATAAAAAAAGAACTCTTGAAGAACAGAAATCGCTGATTACCAGGCTGAAACGGGCGGAAGGGCAGATCCGCGGAATCGAAAAGATGGTCGAGGAAGATGCGTATTGCCCGGATATCCTGATTCAGGTTTCCGCGGTGACCAGTGCGCTGAACAGCTTCAACAAGGAACTGCTGGCATGCCATCTGAGGACCTGTGTTCAGGAAGATATCCGGTCGGGGAAGGAAGATACGATCGATGAGCTGGTTCAGGTTCTTTATCGGCTCATGAAATAAGAGGGAACAGATGGATCAGTATCTTGTTACGGGAATGAGCTGTGCCGCCTGCCAGGCCAGAGTAGAGAAGGCAGTATCCGGAGTTCCGGGAGTAACGTCCTGCTCCGTCAGTCTGCTGACCAATTCGATGGGCGTGGAGGGAACCGCATCGCCGGAGAGCATTATACGGGCGGTGGAGCAGGCAGGCTACGGCGCTTCTGTCAAAGGGGCGGCCAGAGAAACCGCAGCGGCGAGGCTGTCTGCGGAGGAAGAAGCGCTCCGGGACCATGAAACGCCGAAGCTGAAGCGGAGGCTGCTGCTTTCAGCCGGCTTCCTGCTTGTCCTGATGTACGTCGGAATGGGACACAGCATGTGGAACTTTCCGGTTCCGGCATTTTTCCATGGAAATTATCTTGCACTGACTCTGACGCAGATGATTCTTGCGGCAGTTGTCATGATGATCAACCGGAAATTTTTTACCAGCGGATTTTCTTCTCTGGTTCACGGCGCTCCGAATATGGATACCCTGGTAGCGCTTGGCTCGTCCGTTTCCTTCATCTGGAGTACAGCGGTATTTTACCGGATGTGCGGAATGATTGCTGCCGGCGGTGTCAACCCGGATCTGATGAACCTTTATCATGGCCAGCTGTACTATGAATCTGCAGCGATGATTCCCGCACTGATTACCGTTGGGAAAATGCTGGAAGCCCTTTCAAAGGGCAGGACAACCGATGCCCTGAAAAGCCTGATGAAACTGGCTCCCAAAACGGCGGTTCTGGTTCGGGATGGAAAAGAGACCGAGGTCGGGATTGAGGAGGTACGGATCGGAGACCGGTTTGCGGTGCGCCCGGGAGAAAGCGTCCCGGTGGATGGGAGAATTCTTGAGGGAACGAGCGCGGTCAATGAATCCGCCCTGACCGGGGAAAGCATCCCGGTAGATAAAGGCCCAGGCGACCCGGTCAGTGCGGCAACGCTCAACCAGTCCGGGTACCTGCTTTGTGAAGCGACGCGGGTCGGGGAGGATACAACGCTGAGCCAGATTATCCGGATGGTTTCGGATGCGGCAGCAACAAAAGCTCCGATTGCAAGGATTGCAGACAGGGTTTCCGGAGTATTTGTCCCGGCGGTAATCGGGATCGCTGCAATTGTGACAGCGGGCTGGCTGATTGCGGGGCAGGATCTGAGCTTTGCCCTTGCCCGCGGGATATCAGTGCTGGTTATTTCCTGTCCCTGCGCACTCGGGCTTGCTACTCCCGTTGCGATTATGGTCGGAAACGGCATCGGCGCAAAGAACGGAATCCTTTTCAAGACGAGCGAAGCGCTGGAAACGGCGGGAAAAGCAGCAGTAATAGCCCTGGATAAGACCGGCACCATCACCTCCGGCATTCCGGTGGTGACAGACCTGCTTCCGGAGAATGGCTGCTCGGAGGAAGAACTTCTGCGGAAGGCATGCGCTTTGGAACAGCGAAGCGAGCACCCCCTTGCAAGAGCAGTCGTGGCTGCTGCGCAGGAAAGATTTCCGGACCAGCCGGGTGCAGAAGAGGTCAGGGCACTTCCCGGAAACGGGGTGACCGGAACGCTGGGCGGGAAACGGCTGTTCGGAGGCAGCGGAACCTATATCGGGAATCGGATAACCGTCAGCGCCCAGGCTGCAGAGAAGGCAGAGCAGCTGGCTGCAGCCGGGAAAACCCCGCTGTTTTTTGCTGAGGAGAATTCCCTTCTAGGCATCATTGCAGTGGCAGATGCAATTAAGCCGGATTCTGCAGAAGCAATCGGACAGATCCGGAACATGGGGATTGAAGTGGTAATGCTGACCGGCGACAATCCGAGGACTGCGGAAGCGATCGGACAGCAGGCAGGTGTTTCCCGTGTTATTGCGGGAGTCCTTCCGGATGGAAAAGAAGCGGTAATTCGCGGCCTGCAGGGGCTTGGCCGGGTAGCAATGGTAGGCGACGGGATCAATGACGCGCCAGCACTCGCCAGAGCGGATGTCGGGATTGCGATCGGAGCAGGTACGGATGTGGCGATTGACAGCGCAGACGTAGTGCTGATGAACAGCACCCTGCGGGATGTAGCGGCAGCAGTCAGGCTGAGCCGGGCGGTCCTGCGCAATATCCATGAGAATCTGTTCTGGGCATTCTTCTATAATCTGATCTGCATCCCTCTGGCAGCGGGCCTGTTTGGGTGGAGGATGAACCCGATGATCGGAGCGGCAGCTATGAGCCTGTCCAGCTTCACCGTCTGTATGAACGCGCTGCGCCTGAATCTGTTCCGGATTCATGATGCGGCGCATGACCGCAGAGGGAAAACCAGGGTGGATCAGGCACAATTTCAAAAACTTCCTGCTGTGCAGGAACAGGATAACAAGCAGAAAGGAACAAAAACAATGAAAAAGACAGTTCGTATTGACGGTATGATGTGCATGCACTGCGAAGCGCGGGTCAAAAAGGTCCTGGAGCAGCTTGATTTTGTGGA
>JAEEGL012622529.1_pt1 | contig 19355 bp, 18 predicted proteins | sample 9134231 | NCBI WGS metagenome assembly JAEEGL01 (sample SAMN16246548, study PRJNA631951) | gut metagenome | biome: gut microbiome; feature: rumen; material: fiber-attached | host: Bos | place: Iran: Karaj | collected 2018-10
AACTGATAAACTCCAACTAATTCTGCACCAATTTTTTTAGTAATGTATGAAATAAACCAAATATCTATAGCTCTAAAAATGAGTGAAGTAAGTACTAATACAGAAGTATTAAAAATAAATTTTTTAAATCTTTTCAAAACAAAAAAATCTCCTAAATATTATTTATAAAGTTTATGAATTTTAAATAAAATTTAGAATATTTTTATCAAAATAAAAGTGAGTATTACCAAGTGTTTTATGAATTGTAAAATAATTGTAAAAAAAGTAAAAAATACTATCAAAAAAAGTCTTAAAAAGGTTGATTCCGTAAAGACGATATGATATAATTTGTAAGATGTTAAAATTGAGAGATTATGTGTTTTTTTAAACAATTTTTTTAGAGGGATGTTAATAAATGAAAAAAATTAAAGAAAGACTTGACTCAAAATATTTAAAAGCTTTTGTTTACATAGCATTGGACTTAATAGCATTAATTATAAGTTCTTTTTTCGCTTTAGGGCTTAGATTTGATTTTGGAAATATTCCTATGGAATATTATGATAATTTAAATACATATTTAATAGTTGATGGAGCTCTTTTAATAGCAATTTTTGCAATGTATAAATTGTATTTAGTTATATGGAGTTATGCATCTGTTATAGAGCTTGTAAATGCTGTTTCAGCATGCTTTACATTTGTTGTATTTGAATATTTATATAAAGTTGCATTTGGAATAAGAATGCCAAGAAGTTATTATTTAGTGCAACTTATATTATTAATAATTTGTGTAGGATTTGTAAGGTTTTTCTTTAGAATTCAAAAATCTGTAAGAACAGCATTTTTCAAAAAACATGATGGTGTAAGAACAATGCTTGTTGGAGCAGGAGATGCAGGAAGAATAATTATAAATGAAGTACTAAATGATCCTTCAAAAGTAAATTTAGATATAGTATGTATTATAGATGATAATGAACAAAAAGAAGGAAAATATATTAGAAATATCCCAATAGTTGGAAATAGACATGACATTGAATATAATTGCAGAAAATTCGAAATAGAAGAAATTGTTATTGCAATGCCATCTGTAAGCAAAGAAAAAATTGCTCAGATAGTAGAAGAATGCCAAAGAACAAAATGCCAAATAAAAATATTGCCATATTACTACAACACAACAGATAAGGCATCTATTACAAAAGTAAGACCACTTTCTTATGAAGACTTTTTAGGAAGAGATGAAATAACAGTTGATATAAAAGAAATAGCATCAAATATAAAAGATAAAACAATATTAGTTACAGGTGGTGGAGGCTCAATAGGAAGTGAGCTATGTAGACAAATTGCCACATGTGAGCCAAAACAATTAATTATATTTGATATATATGAAAACAATGCATATGATATTCAACAAGAATTAATAAGAAAACACGAAAACTTAAACTTAAAAACAATAATTGGAAGTGTAAGAGATTACGATAGATTAGAAAAAGTATTTAAAGAATATAAACCAGAAATAGTGTTTCATGCAGCAGCACATAAGCATGTGCCACTAATGGAGGTTAGCCCAAATGAAGCGGTAAAAAATAATTGTTTAGGAACTTTAAATACTGTAAAACTTGCAGATAAATACAATGCAGAAAAATTTGTATTAATATCAACAGATAAAGCAGTAAGACCAACAAATGTAATGGGTGCTACAAAACGTATTTGTGAGATGATAATACAAAGCTATGCTAAAAAATCTAAAACAAGTTTTGTAGCAGTTAGGTTTGGCAATGTTCTTGGATCTAATGGATCTGTAATTCCATTATTCTTAAAACAAATAGATGAAGGTGGACCAGTAACAGTTACAGATAAAAGAATAACAAGATTCTTTATGACAATACCAGAAGCAGTAAGCTTAGTGCTTCAAGCAAGTGTATATGCAGAAGGTGGAGAAATATTTGTACTAGATATGGGAGAGCCTGTTAAAATATATGATTTAGCACAAAAAATAATTAAGCTAAAAGGTTTTGAACCAGATGTAGACATGCCAATAAAAATTACAGGATTAAGGCCTGGAGAAAAACTTTATGAAGAAATACTTATGGATGAAGAGGGGCTTAAGGAAACTCCAAATAAATTGATACATATAGGGCAACCAATTGAAATGGATAATGATAAATTCTTAAAGAATTTAGAAAAACTAATTGAAGCTGCTTACAAAAACAATGATGATATAAAAGATAAAGTTGCTGAGATAGTTGATACATATAAAGTTGATAAAGGAGAAAAGAAGGAGACTGTAAAAGCATAAATCAGTTTTCAAAAAGGAGAAAATAAAATGGAACCATTTGAAAAGAAAGTATGGCTTTCATCACCAACAATGCATGGAGATGAAATTAAATGGGTAGAAGAAGCATATAGAACAAACTGGATGAGTACAGTAGGTGCTAACATTAATGAAATAGAAAAGCAACTATCTGAGAAAATTGGTTGTAAATATGCAGTAGCATTATCTGCTGGAACAGCAGCACTTCATTTGGCAGTAAAACTTGCTGGAGTAAAACCAGGAGACAAAGTTTTTTGTAGTGATATGACATTTTCAGCTACTGTAAACCCAGTAACATATGAAGGTGGGATTCCAGTATTTATAGATACAGAATATGATTCTTGGAATATGGATCCAGTAGCTTTAGAAAAAGCATTTGAAATATATCCAGAAGTAAAAGTAGTTGTTGTAGCTCATCTATATGGTACACTAGGAAATTTTGAAAAAATAATAGAGATTGCAAAAAAACATAATGCAGTTGTAATAGAAGATGCAGCAGAAGCATTAGGAGCAACATATAATGGGAAAATGGCAGGAAGCTTTGGAGATTTTAATTGTATTTCGTTTAATGGAAATAAAATTATAACAGGTTCAAGTGGTGGAATGCTTTTAACAGACAGTAAAGAAGCAGCAGAAAAAGTAAGAAAATGGTCTACTCAGAGCAGAGAAGCAGCACCATGGTATCAACATGAAGAGATCGGATATAACTACAGAATGAGTAATGTAATTGCAGGTGTAGTAAGAGGTCAAATACCATATTTAGAGGAACATATAGCTCAAAAGAAAGCAATTTATGAAAGATACAGAGAAGGACTAAAAGATTTACCAGTAAAAATGAATCCAATTCCAAAAGAATGTGAGCCAAATTATTGGTTATCTTGCTTAATTATAGATAAAGATGCAATGGAAAAACAAGTAAGAGGCGAGAAAGATGCATTATATATAAATGAACCAGGAAAATCTTGCCCAACACACATATTAGAAGAAATAGCAAAAATAAATGCAGAAGGAAGACCAATATGGAAACCAATGCATATGCAACCAATATTTAGAAATAATCCATTCATAACAAGAAGCGGAAATGGAAGAGCAAGATCAAATGCATATATAGCAGGAGAAGTAGAAGATATTGGAGTGGATATATTTAATAGAGGACTTTGTCTTCCAAGTGATAACAAAATGACACCAGATGAACAAGACAGAATAATTGAAGTTATTCATAAGTGTTTTGAATAGAAAGGTGAGAAAAATGTATGCGAAATGCATAAAAAGAGTATTGGACTTTATATTAAGTTTAATTGCTTTAATAGTTTTAAGTCCAATATTATTAATTATTGCAATATTAGTAAGAATTAAATTAGGAAGCCCAGTAATATTTAAACAAAAACGTCCTGGAAAAGATGAGAAAATATTTACACTTTATAAATTTAGAACAATGACAGATAAAAAAGATGAAAATGGGAATCTTCTTCCAGATGCAGAAAGGCTTACTAAGTTTGGGAAGTTTTTAAGATCTACATCACTTGATGAATTGCCAGAACTTGTAAATATTTTAAAAGGTGACATGGCAATAGTTGGACCAAGACCGTTATTAGTAGAATACTTAGAATTATATAATGAAGAACAAAAACATAGGCATGATGTAAGACCAGGATTAACAGGGTTAGCACAAGTAAATGGAAGAAATGCTATTAGCTGGGAAGAAAAGTTTAATGAAGATTTAACATACATAAAAAATATTTCTTTTATAGAAGATGTAAAAATTATTTTTAAGACAGTAGGAAAAGTATTTAAAAGAGAAGGAATATCTCAAGAAGGCGAAGCAACAATGGAGAAGTTTACAGGAACTCATAAAAAAGAGGAGAGTATAAATGAGTAAAAAGGTAATTATTATAGGTGCTGGAGGCCACGCAAAGGTTATTGCAGATATAGTAATTAAATCTGGTGATGAATTAGTTGGATTCCTAGATGATGACGAAAAATTACAAAACCAAGTAGTATTTGATAATAAAAAAGTAATTGGTAAGAGTAGTGATTCTGCTTTATATAAAGAATGTAGTTTTATTATCGGCATAGGAAACAATGAAACCAGAAAAAGTATCTCAGAAAAATATAACTTAAATTGGTATACAGCAATACATCCAAGTGCACTTATCGGAACAGATGTAAAAATAGAAGAAGGAACTGCAGTAATGGCAGGGGTTGTTATTAATACAGGAACTAGAATAGGAAAACACTGCATAATAAATACTTCAACATCAATAGATCACGACAATATAATAGGAGATTATGTACATATTTCTCCAGGAGCTCATTTAGCAGGAACAGTTCATGTAGGAGAACTAACATGGATTTGTATAGGAACAACTATAATAAACAATATAAACATTTTAGATAGAAATATAATAGGGGCTGGTTCAGTAGTTACTAAAAATATAGAAGAATCAAACGCAAAATATGTTGGAATACCAGCTAGAAAAATAAAGTAAAGGTGTAGAAATGAAAATATTAATAATAGTTTTATTTTGGATATCAGTATTTAATATTTTTTGGGCAAATGTAGGATATCCAATTTCTATTTTGTTTTTGGGAAAAATTATAAAAAGAAAAAATAAGAAATTAGATGATTATGAACCAACTGTTACTTTAATGATAGTTGCTCATAATGAAGAAAAAGTAATTGCAGAAAAAATGAAGAACGTTCTAAAAATTGATTACCCACAAGATAAATTAGAAATATTAGTAGCTTCAGATAATAGTACAGATAAGACAAACGAAATAGTTGAAGATTATATAAATAAAAATCCAAATAGAAATATTAGATTATATAAATCAAAAGAAAGAAAAGGAAAAACTAATGCACAGAATGAAGCATATAGAACTGTAAAAAGTGAAATATTAGTTATGACTGATGCAAATGCCATGCTAAAAGAAGATGCAGTAAGAGAATTAGTAAGCTCTTTTGATGAAAATGTTTCTTATGTAACTGGAAAACTAAATTATATAAACAAAGATGAAAACTTAACAAGTAATACAGAAAATACATATTGGGATTTAGATACAAAAATAAGAGATATAGAATCAAACATTCAAACAATCACTGCTGGAAATGGTGCAATTTATGCGTGTAGAACAAGTGAGTATTGTGAATTTGATCCTATAAAATGTCATGATTCAGCAATGCCACTATATTATGCATTACAAGGAAAAAGAGCAATTGCAAATCATAATGCAATAGCTTTTGAAAAAGCTGGAGAAAATGATGAAGACGAGTTTAAAAGAAAGGTTCGTATGGCTAGAATTGTATTGCCATCAATAATACCATCAATAAAAATATTTAACTTTATCAAACATAGATGGTTTTGCTACTTTTATCTTGGACATAGAACAGCAAGATATTTGTTATGGCTAAGCCATATCTTACTTTTAATAACAAGTATTTTACTAGTTAAAAATTCAATAATTTATCTATTAGCTTTAATTGCTCAGCTAATAGTTTATATTTTAGCGATTTTGAAGAATATATTTAAGATAAACAACAAATTAATTAATTTCTGCTCATATTATTGTATGACAGTTTTGGCACAATTCATAGGAGTGCTAAAAACTGTAACAGGCAAGAACAAACCATTTTGGGAAAAAGCGGAAAGTACAAGATAAAGAAAAAGAGGTGTTCAATATGAAGGTTCAAGTTTTGGTCGCAACAATGAATCAAAAGGATTATTCTTTGCTAAAAAAGATGAAAATACAATCAGATGTTATTGTTGGGAATCAATGTGATATAAACTCTATAGAAACCTTTAAATATGCTGGAAATGATGCTGTTTATTTAAATTTTAATGAAAGAGGAGTAGGACTTAATAGAAATAATTCTTTAATGAGAGCCACTGGAGACATAGTTCTATTTGCTGATGATGATATGGTATATGAAGATAATTATGTTCATATTGTAAAAAATGCATTTACTAGTAATCCTAAAGCTGATGTTATTATCTTTAATCTAAAAGAAAAAAAATCAAAAAGATATATGATTCGAAGAAAATATAAAGTAAGATGGTTTAATTATTTACGCTTTGGCACGGCAAGAATAGCAGTGAAACTGGATAGTATAAAGAAAAATGGAATTTATTTTAATCAATGCTTTGGTGGTGGAACCGAACATTGTCATGGCGAAGATAATTTGTTTTTAAGTGCTTGTTTAAAAAACAAATTAAAAATATATGCTGTTCCAGAAACAATTGCCACTCTAACCGACGAAAGAGAGTCTACATGGGTAACTAAGGATATAAATGAATACTTAAAAGATCAGGGTATACTATACAAGACAATCTCAAAAAAATACTATTTGTTTTTATGTTTGCAAGATGCATATAGAAGAAGAAAATTTTATAAAATGCCTTTTTTAAAAGCACTAAAAATAATGATTGATGGTGCCAAAAACTGGTGAAAATTTGAAGGGATAATTAAATATGGTAGATATTTCTGTTTTAATGAGCGTCTATAATGAAGACGAAAGTCAAATTGAGCTTGCAATAAAATCTATATTGACGCAATCATATTCTAATTTTGAATTAATTATTATAAATGACAATCCACAAAATTCTACAATTTCAAAGTGCTTAAATCAAATGAAAAAATTATCTCCGAAAATAAAAATATATTCAAATCATGAAAATATGGGGTTGGCATTATCTATGAATGAAGCTTTTAAACTTTCAAAAGGAAGGTATATAGCAAGAATGGATGCAGATGATATAAGTTTTCCAAGTAGATTCGAAAAACAAATAAAAGTATTAGAAGGTGGATCTTACGATTTTGTTTTTACTAATTATGATTTGATAGACGAAGAGGGGAATATAATAAAGAAAAAAACTTCAAAATATTATGATTCTAGTGAAATAGCAAATATTATATATAAAAAAAATATTATTCATCACCCCACTGTGATGATGAGTAGGAAAATTTTTGAAGAAGCAGGAGGATATAGAAATTTTCCGTGTGCACAGGATTATGATTTTTGGTTAAGATTACTTAATTTGAATTGTAGATTCTATATGATAAATGAAGTACTATTTCAATACAGAATTCGAGGCAATAGTACTACTTTTAGAAAAAAAGTTCAGCAACAACTCACATTAGAATACTCAAGAAAACTATTATTGGAACGCTTAAGATTTGGCAAAGATTCTTATTCATTTGAAAATTATACAAAATATATAGAAAATAAAAAATTAAAAAATAAAAAGATAGAAATTCAATTAGAAAAAGGAATGAAAAAATTAAGTTTGGCAAGTGAAAGATTAAAAAAACGTAGATATTTTAGCTTCTTATATAATAGAATAATAGTTTTTCTGGGCAACTCGTATTATCGAAATTATTATTTAACACAAAAAAAAATGATTATAAAAATCAAATACTATTTAAAAAAAAGGTAGATTGTTAAAAGGGGAGAGAATATGGCATTACTAGTTTCAATGATTAATGTTATAATATTTTTAATATATTATTTGTGGTTTAAGGAGGTTTGGGGCAATTCAGTTTTAGTATTATATGGAACTTCAGCTATGTCAATATTGTTTACTCTAATAGATATAATCAAGACTCAAAAATTTCCGTTAAAAAAGATAAATCCATTTCTTAAAATGTATATATTATTTGGAATATATGCTTTTCTTACAGGAATTTTCGTTTGTGTTGATATGAGTTCCTTTTTAGACAGTTGCTTTAGATACTTTTCGTTTGTTTTAGTTATATTTTCTATTTGGTATATTTGTTATAGTAGAAAAAATTATTCTTGGTTAATAAATACAATATATTTAGCTACTTTATTGTGTTCTATTACTGCGACGTTTTTTGGAAGATGGTATCAAGTTGAAGTATTAGTTAGGACAATGAGTTCAATTAATAATCCAAATACATTGGGTGTAACAATGGTTATCGGTATATTTACAATTTTATTATTTATGAATAATAAAAAGAAACATTTTGTTTTGTGGTATTTAAATATTATTTTTTTCCTTTTGGTTATTATAAGATGTGGAAGTAGAAAAGCATTATTCTCTGCCTTAGCTTTAATTATTTTTGGGATATATGCTTTTTTATCAAATAGTAAAAGCAAAAAAAATAAAGTATCAACTAAAAAAATAATTGTATATATTTCAATATTAATTAGTATGATTGTTGCATATCTTTATATAATTAATAATTACTTGAACTCTTCAAGCTTTATAAGACTTCAAAAATTATTATCTGATGGCGGGACATCTAGTAGAATAGAACTATATAAATTTGCTGTTGATTATTGGAAGACAAGTCCATTGTTTGGAATAGGTTTAGATCAATACAAAATATTATGCCCATATGGTTTTTATTCACATTCTACTTATGCAGAACTGTTATCATGTACCGGGGTGCTTGGTTTGATTATATTTTTTTACCCAATTATCATTTATGTAATGATATTAATAAAAAAAATATATAATAATCAAACTGTATCGAAATACAATATAAAATTGTGCTTTTTAATGATAATTGTAGAATTGTTTCTTGCAACTTGCCAAGTGTTTACGTTTACTTTTGAACATTTATTATTATTGTTTTGTATATCATATATAACTGAAGAGGAGTTGAAAAACTAAATGCAAAAATTTTATTTATTTTTTAAAAAATGTTTTAATTATATAATTGATCCTAATTTTCGATTTGTTGTAAATTATAAAAAATTTAATTTTTATAAAAAAATGGATGATAAAAAAGTTATAGAAAAACTATATTTTTATGTTTTTAATAAGAAAATTGATTGGAATAATCCTCAAACATTTAATGAAAAATTACAATGGTTAAAAATAAATGATAGAAAAAAAATATATACTACGATGGTTGATAAATATGAAGCAAAAAAATATGTAGGAAATATTATTGGTGATGAATATATTATTCCAACAATCGGTATTTATGAAAAATTTGAAGATATTGATTTTGAAAAGTTACCAAGTCAATTTGTTATTAAATGTACTCATGATTCTGGTGGATTAGTTATAGTAAAAGATAAATCTAAAATGGATATTGAATACGCTAGAAAGAAAATAAATAAGTGTTTAAAAAAAAATTATTATTATTTGGGTAGAGAATGGCCATATAAAAATGTTAAACCAAGAATATTGATTGAAAAATATATGGAAGATGAAAGATATCATGAATTAAGAGACTATAAATTTTTTTCTTTCAATGGTAAGGTAAAATGTTATAAAATCGATTTCAATAGATTTGTAAAACATCAAGCAAATTATTATGATATAAATGCTAAATTATTAAAATTTGGTGAAGAAGTGTGTCCACCAGATTTTAATAAAAAGTTGGATATGCCTAATGGCTTAGAAAAAATGATTTATTTTGCAGAAAAATTGTCAAATAATATTCCTTTTGTTAGAATAGATTTTTATGAAACAAATAATAAAGTATATTTTGGAGAAATAACATTTTTCCCAGCATCGGGATTTGGTAAATTTGTACCGGAAGATTGGGATAGGAAGTTAGGAGATATGATAAATTTAAAGAAAGGAGATTATTAAAGTGAGTTTACTTATAGGAGGAGATGTAGTCCCATTTGGTAATGTAGAAGAATTGTTTGCTAATGGTCAAATAGAAAAGATACTAGGGGATGATTTAAATAAAATATGGAAATCATCTAAGTATAAAATTTTTAATTTAGAATGTCCTATAACAGATTATGATAAAAAAATACTAAAATGTGGCCCTGCATTAAAATGCAATCCTAAATCTATATCTACTATAAAAAAAATGAAACCAACATGTGTTATGTTGGCAAATAACCATATAATGGATTATAAATCTAATGGATTACTAGATACTCTTAATATATTAGATAATAATAATATTGAGTGGGTAGGAGTTGGAAATAATATCAATAATTTAAAGAAATCATTTATTATTGAGGATGATTCTAGCAAAACCGGAATTTATAATTGTTGTGAAATTGAATTCTCTATAGCAACAAAAGATAGTTGTGGTGCAAATCCGTTTGATGCGTATTTAATAGAAGAAGAGTTAATAAAATTGAAAGCTCAGTGTGATTATTTAATTGTAATATATCATGGAGGAAAGGAAGAATATAGATATCCAACTCCAGAGTTACAAAAAAGATGCAAAAAAATGGTAGATTATGGTGCAAATTTAATAATATGCCAACATACTCATTGCATTGGCTGCTATGAAACATATAATAATTCTACTATCATTTATGGACAAGGCAATTTCATATTTAATTATAAAAATAATGACTGTTGGAGAACATCATTATTAATTAATATAAATTTGAAAAATAAAAAAATAGAATATATACCAATATATCAAACTGAAAACGGAACAAGATTAGCAAATGAAACAGAAGCAAAAAAAATATTGGAAGATTTTGAGGAAAGATCTAAGCAAATACAGAATAGCGATTTTTTAGAAAATGAATTTTCTAAAATTGCAAATAGTAATTTAGACAATTATTTAATATCAATGTCATCATTCAAATTTATATTAAGAATATTAAAAAAATTCTTTCCATTCATATATAAAAGAATAAAATATAATTATCTAGCAATACTAAACTATATTGAATGCGAGCCTCATAGGGAATGTATAATAATGGGACTACATAACAAAATAAAAGAAAAGGAAGATATAAAATGAGAAGCAAAAAAGCTCTTTATAATATTTCTACAAGCTTATTTTTGCAAATTATAGCATTATTATATGGTTTTATAGTACCAAGAATAATTATTACATACTTTGGATCTAATGTTAATGGAGTAATATCTTCTATTACACAATTTTTAGCTTATATAACTTTATTAGAATCTGGTTTTGGACCAGTAGTTAAATCAGTATTATATAAACCTATAGCAAGTAAAGATAATAAAACTATAGAAAGTATTCTTAAGACTACTGAAAAATTTTTTAGAACAATTGCATATATATTTATAATATATATTATTATGTTATGTTTCTTATATCCGTCATTAGTATCAAAAGATTTTAATTGTCTATATACAATTTCTCTTATATTAATTATAGGTATAAGCACATTTTTTGAATACTTTTTTGGTATGACTTATAGACTATATCTTCAAGCAGATCAAAAAACATATGTTATATCTTTAATACAAATATTAACATATATATTGAGTTTTACATTTATTATCATATTAGCAAGAATAGGAACAAGTATTCAAATATTAAAATTAACTAGTGGACTAATATTTGTATTAAGACCATTATTACAAAATTACTATGTTAAGAAAAAATATAATATTAATTTTAAAAAATCTAACAATAAATATGAATTAAAACAAAAATGGGATGGTCTTGCTCAACATATAGCTGGTGTAATTCATTCAAACACAGATATTACAGTATTGACAATATTTTCTACATTAGCTGAAGTTTCGGTTTATTCCGTATATAACCTTGTAATAAAAGGGATTGATTCTTTATTGCAAGCATTTATTAGTGGAATCGATTCTACTTTTGGGGATATGTTAGCAAGGAAAGAAAAAGAAAACCTACTAAAAAAATTTAATATGTATGAAGTGTTATATGATAGTATAAGTACTATTTTATTTACTAGCACAATGATTTTAATAGTTCCTTTTATTATTGTATATACAAAAGGTGTTACAGATGCTAATTATATAAGATATTCTTTCGGATATCTTATAGTGATAAGTGAATTTATATGTATGATAAGATCTCCATATTTGCGTCTTACACATTCAGCTGGTCATTTTAAAGAAACAAGAGTTGGCGCTTGGGTAGAATGTATAAGTAACATAGTAATATCAGTTATCTTAGTAAGGAGATATGGATTAGTAGGCGTAGCGATAGGTACTATAGTAGCTATGACTATTAGAACAATAGAGTTTGTATACCATACTAATAAATATATATTAGAAAGATCCATATGGGAAAGTGTTAAGAAGATATTATTATTAGTTGTAGAAACATTAATAATAGTATTTATATGTAGATACTTACCATATGTAGAAAATGTTAGCTATATTAATTGGATTATTAATGCTATTATGGTAGCTATAACAGCTAGTATAATAACATTGTCATTAAACTTTATCTTCTTTAAAAATGAGTTCAAAGAAGTAGTAAAAATAATTAAGAACATTCTTAAAAGAGGTAAGAGAAACGAAACTAGAGAGGCTTAATAATCTATCTTTTATGAAAACTATAATGATGGTTGTTATAGTTTTATATCATAGTATGTTATTCTTTGGTGGAAAGTGGTTTGAATACGTTAATCAGACATATAATGCGGATTACCTATACAATATAGCTATATGGCCGAATACCTTCCATATACAAGTATTCACTATGGTATCTGGTTTTTCATTCTATTACCTGAAGAACGAGAAGAATAAATATAATAATCCAAGGAAAGACATAAAAAAGAGAACAATGATTATAAATAATACATTTTTATTTTCATGTGTATTTATGGGCAATACCAATTGGTTATTATTTCTTTAGATATTCTATTAAAGAAATAATTAATAAATATTTATTAATGGCTAATCCATCTCAATTATGCTTTCTTATAATGTTATTTAATGTATTTGTATTCTTTGAATTGTTTAGTGATAAGATAAGAATATCAACAAAGAATCTAATAATACTATATATAACTACAACTATAACAGGATTTGGATTATCATATCTAAATATAGAGTATTTACAAATATCTAAATCAATAAAATATCAAGCAAAAAAAAATTATACACAAATACAAAGAAACACAAAATTCAAAGATTTTGACGAATTAAAGGAAACCTTAGATAAAGGTAACTAGCATTGCCAAGAACAATTAAATTATAAGTAAAAGGCTTTAAGAGAGGAGGAAAATTATGGCAAACAACAGGATTAATAAATTGTTAAGAATAATAATAAATAAACAAAATAAAAAAAGGCTTAAAGCAAAAGAAGATTTTTCTGTAATTAGTAGCAATTGCTATGGTGCAATTATACTTCATGACTTAGGCTTACAATTCAACTCACCTTTTGTAAACCTATGGGTTAAACCAAAAGACTTTATTAAATATTTGAAAAATATAGAATACTATAATAGCTTAGAAATGAAATTTAAAAAAGAAAAAAACATTGATTATCCAATTGGTGTACTAGATGATATAAAAATTAATTTTCAACACTATTCAACAGAGAAAGAAGCAAAAGAAAAATGGGAATCTAGAAAAAGAAGAATAAACTATGAAAAATTATTCATCATGTTTACCGATAGAGATGGATGTACATATGAAGATTTGAAAGAGTTTGACTCATTGCCATATGATAATAAAGTTGTATTTACCAATAAAGAGTACCCTGATATAAAATCATGTTTCTACATTAAAGGCTTTGAAAATGAAAAATGCGTTGGCCATTGTTATGAATTCATTAGTCCTTTATCTAACAAAAGATATCTAGATCAATTTGATTATGTGGAATGGTTTAATAAACAATAGAATTAATAAAAAAAGAATCATTAATAATAGTATTTATATGTATATATTTACCATATGAGGATAATGTTAATTATATTAATTGGATTATTAATGCTATTATGATAGATATTGTATCTTGCATAGTTGTATGATCATTAAATTTAATATTCTTTAGGTATGAGTTTAAAGAAGTAATTATATTCAAAAGAAAAAATAAGAAACAAGTATACTAATACATACTTATTTTTATAATAATCGAAGAAATATTAAAATATAGTTTGACATTTTTTTATTTGTCATGGAATAACACTAGCGTATTAAGAAAGGGGTTATCTTTATGGAATATATATCTATTCATGAAATGAGTAATAGATGGCAAATAAAAGAAAGAAAACGGATTATTAAAATCACCAAACTATGAAAATGTAAAAGAATATTTAAAATCAGAAACAGAACAGAAATCACACCAAAAATTATTTCTGCCACAAATGAAATAAGTGGTAAAACTAGTGGTGCATTAGTTAAAATATATGCATAAAAGAACTGAAAGATTAAAAGACAAATATGATAGCAGAAAGTTCAAAAGAACAGCAACAGAAATTTTAGAATCTGGAAAAAGAACAGGTTGTTGTGATAGCTGTACTTTATTTTGTGCACTTGCTAGAAGTAAAGGAATTCCAACAATTCAAATTATTGCTCTTAATAAAAATGATAAAGCAAAAACTGGTCACTTTTTTGCCGGCTGTTATTTAAAAGATAAAACAGGGAAAGCAAGTGGTATTTAATAGATCCAGATAGAGATGTAAAAAGTCCAGAAGAAGTAAGAAATAAGAAATTTTAATAAAGATGATAGAAATCTAAATGATAGATATTATGCATTTGCATATGTAAAAGATTATAGTGAAGTTGGAATAGATTCCATAGAATCAATAAGACATATGCAAGATGATGTATATGCTAAATGTGATAAATCAGATTTTACAAGTGAAAGAAGTTTGTAGAATAAAAAAAGAATAATAAAAAGCAAAATCACTCACAGTTTTTTGTGAGTGATTTTGTTGTAATGTAGGCTATACGTGTGCCTCATGCGTAGGTTTTGAAATTACCCTCTGATCAACATATCAAGCAAGATGTCCTGCTTGTTGGGTTTAAACACCATTGTTTCTGCTTGCCAGTCATAAACGAGATCACTTTCATAGAGCCCTAGAGCACTATCCACAATTCCGGATATCATGGTAGCAACAGCGAGCACACCTAATACATACAAAGCGTTCATCGTAAAGCCTCCTGTTTGCAAGTAGTTTTAGTCTACATTGTTCCTTGGTACTAAAACATGTTAATTCTACCTCGATATTTATCGGTCGTGTTGAATAAAAGCAATGCTGAAGTATGGAATCATAGAAAGAACAAATAAAACAGTCTGATAGACTGTTTTTTATTTTAAAATATTTTTTATAATAAACATCAATAAAATGTCATTATCTTGATTTAGTGGTTGTGGAGTAGTATAATTATCCAAAATTAATAAAGGAGGTGACAATTATGTATAGAAATGTTGATATGTTTTTTAGTTTTCAATTAGACTTCTATAGACTTTTTGGAGTGATAATATCTAAAGAAATGTTCACAAATGTAGTAAGAGATGCCAAAGCAGAGATCCTTAATATTCATTATTTAAGCTATGAAAAAAGATTAGAACTGATAGAGTTTTTAACTGAAACAGCAGAAGCAATAATATCAAACAATCAAGTAAAATTCTATAAAGCTAGAAGAAAAGAAATATTAAACATTTTAAAAGAAGTAATTCATATAAGTAATATGAAACAAGATGATAAGCAGCTATGGGATCAATTTATTGAATGGCGGTAAGATTAAGATAGATATGGAAAATGATTACTGGTTTGGAAGAGAATTCTAAAGTTTGAAAGTATAAAAGAAAAGTAAAGGATATGTAAAGGTAAAATATGTTAAATATAGGTAAATAAAAAAGACCACTAAAATTTGTGAACTAAATGGGGTTCACTGCATTTGTTTTAGATGGTCTTTTTTATTTTTATATATAATAATATAGCAAAAGTTGAAGTGTTCACGAATGCAAACAAACATAAGTTTTAAAACGAATAAAGCGAAAATGGTGAAAAGTGGCTGTTAAAATAAAGTTGACAGCTCGTAAAAAAGACTATATAATGGTGCCAAAATAATATGCAAAATAATAAACAGTAGTAAAAGGAGGTAAAATGAATTTACAAGATTTTTCAGTTATTAATACTAAAATAAGAAAAATAAAAGAAGACATGGAACTAAATAGTTATGCAGATGCTTTTTATTTTATTGCAATAAATCAAGTTATTGACTTACAAGATGATGAAATTAAAGACTCTATAACAGATAATTCATTTCTAATGAATCAAGAAAATATAGGTGGACACGATAGAGGAATAGATGCAATTTATATAGATGATGAAAAAACGATACCAGTTGTTCATTTGTTTAATTGTAAATATACAGATAAATTTGAGAAAGCAGTATCTTCAAATTTCCCAAGCAATGAAATTGATAAAATAGCAGACTATTTTAGAGCTTTAATGAACAAAGATGTTAATACAATAAATAGTTCTAATGAGATTTTAAAGGAAAAGACAGAAGAAATATGGAAATTATTTGATGAAACAAATCCTATTTTTAAAATTCATTTATGTTGTAATTATGATAATTGTCTTCAAAAATCAGAAAAAGATAGATTTCTAAGTGTTTTATCACAATATTCAAACATAGATATTGTAGAACATACAAATTCTGAGTATGCTAAATATATTAGTGAAGATAGAAGAAAATTTGCTAACGCTAAATTTAGAGCTAATCAAAAAGAATTATTTGAAAAGACAGATGGAGATATTAGGGCACTGATAGTCAATATTAGTGCGGAAGAATTAGTACGAATTATAACAGATGATGACCAATATAGAGAAACTATAGATTTGGAAGATTATTCAGCAATAAAGGAAAAAAATATTCTAGAAGATATCTTTTATGATAATGTAAGAGTATATAAGAAAAACAAAAATAGAATAAATGAGAGTATAAAACAAACAGCTAGATCAGAGGAAAAAAATAGATTCTTTTATTATAATAATGGAATAACAATAACATGTAAGAGTTTTGAATACTCTAAGATATCACAACCTGTTATTAAGATGGAAGAAATCCAGGTAGTTAATGGAAGCCAAACACTACATGCGTTATTTGAAATAGCAAAAGAAAATGTGGAAGATATTAAGGGAATAGAAATACTATGTAGAATATATGAATTAAAAAACCCAACATATAGTTCACATATTGCTGAATATACAAATAGCCAAAATCCTGTTACAACTAGAGATATAAGATCAATAGACTATATACAACAAAAATTAGAAGCAGAATTTTTAAGTATGGGATATTTTTATGAGAGAAAGAAAAATCAATATGAAGATAAACCTAAAAAGAAAAGAATAGATTCTGAAAAAGTTGGACAGGCCTTAATGGCATTTTATAACAATATGCCTAGTGAAGCTAAAAATGATAAAAAACTTATTTTTGGAAACAAATATGAAAATGTATTTAATAGCAACATTAATGCTGAAAAAGTATTGCTAGCGTATTCTATTTATGAAGAGATAGAGAATAAAAAGGATGAAATCAAAAAAATAATAATGAAAGACGAACATGAATATGAAGAAAAATCATATATCTTGTTTTCATCATATCATATTCTATATACTTTGTCTCAAATAATGAATATTAAATCAAATGATCCAATATTTATTATTAATAAAGAAAGTATTTTTGGATTCTATGATGTTGCATTGTTACTAATTCAAAAGGCAATAATACAAGAAAAAATGATTAACCCTAATAAATACTCAAATGCTGACTTCTTTAAATCAGTAAGACCTAAAACATACATAGATGATTACTTTAGGAGAATTGGAGATGATATAACGGAAGAGAGAATCAATAAATTAAAAATTGTAGAAATAGAATCTTAAATAGAAACTAAAAAATAATAATATAAAACAAAATATATTAAAGTGGCTAAGTGAAGAGGTGTATATGGATAAAATAATACCGAGTTTTAAAGATTCTTTATTTAATGGTGAAAATAGTATAAAAGATGATTTATTAGATATTGCAGAATTCGGAATAGACAGTATATTAGATAATGGCATAATAAAAGATATTCCTATTGTTGGAACATTAGTTGGAATAAAAAAGACAGCACAGAATATTCATGATAGAAATCTATTGAAACAGTCATTAGCTTTTATTAATGAATTTAATAGTGGGAATATTGATGAAGAAAGATTAAAGAAATATCAAAACGAAATTAATAATGATAGCGTTAAGGCAGAAAAAGAACTAGGAAGAATAATAATTCTATTAGATAGATTTATCGAGAATGAAAAATCTAAAATGTTAGCTAGATTATTTAAAGCATACATTAATCAAAAAATAACATGGGATGAATTCTGTGAGTTTTCAGAAATAATTAATCGATTGTTTATACAAGATATAGGCGTCTTAACCAAGATGAGAAATCTTGAAATAGATACAATGTATTCAAAAGAAGAAGCATTTAAAGTAGAAAGACTACATTCTTTGGGGTTGGCTGCAATAGCAGGAAAACCATTAACATATGGAGATTTAAAAGATGGACATGTTAATATGGTTAGAGCATTAAGTGTAATAGGGAGAAAATTTTATGATATAGTGATAGAACCAAAATATATTTAAAAGAACACCCATTCAAAATAGGTGCTCTGCGAAGATTGTGGGATTCGAACCCACGGTAGAATTAATTCTACGCTATATTATCAATATAGTACAATAAACCACTCTGCCAAATCTTCATAAACACATTTTACAATAATATATTTAATAAGTAAATATTTGATATAATGATTTAGAAAAAAATACAATAAATGGAGGAAAAAATGAAATTAGTTGGAGCTAAAATAGAAAACTATAAGTCTTTTGGAAATGAAGATAATTACTTATATGTTGATGATTTAAATATAGTAATTGGCAAAAATGAATCCGGAAAGTCAAATATGTTAGAGTTATTCCAAGATATAAGATATGTTGATATTCCAAATGAAAAGCTTTTTCAAAAAAATAATAGAAAAACTAATGGAAAAGTAAGAGTAGAATTGTATTTTGAAACAATTGAGGGAGAAAAGTTTTTGTATAATAATTATAAAGGAAAAGTAACAGTTGTTTTGGAAGATGATAAAACATATTGGATAAATAAAGAATTCGGCCAATATATTATTGGATTGAAAGAATATAAAGAAATACTAGATGAAATTATGGAACTAAAAGAAAAAACACCTATCACAAGACCAGAGAATCGTTCAGAATTAAGTGATATTATACAAAGATTCGAGAATGTAAGTGAAATAATATTTATACAGCCAAAATCTTATAATGATTTAAGTAATCTTCTAAAAACAAGTTCAAATGAAAATGCAAAAAAATTGGCAGATGCTCTTCAAAAGATGATTAATCTTTTA
>JAEEGL016490393.1_pt1 | contig 19355 bp, 18 predicted proteins | sample 9134231 | NCBI WGS metagenome assembly JAEEGL01 (sample SAMN16246548, study PRJNA631951) | gut metagenome | biome: gut microbiome; feature: rumen; material: fiber-attached | host: Bos | place: Iran: Karaj | collected 2018-10
TGTTGACGGCAACGTTTTAACAATTCCTGAAAAACCCGTATACTTTACAAACTTCAATGGTTATACCGAATGTAATCATTATCAGGTTTACGGACCGATGACCGACAAATCGGATTTGAAAGCAACTTGCAACAACCCAGAGGTTAAAATCTCTGTCAGCAAAATAGTTGAAGGCAGAGCAACTATAAAAGCCGTTTACAAAGGTTTGGAAAAAGTATTTTTGATTAACTAATAATAAGAAAATCCCCATCTCAAAAATGGGGATTTTTTTTATCAAAGTAACATTGCATTAACTTAACCTCTAATAAACATGATAACACTATTTTTGCAGCGAAAAAAATAATGTTATCATGTTAATCCAGTTTATAATTATTTTCGGTTGTCTTGCCTTAGGAGAACTTATCGTATGGCTTACCGGCATAAAATTTCCCTCGTGTATCATAGGAATGATTTTACTCACGATTTTCCTTAAAATCAAACTCATAAAATACGAATGGGTAAACAAAATAAGTAATTTTTTGTTGGAAAATCTTGCATTCTTTTTCGTTCCGCCAAGTGTGGCTCTTATGAAATATTTCGACATTATAAAAGCCGAATGGCTCCCGATAATTTTAGCAACAGTAATCAGCACAATCATAGTTCTAATAGCATCGGGTTGGACTCACCAAATTTTCAGAAAACATTTTTTCAACAAAAAGGAGGATAAAAATGGAACTTCTAAAAAATAGTTTTGTATTAGTTTTCATCACATTTGCGTTTTACTATTTAGCAAAATTACTTCAAAAAAAGACTAATTCCGTTTTACTAAATCCCCTATTGATAAGTATCACATTAATAATACTTTATCTTGAATTTTTCGGTATAGACTACGAAACTTATCATGAATCGGGACAAATGATAGAGTTTTGGCTAAAACCGGCGGTTGTGGCTCTTGGAGTGCCGCTTTACAAACAACTTACGTCAATAAAAAAACAAATTTTTCCGCTCATAGCCTCGTCATTCGTCGGGTGTGTTTTAGGAGTAATTTCGGTAGTTGTATTTGCTAACATTTTAGGAGCAAGCCACGCCGTATCGCTCTCACTTGCAAGCAAATCCGTTACAACACCGATTGCAATGGAAATTACAAGAATTTTGGGCGGTATAGAATCATTAACAACCGTTGCAGTTGTTTTTACGGGAATATTCGGAGGAATGTTCGGGTTCAAGATTTTGCAATGGTGCGGGGTTACAAATCCAATTTCACAAAGTCTTGCAATCGGAATGGCAGCACACGCAGTAGGCACGTCAAAAGCCTTGGAAGTAGGCTTTCATTACGGAGCATATTCAAGTTTAGGTTTAACGTTAAACGGCATATTTACAGCCGTTTGTACGCAGATAATACTGCAAATGTTAGGAATGATATAGCACAAAAAATGCCGCCTGATTTTTTCAGACGGCATTTTTTAATTTTAGGAATGCTTACTTTGTCGCTTCAATAGATTTTTTACGGAATTCTTTCGTAATTTTGTCAATTTCCAAAGATACCTTACGTGCTCTTGCACCGGCTGCTTTGTTGTTAGCGTTTACCAAAGCGTCTGCGTCTTTTGTGAAAGCCTCAAATTGTGCTTTCAACTCCGCTACTAATTTTGCTACTTCTTCCATTTTTTTGATGTTTTAAAAAAATTAAAAATTTGCTTATATGCGCTGCAAATATACACATTTATTTTTACAATGCAACATTTATTGCATTTTTTTTAAGAAAAAAGCGGTTTTAACGGCATTTTCGCTTAAAATTTGAATACACTTGTACTATTTTTGAAGTTTTCAGCCTCAGAATTAAGTTCTTGTGCGCCTCCTGCGAGTTCCTCACTTGCCGAAGCGTTGCCTTGAATAGCCTCGTTGAGTTGTTTAACAGATATATCAATCATCTGAACGGTGCTTTTCTGACTGCCCGCCGAACTTTCAACCCTTTCAATCAAAGCAACACATTCGTTGATGTCCGGCAGAATATTGTTTATCAACTGAGTTGATTTAGCCGTTGCGTTAACGCTTTCTTGTGCACCTGCAATAATATCGTTAGCGGAGTTTTTACTTTTTTCAGCGAGTTTGCGGATTTCGGAGGCAACAACGGCAAAACCTTTGCCATGTTCGCCGGCTCTTGCCGCTTCTACCGCTGCGTTAAGTGCCAAAATATTGGTTTGAAAAGCAATGTCGTTGATAATATTGATTTTTTCGGAAATTACTTTTACCGCATTGTAACTCAAATCCTGAGCGTGTTTTATTTCGTTGACATCGGAGGTAACTTTTTGCGTGATTTTTTCTGCCTTAACTGCTAATTCTGCGTTTTTAACAACCTCGTCAGTAATCTCTGCAACGGACTGAACGATGTTGTCAGCATTAGCAGCCTGCTGATTAGCATTCTCAGAAAGAGTTTGAGTTGTGCGCGTGATTTCCGCACTTGAAGTCTGCAAACGGGTTGCGCCATCATAAATGTCCGACAAAACATTCTTCAAACTATCCGCCATAGCATAAATAGAACGTAATATGCCTGTCATTTTATCAAAATTAAGATTCAAAATGCCGCTCATATCACCCGTAGCAATTTTGTCAACAAGAACTTTCACAAATTTCGGTTCGCCTCCGACATGCCACAATACACGGTTGATAAAACGGTTCGTAATTATTATCAGCAAGGCAAACAGCAACAAAAGCGAAAGCACCATCGGGAACAAAATAGGAGAAACGGCTGCATATTTATCAGAAAGCGGATAAATAAACTGAATGTATGAAGTTACTTTTTCACAATATAAAAACACCATTTCGTAGTCCGTATCCAAATACGTAAAATCAATCGTGTGCATTTGACCGTCTTTGCAGCGAGTCATTTGCTTATAAACGTCATCAGGCATTTTTGCCCACTCTTTTTCCCTACCCTCAGGAACTACCAAACAATAATTCGGGTCTTTTGTCCAAACAACAAATCCGTTAGACAGAAATTGTGTAGAGGTCATTGCTTCGTTGTTTTCTTTGACCATCGTTTCGTCGCGTCCTGTCAAAAGCACACCTTTTAATTCGCCATTGATATACAGCGGTTTAGTAGTTACAATAAAAGGCAAACCGTCTAACATCATATGGTCATAAAAAATTCTGTTTCCGTTGATTGCTTCAATTATACGACCATCAGAAATTGTTTTATCATTGAGATTTCTTGTAGAGGCTAATGCACTATATCCGTCAGAAGTTTTTTGATAAAGATAAAATCGTTGCCCGGAACCATATCTGCCCAAGTTTTCAGCAATTCGGCATTATCGTTAATAACTTCATCACCAACTTGCCAAACATCGCCTGTGATTGTTATGCCACCTTTCAACTTAAAATACGATTCAGCAGCACCGATGATATGCTGATGCCGTTCATCACACCAATCGGTTAACAAAGAAATTTTTTCCGTTGCGGCTTTTAGGTCTGACATTGCCGTTCGTTCGATACTATCACCAAGTTGTTTCTTGATTGTCAATCTTACAGGAAAAGAAACAACTATTATCGCTATAATGCTGAAAAAAATCAGCCAACCGTTCATATATTGCTTAGCGGTTAATTTACTCCTGTCGAAAATCATAATAGTTTGTGTGTTTAAATACGGGTAAAATTAAAAAAATATTTTCGCTTTTACAAATTTTTTATCAAAAAATGTGCAAAAAAAAACGGCTGCCTTATTTTTGGCAGCCATTAAAAAAAAAAATTATTTCTGTTTTTCAGTAACAGCATCGATTACCGCAACGGCAACAATGTTAACAATGTCGTTGACGGAGGATTCAAAATCAATAAAGTGAATCGGCTTGTTCAATCCCATTTGAATAGGTCCGATAAGTTCAACGTTTTTGTTCATAGCCGCAAGCATTTTGTAACTTGTGTTTGCGCTTCCGAGGTTCGGGAAAATCAGCGTGTTAACCACTTTGCCTTTAAGACGGTTGAACGGGAAAGTTTTGTCTCTTAATTCATCGTCGATAGCAAAGTTGACCTGCATTTCTCCGTCAATGTCAAGTTCGGGCATTTGTTCGTGAACAATTTCAACGGCTTTGTGTACAGTTGCCGGAGTTCCGACCTCGTCAGCACCGAAGTTAGAATACGAAAGCATTGCGATTACAGGCTCATTGTTGAAGAATTTTACCGTGTGAGCCGCAAGTTTTGCCGTATCAACCAAAGTGTCAACATCAGGATGACGGTTAATCAAAGTGTCAGCCAAGAAGAAAGTACCTTTTTCGGAGTTCAAAATGTGCATTGTTCCAAAATGATCGTAACCTTTGCGGATTCCGATAACGTCTTTTGCAACTTGAATCGTGTCGCGATAACGAGTGTAAACTCCTGTAATAAAAGCGTCTGCATCGCCGGTTTCCACCATCATCATACCGAAATAGTTGCGGTCAAACATCTTGTCGTTAGCCTCCTGAAAGGTCATACCCTGACGCTGACGTTTTTCGGTCAAGATTTTTGCATAACGTTCACGGCGGTCTGCCTCTCTGTCAGCACGCAAATTAATGATTTCAATGCCATCGAGGTTGAGTTCGAGTTCTTCGGCTATCTTCTTGATTTTCTCGGTATTACCAAGAAGAATCGGGAAACAAAGACCTTCGTTTTTGGCTTCAACAGCGGCTTTCATCATTGAAGGGTGAATACCTTCGGCAAAAACAACCTTTTGCGGATTTTGTTTAGCGATGTTGAAAAGTTGAGCCGAAAGTTTTGATTCATAACCCATCAACTCTTTCAAATGTTGACGGTAAGCGTCCCAGTCTTCGATTTTCTTTCTTGCCACACCTGATTCGATTGCGGCTTTCGCAACTGCTGACGAAACCTCTGTAATAAGTCTTGGATCAACAGGTTTTGGAATAAAATATGACGGTCCGAAAGTCAAGTTGTTAACATTATAAACTTTGTTAACTACATCGGGAACTCTTTGTTTAGCGAGGTTTGCGATTGCGTAAACGGCAGCGAGTTTCATCTCTTCGTTGATAGCCGTTGCTGCAACGTCCAATGCTCCGCGGAAAATATACGGAAATCCGATAACGTTATTAATTTGGTTAGGATAATCGCTTCTACCTGTGGACATTAACACGTCGGGACGTGAAGCCATTGCATCTTCGTAAGTAATTTCAGGAACGGGGTTTGCGAGGGCGAAAACGATAGGATTTTTAGCCATCGAACGAACCATATCCTGAGTTAAAATGTTACCTTTTGAAAGTCCCAAAAATACATCAGCACCTTTGATTGCCTCTTCCAAAGTGTGAACATCGCGTCTTGAAGTTGCAAAAAATTTCTTTTCGGGCGTAAGGTTTTGACGGTCATCTGTGATAACGCCTTTTGAATCGAGCATTACGATGTTTTCAACTTTTGCACCAAGCGAAACGTAAAGTTTTGTACACGAAATTGCTGCTGCTCCTGCGCCGTTTACAACGATTTTAACGTCTTGAATTTTTTTGTCTGCAACTTCCAAAGCGTTGATAAGGCCTGCTGAGGAGATGATTGCAGTTCCGTGTTGGTCGTCGTGCATAACAGGAATGTCGAGTTCTTCTTTTAAGCGGCGTTCTATTTCAAAACATTCAGGTGCTTTGATGTCTTCGAGATTGATTCCGCCGAAAGTTGGAGCGATTGCTTTTACCGCTTGAATGAATTTTTCGGGGTCTTTTTCGTTGACTTCGATGTCGAAAACGTCAATACCGCCATAAATTTTGAAAAGAAGACCTTTACCTTCCATAACGGGTTTACCGCTAACAGCACCTATATCACCAAGTCCGAGAACGGCTGTACCGTTAGAGATAACAGCAACGAGGTTACCCTTATCGGTGTATTTGTAAGCATCGTCGGGGTTGTTCTGAATTTCAAGACACGGCTCTGCTACTCCGGGCGAGTAAGCGAGAGAAAGGTCTGTTTGCGTTCTGTAAGGTTTTGTAGGAACGACTTCAATTTTTCCCGGGCGGCCTTCGCTATGATATTTCAAGGCTGCCTCTTTTGTAATTTTTGCCATTTTTTACTTAACGTATTATGATGATTTTTTTATATTATTTTCTTTTTTACGTTGGGTCTGATTGCCCCGGTGAAAACAACGTAAAAAAAGCCCCAACGCAATCTGCACGGCGTGAAGCAACGATGTTTTGCCTGTGGTATTATCGCCGAGGACAACGTTCACGTGTGGGTCAAACTCAAAGTATTTGTCTTTAAAACCTCTAAAATTTTTTATGGTTATATTGTTAATGATCATAAAAACCGCTTTTAACTTTTTATGCGGCAAAAATACAAAACTTTTTTCGGAAACTCAAATTTTTAAAAAAGAGGTAAAAAAAAATAGTCCGCATTTTTTTCACGGACTATTTTTTTTAATCTTATACGGTTAGAGTTCGCTCGGTGCTATTATCACGTCAGTATTACCATCACCACAGTTGAAACGGTAAATTAGTTTTGTTTCAGAATCTTTGAGAACTTTTACAAATTCTGCATCTTCTTTAAACATACTGATGAGATTTGACTTTAATGCACTCATATTTGCTTTCAAAGCATCAGCACTTAAATTCGGAGCACTAACTGTTATTACAGCATCGCCATTAACAATGTCAGCAGCAGTCATAGTCATACCGTCGCCCATATCCATAGGACACTGACTACTGAGTTCTCCGATTGCTGCACCAACTGTTACACTACTACAACTATTGAACGAAATAGCGAGGGTCAATACCATCACCATCATTGCGAAAAAAGAAGTAATTTTCTTCATTTGTTTTAAAATTTAATAAGTAATTAATAATATCAGCGGCAAATTTAACAAAAATAAACAAACTTACAAATTTTTTTACACAAAAAAAAACGGCTCTTTTTTTAAGAAGCCGTTTTTTTGTGTGTTCATTAAAACTAAGCGTTTTTCTGAGAGTACTTGCCTTCGTATCTCTTTTTGAATTTGTCTACGCGTCCTGCTGTATCCACGAGTTTCATCTTGCCGGTGAAAAACGGGTGCGAGGAGTTGGAGATTTCAAGTTTTACGAGCGGATAAGTAACGCCGTCAATCTCAATAGTGTCTTTTGTGTTAACAGTACTTTTTGTGATAAAAGTCTGCTCGTTGCTCATATCTTTGAATACTACAAGACGATATGATTCAGGATGTATGTCTTTTTTCATTTTTATATAACTATTTTCTTAATTTTTTTCAGTCCGCAAATTTACGTACTTTTTTTGTAATCTGCAAACAAATTTTCAATTTTTAATTTTCAACTTTCAAATTATTACGCCTCTGTCGGAGCAGCACCGAAGAGCGGCAATGTGTTTGACCCCGCGCCGTCAGTGTTTTTTATCTTTCCGAACTGCGATTCATAGCGCAAAACATTGTCTTGAAGTGCCATCATAAGGCGTTTAGCATGTTCAGGAGTCATAATGATTCTGCTTTTTACCTGCGCTTTGGGCAAGCCCGGCAAAACCCTAATGAAATCCATCACAAATTCTGCACTTGAATGAGAGATTATCGCAAGGTTTGCATACGTACCTTGCGCAATCTCGTTAGTTAACTCAATATTAATCTGATTTTTATTCTCTTCTGCCATTTTTTAGTCCTCCAATCTGTAAGATTCTTTCGGTTGAACGCTGATATGATCATAGCGACGCATACCAGTACCTGCCGGAATCAAGTGTCCTACAATAACGTTTTCTTTCAAACCTTCGAGATAATCGACTTTTCCTGCGATTGCAGCCTCGTTCAAAACTCTCGTTGTCTCTTGGAACGATGCAGCCGACATAAAACTTGTTGTCTGCAACGAAGCCCTCGTAATACCTTGAAGTATCTGTGAAGAAGTTGCAGGAACTGCATCACGCGCTTCTACAAGTTTGAGGTCTTTACGTTTCAAAACGGAGTTTTCGTCTCTTAATTTTCTGAGTGTTACGATTTGACCGTTTTTGAGGTTTTGAGAATCGCCGGCATCAAGAATAACTTTCTTGCCGAACATTCTATCATTCTCCTCCATAAACTGCCATTTGTCAACAACCTCTGATTCAAGGAAATTAGTATCGCCCGGATCTTCGATTTTAACTTTTCTCATCATCTGACGAACGATAACCTCAAAGTGTTTGTCGTTGATCTTAACACCTTGCAGACGGTAAACCTCCTGAACTTCGTTAACGATATATTCCTGAACCTCTGTCGGACCTTTGATAGCCAAAATGTCAGCCGGAGTAACAGCACCGTCAGAAAGCGGAGTACCTGCCTTAACGTAATCTTGGTCTTGAACAAGAATCTGTTTCGTCAAAGAAACAAGATATTTCTTTTCTTCGCCAAGACGCGAGGTGATGGTGATTTCACGGTTACCACGTTTGATTTTACCCATCGTAACGATACCGTCGATTTCTGAAACGACTGCGGGGTTAGAGGGGTTACGAGCCTCAAACAACTCCGTAACACGAGGCAAACCACCGGTGATGTCGCCCAAAGAGCCGACCTTACGCGGAATTTTAACCAAAATGTCGCCCGGTTTTGCAGTATCACCTTCATTTTTAATAATATGAGCCGATACCGGAATATTGTATGTTGCAAGCGTATTACCGTCCTCGTCGTAAATTCTGATTGCCGGAGATTTAGTTTTGTCTTTTGCCTCAATGATGACTTTTTCAGCAAAACCAGTCTGATCGTCAGATTCCTCATGATAAGTAACACCTTCAATCATATCTTCAAAGGCAACCCTACCGCCAAACTCTGAAATAATTGCCGTATTGAACGGGTCCCAATCACAGATTACATCACCTTTCTTTACCGTGTCGCCATCTTTGAAATAAAGACGAGAGCCGTACTGAATCGGAGTTGTAGTAAGCGTGATGTTTGTGTTAGAGTCAATAATCTTAGCCTCTGCCAAACGCGAGATTACAATCATAACCTCTTTACCGACTTCGTCAGTGAAAGGAACGACTTTGAGGTCGTCAATTTTGATATAACCGTCATATTTCGAGGTGAAAGACGAATCAGCCGCAATACCACCGGCAACACCACCGACGTGGAATGTACGAAGTGTCAACTGAGTACCCGGCTCTCCGATTGATTGTGCCGCAATCGTGCCGACAGCCTCTCCTACTTGAACTTTTCTATGAGTTGCAAGGTTCATTCCGTAACACTTAGCACAAACACCCTTACGAGATTCGCATGTCAAAACAGAACGAATTTCAATCTGCTCTATCGGTGAATTGTCGATTTCGTTAGCAATTTTTTCGGTGATTTCTTCTCCTGACCTTACGATAACCATTCCCGTTTGCGGGTGAATAACATCATGAACAGAAGTACGACCGAGAACTCTACTACCGAGACTTTCAACAATTTCGTCTTTCTTTCTTAAAGGTGTAGCAATAAGACCGCGCAACGTACCGCAATCTTCTTGCGTAATGATAACGTCCTGAGCAACGTCAACCAAACGTCTTGTCAAATAACCTGCATCGGCCGTCTTCAAAGCGGTATCGGCAAGACCTTTACGAGCACCGTGCGTAGAAATAAAGTACTCTAACACCGAAAGACCTTCCTTGAAGTTTGCAAGAATCGGGTTCTCGATAATTTCCGAACCTGACGAAGCACCTGACTTCTGCGGTTTTGCCATAAGACCACGCATACCGGACAACTGACGAATCTGCTCTTTTGAACCGCGGGCTCCGGAATCCAACATCATGTATACAGAGTTGAAACCGTCGTTGTTTGCGCTCAAAGTCTTCATCACAGACTCTGTCAAACGGTGGTTGATTTGTGTCCAAGTATCGATAATCTGGTTGTAACGCTCGTTGAATGTGATGAAACCCATACCGTAGTTGTTAAGGATTTCGTCCACTTGGTCGTAACCCTCTTGAATCATTGCTGCCTTTTCGTCAGGAACAACAACGTCTTCAAGGTTGAACGACAAGCCGCCTTTGAACGCCCTATAATAACCCATCGCCTTGATGTCGTCCAAGAATTGAACCGCACGAGCCATACCGCAACGTTTGATTACGGTAGAAATGATGGATTTCAAGTTTTTCTTTTTGATGACCTCGTTAATAAAACCGACTTCGTCCGGCACTACCTGATTGAAAAGAATTCTGCCGACTGTGGTGTCAATCATTTTCTTAACAAGAACATCGCCTTCGAGAACATTTGCTTTGATTTTACAAGACGACTGCAAAGCCGCTTTGCCTTCGTTGTAAGCGATAATTGTCTCTTCGGGACTATAATATATCTGACCCGCACCTTTTACGGGTTTTCCGTTTTCGAGTTTTCTTTCCTTGGTCATGTAGTAAAGACCAAGAACCATATCCTGAGACGGTACTGCAATTGGTTCTCCGTTAGCGGGGTTAAGAATGTTGTGAGATGCAAGCATCAAAATTTGAGCCTCCAAAACAGCAGCATTTCCGAGCGGCAAGTGAACAGCCATCTGGTCGCCGTCGAAGTCAGCATTGAACGCCGTACAAACAAGCGGGTGCAACTGAATAGCCTTACCTTCAATCAACCTCGGTTGGAATGCTTGAATACCAAGTCTGTGAAGCGTAGGAGCACGGTTCAAAAGAACGGGATGTCCTTTAAGAACGTTTTCCAAAATATCGTAAACGACGGGGTCTTTTCTGTCAACGATTTTCTTCGCCGACTTAACGGTTTTAACGATACCCCTTTCGATTAACTTTCTGATAACAAACGGTTTGTAAAGTTCTGAGGCCATTTGTTTAGGCAAACCGCACTCGTGCATGTGGAGTTCCGGACCAACAATGATAACCGAACGAGCAGAATAGTCAACACGTTTACCAAGAAGGTTTTGACGGAAACGTCCTGCCTTTCCTTTCAAAGAATCTGACAAAGATTTGAGCGGACGGTTAGCCTCAGACTTAACGGCGTTAGACTTTCTTGAATTGTCAAGCAAAGAGTCAACAGCCTCTTGAAGCATACGCTTTTCGTTTCTCAAAATCACCTCAGGTGCTTTGATTTCAATAAGGCGTTTCAAACGGTTGTTACGAATGATAACACGACGATAAAGGTCGTTCAAGTCGGAAGTTGCAAAACGACCTCCGTCAAGTGGAACAAGCGGACGCAACTCCGGCGGAATCACAGGCACAACCTTCAAAATCATGTATTCAGGCTTATTGGTCTCAGGAGCAGAGCGGAACATCTGAACAACTTGAAGACGTTTCAACGCTTCCTGTTTCCTTTGCTGTGATGTTTCCTTGTTAGCCTGATCCCTTAAAGAATAAGCCAATTCGTCCAAGTTGATGTCTTTTAAGAGGTCGTAAATAGCCTCAGCACCCATCTTGGCAATAAATTTGTTCGGGTCGGTATCTTCCAAAAGTTGATTGTCTTTGGGCAAAGAATCAATAATATCAAGATATTCTTCTTCGGCCAAAAGGTCAAGTTTGTTAACACCGTCATCAGCCTTAACACCAGGCTGAATAACCACATATTTTTCGTAATAAATAATCGAATCAAGTTTTTTGGTCTGCATACCCAAAAGATATCCGATTTTGTTTGGAAGGCTTCTGAAATACCAGATATGAGCCACGGGAACAACAAGTTGAATGTGTCCCATACGTTCTCTTCTGACCTTTTTTTCAGTAACTTCCACACCGCAGCGGTCGCAGACAATACCTTTGTAACGGATACGTTTGTATTTTCCGCAATGACATTCGTAATCTTTTACAGGTCCGAAAATTCTCTCGCAGAACAGACCGTCCCTTTCGGGCTTGTAAGTACGGTAGTTGATGGTTTCGGGTTTTAAAACTTCACCCGAAGACCTCTCCAAAATTTCTTCGGGCGAAGCAAGCCCGATTGAAATCTTGGTAAAATTGTTTTTAATTTTGTTGTCTTTACGAAATGCTACCATTGTTCGCTTATATTTTCAAAAAAAAATTCCTTGTTTAACTTAACGTAACGCTTAATCCCAAGCCTCTTAATTCGTGCAAAAGCACATTGAATGATTCGGGAATGCCCGGAGTCGGCATCGGGTCGCCTTTAACGATTGCCTCGTAAGCCTTAGCCCTACCAACAACGTCATCGGATTTAACGGTCAAAATCTCTTGAAGAATATTTGAAGCACCGAATGCCTCGATTGCCCAAACCTCCATTTCTCCGAATCTCTGACCACCGAATTGTGCTTTACCTCCAAGAGGCTGCTGAGTGATAAGAGAGTACGGTCCGATAGAACGAGCGTGCATTTTGTCATCAACCATGTGTCCGAGTTTCAACATGTAGATAACTCCGACAGTTGCCGGTTGATCGAATCTCTCACCTGTGCCGCCATCATAAAGGTAAGATTTACCGAATCTCGGCAAACCGTTTTTCTCCATCAAATCGCCGATTTGATCAACAGTTGCACCGTCAAAAATCGGAGTTGCAAAGGTAACGCCCATCGTTTTGCCCGCCCAGCCGAGGACGGTTTCGTAAATCTGTCCGAGGTTCATACGCGAAGGCACGCCCAACGGGTTAAGAACGATGTCAACAGGAGTACCGTCAGCTAAGAACGGCATATCCTCTGCACGTACAATTCTTGAAACGATACCTTTGTTACCGTGACGTCCTGCCATTTTGTCGCCAACGCGAAGTTTTCTCTTCATGGCAACATAAACTTTTGCAAGTTGAATAATACCAATCGGAAGTTCGTCACCAATCATAAAGTTGTATTTTTGACGACGGTAAACGCTTTCTTCCTCTTTGTATTTAACAACATAATTGTGAAGCAACGCTTTTATAGTATCGTTTTTCTTCTTGTCAGTAGTCCACTTATTGGGGTTGATGTCGATATAATTTTCGATTTCCTGAAAATTCTTCAACGTAAACTTAACTCCCTTGGGGATAACGTCTTTGTTAAAATAGTCCTTAACGCCCTGCGAAGTTTTTCCGTTAGTGAGGACGAAAAGTTTTTCAATAAGTTTATCTCTTAAATCGGCAGCAGTTTTCTCAAAATCTTTGTCGATTTTTTGAATCTGCGGTTTGTCAGCGGCTTTACCTTTGCGGTCTTTCATCTGACGAGAGAAAAGACGTTTTTCGATAACGACACCTTTTATTGAAGGCGGAGTTTTCAGAGATGCGTCTTTTACATCGCCGGCTTTTTCACCGAAAATTGCGCGAAGAAGTTTCTCCTCCGGAGACGGATCAGACTCTCCTTTCGGTGTAATTTTACCGATAAGAATATCGCCCGGAACAACCTCTGCACCAACGCGAATAAGACCGTTTTCGTCAAGGTTTTTGGTAGCGTCTTCGCTGACGTTAGGAATATCGGCGGTGAGTTCCTCCATACCACGTTTGGTATCACGAACCTCCAACTGATACTCGTCAATATGTATTGAAGTGAAAAGGTCTTCTCTTACCACTTTTTCTGAAATCACGATAGCATCCTCGTAGTTGTAACCTTTCCAAGGCATGAACGCAACTTTCATATTTCTTCCCAAAGCGAGTTCACCACCTTTGGTAGCGTAACCCTCGGTCATTATTTCGCCTTTTTTTACTTGCTGACCTTTACGGACAATCGGGCGAATGTTAATGCACATACTTTGGTTCGTTTTCTTAAACTTCGTCAAATAATACGTTACGTCTTCGGGATTAAATTCAACGAATCTCTCCTCTTCGGTTTTGTTGTAACGTACAACGATTTTGTCGCCGTCAACGTACTGAATAACGCCGTCGTCTTCGGCAATAATCTGGGTGCGCGAATCTTTTGCACAACGTGCCTCGATACCTGTTCCGACAATCGGGGCCTCAGGCTCAATAATAGGAACTGCCTGACGCATCATGTTAGAACCCATCAACGCACGGTTAGCATCGTCGTGCTCCAAGAACGGAATAAGGGAAGCAGCAAGCGACGAAATCTGATTCGGCGCAACGTCCATCAATTCCACCTCTTCCGGCGAAATAACCGGGAAGTCGGCATTTTGACGCGCTTTAACCCTCTTTTCAAGAAGTCTGCCGTTATCGTCAACAAGAGCGGTTGCCTGAGCAACTTTTTTGTTGTCTTCGTCTTCGGCAGTCATATATTGCATACCTTCGGGTGAGAAATCAACCACACCGTCGGTTACTTTTCTATAAGGTGTTTCAATAAAGCCCAAATCGTCGATTTTAGCAAAAACGCAAAGCGACGAAATAAGACCGATGTTAGGACCCTCAGGTGTTTCAATCGGGCAAAGACGTCCGTAGTGAGTATAGTGAACGTCGCGCACCTCAAAACCTGCACGGTCTCTTGACAAACCTCCCGGACCTAATGCCGACAAACGTCTCTTGTGAGTGATTTCAGCAAGCGGGTTGGTTTGGTCCATAAACTGAGACAACTGATTAGTTCCGAAGAAAGAGTTAATAACAGAAGCCAAAGTCTTAGAATTTATCAAGTCAGTCGGAGTGAAAACTTCGTTGTCTCTAACGTTCATTCTCTCGCGGATTGTTCTTGCCATACGCGCCAAGCCAACGCCGAATTGATCGTAAAGTTGTTCGCCAACGGTTCTTACGCGACGGTTTGACAAGTGGTCAATATCGTCAACATCCGCTTTTGAATTGATAAGTTCAATTAAATATTTTATAATTTCGATAATATCCTCTTTTGTCAAGACCTTAATATCTGGATCGATTGTAAGAGCCAACTTTTTGTTGATTCTGTAACGTCCAACATCGCCGAGGTCGTAACGGCGGTCAGAGAAAAAGAGTTTGTCAATCATATCCCTTGCAGTAGCCTCGTCTGGCGGTTCTGCGTTTCTGAGTTGACGGTAAATATGATAAACTGCTTCTTTCTCCGAGTTGCAGGGATCTTTCTGCAAAGTGTTGGTTATAATAGAATAATCAACATGGTCTTCGGTGTCTTTGTGAACAAGGATAGTCTGCGCACCCGACTCAACAATCAAGTCTACGTGTTCGGGAAGAATTTCAACCTCACGTTCCAAAACGACTTCGTTTCTTTCGATAGAAACAACCTCGCCGGTATCCTCGTCAACGAAATCCTCCGTCCAAGTTCTCAAAACCCTTGCTGCGAGTTTTCTGCCGACAACTTTTTTGAGTGCGGTTTTATTCACCTTAACCTCGTCTGCAAGGTTAAAGATTTGGAGAATATCCTTATCGGCCTCAAAACCGATTGCACGCAAAAGCGTTGTAACAGGTAATTTTTTCTTTCTGTCAATATAAGCGTACATGACATTCGAGATGTCAGTAGCAAACTCAATCCAAGAACCTTTGAAAGGAATGATTCTTGCCGAATAAAGTTTTGTACCGTTAGCATGAATTGACGAGCCGAAGAACACGCCCGGAGAACGGTGAAGTTGTGAAACTACAACACGTTCCGCGCCGTTGATAACGAAAGTACCCGCCGGTGTCATGTAAGGAACGGTACCCAGATAGACATCTTGAATAACCGTATCGAAATCCTCATGTTCTGGGTCGGTACAGTAAAGTTTGAGTTTGGCTTTCAACGGGACGCTGTATGTCAAACCCCTGTCCAAACATTCCGGAATCGAATATCTTGAAGGGTCGATATAATAATCGATAAATTCAAGAACAAAATTATTGCGGGTATCGGTTATAGGGAAGTTTTCATTGAAAACCTTAAACAACCCCTCTTGTTTCCTCTTTTCGGGAGTAGTCTCCAACTGAAAAAAGTCATGAAAACTTTTCAATTGGATTTCCAGAAAATCAGGATACTCCAACTGATTTTTTGTTGAAGCGAAACTTATTCTTGTGTTATTCAGAGCCATCTGACTTTTTGAAAAAAATTTAATAAAAAAATAAATAAGGTGTATTGAATACAACAAAAAGGTCTGGCGTTTTTGTCCTAAAAACACCAAACCTAAAACTCTTTAACAGAGCAACGATTTTACTTCAATTCAACCTCAGCACCTGCTTCGGTCAATTTAGCCTTCAAAGCCTCAGCATCTTCCTTAGATACTTTCTCTTTGATGGTCTTGGGAGCACCGTCAACGAGGTCTTTAGCTTCTTTAAGTCCGAGACCGGTCAACTCTTTAACGAGTTTTACAATCTGCAATTTCTGAGCACCTGCTGATTTGAGGATTACATCAAATTCGGTTTTTTCCTCAGCGGCTGCTGCACCTGCGCCTGCTGCGGGAGCGGCTACTGCTACTGCTGCTGCAGCGGGTTCAATACCGTATTCGTCTTTGAATATCTGTGCTAATTCGTTAACTTCTTTAACAGTCAAATTAACTAATTGTTCTGCTAATGCTTTCAAATCTGCCATTTTATTTTTTCTTTTAGAATTGTTTAACTTTATAAAATTTTGTTTTAATTTGCTCTTTCTTCAAGAGCCTTAACCAAACCGGAAAGTTTGTCTTGTCCTGATTTCAAACAAGAAATAACATTCTTGATAGGACTTTGCAACAGACCGATAATATCTCCGAGAAGTTCTTCTTTTGACTTGATAGCCGAAAGGAAGTCCAACTGGTCATCACCTACATAAACGCTCTCTTGAACGTATGCACCTTTTAATACGGGCTTGTCGGAGGTTTTTCTGAACTCTTTGATAAGTTGAGCGGGAGCGTTAGCCGTTTCAGAAAACATAACAGAAGTGTTATGATTCAAAAGGGGCAACAATTCGTCCACGTTTTTACCAGACTTCTCAAAAGCCTTTCTCAAAAGAGAGTTCTTAACAACCTGAAGCGTAACTTTTTTCTCGAAACAAGCCTTACGCAACTTGTAGGTTGCCTCGGCGTTGAGGTCGGAAATATCGGCCAAATAGAAATTCTGCGAATTTGCTATTTTTTCTGACAATAAGTCAATTATAGAACCTTTATCAATACGTTTCATTTCGTTTTATAATTTTTTATTCGGCCTTAATCAATAGTTTTAACATCGACTTCAACACCCGGGGTCATAGTACCGCTTACATAAATACTCTTAATATAAGTACCTTTTGCAGCAGCGGGTTTAAGTTTTACGACAGTACGCAAAAATTCGCGTGCGTTTTCGTATAACTTTTGTGCTTCAAACGAAGCCTTACCAACCGGCGAATGGATAATACCGTATTTGTCGACTTTAAAGTCTATTTTTCCGAGTTTTACATCTTTTACTGCCTGCGCTACTTCCATGGTAACAGTTCCCGTTTTGGGGTTAGGCATCAAACCTCTAGGTCCTAAAATACGACCGAGTTTTCCGACTTTTCCCATACAAGCGGGGGTTGTGATGATGACATCAACGTCAGTCCAGCCACCTTGGATTTTGGTTACGTATTCATCAAGACCTACGTAATCTGCTCCGGCTGCCTTTGCCTCTTCCTCTTTGTCGGGAGTACAAAGCACCAAAACCTTCTTGTCTTTACCGGTACCGTTAGGGAGAGTAACAACGCCTCTGACCATTTGATTGGCCTTTTTAGGGTCAACGCCGAGACGGACATCAACGTCTACCGAAGAGTCGAATTTGGTAGAAACCATTTGTTTTACCAAACCGCACGCTTCTAAAAGACTGTATTGTTTGCCTTCTTCGATTTTAGTCAGCGCAGTTTTATAATTCTTACTTACTTTTCCCATTTCGATTTTGTTATTATTTAGTTATCAAAAGGCGAAGGACCGCTTACCACGATACCCATGCTCTTAGCCGTTCCTGCAACCATCTTCATAGCCGATTCTACTGAAAAACAGTTCAAATCGGGAAGTTTGTCCTCGGCGATTGCCTTAACCTGATCCCAAGTTACAGTTCCGACCTTTTTTCTGTTCGGCTCAGCCGAACCAGATTTAAGTTTAAGAACTTCTTTGAGTTGGGCTCCGGCAGGAGAGGTCTTCAAAACGAAATCAAACGATTTGTCGCTGTAAACCGTGATGACAACGGGGACAACTTTGCCCGCTTTGTCTTTGGTTTTGGCGTTAAATTGTTTGCAGAATTCCATAATGTTGACACCCTTAGAACCGAGTGCGGGACCAATTGGAGGTGCGGGGTTTGCTGCACCGCCTTTGATTTCCAATTTAACAAATCCTGTAACTTCTTTAGCCATTTTTTTAACTTAAAAAATTGATTTGTTGTATAATAATTGACTAATTATTTTCACCGTAGATTTTACGCCGCGGAAGCATTATGTTTTGAGAGGCAAAACCGACGCAAATTTTCAGTTTTATTTTATAGTCAGATTATTCTTATTCTTTAACTTTTTCTACTTGAATATAACCGAGTTCAAGCGGTGTTTTTCTTCCGAAGATTTTAACCATTACTTGGAGTTTTTTCTTTTCATCGTTAATATCCTCAATGATTCCGATAAAGCCTTTAAAAGGACCGTCCACCACTTTAACGTTTTCGCCCAATGTATAAGGAGATTCGATAATTTCCTCTTCTTGCGTTACTTCGTCCACTTTGCCGAGTATTCTATTAACCTCCGACTCTCTCATAGGGAGAGGTTCACCGCTACCGTTACGATTCTCGCTCAAAAAGCCGAGTCCGCCCGGAACGTTTCTCAAAATACCCGTAATCTGCTGTGTTAAAAGACATTCAACTAAGACATAACCAGGAAAAAAATTTCGTTCAGTAGAGTATTTTTTACCGTTTCTTACCTGATATACTTTTTCGGAGGGGACTAAAACCTGAGTAACATAGTCCTCTAATTTATAATTGGCGATTTGTGTCTCGATATATTCTTTAACTTTCTTTTCCTGACCGCCAATAGCGCGGAGAACATACCATCTTTTCGATTTCGGTTTTTTAATATTATCTTCCATTTCAAAAAGCCTCTCTTAAAATCGGTTTAAAAAAGCGAATAAATAAATTCCATAACTCCCTTCAATGAAATATCCATTACAAATACCACGAAAGCAATTATGAAAGTAGCCACCATAACAATTACGGCACTATTCATAAGTTCCTGACCTGTCGGCCAAGATACCTTATTAACAAGTTCGTCGTATGTTTCTTGCAGGTATGTTTTTAATTTTGCCATTTCTTTTTTTGGAATTTAGCACGGGCGGAGAGACTCGAACTCCCGACACCTGGTTTTGGAGACCAGTGCTCTACCAACTGAGCTACGCCCGTATTTTGTAGAGACGTAAAATTTTCACGTCTCTACGTTTAAATATTGCGAATCAATTATTATTCAACAATTTTACCAATCTGACCAGAACCTACTGTTCTACCACCTTCACGGATTGCAAAACGCAAACCTTCGTTCAAAGCAACAGGGTAGATAAGCTCTACGGTGATGTTAACGTGGTCACCAGGCATTACCATTTCTACGCCTTCCGGAAGAGTGATTTCGCCAGTTACGTCCAAAGTACGCAAGTAGAATTGCGGACGATATTTGTTGTGGAACGGAGTGTGACGACCACCTTCTTCTTTTTTCAATACGTAGATTTCAGCGGTAAATTTGGTATGAGGAGTGATTGAACCGGGTTTAGCGATTACCATACCTCTCTTAATCTGATCTTTATCAATACCTCTTAACAACAAA
>JAEEGL013289701.1_pt1 | contig 19354 bp, 11 predicted proteins | sample 9134231 | NCBI WGS metagenome assembly JAEEGL01 (sample SAMN16246548, study PRJNA631951) | gut metagenome | biome: gut microbiome; feature: rumen; material: fiber-attached | host: Bos | place: Iran: Karaj | collected 2018-10
ATTTGTTTTTGTTGATTAAATATTTTAAATTTAATATAAAGAATATTATTATAATAAATAGAAAAATAAACAATTTTTTGGCGCATTTAAATACATTAAAATTATATTATCTTGAAATTTGATAATTTTTGCATGATAATTTATTTTTTTTATTTTTTATATTAATATTTTAAGTAGATTTTATTTGATTTTTTAAAGATAAAATTTATATTTAAAATTATATCATTATATTTAATAATAAATTAAATAAAAAATGATTAATAAAAAGTTTATTTAAACTAAATAATTTATTAATATCCATTTAAAATTTAAAAAAAATTATAATAAATGTCAAAAGAATATTCAAATAATATAATAGAAATCATTGAACATATTAGAATTTTTATGCCTAAACATTTTTTTGAATATTATCTTTCAAAAATATTTCAATCAATAAAAGATGAAAATTTAAATAAAATAGATATTTTTACTTTTAATATATATCTTAATTTACCAATTTTTATTTCACAAAAAATTTTTAATGTTATAAAAAAAAATCCAAAAAGAAATACATTAAAAGAAAAAGAATTCATTAATTTTTTATCAATTATTTATTATGGAACAATTGAAGAAAGAGCAAAATTAATTTTTAAAATTTTAGATTTTGATAATGACAATTTTATACAAATTGAAGATTTAAAATTATTTTCTTATCATTTTCACTTAATAAAAAATATTTATAAAGATGAATTAGATCTTTATTTAATTGATCAAATGATAAATTCAATTTTTGAAAATGAAAAAACCGCTTTATCATATGAAGAATTTATTGAAAAAATAAAAACAGTAAATTCAGATTTTTTATTTTTAATTATTTTATTTTTCTTTAAATTTAAACCATTTACAATAGAAGAATTAGAATTATTTTATTTACACAATATATCAAGTAATATAAACTTTGAAAATGATACAAATAATATTCTTGATTTAAATCCTTTAATTTCTCCTTCAAACAATTTATTTTTTTACATTAGAAAATATTTAGGAATAAATTTATTAAATATAATAATTGAAGATGATATTGGAGATGAAGAAATATTAAAAGAATTAACCGATTTTGAAAATGATTTTTTAAAAGCTAAAAACAATTTAAATATTCCAAAAGAAATAAAGCCTCTTAGAAAAAAAAATACAGTATTACATAATAAAAAGACAATTGAAGATTCTAGGACATTTAAAAAAAGTAAAACTACTCAAAAAGAAAGTTATTATTTATTTAAATCTAAATGTGATATTATTATAAGAAATAATATTAAAGATTTAAAAGATGAAAATAATATACAATTAAAAAAAGTAACATTATATTTATCAGGTAATAATATATTTGCTTATCAATTTAATAATAATAATGAAAAATCAGATTTAAATATATTTATATTAAAAAAAATTTTGGAAATAGAAGAATTAGGAAACTCAGTTTTAATATGTTATACTATAAATTTAAATCCTAAAGTTTTAGAAATAAATTTTCCAAATGAATTTCTAAAAAATAAATTTATAAAAATTTTAAAATATTCAATGAGTTATAGAAAATTAGAAGATTACTATGAAATAAATAGAGATATAGGTCATGGAGCTTATGGAAAAGTATTTTTAGGAAAAGAAAAAAAAACTGGGAAAAAAATAGCAATAAAATCAATAGAAAAAAAATATGATTTATCAAAAGAAGATCAATTTTCAATATTTTGGGAATTATCAATAAATAAAATAATTCAACATATTCAAACTTCTAACTTTATTAAAATATATAATATTTTTGAATCACTTTCAAATATATATATTGTTATGGAATATGGAGGAGAAGATTTAGAACATTCATTAAAAAATTTTTGGCCAAATATAAATTTATTTTATGACTATATGAAACAAATTGCAAATGGAATTTTTATTTTAAATAAATTTGGTATTATTCATCGAGATTTAAAATTACAAAATATTATTCTTTCTTTTGAAAATAATGAAATTAATGATGAAACAAATTATGAAATGAAAGAAAAATTAAAATTAATTGATTTTGGTTTTTCTAAAATTTTACCTCATAATGAAAAAACAAATGAATCTTATGGTACTTTATGTTATATTTCTCCTGAAATAATTAATCATGATTATTATAATTATAAAGAAGATATTTGGAATTTTGGAATTATTGGTTATTTCTTTTTAACTCATAATTTTCCTTTTTTTGATAATAAATGTATTAATTATACTCATAGTGAAAAAATTTTAAATATTGTTAAAAATTTAGAAGAAAAAAATGTTTATTTAAATGAAAATAATTTTAAAAATCCTAAAGAAAAAATTATTGCTAAAATTGTTAATTTATCTTTAAATAAAGATATTGATAAAAGACCTTCTATTCATGATATTATTAATTTGATTATTTAATTATTTTATTTATTAGGATCATTAGGTATTTTTTTTTAATTTTATATTTAGGTTTGTAGATATGTTAAATAAAAAAAGCTTTTTTTATTTAATATATAATACAACAAAAAATTTTGTAATTAAAATATTTTTATGATAACATTAATTTTTAAGTTTGTTTTTATTTTTATTATTCATGAAATTATCTATAAATAAATTTTATAAATTAAATTTATAATTATTTGTTATTTTTTATTTATATTTACTTTTAAAACGGAAATAATAATTAATTAAAGGAAAATAATTTAAAATTTGATTTAATTAATTTCACTTTGAAGTATTTTCAGAACATAAAAAACGAAAATTTTCAGTAATATCATATTCACTTTCTTCTTCTTTTTGCTCATTTATTAAAAAAATTTGCCCATTTTTAAGATATTTAGGATCATTATTTAAACTTTTAAATTTATTATTAAGTAATTCATAAATATCTTTTGGAAGAAAAGTATAAATAATTTTAAATTTAATCCATAATTTATTTATCATTAATTGCAATTTTTTAAATAAATAATCAATATTAGAAGAATTAGTTTTAAAAAAATATTTAGAAACTCCTTTTTTAAAAATTCTGACAGAAAAAAAATTTAAATATCTTAAAAATTGTTCTGAATATTGTATTCTAAAAGGAAGAATAATAAAAGTTCTATCAATATCAATATATCCTTCATCATCAACAATTTTATTGATTAAAGTTTTCATTGTTTCTTTTGCATTTAATTGTTCATTATAATTTGTTATTGTAAAATGTAAAGTATTAATTGTTCTATGTTTATTTATTGGAGAAGGTGAATTTGAACTTTTTGGACTTGAAGTATTAAAATTAATATTATTATTATTATGATTATTTGGAGTACTATTTGATATTGTATTCAATGTTAAATTATTTTTTTTATCTAAACCTAGTTTAAAATATAATTCTTTTCTTGATATTATTCTCTTTTTTTCCTTATATTTAAATCTTGTTAATACTTTTCTTAAAGCTAATATATATTCCTTTGCTATTTTTTGATTAGTCATTATTTTATCTTCTGATATATTTATTGGTTGTTTATATACTAAAGTCCAAAAAATATATAAATCTTGACAAAAATAAAAAAAAAGTGCAAAAGGCCTTTGAATAAAAATTAAAATTGTTTCATAAAAACAAAAATAATTTGAAGATTCATAAATTGAATGATAAATACTTTTAATTAAAGCAAAAGGATATATAATAATTCCAATAAATAACATTAGAACAAAATAAATAAAAGCAACAAAAAAATATAATATTTTAGAAAAACAATAATTTAATTTAATAACTTTTTCATCTTCATTATAATGAGAATAAATTATTAATATTATTATAAAAATTAAAGCACAAAAATTGAAAGGAGCAGGACAAACAATAATTAAACCAAATTTTTCATCCCATTTAATTCTTTCATGAACTAAAATTAAATCACTTCTTGTTTCAGTATTAGATTTTTCTTCATAAAGTTCAAATAAATTATTTATTATACAAACAATTAAATTAAATAACATTATATTTGAAATTACTGTATATGACATTAATAAAATATATCCAAAAAGTTTCATTTGTGAAAAATTATCAAATTCAATTTGACCAAAAGCTGAATTAAATAATGCTATAAAGCCTTTATATATATATTCAAAATCATTATTTGTTTTTTGAAAGAAAATTGTAAAAATTTGAGCAAATAAAAAGGTAAAACAAAATGTAATTAATAAAAAAGCAGAAACATGAAAAAAAATTTGAAATAAACTTCTAAAAAAACTTCCATAAACTTTTGTTCTTAATATTATTATTATAAATCTTAACCATGATGTTGTTATTATTATTGAATTAATTATTCCTGTTATTAAAAAATATTTTTTTTCATCTTTTTCTTTATTTTTATAATTAACAAGACTTAAAATAGTAAATAATAAAAAAATTAAATTAGTTATCATTTCTAACAAATTTATTCTTAATCTTCTTCCAGTTTTATAATGATAAAAAGCACAAAAAACATAAGATAAAATAGTTGAATAAGCAAAATAATGAGAAATAATAATTAAGCAATAATAAGTTTTATTTTCTTCTTTTTTAATATTATTAACATAGAAAAAAACAATAATTTGATTTATAATTGTATTCATTATCATTGCAACATTAGAAATAATAAATCTAACGGAAGAATTTTGAATAAAATGATAAAATTGAAAAGAATAAATTGAATTTCTAGAAGTATAATTAATATCAATGACATTATTATAATTTTCATAATTGATATTTGCTTTTAGAATTCTAGTTAATCTAAAAAAGTGAAAAAACTTTTCTTCTTTTCCATTTCCATACCAAATTTTTCCTATTAAATCTCCAACATTAGAATCTCTTAATAAAATACTAAAATTATTTTCAGCATAAATTTCTAAAGCAGATCTTCCAATATAATCAGTTTGTTCTCTTAAAAAAAAATTTAATATATCTTCATCTTTTAAACTTGATTGAATACATTCACCAAATTTAAATAATTCATTTGCAATAACTTCAGTTTTATTTTTTATTTTTAAACTTATACTTCCTATTTTATTTAAATATTCTATTGCTAAAGCAATTGATACTAAAGGAAAATGACATTTTAAAATTAAATCTTCTGTTGATGTTATACATAATAAATTTTTACATGTTTTTTCTACATAATCTAAATTTATATATTGAATGTTTATTTGAGATAATAAATTTAATGAATCAAATAAATATTCTCCATAACGTAAATTATCTATTAATATTAATTGAACATTTATTTTTATAATAGAATTTAGGTTTAGATTTGATGTATTTATTAAATCTTTTTCTGATTCTATTATACTTCTTTTAGGAGATATTTTTTTTCTTTTTTTCCTTTTTTTTTCTAATAAATCTAATGAATGACCTCTTTTAATTTGTTTCTTATTAAAAACTGATTTCTTTTTTTTATCTTCTATTTCTTTTTTTGAATTATTTTTATCAATTTTTATTGTTTCTAAGGTATTTAAAATTTTTATATCATTATTTTCACTTTTTTCATCTTCTTCTTTTATATTTAAATTTCCAGTATTACAACTTTTTATATTTGAATTCTTATCTAAAAATGAACTTAAAGGACTTGAATTAATTATTTTTTTTTTTAAAATTATTGTGGTTTTATTTAAAGAAAGTAAATTAAAATTATTTTTTGTTTGAATATGATTTAAAACTTTAATGAATTCATTTACTGATGATGGATTTGAAGAATAAATAAAATTAGAATAAATATAAGGATTTGTTAATATATTACTTTTAAATTTGCATTTGGCTTTTTTTGTATTTTGAAAACTTTCAATAATAGAACTTAAATAATTTATATGTTTTAAATGTTGAGAAGAATTATCTAAATTTCTTATGTTTATTAAATTATTAAAATCTTGATTATTATATTCAAAAGGTTTAATTTCTTCTTTTAAAAAATTTATTAAATCATCACCTTCATTTTCCCTATCTTTTGTATATAATATTTTCATAAATTGTTCATGTTTTAATTTATTTTGTTGTTTATAGATTAAATATATATAATCTTCTGATTTTGGAGGAGGAGAATTTAAAAAATTTTTACAAACTTTAAATTTTAATAAACATTTTGCTAATCTAAAATATTTCTTTAATAATGCTATTGACATATATAATTCTGAAATATTTTTTTGATTTAAAGATTTATCTATTAACATTATTGAAATATTTTCATCATTGTCTAAACATATATTAAATATTTCTAAAGGAACTTTCTTATTGTTTTTTTTTAAGTAAAATTCTTCTATAAAATATAAAGATAATTCTTTTAAATCATACTTAAAAAAAATTGTTATTAAATCTTTAAATGATGTTACAAAAGGTAAATTATATAATTTTTTTATTTCTTGTTTTAAAAATAAATTCCTGTTTATTTTATATAAATCTTTTTCTTCATTTTGATTTAATTCTTCATATTCTTTTTTTAATTTTAATAATTTATTTTTATATTCTGTTTTTAACGTTATTTCTTGTTTTAAATAAATATCTTTTTGAATATTTTGATAATAATTATTCCATAATTCATAAGCTTGATTTTTTTCAAAATAAAAACCAATAGTTTTCCAAATTCTTCCTTCACTTAAAAAAAAATTTAAATTTTTATCCTTCGAAAAATATTCAATTCCTGAATAAAATTTTCTTTTAATTGTTTTTGTAAGTATTTTTCTTATTAAAATTATTTCATTTTTTGAAAATTCAGTTATATTTTTATTTTCTATTTTTCCTTCGATAAAAGTATCAAAAGAAAAATTATTTGTTAAACTTAATTTATTTATAAAGTTTCTAAAATATAAATTATTTTTTTGTTTAATCACATTAGATTTACTTTTATAATTTAATAAAGCAAGAAAAAATACTTCAACTTCATAATCATATTTCAAATCTTCTTTAACACAATTTAAAGATATTTTACTATCATTAATTTTTTTTTTTTTTGGACTTATAAGACTATTATTAGGAAAATCAATTCCATTATCTTCAATAATAAACATTTTAATATCATCTGCAATTGGATTTAAAAAATTTAAATTTTGAAATTCACTAATTTTTTCTTTTTTACTTTTTTCTATATTAAATAAAGTAAAACTATTTTCTTCATCATTAGAATTTTGTTTATTTTCTATTTTTTCACTTGAATTAACACTTAAATTGTTTTTGAATTTTTTTTCTAAAATTTGAATTTGTTTACCTGCAATTAATATAGATAATAATATATTATTTCTTGCTTGAATTAATTTTTTTTTATCTGTTTTATTTATATTTATTTGATTATAAACTCCTATATAATCATATATATTAAATTCAGGAAAATCTTTAATTAGTAAAACTATATCATTATAATTTCCATTCAAATATAATTGATATTTATTTTTAAAATTTTTTACTTTTTCTTCGTTTGGAAAATTTTCTAAAAATTTATTTGAAATTTCTGATATGTTTATTCCTAATTTTTCCATTTCAATATAAGTTGTTATCCTTTTATATAAAAGAAAATTTTTTTTTTTTCCTGTGAAATTTGAAGATGAACTTTTTGATATTTGAATATTTGAAGGTGAAGGTAAAATATCATCTATTTCATAATGTGAATAATTCATTAAAAATAATTAATTAATAAAATTAGAAATTTATTTTTTTTTATTTCTTTTTATGAACAATATTATTATTTCATTTTTTAATCTGTTTTATATAAATATTTAATTAAAGGTTTTTTAATTATTTAAAATTTTTTTTCAGTATTTCAAATAGTATTATTATATTTAAAATAATTATTTTATCCTATTATTATAATATATAACTTCATTTTTTTAATTCACTTTTTTTTAAATCAAAATTAAATTAAATTTAATTTATTAATTTTTTCAGTTTCAGAGTCCTCTTGATTATTATTATATATGGAATCATTAATTTGATTATTGAAGGACATTTTATTTTCTTCTTTTAAATGATTATAATTATTGTTTATTTTCCAATTTATAATTTCTAATATAATCATTAAAATAAAATCTATTATTGATGCTATAAAAAATTCTAATGAAAGAAATAAAGAAACTTTTTTTTCTATTTCTTTTTCATCTTTTATTTCTTTTTTAACATGAATTCTTATATTTGTTCCCATTCTTTCTATTATTTCTTTATTTCCAGTTATTGTTAAAATACCAAATATTAAATATATAATTCCTCCTGTTAAAAAAACAATTTTTAAAGTTTCTACTAATAAAATTGCCTTTCCCATTTTTAATAATTAATTGATTTTTTTATTTCTATTAAATTGAATAAAAAAGAATTTTCTAAATATTATATTTAAGTATAACTTAAAAACATTTAATAAAAAAAAAGTAATTAAGAAAATATTTTATTTTAAATTTTATTATTCTACAATATTATGTAAAAAATTTTAAAAAAAAATAAGTTAATAAATAATATTAATTTATTTATTATTATCAAAAAGTGAATTTTCATAAGTTTCAACTTTACTTGGAAAAGAAGTAATATAATTTAAATTATTATTAGAATTAGTACTTGATAAAAAAGATTTTTTATTGAAATTAATTAAACTTTGATATAATTCATCTTTAATAAATATACTATTTTTAAATAAATTTTTATGAGATTTTTGTTCATTATTTAATTTTTTATGTGGAATAGAAATTTTTTTTATTTTTTTTTCATTTATAAATTCTTTAAACATATTACAAACATCATTTAAGAAGAAAATTTTATATAAATGATTTAATTTTCTTATTTCATGATAATTTTTAATTGATTCAATTTCACTTTTAATTTTATCATAAGATAATAATAATATTTTATTAATATTAATTTGAATTAAATGTATTTTTTCCATTTTTTCAATATATTCTTTTTTATAAGAATTTAAAACTTGAATTAATTCATCTATTTGTTTAATTGAATTTTCTAAAGTTTCTTTATAAACACTTTCAAAATTATTATTACAATTTAATTTTTCTTTAATTAAATTATCCCAATTATAATTTGTAAAATAATCTAAATTATTAAAACAATTTTTAATATATTGATTTAATTGAATAATTTTATGTTGAGAATGTTTAATTGAAATACAATAATTACAAACAAATTCATTACAATTTAAACAATAATTATATATTTTCATTTCATGAATTAAACATTTAAATTCTGAGACTTCATTTTTTTCCTTTAATAATTTATGATGTGAATTTCCTATTTCATTATGGATTTTTAAACATTCATTACAAAAATATTGTTTACAATTTTCACAATATATTTCACATATTTTTTTATGCATTTTACAATTAGGTTTATTTTTTTTTTCTAAATTTTCTTTTTCTTTTATGTTCAATATTGATAAAAATATATTTGAATCCAATTCTATATTTCCTTTTGAACAAAGAGAACATTCTATTTTTATTTTATTTGAATTTATTAAATTATTTAATATTGTAAATTGATCTTTAAAAAATGAATGAAATATACAATCATTACATAATAAATGTTTACAAGATAAAATATTTAATGTTTTTTCATTTCCTTCTAAAAAACATTTTGAACATTTCAAGGATTCCATTTAAATATTTTTTTTGTTATTTTTATTTAAATTATCAATTATTTAAATGATTTTTTTGTTCTCTAATTTCATTTTTTTTATTTTTTTTGTTTATTTTATAAAGTTTAATTCAATTACTTTTGAATTTGATATGAAAATTTAAAAAATATTATTTTTAGAATATTATTTATTTATAAATACAATTTATTTAATCATTATAAAAATATGATTTTTATCATATTCATAATTAGTTTTATCTTATTAGAAGTTTATATTAAAACTTCAATAAATTCATTTACATATATCAAATTAAAAATCACAAAAAAAAATTAAAAAAAAATTATAAATCTTCAATTATTGTTTATAATCATTAAAATAAATCCTATCAATTTAAGAGTCATAATTCAATTTTAATTATCATATATTTATATTTTATATTATATATTCTGTGAATATAAAATTTTTATAATTTTGATAATATTTTTTTATATGATGAATGTTATTATTCTTTTTAATAATTGTTTTAAATCATTGTTTTCTTTCTTTGATTTTTCAATAATTAATTTTCTTACTTTTTTCCTTAATACATCTATTTTTTTATTATATCTTTCTTTTACTTCATAATATTCTTTATCTACAAAATATTATCATCTTCATGGATATAAAAAGAAAAAAAGAAGAATTTATGATTTAAAGAAATTCATATTAAATCCAAATATAATTTATTTCTTTTATTTATATAATTTAAATAATATTCAATCAAAATTTCAAAAATTAATTCCATTGATTTTAATATTAGGATTTTTACTATGAAAAATTTTTATCCATTGAATTTCTTCTTGACTAAAATTTTTATTTTTTTCTTTTTGAACATTCCAAGGAATAAAACTAATTTCTTTAACATGTTTAATTTCTAAGAAAAAATTTAAAAAACCTTGCATAGGTAAATTACCATTTTGATTAAAAGAATAACTTTCAATAGTTTGATTTTGATAAATTGCTTTAAAAATTGGCATATAATTAATCATATTTAAATTCATTCCATCAAGATTTAATTTTTTTAAAGTTTTATTATTTTTTATTAAATTTCCTATTTCTACATTTTGAGAAGCATCTTTTAAAACATTAAAACTAATATCTAAAAAAATAATATTGCAATTTTCACTTGAAAAAATTTCAGAAAAAATTTTAAAATCATTTAAATTTAAATTCACATTTCTAATTGATAAATTTCTTAAATTTAAGTTAGAAATAATTATTTTAAAACATTCACCAGAATTATTTAAATTGCAATAAGATAAATTTAAAGAAGATAAATTTGGATGATTTTTTAAACCATTTTTTAATAGTTTTAAACCTTCAGTTGTAATATATTTATTATTATTTAAATATAATCTACTTAAAGTTTTATTTTCTTCTAAAAAATATCCTAATTCTCTCATTGAAGAATTACTTAATAAATTATTTCCTAAGTTTAAATATCTTATTCTTTTTCTGAATAAAGAATTAATTAATATTTTTAAAGCTTTATTTGTTAATTTTGCATCATTAAAATTAATCCATCTAATATTAAAATTTTCTAAAAATAATTTTGAAAGATAATTCCATCCTTTAAATCCTTCATTAGGAATATTATTATTATAAAAAGCAAATTTTTTTAAATTATTATATTCAATAATCACATTTATAAATTCTTTAAAATAAAAAGTTCCTTGTTTAAAATCATTAAATTTAACAACAATTTTTTCAATAATTGTTTTTTGTTCTCTTTTATCAAAAGGAATTCCTCTTCTTAAGAAAGTACTAAACAAATTATTTTCTGGTTGATTAATATTATAAGATTTACTTAAAATAGAAAATTTATTTGTATTTTTATTAATAATTAATTTTTCATTATTATCTTCCAAATTTAAAGTATCTTTTTTATATAAATTTTCTTCAAATTGATTAGTTTTCATATTAATTTTTAAATATTGTTTAAAAGGTTTTTCATAATTTCCTTTATATAAAAATTCACTTGTTTGATAATTTACATTTTCATTTATATTTGTATAAATAACTAATTCATTTTCTCTTTCTTCATTTTCTCCTTGTTCTTTATCATCTAAATTTATTTCATTATCTGAATAATTAATATTATTTGATTCATATATTTTTTTTGTTCTTTCTGATAAATCTATTTTACAATTTCTTAAATCAAAATAATATTTTGATTTTGTTTTTAATGCATATAAAGAAAAAAAAATTGGATCTTGCTTTTTTATATTTGAAAAATCCACTATTGAAAATCTTATTAATTTGTTTATTATTAATGGAATTAAAAATTTTATTTTTGATATTTTCTTTGTAATAATTAAACTATCTTGTGTTTGAATATAATATAAAAATGTATTTGAAAAATGAAATTGAGATTTATATTTTTTTAAGATACTATTTGAAGTATTATCAAATATTAAATCAAAATTTAAATTTGTATCTTTTGTTATTAATTCTGATGTTATTATTTCAAAACCTAATATTTTTGGTCTTTTTTGCCAAATTAATTTATATATTATTATATCAAAATCACCTGTTACAATAGGAATTTTTTCATAAAGAGATAACTCATTGTTTTTAATAGATTTTTTTTTATTTGAAGATGAAGTTCCCATAATATAAAAAAAAAATTATTAAATAACTTTTTTACTTCTTTAAAAATAAACACAAATAAACATTTAAAAAAAATGAATACTTTAAATTCTATAATTTTCCTAATTTTAATATTAAAAATAATATCACAACAAACATCATTTGAAATAACATTATTAGAAAAAGAAGAAAAATGTTTTGAAGAATATTATAAAACAGGAACGGCAATAATAATGTCGGTGTATAGTGAAAGTCCAATAGGATTAACAATATATATGCCATCAAAACAATTATTATATGGTAATATAACAGAAAATCATCAATTTTCTTTTATTTCAGAAGAAAATGATTATTATGAATTTTGTATATTTAATGAAAATGAAAGTTCTGTTAATTTTACTTTTATTATTAAATGTGGAATTGCTGCAAAAGATTTTTCTTCTTTAGCTAAAACTAGAGATTTTCAAAAAAGTGAAGTTGAAATTGAAAAAATTATTGAAAGAAAAAAAAATATTCAACATTTTTATTCTAGATATAATAAACTTGAGAGATTCTTTGAAATTTCTTTAGATAATTTAACCAATAAAATTATTTCTTGCTCTTGTATTATTATTTTTGTAATGATTGTTATTGGAGGTCTTGAAACTTATTATTTAAAAAAATTTATGGAAAGAAGAAAAATTATTTAACTTTTTTCATTTAGTTATTTATTAAATATTAATATTTAAATTTATAAAAAAAGAGATTTTGTCATAAATATTATATGCCTTATTTTTATATAAAATTATTTTAATTGATTTTAACATATAACTATAATATAAAATCATTTAATCAGAAATTATAAATATCGTTAGTTTATTAATTTTTTAATTTTAAAAAAAAAATAAATTAAATGGAAAAAGAAAAAAATTCAATTTCCAAAATTTCAGAAATAATAATAGAAGAAGAAAAAGAGAATAAAAATAATGACGATTCCTCAAATAGATATAATATAAGAAGAACTTATAATGAATTAATACCAATAATAAAGGAAATATTAAAAAAAGGAATAAGAAATAGAACACCAAAAGATATAAGTGATTTAAATGAATTTTTAGAAATGACAAAATTTTCATATAATATGAAAGAAGAAATAGAAGAAGGAAATTTAGATTTAAACCAATTAATTTTTTTTCAACTCAATTTATGAATTTTGAATATTTTAATAAAGGAGATATTATTTATTATGAAGGAGATAAAGCTGAAAATTTTTATATATTAATAAAAGGAAATGTAAATTTATTTAAATTAAATTTCCAAACAAAACAAATGACTGCTTTTGAATATTATAAATATTTACAATATTATTATGAAAATATAAAAGATTTATTTATTTTACATAAAACAGTAAAAGCAAATAATAATATTTTCCCGGTTTACAATCCTTCAGATATTCCAATTTTTGATGAAATACTTTTTAAAGTACATTTACTAAATTTCATTTATGAAGGAGTCACAAAAAATTATATTTTAAACTTTATAAAAAATAATAATAAAAATAAAGAAGATTATTATTACAATGATTTAGAAAAAGATAAATTAACAATGGATGAATATTATATGAAAATACAAAGTAAATTATCAGAATCAGAAAATTATTATTATTCAAAAGTAAAAAATGAAATAAAAAGAGTTAAAATTATGGAAAATAATCTTAGTAAAACTTTAATAGAAAAAGAATATTTTGGTTTATTTAAATTAGAAGAAGGAGGAAATATAAGAAGAAATACTGCAATAATAGAAAGTAATAATACTTTATTATTAGTTGTTAATAAAAAATTATATTCTAGTTGTATTTCAAATGAACAAATGTTAATTAAAGAAAATGAAGTTGATAAAATTTATTTTGGAAGTATATTTATTTCAGTTAGAAGACCTAATTTTGAAAAATATTATTTTTACAATTTAGATAAAGTTGAATTCTCAAAAGGAGAAGAAATTTTTTTGGAAAATGAAAAATTAAATTTTATTTATATTTTAAAAAAAGGAATGATTGAAATTAATCTTTTAAATAAAAGTATTATAGATATTAAAAAATTAATTAAAAAATTTAAAGAATTTGATAAATCTTTTTTAAAAAGTGAATATGATGATACTTTAAAATTAAAAAATTCTTTAACTTCAATGAAAAACTATATAAACCAAAAAAATAATTATACTTTATTTATAATAAATACAAAAGAAACTTTTGGAATTTGGGAATATTGTTTTAATAATAGATATACTTGTTATAATATTAAAGTTAAAAGTGAAAAAGCAATTTTTTACAAAATGAATATAGATATTTTTTTAGAAGATATTCATGAAAAAATTCCTGACAGTGAATTATTAAAAAATCAAATTAAAATAAATGCTTATGAACAAGTTAGAAATTATATTGAAAGATTAATTTTTATTAAAAATTCTGTTTTAATGAAATATGATGTTGAATATTCAAAAAGTAAAAAAGAAGAAGAAAAAAAACTTTTAAATATTAATTTTAATTTGAATGATCAAAATAAAGTAAAATCAATAAATAATTCTTCTAACATTAATCCATGTTTAAAAACCTTTTTATTAAAATCTAAACATCAAAAAAATAATTCAATGGATATTCCAAATATTAAAATTTTAAATAATAATAAAAGTAATTTAAGAAAAATTATTTTTGATAAACCTTTAAGTTCTGTAAATATAATAAAATCTTATGAAAATGATAGTAATAATAATAGTAATGAAAAATATAAATTATTATTTAACTCAAATAGTGAAAAATATTCTTATATAAATAATTATAATAAAAAATCCAGAAATATAATTATTAACAGTTTTAATAAAACTGAAAAAAATAAAGATTCAAAAATTCATAAAAAATTTTTTGTTGATTACGATGCTAATAAAATAATTTTTCCAAAAATTTTATCTCCAAAAAAAATTCAAATTTCAAGTTATTTAAAACTAAATGAAGATAAAGAAAAAGAAATTGAATTAAATAATAATAAAGGAAATAAAAATAATATTTTAAATAATTCTTTTAATATTAATAAAGAAAAAAATAATAATTATTTGGCTATTAAAAGATTTTACCATAATTTTAATAATACTAGAATAAAAAATTCATTGACTAAATCAATGAAATAATTTAAAATAATATTATTATTATTTTATATTTTGTTATATATAATTAGAATTATATATTTTCTTTTAATTTTTTTTTAATAATTTTGTTTAAAATTAATTGATTTTTCTTTATTTAAGGTTTAACTATTTAATCAATTTAATCTAAAAATGTTTCAAGACAATACAAATGACAACCAAAATTTAATTAGTTTTCCACAAAAAGAAACTAATGAAATAAATTATTTTCCAGAAATTAATTCTGAAAATAAAAAATATTATCACTCTTTTGGAGAAAAAACAATAAATGAAATTCAAAATAATATAAATCCTAATTTACAAAATGAAAACATTGAAATTCAAAATTTAATAATGAAATTTGAAAAATTAATGAATGTAATGAATATAAATAAAAATATTAATGTAGAAAAAAATAAAAATAATTTGAAAAACTTCAAAAGAAATATATTTATAAATTATCCAAATGGTATTAATTTTCATTTTCCTAATTTTATAAATAATAATAAAGAGTTAATAAATAAAGAAATTCCAACAAATCTAAATTTACAAAAAGAAAATTCAGAAAATAACATTTATTTAGGTAATAAAATTAAAAGAAAAAAAAATAAAAATGAACAATCAAACAATATTTTAAATAATAAAAAGAATGATAATGATAATAAAAATTATGTTATGTTTGAAGAAAGAATTGTTAAAAACAAAACTAATGAAATAATAAATTCAAATGAAATCAATGATATTATTAAATATAATTACACACATTTAACTTCAATAAAACAATTATTATTTGACTTAAATTATCAAATAGAAAGTAAAAAAAATAAACTCTTTAAAAAATATTATTTTACTATTTCAAAAATTTTATTCATTATAACTGTTGATTATATTAATTGTAAAATTGTTGAAATTTATGAAAAAAAAGAAAAGTTAGAAACAACAATTAATTCTGATATATTAATTTCTAAAGAATTATTTCATATTGAAAATCATTTAAAAAACAGACTTATTAATAAATAAGGAAATTTATTGCTTTTTTTTATAATATAAATTTACTAATTATAAATTTTTGGATTATTATTTTAAATAATTTTCCAAGAAAAGCAATAAAGATTAAATTTTCAAGGTGTTATAAAATTAATAAAATTTTGAAATATTAAATCAATTTAATTTATTTAAATAACTATATTAAAAAATAAAAAATTATAAATTAAATAATTATTTAATATAAAGACTAAAAATTTTTTAACTAAAAAAAAATCAACAAAATGTTAAATTTAAATTCAGCAAATTTTTTAAACAATTTACCCAAAATTCCTTTATTAAGTAAAGTAATAAAAAAAGAAACTTCATATAAAAAAATAAAAGTGAATAAAAAAGGAATAAATAACATAAATTACAATACATTAACAACTAAAAATAAATCAGAACTGAAAAAAGAAGAAATAAAAAATTTAAATATTATTGGTCAATTTCATAATAAATTAATAATTACAATAAGAGAAAATGATTCATCAATAATAATATTTGATCAACATGCAGTTCATGAAAGAATTTTATATGAATTTTATTCTGAATTATTATTTTTAAAAATTTATGAAAATAATCTTTCAAATTTAAGTTTTAATGAAGTTAAATTAAATTTATTCCATAAAATTTTTGATGAATATTATTTAGACAATTACATTGAAATTAAAGCTTCTAAATATAATATTAATATGCAAAATTTTTGTCTAAAATTTAATTGCAATGAAACAAATAGGAAAAATAAAATTTTTCATTTTTCTTTTTATTATGATATTAAAAAGGATAATTTAATTTTTTTTACAGTTCCAATTATTTTTGATAAAATACATAAATTAGAAAAATTACTTTTAATATTTAGTGAAATAATCAATAATATTGAATATTATATAAAATTATATGAAGAAAAAAATTTTAAAATCATTTTTTTATTTGATAATTGTATTAAGTCAAAAGCATGTAGAGATGCAATTAAATTCAATGATGAATTAGATGAAAATTATATTAAAAAATTAATTAATGAATTAGGAAATTGTAAAAATCCTTTTCAATGCGCTCATGGAAGACATAATTTTTTTATAAAATATAAAATATAAATTCTTTTTTATTTGTTTATAATTTTATAAATTTAATATAGTAAATAAAAGAAAATTTTCTATTAAAAATATTTTAATTATTTATAATTCCCAACCAATTAATAATTTACTTTTGATATAAAAATTATAAAAATAATTTATACAACAATTTATTTTATTCTAATTTCAAATCGTCTATTTTTTCTCTTAAGTCTTCATTATTATTATCATTGTTTTCTTTTTCATCACTTTCAATATGTTTAACTTTATTTATTTCTGCTAATTCTTCTTTTGTAAATTCTTCTACTCTTCTCATTTCATTTGCTCTTTTTAATCTAAATTTTTTTCTATTTGAAGATTCCATTTATTTTAAATAATACAAATACTAAATTTATATTATGCAAAAATTGAATATTAAAAATAAAAATATTAATATAAAAAAGTGTAAAAAATACATAAAATAATTATGTAAAAAAAAAATATTATAATACATATGTGAATATACTTATTTTATTTTTATTCTTTTTTTTTTCTTCGCTTTTGTGTAAAAATTTAAAAAAAAAAAACAAGTAAAATTCAGCAATTTCAAAATATTGTTTTTCTATAAAAAATATTAAATGTAATAATTTGTAAATAACAGGATTTTTATGATAATGAAAATCATATACGTCATTGTGCGGGAGGATATTTGAATACCAAATTCAATAAATTTATGTTTATATAAAAAATTTAATCAAATTAATTCTTTTTTGTAGGAAATATTATTAAATGGTATTGGACATATTATAATTCCTGGAACTGTTAAATTAAATTTAAGTTTATTATTTTATGTGTTATATTTATTAAAATATATTAAAGATAATAAAGATAAAAAAATCATTAAATTAAAATGATTATTTCTATTTTTTATGTTTTTTGGTTTTTGATGATTTTTCTTTTGGGTTTAAGTGAATTTAATGATGGGAATTATTTTCCTTTGGTGTATTGGTAAGAATAAATTAAAGATTCTAAAAAAATTATTACATTTTCATTTGGAAAATTTCTTATCGTGAATAAACAAAAATTTTACTTGAAAAACATTTATTAAAAAATAGATTTTTCTTTTATTTTAGTTTAATTTTTATAATAATATTATAATTATATATTTATTAAAATTGCAAATTATTATTATAAATATTGAAATTATATATTTTATTAGATATAAAAGTTTATTTATATCAATTTAAAATAAATGAATAAGATTATTGTTATTAATCAAAATAATATATATATTTATCTTCTAATATCTTAAAAAAACTATATAAAAATATAATAAAGATAAGAATTTTCTTCTCATTGATTTTATAATTAAAAAATTAAATGTTTAATTAAATAAATCCTCTTTCATATTATTAATAACAGAAAAATTATGAGTTATTAAATTACTTCTATAACTTGAATTAAGACTTATAGTTCTTTTAGATAAATTAGGAGAAAAATTTTCAATTTTATGTGGAGGTCTATAAATATATTTTTTTTCTTTCATATTCCCAATTAAATCTTTTTCCCATTTTAATAAACTTTCTCCATTAATAAATAAACCACTTAAATTTCTTTTAAATTTATTTTCATTAGGTAATTTTTTTTCAGTTTTATTCTTTTTTAATTTATAATGTAAATGATTATTAGGAATTGGAATATTTGGTTTTCTAATATATAATTTATTTTTTTTTATATTTTCCATCTCCTTAATAAAATTTTTTTCTGTTCTTAAATAACTTTCAAAATGAAAATTCATTTTATCAAATTCATCTTTATGATAAATATTTGAATCTTCTCTTTCTTCTTTTTTTATTCTAAATTTTTCTTGACCATAAAAAATTAATAATTGACTTTTTGGTCTTTTAATTATTTTAACTA
>JAEEGL015064015.1_pt1 | contig 19354 bp, 13 predicted proteins | sample 9134231 | NCBI WGS metagenome assembly JAEEGL01 (sample SAMN16246548, study PRJNA631951) | gut metagenome | biome: gut microbiome; feature: rumen; material: fiber-attached | host: Bos | place: Iran: Karaj | collected 2018-10
GGATGTTCATCGCGCTGAAGTGGGGCTCGTCGGTGTAGCAGAACTCGCGGTACACCTCGTCGCTGATAAGGAACAGGTCGTGCTTAAGGCAGAATTCCCCGAGCTGGAGCATTTCGGCCTTGGTGAATAGTTTCCCCGAAGGGTTGCAGGGATTGCTGATGAGGACCGCCTTGGTCTTGCCGGGGGTGTAGGCCGCTTCGAACGCCTCGATCCCCGGGATGGCGAAACCGTCGCGGATGTCGGTGTAGACGGTCTTCAGCGTGATGCCGTTCAGGAAGGCGAAGGTCTGGTAGTTGGTGTAGAAAGGCTCTACGACTATGATCTCGTCGCCCGGGTCCGCGGCAATCTGCATGGCCTTGGAGAACGCCTCGCTACCCGCGACCTCGACCAGTATCTCGCTGACGTCGATATCGATCCCTATCTTCCGGTAGTACTTCTCCACCAGCCCCTTCCGCAGCTCGATGAAGCCGGCGGAATTGGTGTAGGAGAGGTGGTGCATGGTCTTGCACCTGTCGGCCACCGCATGGATAGCGCAGTCGGGGGACTTGATGTCGGGAGCTCCGACGTTCAGGTGGTAGACTTTGATACCGGCAGCCTCGGCTGCTTCTGAAAAGGGCACCAGCTTCCTGATGGCGGAAGCCGGCATAGCCTGGGATTTGCGTGAAATGGACGGCATGTCGATTCTATATTGTCAAATGACAAATATAAGCAAAAAACTCTATTTCGCGGCCCCGTTTCCGTCGGTGGCGCCGAATAATTTCTCGTAATATGAGACCATCTTCACGGCGGGCAGAAGGCCCCGTAGCTCAAGCCTGACAATCGCAGGCGTGCCGGCAGGGCTGACGGCGGGAGCGGCGGCGGGAAGCTTGACCTTCAGGGCGCCGGCCGAAGAGGAGAACTTCAGCGTGCTGCCGTCCTGCAGCAGGGTGGCCTTGCGGGCCTTCCAGTTCCCCGGCACGGTCACGGCTCCGTCGGCGGGCCATTCGCGTATGCAAAGGTACAGGGTGGAAGCCTTCGCGCCGTCCTTGCGGATCACGGCTCCCCAGGGCACTTCCACGCCCGAACGGACAGTCCCGTAGATGGCTTCTCCGTAACGCTCCAGCCACTGACCGACGCCGGCGAGGCAGTCGGTTTCCTCATGGCGCAGTTCGCCGGAGGGAGTGGGCCCGACGTTCAGCAGGAAGTTGCCGCCCATAGAGGCTATGTTCACGAGGTGGTTGACGATGGTCTCGGGAGTCTTCCATTTGGTGTCCCAGCTCTTGTAGCCCCATGAGGAACCTATGGTCATGCAGGTCTCCCAGTAGATGCCTTCGACATCCCCTGGTTTCGGCAGGCGCTGTTCGGGAGTCTTGTAGTCGCCCTTGAAGTGGTTCCGGTTGAGGCGGTCGTTGAAGATTATGTGCGGGTAGGCCTTGAAAATCTCCGCGACGGCGGCGGACTGCTCCACGGTCATGGCCATAGGAGTGTCGAAGAAGAGCACCTTCATGTCGTTGCCGTAGCGGTCGAGGAGCTCCTTCAGCTGCGGGATGGCGACGGCGTTGAGGTACTCGTCGAAGGTCCGCTCCTCCTGGTAGCCGTCCCAGTGGCCATGGTGCCTGAGCGTGTAGCTGTCGATCATCAGGGAGTCGGGGTTGGCCCATCCGTCGGTGGTCATGGCCTTGCGCGCGGCGGCTCCGCCGGGGTTGCACCAGTCCTGCGACTGGGAATAGTAGAAGCCGAAGGGCAGGTCCGCCTTCTTGCAGGCCTGCACGAGTTCGTCCACGATATCCCGCCCGAACGGCGTCCAGTCCATGATGTTGAAGGCAGAGGCGTCGCTCTTGAACATGGCGAAGCCGTCGTGGTGCTTCGAAGTAAACACGAGGTACTTCATCCCCGCCTGCTTTGCGGTGCGGACGAACGCGTCTGCGTCGAAGTTCACCGGGTTGAAGTGCGAGGCCATCTCGCGGTACTCCAGCACGGGAATCTTGCAGCGGTTCATGACCCATTCGGCGCCGCTGCGTTTCTGGCGGTGGCCTTTGTATTCGCCCCCGTAGAGGCAGTAGGGGCCCCAGTGGATGAAGAGGCCGAACTTGGCCTCGTTCCACCATGCCATCTTGTCGCTGTCCCCAGCCTGCGCCGCCCTGGGCGCGCTGAAACACAAAGTTGCGCCGATAAGCAGCGCAACCATTGTCAGAAAGTATTTCTTCATACGAGATATTTTTCCCATCCGGGTTCATAGTCGCGGCTCCAGAGCTTTGCGGCGTCAGGGCTCCCGACTATATGGCCGTTGGAAGGGTCGATTTCAAGTGAATGCCCGAGCCTCTGGGCTATGGTCCCAAGCTGTACGAGCTGGGTGCTGATGCATGCGCTGCGGAGCGTCGATTTCAGCGGTTCCCCCTTCACTATGGCCTCATGCCAGTTGTGGAAGTGGAAGGTATCGAGCTGCTCCGAGGGGTTGAAACGGTCGCCGTCGCGGAACTTGAAAGGGCTGCGGACGAACTTGATCACCTTGCCCTTGGGGTTCTCTATGCGGTACTCGTTGCCTCCTCCGATGAAGGTCGTGCCTTTCGTGCCGTAGAACGCGACACCGACCTTGTACCCGTCGGTGGGCGTTCCGACGCAGCTGCGACCTTCCCAGCTGAAGGACGCCTTATCCCCGAACTGGTAGGTGATGAGCTGGGTGTCGGGCGTCTGCCAGTCGTCGTCGGTGTAGCGGAAGCGGCCGCCCACGGAATTGATCAGCGTCGGCCACTCCAGGTCCATGCCCCAGAGGAGCATGTCCACGAAATGGATGCCGTTGCCTATGGCTTCGCCTGTGCTCCAGGGGTAGAACCAGTGCCAGTTGTAGTGCACATAGTTGTCGTGGTACTCCTGCCTCGGCGCCGGTCCCTGCCAGAGGTCCCAGTCGAGGTTCGGCGGCACGGGAACGACCTTCCCGTTGCCTATCGAGAGGCGGTTGTTCGCGTACCAGGACTTGGCGTAGCGGACCTCTCCGATCTCGCCGTTGCGTACTTCCTCTATCGCCTGGGCTACGTTGGGCCATGAGCGGCGCTGGTTGCCGACTTCGACCACCACTCCGTACTTCTTCTCCGCGGCGAGAAGCATCTCGTTCTCTGCAGGGCAGTAGGAGGTAGGTTTCTCAAGGTACACGTGCTTGCCGGCGCGCATGGCCATGATTCCGGCCATGGCGTGCCAGTGGTCGGGCATGGCGATGATGACCGCGTCCATGTCCTCCTGAAGGAGCATCTCGCGGATGTCTCTGAAGCACTTGGGACGCACTCCCGTATGGCTCTGGACCTTGTCAGCGCACTTTTCGAGGGCCTTGGACTCGCAGTCGCAGAGGTGCGTGACCTCGAATTCGTCCATCCTGGCGAAGCGGCTGGCTAAAGCCAATCCGCGTGAGTTGACTCCAATCACACCCACGCGGATCCTATCGTTGGCTCCTGCTATCATACCTTGGGAGCCCAGCCTTTCTCGTACTTGCGGCTCCAGAGTTCCTGGGCGCCCTTGTCACCGATGATATGGCCGTTGGCCGGATCGATGTTGAGGGACCTGCCGATCCTCTGGGCGATGTTGCCGAGCTGCATGCAGGTGGTGCTGATGCATCCCTGCTTGAGCGGGGCGGCGACCGCTGTACCCTTGCGGATGGCGTTGAACCAGTTCTCGAAGTGGAAGGCATCGAGCTGCTGCGAAGGGTTGCGGCGGTTGTCGCTCTCGAACACAAGGTCGCTCTTCACCTCTTCGATGACGTTGCCCTTGAGGTCGGTGATCTTGTAGGAGTTGCTGCCGTCGCAGTAGAGCGTGCCCTTCGTGCCGTAGAAGGCGACTCCGTTGCGCATTCCATCCACGGGAGTGGTGATGCAGCTGCGGCCTTCCCATGAGAAGGCAGCCTTGTCGCCATACTGGAAGGTGATGAGCTGGGTATCAGGGGTCTCCCAGTCATCCTCGCCTACATAGTGGTAGCGTCCGCCCACGGAAGTGACGCGGGTGGGGTACTCGTCGTCGAGCTTGAGGCCCCAGCGCACGAGGTCCACGAAATGGGTGCCGTTGTTCAGGGCCTCGCCTGTTCCCCAGTGCCAGAACCAGTGCCAGTTGTAGTGCACGATGTTGTCCCTGTAGGGCATGCGGGGCGCGGGTCCCTGCCAGAGATCCCAGTTGAGGTTGGCGGGAACTTCGGCTTCCTTGCCCTTGCCGATGGGTCCGCGGTTGGCGGTGTACCAGGACTTCGCGTAGTGGACTTCTCCGATCTCGCCGCTGCGCACCCTCTCGATGCCCTCGACGATCTTGGGCCATGAGCGGCGCTGGGTGCCGATGATGACGACCTGTCCCTTGTATTTCTTCTCGGCCTTGAGGAGCATTTCGTTCTCTGCGGGGCAATAGGAGGTCGGTTTCTCGAGATAGACGTGCTTGCCTGCCTTCAGCGCGAGCAGGGCGGCGGGGGCGTGCCAGTGGTCGGGAGTTGCGATCATGACGGCGTCGATGTCCTTGCGCTTGACCATCTTGCGGACGTCAGCCTCTGCATCCGGGGTCTTGCCGGTGATCTTGGCGACGTCGCCGCGGCATCTTTCAAGGGCGTTGCTGTCGCAGTCGCAGATGCATACGATCTCTACCTTGGGGAATTTGCATACGTTGACAGCGATGGCGCGTCCGCGGGCGTTCACGCCGACGATGCCGATGCGGATGGGATCGTCAGGTCCTATGGACTTGGGCTTCTTGGGTTCGGCAGCGGCTTCGAGTCCGCTGAGCGAGAGAGCAGCCGCTCCGGCGGCAGCCTGTTTCAGGAAATCTCTTCTTGTGGACATTATTATTTCTTTTTGGTGATAATCGTCTTTACAAGCAGCACCAGGAGCCTTACGGCCCAGAGCAGCAGGTAGATGATGACGGCGGTGACTACGACGTAGCCTATCGTCATGTAGAGTTCTTTCGCCGGACGGGCGAAATGGATGATGGCATAGATATTCATCCCGTAGGCCGCGACCAGGCAGCCGAGGAGTATCCAGAGTTCGCGCCTTATGGAGGACGCCTTGATCGTGATGTCTTTCATGGCGCTTTAGAATTTCATATAAGGTATCTTGTACTCATCGCGGAGCTGGACCACGGTGCCTTTCTCCATGGCCTCATTGCCGAGCAGGCAGAGCATGGTGGCGCAGTAGGCCTCCTCGACGACGTCCTTGACCTTCTTCCCGGTGATGCAGGACTGGCAGAATACGGACACGATCAGGTCGGAGCCGTCGGCATCCACACCTATCATGCTCTGTCCCGGGTTGATGGTGACCTTCTTGTCGAGCACGGCGTGGGGGACGTACTCGCTCTTGAGCTCGGGCCTCCAGCTGGGGCCGGCGGTCGGAACCGCGGCGAACACTCCGGTCTTGATGTTGTCCAGAAGCTGCCTCATGCCGTAGATCATGTTGTCTTCCTCGAGGTAATAGACGCCCTTCGAGAGATCCATGGTCCCCTTGTTGCCGAGGATCTGGTCTTCCATTCCGTTGAACTTGTTGGAGATCAGGGACTCGTAGTTGATCTTGCGTCCGTCGGAGAAGTGGTAGGTGACGTTCACGCTGTCATAGACCTCGCGCCCGTCCTTCCAATAGACTATGTCTCCGAATCCGACCGCTTCCTTCGGCATCTTGCCGGCGGCCCAGGTGCAGATCTCGAGTTGGTGGCTGGCGAGTTCGGTCATCAGGCCTCCCGAATACTCCTTGTAGAGGCGCCAGTTGATGTGCCTTTCGAGTTCGGGGGAGGGGACCGGACGCCTCCAGTCGGCGTTGCGGAACCAGTGGCAACGCATGCCGACTACGTCGCCGATAAGTCCTGACTGGACCATCTGGATGCCCTTGATGTATTTCTCGTCGTACATTCTCTGCATGCAGAAGTACAGGGCCCTGTCGGAGTTCAGGTAGGCGTCGTAGACGGCCTTGCACTCGTCGTAGGTCTTGGCCATGGCCTTCTCGCAGAAGACGTGCTTTCCGGCCGCGAGCGAATCCAGTGTCAGCATCGCGTGGGTGCCCAGGGGAGTGGAGATGATCACTCCGTCGATATCCTTGTCCTCGAGCATCTTGCGGTGGTCGTCGTAGGTTTTGGCATCCGGTACGAGCGCGTGTGCCGCATCGAGATTCGTCTTGTAGGGGTCGCATAGGGCCACTATCTTGGCGTGAGGGATCTTCAGGAGGTTATGGATATGGTACTGTCCGCGTGAACCCACGCCTATCATTCCTATCCTTGCCTTTTCCTTGCCGAGTTCGGAGATCTTGTCCGGAGTGCACGAAGAGAGCCAGGGTGCCGTGGCCAGCAGGGTAGCTCCCCCGGCCATGAGCCCGAGGTCCTTTATGAACTTACGCAGACCGAGATCTACATTTTCATTCTGTTCTGCCATAATGTGCTATAATTCGTATATTTCAGTTTCCGCTTCCGGAAATGCTTTTTCTATCTTCTGCCTCTGCTCCGGGTTCGCTGCCATCAGCGCCGTGCTGAGAACTTCCGCGTCCAGCGGGTTGCGGCTTTTCACCGTGACGACTCTCCGGGCGCTTATCGCTTCCCCGGTCCGTGGGTTCAGGATGTGGCCGCTGTAGTGCGGACTGTTCCCCGAGGTCGAGAGGGCGGTATCCCTGAGGTTCATCTCTGCGAGCACGCATCCGTCCCATGGATTCGGGAGGGAGACCTTCCAGCAGTCCCCATACGGGTGGGATCCCAGTGCCAGGATTGCGGACCCTCCGAAATCCACGAATGCGTTCACGACACCTGCGTCCTGCAGCGCCTGCCCGCAGATCTTCAGGAACCATCCCTTAGCGAATCCTCCGAAGTCCAGGGTCCTGCCGTCCGGATGTATGTCAAACAGCCCGAGAGTCCGTTCCCGGTAGCTTTCAGCCATTTCGATCATCCCTGCAAGTTCCGCGCCCGGTTTGAAGAGGGCGTCGAGATTGAGTCGGGATACTTCGCTTTGGGGATCGAAGCGGCTCAGCATCTTTTCGAGCCTGACGGCTTCGCTTTCCAGGGTTTTCCACAGGCGGGCCGCCTTTTCGGGGTCATGGCCCGCCGTGAGAAACTCAAGACCGGTTCCCATCACCAGGGGACGGGAACCGTGGAAAATGTCTTTCACTTATTTCTTGGGAGGCTGCTCGGCCTTTTCGATGGCCTTGAGGATCTTGTTGGCATCCGCCTGGCCGGCCTTGAGGGCTGCGCTCATCTTGACGGGTTTGCCACCCTGCTTGAGGCTCATGTTGGAAGCCTTCATGAAGGTGAAGATCTCGATGGTCTCTTCGGGGGAGACGGCGGGGGTGCCGGTCTCGTAGAAACGCAGGATTGCGTTCACGAGGGGCTTGTAGCCGTCATTTCCGCCGGCGGGGACAGCCTTTTTCTTCGAGGTGATAGCGGTTCCGCCGTAGATGTTGGGACCGGTGGTGATGGCGCGGAAGGTGCCGAGGCGGCCGTCTTCCCAAACTCCGACGCAGATGTCACCCTGGTCGCTGTGGATGCGGGTAACTTCCTTACAGCCGGGTCCCATCACGGTGAAGAGTCCCTCTACGCCATGGATTCCGTAGTAACCGAAATCAGGGTGTGTGGGCTCCGGATGGTGGGGAGAATAGATGTCAGCTCCCTTGACGTCGCCGAAGAGGCCGTCACGCAGGTCCTGGTTCTGTTGGGCGAAGCGGATGGACGAGGAGGAGAAGGTGGTCGTGCCGTATTTCTCCGCGAGCTTCAGGATGGCGATGGTCTCACCGAGGGTGGCTCCGAGGGGCTTGTCGATGTAGACTTTCTTTCCGGACTTGAAGACTTCGAGAGCCTGGTCGAGGTGCATGCGGCCGTCGTTGGTCTCGATGAAGATGAAGTCGGCCTGGTTGATGACCTGCTCGATGGAGCCGGCGATCTTCACGCCATAGTTCTGGATGTCATCGATGTACTGGGGAATCCTCTTCGAAGCGGACTCGATGGTCTGGGTGCCGTAAGGATAGGCGATCACGACTTCGTAGTTCAGTACCTGGGGCTCGAAGCTATTCGGGTCGTTGAGGTACTTGGTGAATGCGATCGAATGGGATGTGTCCAGGCCGATGATACCGATCTTGGTGACGGGCGCGGGGGCCGGGGTGGGGACGTTGTCCTGGGCCTTTGCAGCGATGCAAAGAGTTGCCAGAGCGACGATTGCGATGATGAAACGTTTCATATAAGTACTTAATTTAAATGGTTTCCCGGTTCTGTTCCTATGGAACAAACAAATATCGCAAATATTCGGTGTTATTCCAAAGCATTATTGCGAAAACTTTTCGTCATTTTGCGAAAGCGGCCCGCCGCGAGGTCCTCAATAGAAAAGCGAGGCACTCACCCCAGAGGGTAGATGCCTCGCCTGTTTAGCCCGATCTGTTTTACGGGTGTTGTTACCTCGCGGCTAGAAAGTAACCTTCTTGCAGCAGCGGACTTGATAATTCTTTTCTCTGGTTTGCTGGTACTTGTCCAGGTTGCCGGTTGATCCGCTCTTATAAAAGGCAAAGTAAAAATTAGTTACGGCTGAGTTTGTAGTGCTCGACCATAGCCTGATCTTATTACCTGCACTCCAGTCTGCCCAAGTCCCAAGGGGTGAGCTACCATCAATTCCGGACAAGGTATTATTGAAGGCATTTACACCGGCTTCAGAGCCGAGGGACAGGTTTCGCACATAGGATAGGAGTTCATTGGAAGCAGGAAGATACCATCCCTCTCCCATATCGGCGCAGTAACGTGCGGCAGGGTAGTAACCGTCATTATTCCAGTCTGAGTAGCCTTTGATGATCTCAAAGCTGGCTTCACCGTTATCGGACTTGGTATTTGTAGAGGTTGGTGCCGCGCTTGCTGAGGCCCAGATCTTGGTTTCAGCTGCAGCAGAGATAATCACTGCACTCAGGCTTCCGTCTCCCAGAATTTCAGGATTGGTGACTAACACTCCCTTGTCAGAACCATTCTCATAAGGGTCCCCAATCCCTTTGAAAGAAAGATTCCTAACGGTCCCTACGGGCTGAATCTTTCCTCTGGAAAAATCGAAACTGTTATTTGAAACTATAGAAGCGACTTTTCCTGATTCGTTGACAAATATCATTTTAAGGCCGTTCCACGGATCACTTTGTGCGGGAACAGAAATATAATATTTTCCTGGGACGAAGGCGCTGTCATCGCTATTCTTAAGGTGCACATATGACTTTTTGAGTCCAGAGTGATCATAATTATCGCCATCGTATACACCATCTTTTTTGAATGCGTTGGTTACTGTACACATCAATCGGCCGCTGGCGGATTCGCCGCTTTCAGCACGGAAAAGATAGGCCGAGACAATATCTGAAGGAGAGGTCTCGTTGACGATATCAAAACGAAGGTATGCACCCAGATGATTGAAATGAAAATCAACGCCATTGTCAGATACCGCTGCCATGTAATTGGTCCCTTCGGCAAAGGAGTTCACAACGGCGTGCTGTACTGTAGGGAAAATCACGCTTAGTTTGGGATTGCCGCTATTAGATCTCCAATATACGTTGTCAGACTTTGGATAGCAGGCGTAGTATTTTCCGTCAATAGCAGCGGGCGTGCCTGAAACTTGTGAGAAGTCAGCGGTCTGGGAGGGGGTAGCAAGAGATGTAGAATACTCGGCACCTCTGGACAACTCACCTCCATCATATAAGGAGAGTTTGTCGCCGTTCTCCCACAAGACCTTGGTTCCATCAGACAAGACTGATCGTAATTCCTGATTCAACTCTTCCTCAGGAGAATGTGCCCGGATAACCATAGCCGGACCGTTTACAACAGACTTTCCTCTGTTTGAAATCAGTTCGTCTTTATTGCAACTGAAAATGGCGATAGCTGCCGATATCAATAAAATAATTCGTTTCATTTCGCTGTCCTCCTATTCAAAAATATCAATTGTGCTATTCTCCTGAAGATCTTCCACTGAAGAACAGAGAACGTTATAAGAGGACAGGGACACGATTTGCGCGTCCGGGGAGGTATAGATAATTGTCTGCGTCATATTACAAGTTTTATAATATAAATAATAGCTGCTGATTACTACGGCCAGCTCCTCCAAAGCTTCGTATCGTACGTCGCTCCTGCGCCGTTTGTTACGACGGTTTGATCTATGGGGAAGTAGCCGATGGTACTGTTCATTGAAGTGCCGAAGATTGTGGGGTCTCCGCTTTTAAGCTTCTTCCAGTTATTGGCGGCTCTTGTAAAGTAGCTGGTCCATGCTGAATTCATGTCTGAAAGGCCTCTTACGCCGCTTGCTTCAGTGTTCCGTCCCCAGTTATACCGGGAAGTGGAAGTGGAACTGTTGAGCGAGCCTTCCGCCCTGAGGCTGAGAAGGACAGTATTGGATTCAGTTCCGCACTCTGTCTCTATTGCGTTGTATTCCATATTTATCTGAGCGGGGGACTTGACGTCAATCACGTTGCCTGAGAAATTGTAGAGAGTGTTGTTCATCAGTCTGATCTTCAGCGATGTCTGTGTCAGGTAAGTGCTATTGTCAGAAGCCTTCACATAGAAAACCAACTGCCCTCCAGTGGATTTTTCGGCAGCCGTACAGTAAATCACGTTATTCTCTACTACATAGTTTGTATGCGATGTGTTTGTTGCTGTCTTTCCCGTGGTCTTGATTGAAAAGAGTCCATAGGAAGTGGCAGCTGACGCTATCACGCAATTCCTGACGTAGAGGTTGGTGAAGTCGCATGTGGCGTGATTGTCGGTGATGATAGGATTGTTAGTTGTTTGAGTCAGGGTGCAGTCCTCAAAGGCTATGGAGGCGTTTGCCGTCAAGGACTCTGACCTTACTGCCGTGCTTGTCATGTTGAAGCTTATGTTTTTGAAAGCCAAGTCACCGGTAGGTCGAATGACTTTCCCATTCGTAACGAGGTCGATTAGAGGCTGATGGTTGACATAACGGCCTACGATAGCCTTGCCTCCGAGGGAGAAGTTGCTTGTCGGGACGAGTTTGTCAACTTCTCCGTCAGCCTCGTCATAGTCGAGGAATACCAAGGGATAGTCTGCTACGGCGGTGTTGAACGAACTTTGAGTGTGGTCGTAAAGCTTCAACAATATAGGGGTGACGGAACTGATATTGTATATTGTTCCTCCTATTGTCAGATCCTCTCCAGACATATACTTGGCATACAGGTCGTTGGGGTCGATTCCGGTATCAACGGTTTCGAACAGTACTGCGCTCGTAACTACATTGTTCGTAGCTACGTTGAGGGTCAGCCCCGACATATCGTCACGACCATCAGGAAGGGCTATGTTGATTATACCGGCGTTGCCGTATCCTCCGGGGATTGCGGGAGCGGCGGTTTTGTTTATGAGCGCGGCATTGGAGATAGTGCTGAGAGCGGTGCCTCCGTCCTTAACCGTAATGGTTGAAAGGTTGCTGCTTATCGAAGAGCAGGGGTGAAGGAAAAGCTTCACATTGGTAATCTTCTTGCCAGGGTAGGAAGGAATGGTAAGCACGGAATTCTTCTGCATGTTCAATGCCTCCGGGTGCCCGCTGCCATCGTCACCGGCGTCAGGCGTCCACCTTGACGTGCCGCTGACCGTCCAGATCGCACTGCTTCCATCGGCAGCGGAGAGGCTGGTACTGGATGAGCCGAGTGAGTGCTGGGTTAAATCCTGGAACACCGTCTCCGCGGAAGTATAGCCTGAGCCCTTTATGTTGAAGGACAGGCTGTTGATCTGGTCGCTGACAAGGGTCATGGACGGAACATCTACGGTACGGGTATAGGTCGCGTCTGCAGTAGTTACGGAAAGAGTCATTGTCCCTGCTGCTAAGGTAATGGGGTTGACCATGAACCATACCGGCCAGCTGTCGGACACTTTGGAGAGCCCGTTTCCGTAAATTGCAGAGATGCCGCGGCCTAAACTTGCTGTCCCTATCCCGGTTATACGGGTGTCGGCGAAAGTCTCGGCGGGGGTGATGTTGAGCATCCCGACAAGGCTGCTCGTAGAGCCGGTAGCAGTGCCCGAGAACTGGAGGGTGACGGCATAGATTCTTTCGGCAGCGTCCAGTCCTGTGACATTAATCCTCAACGGGGCGGTCATCCTCTTGAATGCCGTGACGGTTCCGGATCCGTCAACGGTATGGAAAGGTCTTCCGACAAGGATGTCGGACATAGGGTCAAAGGTGTTTGCTCCGGGGAACTGGACGGGCCCAACCCTGTACTGGATGGCTGTGGCGGCGTTTTCGCCGGAAGGCGTTCCCCTCATGCAGTTCAAAGAATAGGGGACAAACGCATACCACAGGCCGTCCTCAGGGGCTATGGGGTTGGTGAAAGTGTAGTCGCCACCTCCTGCCGGACTGGCCTTGTAGGAGTAATTATAGCCCGATCCAACAGCTCTGCAACCGATTTTGCTGCCATTTTGGTAGAACAGCGAAATCCCTTCGGAACCACTCACCTGGATACCCAGGGAAGGGTCGAAGGAGGAACGTGCCGCGTCCTCGGGCAGCCATTCGTTATCCTCGATGTGCAGGGTGCAGAGCTTGCCGTTGTTTTCAGTTGCGGGATTCTGGACGGAAGAAGGTTCCTTCGCGCAGGAAGCGGTTGCCAATATGGCGCAGACTGCCGCAAAATGCAGAATTCTCTTCATGGCGTCAAAGATTAATAGGAACCAAGATTATTGACATCATCGGGATCAATCCCGCCGTCGTTCCAGTCGGAGGCACAGAGTATGCCAGCCGTTGAGAGGAGACTCACCGCCATCGCGGGAGCCTCGTAATCAATTGTCGTCTTTTCGAAAAGCATAGTGTTATGTGTTTTTGTTGGTTATTTCAGTGCTGTGAGCCATGAGGGGACTGATCCGAGGCGCAGTTTCAGCTGCGCTTCGTAGAGTGATTCGACGCTGACTTCGGCCCCGTTGGAGTAGTCGAGCCCGACGTGCTCCGCTACGGAGGTGACCGCTCCGCCGTGCATTCCGACGAGGATGGGCTTCACTACGTACATCGCCGTGGATGCCGACCACCAGTCGAAGCCTGCAAGGGGGTTGAGGGAGTTGAAGTTCCACATCACCAGTCCGCCGAGGTGGTTGGGCATGTCGTCGGTGCCTCCTCCCTGGCGGCGGCTCATGAAGCCGCCCTTGCAGCAGTCGAACAGGGTGCAGCGGGACTGGGAACCGTGCGATTCGAAGCCGGCGTCCTTGCCCCAGGAGCAGTGCCAGAACACGTTGCCGCAGCTCTCGACGGCGACCCCGGGGCCGTGGAACGAGCCCGCTCCGTCGATCTGGGTGTCCTTGGCATAGACCGGGTTGTTGGTCCAGACCTTGCCGCTCGAAGTATCCGTCACCTTCCCGACGAAGGAGAAGGACTGGCGTACCAGGCGGGCATTGTTGTGCCCTCTCCAGCCGCTGAGGGTAATGTCGTACATGCAATTGTTGGCGCCGTGGTTCATCGACGCTATCTCGCTGCAGTTTTCGAAACCGCAGCGGCGCACCCAGCTGTCGGTGAGGAAGTAGAAAGACAGGGGTTTGTAGGCTCCGTCGTCGGCCCATCCTCCGTGGTGGACGAAATCGTTGGCTTGTTGCCCTACAAAGGTGATGTCCTCGACTCCGACCCCGCTGCGGTGGGTGAATTTCGGGAGGTAGAAGTCGCATCCGGCGTCGATGTCGTGCATCAGCGGCTCCACGAAGGTAAGGGTGGTTCCCGAGACGGATGCCACCTGGTGGTATTCCCTGAGCGACAGTCCCTTCCTTAGGCCGGTTCCGGAGACGTTGATGTCCCATGAGGCACCCTGAGGAAGTCCGCCCAGTTCGTCGTCTATGAGCCCGGCGTCGGTGCTTTTCGCGTGGAGCACCACCCAGTCGCCTGCCGTGATGCCCTGCGGATTGGACGCCACCGTCACGCTGAAGTCGCCGACTGAAGCGCTGGCCGAGATCCTGGCAGATGAGGGCCATGAACTCTCCTTGTCCGAGTCGGTGGAAGCGCCGCCGAGGTAGAAAAGGGGAGAGGAGGAGTACATTCCGAGCGAGGGGTTGCTGTAAGTCTCATGGCTGGTCGGCAGCAGGGGGGCGGCTATGACTATCCTCGTCAGGTCGCGCCCTGCCCCTTTCAGCACGAAGTTGCCGGCGAGGATGCGGAATGCGGGGGAGTCGAAGTGGCCGTCGCCGGCATCGACCTTGTCTGAGTCTTCATACAGGATGAATTCCCCTTCAGGGAAGTAGATTATCCTGTTGACATCCATGTTCTGGCGGTTCCAGGTGATGTAGCGGGAACTGGTCGTTACGGGACTAACTCCGAGAGCCGCAGTGATGCAGGCGATTACCGCCGCCCTGTCGTTCAGTCCGTCATCCGGGACGGCGCCGTAGTCGCAGACGTTGAAGACTTCGTATCCCAGTCCGGCGACTTCGGGAGGGGCGGTAAGGCCGTGGTTATATCCGGAATATGAGAAATCCGGCAGAAGGTTTCCGGGACGCCGGAACTGGAAGTCGTCCCAGGGATCGCAGCCGGTAGCGGGGACTGAAGAACCCTCGTCGGCGGTAAATAGTATGGCGCCGCTGACAACCGACGTGCGGGTGCCCATCAGCAGGTCCAGTCCCGAAAGGGTGGTGCAGCCCTCAGGAAGAGGGATATCGACGCAGCCGCCTCTCTCGATGGCGCCGGGAATGCCGCTGGCGGTGACCAGGCAGGCTCCGTCAACAGTCGCCTTCTCGGTCGCTCCGTCCTTGACGGTGATGGTGCCGCCGCCGCTCCATGTCATGGCGGGGTGGATGAAGAGCCTCACTCCGGTGACGTTCTTCCCTGCGATGGAAGGGACCCTCAGGGTCCTGGAGGCTGAGAAATTCAGGGCATTGGGATATCCGCTCCCGCCGTCCTTCGCGCTCGCAGTCCACTGGGGACTCGACGGAAGGGTCCATGTCAGGGTGCTGCCGTCGGCGGCGGTGAGGTTCTGCGAACCGGAAGCAAGCGCCTGTGAGGTGAAGTCCTGGAAGGAAGACTCCCGGACGGAGGAGCCTGCCCCTTTGATATTGAAAGTCAGCTTGTTGATCTTGTCGGTGAAGAGTTCCTTGCCGGAAGGGATGTAGGCGGTGCGGGAGTAGGTCGCACCGGCGGTTGTGACCGTCAGGGTGATGGTGGTCCCGGCAGGGATGTCGACCGGGTGCACCATGAACCACAGCGGGTGCCCGCCGCCTTTGTAGGGCAGCCCGGTGCCGTATTGTACCGAAATGGAACGGGTATTGCCGCCGGTAGTGCCGCAGATTTCCACGCCGTCATAGGATTGGGAGGAGCTGACGGTCATTATTCCGCCGATGGAATTAGCGTAGCCGGTGGCAGTGCCGGACAGGGTCAGGGTGGCGGAGTATATGCGTTCGCTGCTTTCAAGTCCAGTGATCAGTATCCTCCAGGGGGCGAGCAGGCGCTTGAACGAGCTGATGGTGGCGGTTCCTCCGCTGACGGTGAAAGGCCTGCCGGCCAGGACGTCCGCCTGGGGGTCGAAGCTGTCGTCGAGAGGGAACTGGACGGGCCCGACACGGGCCTGCATGTTGGTGGAGGTCTTCATGTACCTCTGGCCCTGCTGGCTGTATGGGACCAGCGAGAACCAGGTCATGCCGTCCGCTGCAGCGGGATTGGTGAAGGTCCACGTCCCGTCGCCATTGGCGGTCGCCTTGAAGGGATAACGGTTGGAGTCATCGACACCGACCAGTTTCGTCCCGTCGCTGTAGAAAAGCGCAATGTCCTCCTCCTGCGACATCCTTATCCCAACGGCGTCGGAATATGAAGACCGTGCGACATCGGACTCCACCCATTCCGCGTCGATGACACGGAGGGTGACCGGCGTCCCGGATTCGAATGCATCTGGGGCGTCCAGAGTCTCCTGGCGGCAGGAGGCAAGGCAAACTATGGCTGCGGCGAGAAAATAGGAAGGTAACTTCCTGAGGATCAGGTCATTCGACCCCCCCATATCAAAAAAATTAAAAATAGCGGAGCTATTCTTAAGCGGATTAAGAATCGGCATGTCTTAGTGTTATCTTGGCATCCAAATATAGCGATAATTCTCCTTTTTTACCATAAAACGCCCCTGGGCCCGTCCTTTTTACGCTATTTGAATAAGGATTTTCGCAAATTCACCTTATATTTCGGACATGAAACGCATAGTCATGACACTCGCCCTCCTGGCCGTGGTCGCAGCAGCCTCCGCCAGGACAGACAACCGCCTTTTTGAAAACCTCTATAACGCAGCTGACGGCAAAGAAAACTTCTTCCGAGCCGGCAGCGCAGCCCAGTGGCTGCCGTATCCGGCCTATGCCGACCGGGAGGGGTGGGACGCCATCCTGACTCCCGCACGGAAAAAGGAGTTGGCCGCAAATGGCGAGGCTCTGCTTGACTACGAGTGGAAGGTCATCCTCGCCAGCGATTACCTCGAGTACGAGAAGACCGGCAACCGTGAGATCATGAACAGGACTGAAGGCAAGAACCGGAACGTCCTGAACCAGCTGATACTCGCGGAACTCGCCGAAGGCCAGGGGCGTTTCCTTATGAAAATAGCCGACGGGATATGGTTCGAGACGCAGCGCCATTCCTGGGACCATGCCCAGCACACCACGCGCCAGTCTTCGCACCGGGTCCTTCCCTCCTGCGACGAGAAGTTCATCACCCTGCACAGCGCATGCAACGCGGCAACCCTGTCAGCGGCCTATTTCTTCTTCAAGGATGCCCTGGACAAGCTCGATCCCTCCATCTGCGAAGCCGTGTACCGTGCCCTCGAGGAGCATACCTTCAAGCCCTTCCTCGATGAAAGCCTCGACAGTAACGCTCACGCATTCTTCGGTTTCGTGGACAAGGGCCAGATCATCAACAACTGGGACCCCTACTGCTGCCTCTACACGACCTTTGCGTTCCTCCTGGCAGACCGCGACCAGGAGCGCCTGGACCGGGGGATGCAGCGTTCGTTCAAGGCCATAGACGCCTACCTCAGCTACATCACCCAGGACGGTGCATGCGATGAGGGACCGTCCTACTGGAGGATGGCGTTCGGAAAGGTCTATGAATATGCCCGCTTCATATCGGATGCCACCGGCGGAAAGATGAACGCGCTGAAAGACCCCTTCCTCCTGAGGATGGGCGAGTTCAAGATGAAGACCGACCTCGGGGACAACTGGGTCATGGACTACGGAGACGCGGAGCCCCGGGCCGTGCCGGGAGTGCAGATGCTGACCTACCGTTTTGCCGACGGAGTCGGGAGCGAGCAGCTGAAGGACTATGCCCTCACGAAGCTCGTTAATGCCAAAAAGAACAGTTTCAACGGGTTCAAGTCCACTGCCTCTGAAATATTCACCGCCCTCGAGGACCTCCGTTTCGAGAAGAAACTCATAGCGGACTGCAAGGAAGTCGCGGCCCGCGAAAAGGACCTCGGCGCGTTCGTGACCAGAGTTGAGCAAAGCATCAAATCCGAGTGGTACCCCGAAACCCAGCAGGCGGTACTCCGCAACGGCAACGGCTGGGTGCTCGCGGCCAAGGGCGGCCACAACGGCGAGAGCCACAACCACAACGATACCGGTTCGGGCATGCTCTACATCAACGGCATCCCCATAATAGTGGACCCTGGTACGGCGACCTACGTCAAGGAGACTTTCAGTAAGGACCGATACACCCTCTGGCACATCACTTCCCATGCCCACAATGTGCCCCTCCTCGGTGGCAAGACCCAGCTTCCCGGCCGCGATTATGGGGCCTCTTCAGTGGAGTGTGACCTGCAGGCAGGGACCTTCAGTACGGAATTCGCGGGTGCCTATGGCCAGGATTCGGGAATCGGCAGCTTCAACAGGAAATGGACCCTGGAAAAGGACCGGCTCACCCTCGAAGACAGCTGGGTAAGGACGGCTCCGAAGAGTTCCGTGGGGGAGAATTTCATCGTCCAGGGCCGGATCTGGCATCCCGGGGAGATGGCAGGGACCTACAAGGTCCGCAAAGGTGAAGTGGTCATCGAAGGACTCAGCTATGACCACAAACGTACGATTCTGGTACGGGTGGAGCACCCTTCGGACGTGAAGCCCGCCACTATCCCTCACGACGTCAACGACAAGCGCCTGAACTCCTTCTGGGGTCCCATCCTTTACCGCCTGATATTCACACGGAAAGGCAACGTCCCCGCAAAGGGTTCCTGCAAGTTCGTATTCAGCGTTGTAGAACAGTAGCAGCCAGCAGGACTGAATTATTTCAGCCCCACCTCCATCCTCGCGATAGTGCTGTATCCTTTCGGGGAGACGGCCAGCACGGCGATGTCGGTGGAGGCCTGCGCGAGGGTTTCGGACGCCCTGGGAGTGGCGGGGGCGGTGACGTTCAGCACTCCCGCCTCTATCCATGCAGTCCATCCCCACGGGGCGAAGACGACGGTGCTCTCTACTCCCGTCGAGGCGAGGGTGAACGTCTTGCTCTCCCCAAGCGAAAACAGTACCTTTCCTCCGCCGGAGACGATGCTGAAGCTGAAGTCCGGCACTACCGGCGCCCTGTAGGTGCTGCCGTCGCGAAGGGTGAGGGTCAGGGTGCTGCCGTCGAAGCTGACGGCGCTGAAGAATTTTTCGGTGCTGACGTCAGGGATGGCCTTGACGGGGCTGGAGTTGATGTCGCGGACCTGCGTGAAGCTGTTCCCGCCGTCGAGCGAGATGGTCCAGAAGCCGCTCGCATCCACGCCGAAGACGGGCACTTTGAAGTCGATCCCCGTCGCTCCTACCTTGCCTCCGCCGGGGTAGGTGATCGCCACCGGCCCATTGCCGTAGTCGACCTGCCAGCAGCCGTCGGTGTCAAGCGTCAGCAGGGGCGCGTCGCCCACGGGGACCTTCCCCTTCGGGAGCGAAACGAGGGTTCCGTTCGAGAGCGTTATCTCCCAGCTGCTCCCTTCGCCGCTTACGGAACTGATGGTAGACCCCGCCGCAACTGCCTGCAGGAGCGCAATTTCCGCATTCAGATGGTCTATCGCCTCGTTCAGGGCGTCCAGCCTTCCGGCGGCATCGTCACGGCGCTGCTCCAGTTCCGCCGCCCCGTCGCAGGAGACCGCGAAAAGCGCTGCAGCAACCAAATATCCAAGTATCTTTTTCATGGCAGCGTTCAGTTGAGGGTGACTTTAATGGAAGAAACGGAGGTGAAACCCTTGGCGGAAAGTGCTACGAGGCTGACCGTCCCGCCTGCCGAGGCATCGGTAGCTGAGGCGGGGGCCGTGACTTTCAGGCGGGAGTCCGCTATGGTGGCGGTCCACCCCAAAGGGGCCTGCGTGAAGTGGGAGGCGACTCCGGTCATGGTCACGGTGAATTCCCGCACCTGGCTCCCGGAGAAAGTGTAGGTAGTCCCCGCGTCGGCGTCCAGGATGCAGCTGAAGCCCTTCTCGAAGGGAAGGGTGAAACTTTCGCCGTTCCTAAGGGTCACCGTCACGCTGGTGCCGTCGTCCTGCAC
>JAEEGL015974837.1_pt1 | contig 19354 bp, 15 predicted proteins | sample 9134231 | NCBI WGS metagenome assembly JAEEGL01 (sample SAMN16246548, study PRJNA631951) | gut metagenome | biome: gut microbiome; feature: rumen; material: fiber-attached | host: Bos | place: Iran: Karaj | collected 2018-10
CTTCCTTTCACGTCAAAAACGAAATGTGGTAATCTCGCTTCCTTAAGTTTGTGACTTTATTATATACTCAACAGGTGGGAGAAAATTCCCCACATATGTTTCTTTTTTCAAATTGAGATCTTACGCCCGGACACTGCACTAATTCAGCACTCTTCCGTAGCACACCAGGTTATCGCCTTCGGAGATGCGGATGGGTTTGTATGCTTTGTTAAGGGAAACAAGCTCTGCGTGGGTGGCGGTGAGGTGGAACTTTTTGATGAAGGCCGCTCCGTTTAGAACGAAGATGCCGATGTCTCCTTCATCGAGGGTGTTCCTTTGCTCTACCCAGACCGTTTCGCCGTTTTTGTACTCAGGCTCCATGCTGTCACCGCTTACTCTTATGCCAAAAGAGGCGTTAACCGGAACAGTGCTGTCAGCTTCGACTTCCTCAAACATGTCTCCGTCAAGGAACTCACCGATGCCGGCGGAAGCGGGAAGATCGTAAAGTCTGATGATGCGGGGGGGAACAAAAGTTTTTTCGACCTTTTGTTTCTTTTGTACCGTTTGCTTCTTTTTGACTTCCTGAAGGGGAATGACGGCACCTCCGGAAGTAAACTCGGATGATGACTTGAGAAGTGAGATGTACTCCCGGGCTCTCTTCTTCCCTTCATCATTTAATCCCGAAAGAACAGATCCCTCCTCGGAAATGAACTCGGAATATATGTCCGTGATGCCGAGAACGCTGCAGAGGCAGAGGAACTGGTAGGCATTCGGAAGGCTGACGTTCTTCTCCCACGCGCTGATTGACGCGGTCGACGGGTTAAGATCGAACTTCTTAAGCTCTTCCGCAAGCTTTCCCTGTGAAAGTCCCTTGAGCTTTCTGTGTTTTGCGATTGTCATCCCTATGTCCTTCATACCCGCATTATACAACCCAAAGTTGAACTTGTCAATATAAATTCAATTTTAGATTGAATTTTGTTCAAAAATTAAGAACGGAACATTTTCCGTCCCGTTCTTATCGCAATCCTTATTTCATATATTGCAGGGAGAACCTATTGCCGGAACATTTGCGGCATAGATCAGTAATATCCGTGTTTTACATTCATATCCCGGACATGCTCCATGATCTCATTAAACGCATCTTCCTTGGTAATCCCGATGAATTCGGTGAGAAGCCTCACATCATAGTCTTTATTGTCCTCAATGATCATGGAAAGGGAGTCATTCAGGTTGTATCCCCGGCGGTACGGTCTGTCGGAAACAAAAGCCGCAAATGCATCGCACACCTTTATGATACGCGAAACATAAGGAATCTCCTCTCCGCTTAAGTTTGAAGGATATCCGCTGCCGTCATAGGACTCATGGTGGTGTAGCACCGCATCTATCACATCATCCGGATATTCGCATGCCGAGAGCATCTCCGCGCCGAGCTTTGCATGGGTGCGCATGAAACGCGCTTCAACCACCTGCAGGGTATGGGCTCTTCCGTAAATGTTCTTGGATATCTTAAGCTTTCCCACGTCATGGAGCACCGCAGCGTTGTTAAGCACTTCCCTTGTCCTGTCGTTCACTTTCAGACGGTCTCCCATCATGAGAACAAGCTTTGCCACAAGATCTCCGTGGTCGATCTGGTCAACGATATCGCTTTCCTCAATATCGGTGAGCTTCAGCAGGTCTATTATCTTTTTTATCTCTTTTTCAGCCTGATAGTACATATTCTACCCGATCTCTCCCGAAAAGAGTTTTCTCTTCCTTTCGATCATCTCATCCGTGCGTTCAATGTAATCTTTGACACTCTTGACGTTTTCGGCGCGTTCGATCTTTCGCACCGTATATTCCTCGTCATCTCTTGTTTCATCAAGGAACCCCTGTCCGAACACATCGTCGGTACGGACGAGCTTTGACGCGCCTCCCGGGCCGCAGGCCGCAATGGAGTGGCATTCTTCCATGATGAGTATGTTGTAGAGCCCTTCTTTTCCCTGCTTTGCGTATCCGATGTTTTCAAGATTATCGCTCATATTTTTCTGACGGTACAGGTAATAAGGCTCATATCCGTGAAGCTGGGCAAATTCCTCCGCATCTTCAAGCATTTGTCTTGTATCGGTAGCCATTGAATCCCTGTACTCGTCTTTTTTCTCATTAAGCCTTGCGGCACGCTTTACGGCCAGGGTATGCACCGTTACGGAATCCGGGTCGAGGAGCGCGATCTCCTTCAATGTATTCCTAAAGTCATCCGCATTCTCACCGTTAAGTCCGGCGATCAGGTCCATGTTTATATTGTCGAATCCTGCTTCACGTGCAAGTTTGAAGGCTGCCACGGTCTCTTCTGTCGTGTGACGTCTTCCTATAAGATCGAGGGTCTTTTGCTGCATGGACTGGGGATTTACAGATATCCTTGTGATCCCTTGTTCTTTAAGGACCTTAAGCTTTTCTTTTGTGATGCTGTCCGGGCGTCCTGCTTCAACGGTCCATTCAAGGAGATGGGAAAGATCGAAGCACTCCCTGACCTTACATATCACTCTTTCAAGCTGATCCGGTTCAAGAGTCGTGGGTGTCCCGCCTCCGAAATATACAGTGATGAGCTTCTTATCCTTAAATATCTTCGCAGTTTCTTCTATCTCTTTTAAAAGTGCGCTTATATAGGGCTCTACGGAGTCTTTGTATACTTTTAGAGGATATGAAGAAAATGAGCAGTACAGGCAGATGCTGGGGCAAAAAGGCACGCCGATGTAGAGACTGTAGGAATCCTCAAGATCGATCCCTCCTATTATGCGGCGCTCATTGTCCGAAACCCTGCACAACATCTTTGCTTTGTTTTCGGAAGTAAGATATTCGTTCTTAAAATACGAGACTATCTTTTCATCCGAAAAAGCCAGGCGTTTCATGTCAAGTGCCTGCTTTGTGGGACGTACACCCGTAAGGGTTCCCCAGGGTAGTGTCCTTTTTGTGGCATCCGACAAAAGCTTATAGATCGCTCTGTGAAGATGATTCCTGTACATCCTCCGATCCGGTTTTCCGCTGTTTTTGTAGCATCCTTCCGGCGTTACCGAAAAGTCATCGGTGATCTCCGATCTTTCGCCGTTATAAACAAGGGAAAGCCTGAAACTGTTTTCCGAAAGATCCATAAAAAGCACATCTTCCGTACCGTCGCAGAAAACTTTTAAGTCGTTGTCTTCCAAATATTCTGTTTTATTGTCCCAGTCCTGAAAAAAGGCCCGGATAAGTGGTCCCGCATCCTGACCATAATCCGGACCTGTCATATATACTTTGATCACTGTCTTTAACCCATGGATCTTTCAACGTCCACAACGCCTTCTATGGATCTGAGCTTTGATATTATGGTTCTCAGCTGATCCGTGCTTTCAACGTCGAAGCCTATCATCGTTGTCGACATGCCGCTCTTGGCTACGCGGCTGTTGATGCTTGACATATTTATGCCGCTCTCGGTCATTACCCTCGAAACATCAAGGATTATGCCGCTGCGGTTCTGGGCAAATATGCTTATCTCAGCGAAATACTTGCCGCTCTTGCCCTCGTCATCCACGCTCCATTCGGCGGGAATAAGGCGGAGGCGCTCTTCAGCGGTTGCATTGATGACATTAACGCAATCCGTTCTGTGGATCGAAATACCGCGGCCTCTTGTAACAAAGCCCACTATCTCGTCACCTGGAACGGGAGAACAGCATTTTGAGAAGTGTACGGCAACATCGTCGGTTCCCTGGACCACAATGCCGCTCTTGGACCTCTGAGGCGCTTTCTGCTTATCCTTCGCCTCGGCAATGGTCTCCATTATCTTCTCGTCGGTAAGTTCTCTTCTTTCCTTCTTTGCAAGCTCCTCAAGAAGGCGGTTCACCACCTGGCCTTCCTTGATACCGCCGTGTCCCACGGCAGCAAGCACTGCATCCCACTCACGGAAGCCGTATTTCTTAAGGACTATGTCCGTGAATTCCTGTTTTAAGATATCCGGAGGGTTTATGCCCTTTGTCTTGCAGTATGCGTTTATGAGATCTTTTCCGTGGGTAACGTTATCTTCTTTAAGTTCCGTCTTGAACCACTGGTTGATCTTGTTTTTCGCCTGACCGCTCCGGGCGATGGAAAGCCAGTCACGGCTCGGTCCCTTGGAATTCTGGGATGTGATGATCTCGATACGGTCGCCGTTCTGGATCTGGTAATCGATGGTCACGAGCTTTCCGTTGGCTCTTGCTCCCACCATCTTGTTTCCCACGGCGGAATGTACGGAATAGGCAAAGTCTATGGGGGTTGAACCTGCGGGAAGGGTCTTAACGTCTCCCGTAGGCGTGAAGCAATATACGGAATCCGAGAAAAGGTCGAGGTCGGACTTAACATTTGACAGGAACTCCCTGTTGTCCGACATGTCCTGCTGCCACTCAAGTATCTGGCGAAGCCATATCATTTTTTCCGCAAGTGCTTTATCGGTCTTGACGCCGTTCTGTGCTTCCTTGTATTTCCAATGGGCCGCGATACCGTATTCGGCTACCATGTGCATCTCCATGGTACGGATCTGTATCTCGAAGGGCGTTCCGCCGGGACCTATCAGCGTTGTATGAAGCGACTGATAGTTGTTGGTCTTCGGCATGGCGATGTAATCCTTGAAACGTCCGGGGATGGGCTTATACATCTCGTGCATGATTCCGAGGGCGCCGTAACAGTCCTTAACGGAATCAACGATTATCCTTATGGCATAGAGATCATATATCTGATCCAGGTTCTTACCCTGGTTTTTCATCTTTTTGTAAATGCTGAAGAAGTGCTTGATACGTCCGTCGATCTGGGCGTGAACCTCGCCTTCTTCAAGGTGATCGGCGATCTCTGAGATGCGTTCGTCGATGAATTTCTCACGTTCCTCTTTGCGGAGAGCGATCTTTTCTTCAAGATCTTTATATACTTCGGGCTCGATGATCCTTAGGGAAAGGTCGTCAAGCTCGATCTTTATCCTGCTGATACCGAGACGCTGCGCGAGAGGCGCATATATATCCATAGTCTCGTGAGCCTTTTCAAGCTGCTTGGGAACCGGCTGATACTGCATGGTACGCATGTTGTGCAGTCTGTCCGCCAGCTTTATCATGATGACACGGATATCCTTTGCCATTGCAAGGAACATCTTTCGTAAGTTCTCTGCCTGGACTTCAACCTTGTCCTTGTCATAAGAGAGCTGCGTGATCTTTGTAACACCGTCGACCAACAGCGCTATCTCATCACCGAATTCCTCTTTTATCTGGTCAAGGGTCACCTCGGTGTCTTCCACCACATCATGCAAGATACCCGCTGCGATGGTCTCCTTATCAAGCTCAAGCTGTGCAAGGATTATGGCAACGCAAAGCGGGTGGATGATGTAGGGCTCGCCGGACTTTCTCACCTGGTCCTTGTGGACTCTGTGAGCAAGGGCATAAGCCTTTTCGATTATGTCGAGATCGGTGCCCGGACGGTAGGAATATATGGACTTTTTGAGCATCTCAAAAAGAGCCTCGGGATCGGTAAAATCCGCAGGTGTTTCAAGGGATTTTTCCGAGATGGGCTTTATTACCACATATTTCCATTTTCCGTTTTGAGGCAGCTCCATAACAGTTCCTGATTATTTTCCGGGATATTTGACAACTGAATCTACTTTGTAGCCTTTAAGCTTTTCACGGCCTTTGAGACCTTCAAGCTCCATAAGGAATACGATGCGGACAACTTCTCCGCCCAGCTTTTCCACAAGCTTTATTATGGCTTCGATGGTTCCGCCGGTTGCGATGAGGTCATCCACGATAACGACCTTCTGGCCGGGCTTTATGGCATCCTTATGCATCTCTATGGTTGCGGTGCCGTATTCAAGGGCATACTCCTGCTCGATGGTCTCGCAGGGAAGTTTGCCTTTTTTTCTTACGGGAACAAAAGCCTTACCGAGCTTATATGCCACCGGAACTCCGAAAATGAATCCTCTTGATTCGGGACCTACAACAACATCAAAGTCGTCATTCTTTACAAGGTCTGACAACTCATCGATGGCAAGCTTAAGGCCGTCCTTATCCTGAATTACCGTTGTGACATCACGGAACATTATGCCCGGTTCCGGGAAATCCGGTATTGTTCTAACATAATCAGCTACAGTTTTCATACATTTATACCTCCAAAACCCATATACATTTTATTTTCGGCATTACCTGACCACAAGCATCCAGAGCACGCTCATGGAAATGATGATCTGGAATATGGTAAATCTGAACACGGTCTGTGTGTTTGACCAGTTGAGCACCTTTCTCACATGGTCGTGGATAGGTGTGCGGGTGTTTGCCAGTATCTTTATCTTTAAAAATCTTAAAAGGAACAGTTTTAAAAGACCGAGTCCTCCGTCAAGCACGAGCACCAGACCGAAAAGTAAGAAAAGAAGGGGCTGACCGGAAATAAGTGTCATTATCGCGATAAGCGTTCCCATTGCGCGGGAACCCGCATCTCCCATAAGTATGGTGCTGGGTGTTGCATTGAACAAAAGGTATGCAAGCAGGCACATTATGAAGAGGATCGATGCATATACCATGTCCCCGCCTCTTCCGTACATCGAAAGATATACGGCGAAAGAAGCAAGTGTAACGATAACCACCGATGCGGAGAGTCCGTCAACACCGTCGGTACAGTTGGTGACATTGATGGAAACCCATATGAGCGCTACCGACATGATGGCAAACAGCCATACCGGAAGCTTAAAACCGAAAGGAAAAGGTGCAAGCCCTATCTCTGTTCCGTGATTAATTATGTAAACCGTTGTTATCCCCGCCGATATCAGAAGGTCGAGGGCACCCTTTTTATTCTCATTCCAGGGCTTTTCGGATGCATCGTCGAGATAGCCCGTGAGCATTGAAGCCAGTATAAATACAAGATAAAGGACAGTCTCAATAGTAAGTTCCGTGAATATCAACGTGAAGAGGGCGAATACCGGAACGAACACCACTCCGGCACCCCTTGCCTTTCCCTGGGAAAGAGCGCCTTCAACGGCAAACTTTCTGCCCTGATCCCTCGGGAGTTTGTCTCGTAATGCGTAAAGAAGGAATGCAGTGACCAAAAATGCCAAAAGACACCCCGATCCTTGGATTCCGGGTGTAACATTAAATAAATAGCCTAACATGTTTCTCACTTTCTTTTGTACGTGCAGAATGTGTATTCCATGTCAAAGCATGTCATTTCTTCCGATTCTTCGGTGCACGTCCAGTTCCCGTCTTTATCGAGATCGGGAAAATATGTGTCGGCCGTATATGCCATATTGATCTTCGTAACAAAGCACTCGTCGCAAAGATCCAGCATCTGGGAATATATCTTCCCTCCGCCGATAACGAAAATGTCTTCATCGGAAGATATCTCCCTTGCCTTTTTTACGGCTTCTTCTATGGAATGAGCAACTATTGCGCCCTTACCGTCATAATCCTTCTTTGTGGTCACGACGATATTTACGCGGTCCTTTAAGGGCTGACCCTGGGGAAAGCTTTCAAGAGTCTTCCTTCCCATGATCAGAGTCTTACCGGTAGTCATCTTTCTGAAGAACTTTTTATCTCCGGGGATACTGGCCAACAATTGATTATTATAACCTATTCCCCAGTTTTTATCAACTGCAACGATAATTTTCATGTTATACCCTCCGGCTCTGGCCGGAGGGGAGCCCTCGCGGCTTTGAGCGATATAATTGTAACTCCGCAGGAGTTACGGTCATTGTCTTACCCTCCGGCCGGTCATACTGCGATCGGTATATTCTTTACCTGCTCTCCCGTCACATAATCAATAAGCTTCACATCATCCGGCGTGAAATCATAGAAATCCGTCTTATCGGGATTAAGCCAGAACTTCGGAGCATCATACTGGGGACGGGTTATCAGCTCTTTTATTATGTCCACATGCCTGTCATAAATATGAGCATCGGCTATGACATGAACGAACTCTCCCGCTTCCATTCCTGCGTGGCGGGCGAACATGTGGAGCAGCACCGCATACTGGCATACATTCCAGTTGTTTGCCGCGAGCACGTCCTGGGAACGCTGGTTTAAAATGCCGTTAAGAACGAGTTTTCCCGTCTCCCTGTCCTTTGTGACATTAAAGGTCATGCTGTAGGCGCAGGGGTAAAGGTTCATCTCGTGAAGATCCTGATGGACATATATATTTGTCATGATGCGTCTGCTGTAAGGGTTGTTCTTAAGGTCAAAGAGCACCCTGTCCACCTGATCCATCATGCCTTCTTTGTACTCATGCTTAACCCTCATCTGATAACCGTAGGCCTTTCCGATGGAGCCGTCCGGGTCTGCCCATTCGTCCCAGATGTGGCTGTTAAGATCGTGGATGTTGTTGGACTTCTTCTGCCATATCCAGAGAAGTTCATCTGTGGCCGATTTGATGGGTGTTTTTCTGAGTGTTATGGCAGGGAACTCTTTTCTGAGGTCGTACCTGTTCACAACACCGAATTTTTTGATGGTATAGGCGGCGGTGCCGTCCTCCCAGTGGGGCCGAACCTTCTCGCCCTGTGTGTCCGTACCGTTTTCAAGAATGTCACGGCACATATCGACAAAGACTTTATCTGCGTAACTCATATCTTCTCCTCTTTTTCTCCTCCGGCTTCCAAAAACATAAAACGCGGGCAGGTCCACGTAAAACGTGAACAAAGCCCGCGTCATTCATTCAAAAATATTATCTGTTATCCGCAAAGCTCTTTATGTTCGATGCATTGGCGAATTTTGACACAACACCGTTCTTTACGACAACAAGCGTGGGTGCCTGCATAACGCCGTACTTTCCTACAAGATCCGCATTTTCTTCGGCATCTACCACTTCATACTTCTCGTTCTTTAAGAACTCTTTTGCCAGCTTGCAGTTAGGGCATGTCTTTGTGGTGAAGAGGTACATTCTCTCATCGTTTGAAGATGTGCCGTCGGCAACGATCTCAACCATGCCGTCTCCGGTCTGCTTTCTGCCTTCATGTGTAAGCTTTGAAGAAGCGATGTCGTAAACGACTCTGTTCTTGTATTCCTGAGCCTTACCATCGTTCCAGTTCTGAACCGGACGATAGTAACCGGTAATGCGGGAGTAAACCTCAGCCTTATCTCCGCATACAGGGCAGAGATTGTGTTCGCCGGAGATGTATCCGTGAGTCTTGCAGACTGAGTATGTGGGTGAAAGCGTGTAGTAAGGCAGTCTGTAATTCTCTGCGATGGTCTTTACAAGCTTTGCGGCAGCCTTCCAGTCGGGAAGACGCTCGCCGAGGAACGCATGGAATACTGTTCCGGATGTGTAAAGAGTCTGGAGATCATCCTGAACGTCGAGCGCCTCGAAGATGTCTGCGGTGCTGTCAACAGGAAGGTGTGAGCTGTTTGTGTAGTAAGGTGTATCTCCTGCATTTCCTGCGGTGATGATGTCAGGATAATGCTTCTTATCGTGCTTTGCGAGACGATAGCTTGTGGACTCTGCAGGTGTAGCCTCGAGGTTGTAGAGATCGCCGTACTGTACCTGATAGTCTTTTAAGCGGTCTCTCATGTGGTTTAAGACCTTCTTGGTGAATTCCTGAGCGCGCTTGTCGTTCATGTCGCAGCGTATCCACTTTGCGTTAAGGCAAGCCTCGTTCATACCAACAAGTCCGATGGTTGAGAAGTGGTTTGCGAAGGAACCGAGATATCTCTTTGTGTAAGGATAGAGGCCTTCGTTAAGGAGCTTAGTGATAACGTCACGCTTAACCTTAAGGGAACGTGCGGAAAGGTCCATCATGTGATCGAGACGCTTGAAGAAGTCGTTCTCGTCAACTGCGAGGTATGCGATCCTCGGGATGTTGATGGTAACAACACCGATGGAGCCTGTGCTCTCACCGCTTCCGAAGAAGCCGCCGGTCTTCTTTCTGAGCTCACGAAGATCGAGACGGAGTCTGCAGCACATACTTCTTACGTCGGAGGGCTCCATGTCGGAGTTGATGTAGTTTGAGAAGTAAGGTGTGCCGTATTTTGCGGTCATCTCGAACAGGAGCTTGTTGTTCTCTGTCTCGGACCAGTCAAAGTCTCTTGTTATGGAGTATGTGGGGATAGGATACTGGAAGCCTCTTCCGTTTGCATCGCCTTCGATCATGATCTCGATGAAGGCTTTGTTGATCATATCCATTTCCTTCTTGCAGTCTTTGTAGCAGAAGTCAACTTCCTTACCGCCGATGATGCAGGGAAGTTCCGCAAGGTCGTTGGGAACGGTCCAGTCAAGGGTGATGTTTGAGAAAGGTGCCTGTGTGCCCCAACGGCTGGGTGTGTTTACACCGTATACGAATGACTGGATGCACTGCTTAACTTCCTTGTAAGGAAGGTTGTCAACCTTTACAAAAGGAGCAAGGTATGTATCGAAGGATGAGAATGCCTGAGCGCCTGCCCACTCGTTCTGCATGATGCCGAGGAAGTTTACCATCTGGTTGCAGAGTGTGGAAAGGTGGCTTGCGGGTGAAGATGTGATCTTTCCCGGGATGCCGCCGAGGCCTTCTTTGATGAGCTGCTTCAATGACCAGCCGGCGCAGTAACCGGTAAGCATTGAAAGGTCATGAATATGTATATCCGCATTTCTGTGTGCGGCTTCGATCTCGTTGTCATATGCCTCGGAGAGCCAGTAGTTAGCTGTGATGGCACCCGAGTTGTGGAGGATGAGACCACCAACGGAGTATGTAACAGTGGAATTCTCTTTAACTCTCCAGTCCTCTTCTTTAACGTACTTATCCACTGTCTCTTTGTAGTCGAGAATGGTGGACTTCATGTTGCGGATCTTCTCGCGGTTCTTTCTGTAAAGGATGTATGCCTTTGCAACATCCGTATAACCTGTTTCTTCGAGCACGTGCTCTGCGCTGTCCTGGATCTCTTCAACGCTTATGGTGTTGTCTTTGATCTTCGGCTGAAAGTCGCTTGTTACCCTGAGTGCAAGGAGGTCGATTATTGCCTCGTCTGCGTTCTTTTTGGTAGCTGTAAAAGCCTTTGTAAGGGCTGACTGAATCTTTGAAATGTTAAATTCTGTGATCTCCCCATCACGTTTTACTACACTGATCATTTCTACTCATTCTCCTTTCGTTACCGCCGGTGTGACCTCTCACATCACCGCCGGCGAGACAAATAATATCAAACATCCAATAAGAGTGCAAGACTGATTTTTTACAAAATCTTGTATACAATTTCAAATCCCCGCCACAAGATATTGTGTTTTACGCTCCGATAAGTATTTCGGCTTTTTACATTTTTCTTTTAGAGTTTGTTTCCAAAATTCATCATGATTTGTCTTTTTATGTCTGCAGCAAAAAAAGGGTAACATACGCTACCCTTTTAAAGTGTAATCCGGTGTCTTGAACAGATCAATTGTCATCAAGCCTGAAACCCTTGTCTACGTAGGCTTTCACGCATATTCCGTCTTCCGTGTAGTCTTCCGATATGATCTGTCCGTACTTTCTGATCCTGTTGATAACGGAAACCTCATTAAAGCCGAAAGTGCGCTCTATATAAGTCCTTCCGTTACGTATCACGGTCTCAAGCAGGTTCTTGAGTTCTTCAAGTCCGTCCCCTGTTTTTGCGGAAATGCGAAGGCAGTGATCCGCCTTTATGTCTTTAAACACAATATCTTGTGTTTCTGCGCGGTCACACTTGTTAAACACGGTGATAAACGTCTTTCCCGAAACGCCCAGGGACTCAAGTGTATCGTATGTGACCTGCATATGCTTTGCATGATCGGGGTTCGAAGCATCCACCACCTGGATTATGATGTCGGAGTACCTTGCCTCCTCCAGCGTTGATCTGAAAGCATCTATAAGGTTATGAGGAAGTTTTCTCACAAAACCTACGGTATCGGTTAAAAGTATCTTCTGTCCGCCCTCGGTCTCAAGTTCCCTGACGGTGGGGTCAAGCGTCGCAAAGAGCTTGTCTTCTTCCTTTACATCCGACCCGGTAAGTGCATTAAGGAGTGTGGATTTTCCCGCATTTGTATATCCGACGATGGCTGCACCGGGGATGCCTGATCTTATCCTGCCCGCTCTTGTGACATCACGGGTACGCACCATCTCATCGATCTGGTTTCTTAATGATGTTATCTTATCCCTTATGATACGTCTGTCGGTCTCAAGCCGGCTTTCTCCCGGGCCTCTTGTGCCTATTCCGCCGCCCAGCCTTGAAAGGTTTGAGTGGATGCCTGTTAAGTGTGACTGCCTGTATTTAAGCTGTGCCAGCTCAACCTGAAGTTTTCCTTCCTTTGTGGAAGCGTGCTGCGCGAAGATGTCAAGGATCACCTGCGTTCTGTCAAGCACCTTTATATCAAGCTCCTCGCTCAAGTTCTTAAGCTGCACCATTGAAAGCTCGTCATCGGATACAACCCCCGTAGCCTCAAGGGAATCCGCCATAACTTTAAGCTCCTGCACCTTGCCTTTTCCGAGATAGGTGCCTTTGTCCTTAAGCTCCCTGTTTTGTATCATGACTCCCACGGTCTCTGCGCCTGCGGTCTTGACCAGTTCTTTTAATTCTTCAACGGAGTCCTCAACTTCGGTCTCGGTGACGTTCCTGTCCGCCCCCGCCACGGCGATCAGTATGAATCTCTCTTTTTTTTCAATGTTTTCGGTCAAATCTTACCTCTTTTATCTTTCCGCTCTCATATCGGGCTTCCTGGGGAACACGAAGGTAAAGCATGTGCCTTTTCCCACTTCACTCTTTACGTTAATGGTTCCGTTATGTTTTAAGCATATCTGTTTGGCAATGGCAAGTCCGAGTCCCGAGCCTTTGGCGTTCTGCCTGAGCTTTGACTTATAGAATTTCTCGAATATGTAGGGCAGTTCTTCCTCGGAGATACCGACACCGTCATCCCTTATGGAGACAATGATGTTGTCTCCGGATCTCTCGATGTTTATGCGCACTTCTCCGCCCTCGTTTGAAAACTTAACGGCATTGTCCACGATGACAAGGAACATCTGCTTTAAGCGTCCGTAGTCAGCATCTATTATGCAGGGTCCGTCGCATCTTGAATATTTTATCCTTATGCCCTTTTCATCGGCAAGGGCCTTTGCGGCACGGATCATATCCATCATCACCTGTTTAAGGTCAACGGGCTCTTTCTCGATGACAAAATCAGGATTCTGCATCTTTGAGAGCGTGAGCAGGTCTCCCACGAGACGCTCCATGCTTTTACATTCTTCAAGCATTCTGTCGTAGTACTGCTGGACCTTTTCCGGCTTTGTGACCACACCGTCCTTAAGGCTTTCGGCATAGGCTCTCACCACTGTGAGGGGCGTTCTGAGCTCATGGGATACGTTTGCGAAGAAATCTCTTCTTGTCTGCTCTATGTTCTGTCTTTCGATCTCGTTTTCCGCCAGTTTATCGGAAAGGAAATCGATGGTGGATGCAAGTTCTCCTATCTCATCACGGCGATCAAGCCCCGTCTTTGCGGTATAATCGCCTTCCGCGAGAGTCATTGCCGTTGAACGGATCCTGGAGATAGGGTGAGTGATGGCGCGTACAACAGGAATGGCGATAACGAACGTCACCGCAAGGGCGATAACTATGGAAAGCAGGATGACACGTGTACCTATATCAGTAAGTCCGCGCGTTGCATCAACGTCCTGAGCCATTATGACCGCTCCCACTATTCCTGCCTCATCGGTCTTTCCGTAAACCGGAACGGCGCAAAGGAGCTTATTTTTCGAGTCATTGTTATTTTTCGAGTCATTGTAGAGCGTCGTGACAACAACTTCCCCCGTAAAAGCTTTACGTGCAGCCTCGGCATATCCGGTCGCAAGGGAATTATTATCGGGATCTACGGATAATATCGGCCACAATGGTTCCGATGCGTCTTTGTTTGTCCATATCCACACTTCCATTTGCCTTATCTCTCTGAGAGAGATAAGGTAATTGACCCATTCGTTCGGTGAATTCTTCTTTAACAGTTCCGTGCACTTTGCTGATGTACGTTCAGTCTGCTCGATAAGGTTTTTCCGATAATCCGCGATATTTGCCCTTTCAAAAAGGCGCAGGAAAATAACCCCCAGTATCACGGCAAAAGCAACGATAACCGCACCAAAGGCAAGGTAGGTCCTCAGGAACAGTCTTCCATGTCCGGTTTTCCCATTTTTCTCGGTATCTAAAGTATTCATGACTTCTCAAATTTGTAGCCCGCGCCCCAGACGGTGGTTATTGCCCAGCCTTCATGAGACACGGAAGATTTGTCAAGCTTGGCCCTGAGCCTCTTAATATGGGAATCCACGGTTCTCGGATCTCCGTAGTAATCCGCTCCCCAAAGGCTGTCCAGAAGATTTTCTCTTGTGAACAGCTTTCCGGGATTTGTGGCCAGCACCCATATGGTCTCTATCTCTTTTTTGGTGAGTTTTATATCTTCATCACCGATCTTGCAGGTGTATTCCTCAAGGTTTATCTCAAGATTTCCCACTTTACAGATGTTGCTCTTGTCGTCGACCTCGGTACGGGAAAGGCGCCTCAGCACCGCACGCACTCTTGCCATGACTTCGCTGGGACTGAAAGGTTTAACGATATAATCGTCCGCTCCTATATCAAGTCCCATTATGCGTTCAAAATCCTCGCCTCTTGCGGTTATAAGGATAACGGGAACATTGGACTTTGCCCTTATCTTCCTGCATACCTCGAAGCCGTCTTCTTTCGGCATCATAACGTCAAGGAGCACACATACCGGTTTTTCCGTAAGAAAAGCCTTATATGCCGCTTCACCGTCATTTGTCACCACGGGCTCGTACCCTTCTTTTTCAACATAAACCGCAAGGACGTCGGTAATATCACTGTTATCATCAGCTATGAGTATCTTTGCCATATATTTTTCTCTCCCCGAAAATCAAACCCACTGCCTTTATGGTAGTGGGTCTGGTTTTATCAACCGTCAATAACGTCACCCATGGAATACATTCCGGGCTCACGGCCTTTTATATATTTTGCGGCTGCTACCGCACCTTTTCCGAACAGTGCTTTGGAATATGCGGTGTGCTTAAACTCGATCACTTCATCGGGACCGCAGAACAGTATCTCGTGTTCGCCAACGATGGTACCGCCTCTTACGGCACTGATGCCGATCTCTTTTTTGCTCCTCTTTTCACGGACAGCGTGGCGGTCGTACTTGTTCTCATAAGAGTAATCCGCAGCGTCGTTTATGGCGTCCGCAAAAGCAAGTGCGGTTCCGGAAGGAGCGTCCACCTTCTGATTGTGGTGCTTCTCAACTATCTCCGGATCAAAGCCCTGATCGAGAAGAAGGCGTGCCGCTTCGTTAACAAGCTTTAAAAGAAGGTTCACGCCGAGAGACATGTTGGCGGAGCGAAGAACAGCAAGTCTTTCGGTGGCTTTGTTTATCTCCTGTATCTGCTCATCGGTATATCCGGTGGAGCATAAAACAAGGGCATACTTCTTTTCGTCGGCTGCTGAAAGTATATCGTTAAGTGCCTGAGGTGCGGAAAAATCAATAACTACGTCAGCTTCCACGTTGCAGTCCTTAATATTCTTAAAAACAGGATATCCTCCGGGGCCTTCCCCTGTGATATCGATGCCGGCTACGATCTCAGCTTCTTTATCTTCTTTAAGGAGTCCGGTGATGGTGTGTCCCATCTTGCCGTTACACCCGCACATTATTATCTTTACCACTTCAATACCTCCGGCTTATTTAATGAGTCCGACATTACGAAGTTCTTTCTTAAGTCTCTCAAGATTTGCGTCATCCATCGGTGTGAGAGGAAGACGGAGAGGTCCCACATTAAAGCCCATAAGGTTAAGCGCCGTCTTTACGGGGATGGGGTTTACTTCTGAGAAAAGCGCACCAACAAGAGGGAGATATTTCATCTGAAGATCAAGGCTTCCCTTAACGTCGCCTTTTAAGAACTTATCGCATATGTCGTGGGTTTCCTTCGGTGCAACGTTTGAGAGCACGGAAATAACGCCCTTTGCTCCGACAGCCATGAGAGGCGTGATGAGTCCGTCCTCACCGGAATAAAGATCAAAATCACCGTTTAAAAGGTTCATGATCTCCATTGCCTGGGAAATGTTGCCGGATGCTTCCTTAACACCTACGATGGTATCATATTCTTTTGCAAGGTCTGCAACGGTCTGAGCCTGGATATTGCAACCGGTACGGCCCGGAACATTATAAAGGATGATGGGAACGTCACAAGCCTTGGCAGCAGCCCCGAAATGTGCTTTAAGGCCCTTCTGGGTAGCCTTGTTGTAATACGGAGATACGAGAAGAAGACCGTCAACACCGGCCTTTTCTGCCTCTTTGGAGAGGTAAATTTCCGTCTCGGTGCAGTTGGAGCCTGCGCCCGCAATGACGGGAACCCTCTTGTTTACTTTTGATACCGCATAGCGGATGCACTCCACATGCTCTTCATGTGAAAGCGTCGATCCCTCTCCCGTCGTACCTACGATGACGATGGAGTCGGTACCGTTATCTATCTGAAAATCAATGAGTTCACCAAGCTTGTCGTAATTAACCGAACCGTCTTCTTTAAACGGTGTGACTATTGCAACAGCAGAGCCTTTAAAAATAGCCATAATGTCTGTCCTTTCGAAGTAGTAAGCATACTCTCCCACGATATGGATATAACTAACCATACTGCTCGAATATTACCAAAAGCAAAGGCTTTTGTCAATGTTTGCAAGGCTGTCAAAGAAGGCAAAAAAACAAAAGGCGGCAGAAAACTGCCGCCTTAAAAAACTTTTATTCAGGCTTTACCGTCGGAACCAAGTACGTACTTGATCTTGTGAGCAACCATGTCCTTAACGGCCTGACGTGCAGGCTTTAAGTACTGTCTGGGATCGAAGTGATCGGGATGCTCTGCAAAGTACTTACGGATGTTTCCGGTCATTGCAAGACGGATATCGGAGTCGATATTGATCTTACATACGGCAAGCTTAGCTGCTTCACGAAGCTGCTCCTCGGGGATGCCGACTGCATCGGGCATCTTTCCGCCGAACTTGTTGACCATCTCAACAAATTCCTGAGGAACGGATGATGAACCGTGAAGAACGATAGGGAAGCCGGGAAGACGCTTAGCGCACTCGCGAAGAACGTCAAAACGGAGCGGCGGCGGAACAAGGATGCCGTCTGCGTTTCTTGTGCACTGTGCGGGTGTGAACTTGTATGCGCCGTGGGAAGTACCGATAGCGATAGCAAGTGAATCGCAACCTGTGCGTGTAACGAACTCCTCAACCTCTTCGGGACGGGTGTAGCTCTCGTGACCTGCTTCAACAACAACTTCGTCCTCGATGCCGGCAAGTGTTCCGAGCTCAGCCTCAACAACAACGCCGTGCTCGTGAGCGTACTCAACGACCTTCTTTGTAAGGGCGATATTCTCCTCAAAAGGCTTTGAGGAAGCATCGATCATAACGGAAGTGAATCCGCCGTCAATGCAGCTCTTGCAAAGCTCAAAGGAATCACCGTGATCGAGATGAAGAGCGATCGGGATCTCAGGATTCTCGGCAACTGCAGCCTCTACAAGCTTAACAAGATATGTGTGGTTTGCGTATGCACGCGCACCCTTGGAAACCTGGAGGATGACGGGGCTCTTAAGCTCGCCTGCGGCTTCTGTGATACCCTGTACGATCTCCATGTTGTTTACGTTGAAAGCACCGACAGCATATCCACCGTCATAAGCCTTCGCAAACATGTCTTTTGTAGTAACAAGTGCCATCTTTTTTTCCATCCTTTCAACGGATTTTTATGCTTTTTCATTCTATCATAAGTCTAAAAATTTATAAAGCGTTTTTTATAAATGCAAAAAAAAGGCAGGAAATCGGTCTCCTGCCTTAAAATTATTGCTTAGTTTTCGCCGTTCTCGTCCTCGAAGAACTCTTCGTTCTCGAATTCGCCGTCGGCACCCTCTTCATCCTCTGCAAGCTCATCGGAATAATCCGCATAAGACTCGTTGAATGAATAGTTGTTGTCATCGTAGTTCTCGTAGCCGTATTCATCGGATGTGATCATCTGATCGTCGGAATCGAGACGCACGTTTCTGTACTGCTTCATACCTGTTCCTGCAGGGATCAGCTTACCGAGGATGACGTTCTCCTTAAGTCCCATAAGAGGATCGATCTTACCCTTGATGGAAGCATCGGTGAGAACCTTTGTTGTCTCCTGGAAGGATGCTGCTGAAAGGAATGAATTTGTAGCAAGAGCTGCCTTTGTGATACCGAGCATGATCTGCTTGCCTTCCGCAGGTGCCTTTCCTTCGGATACGAGCTTTGCGTTCATATCTTCGAAATCGAACTTGTCCACGTTTGTTCCGGGAAGGAACGGTGAATCGCCCTGCTCATCAATGCGTACTTTCTTCATTGTCTGGCGCACGATGATCTCGATATGCTTATCGGCGATATCAACACCCTGGAGACGATATACTCGCTGAACTTCGCGGAGCATGTAGTCCTGAACGGCATTGACGCCCTTGATCTTAAGTATGTCATGAGGATATACGGAACCTTCGGTGATCTCGTCACCTGCCTCAAGAACCTGCTCATCTCTTACTTTAATTCTGGAGCCGTAAGGAATGAGGTATGTCTTGGATTCGCCGTTCTCCTTGTTTGTAACCACAACTTCACGTTTCTTCTTTGTATCGCGGATCTCAACTACGCCGCCGAACTCTGCGATGATGGCAAGTCCCTTGGGTTTACGTGTTTCGAAAAGTTCCTCGACACGGGGAAGACCCTGTGTGATATCCGTACCGCCGGCAACACCACCGGTATGGAAGTTTCTCATGGTAAGCTGTGTACCGGGCTCACCGATGGACTGTGCTGCGATGATACCTACAGCTTCACCGACCTGAACGGGCTCGCCGCTTGCCATGTTTGCACCGTAGCACTTAGCGCAAACGCCGACTCTTGAGCGGCAGGTAAGAACCGTACGGATCTTAACCTTTGCGTCGGGACGGATCTTTGTGTTACCCTCTTCGTCTGTCTCAAGGAATTCCTTCTTTGCAAGGATCCTGTCGGCACGCTGGGGAGTGATCATATGGTTTGCCTTAACGATGAGTTCTCCGTCGTCGTCAAGGATGGTCTCGCATGAGTAACGTCCTACGATTCTGTCGCGGAGTGTTTCGATAACTTCGTTACCGCTCATGAAAGCTTTTACCCACATTCCGGGTATCTCGTCACCTTCGCGCATGCACTCGTTCTCACGGATGATGACATCCTGTGAAACGTCGACAAGACGACGTGTAAGGTAACCTGAGTCTGCGGTACGGAGAGCCGTATCGGAAAGTCCCTTACGTGCGCCGTGCGCGGAGATGAAGTACTCGAGTACGTCAAGACCTTCACGGAAGTTTGACTTGATGGGAAGTTCGATGGTACGTCCCGATGTATCACTCATGTTACCACGCATGCCGGCGAGCTGCTTGATCTGCTGCTCACTA
>JAEEGL014588719.1_pt1 | contig 19353 bp, 13 predicted proteins | sample 9134231 | NCBI WGS metagenome assembly JAEEGL01 (sample SAMN16246548, study PRJNA631951) | gut metagenome | biome: gut microbiome; feature: rumen; material: fiber-attached | host: Bos | place: Iran: Karaj | collected 2018-10
CGAGGATCAGCTCGTCATGCTGGAATCCCAGGTGCGTTACTTCCGCGACATTGACCTGACGGACTACAACGCCATGCGTGACCGTATAATGCAGACCAAGGGTATCGGGGCATTCAAGAACATAGGCGTCACCAATACCACCGGCGCGACGATAAACTATAACGGCAAGTCCTCCGGCAATATCATGCTGACCGACTATTTCAAGGAAGTCATGCAGGGCAAGGACGCAATATCGCAGAGCACCTATATCGACGAAGACGGCGACGAGGTGCTTGTCCTTGCGGTGCCGATAATTACGGACGGCAAGGTCGTCGGCACGGTATACGGTACATTTACCAAGGATATCCTCAACAAGCTCGTTGAGACCGTTAACTTCGGTGAGAAGAGCGCCAACGTACTTTTCGATGATGACGGGACCGTGGTCGCCTATACCCCCGACACAGGCTTCATAGGCCCGACCGACGGTAATCTGTATGCCATGATAGGTTTCGAAGCCCGTACCAGCGGCGAAACGATACACAGATATACGAAGGACGGCACGGATATGATAGCCGCCCTGACCTCCATAGGCGTGCACGGCTGGCGTTTTGCCACACTTCTTCCGAGTTCGGTCATAACGGACGTTTCTTCGACAATAGGCCGTTATGTCGGCTATACTGTCTTTGCCGTGGCTGTGGCATTCATGCTGCTGCTGGGCTCGATACTGCTGCTGATGAAGAATCTTGATTCCGCGAAGAAGGATAAAGAGCGTATCACAACGGAGCTGGGCATTGCAGCGAAGATACAGGCGGATATGCTGCCCACGGACTTCCCGGTGCGGGACGATCTCGCGCTTTATGCGTCAATGACTCCGGCCAAGGAGGTCGGCGGCGACTTTTACGACTTCTTCTTCGTTGACGATGACCATATAGCGCTGGTCATGGCGGACGTTGCGGGCAAAGGCGTTCCGGCATCGCTGTTCATGTCGATTTCGAAGGTGGTGCTCCGCAATCAGGTAATGGCGGGCGGCACACCCGGCGAGATACTCGGAACGGTAAACAATACCCTCTGCAGGAACAACGGCGCAGGCCTGTTCGTTACGGTATGGCTCGGCATACTCGACCTGAACACGGGTGAGATAGCCTGCTCGAACGCCGGTCACGAATATCCCGCGGTCAGCAGGGGCGGCAAGGGCTTTGAGATAATAAAATGCGACAATTGCCCGCCTCTTGCGGCAATGGAGGATATGCCGTATGACGACGATAAGATAGTGCTCCGGCCCGGAGACAGCCTTTTCCTCTACACCGACGGTGTTCCCGAGGCCAAGAACGGCGAGGGGGCGCGCTTCGGAATGGAAGCTATGACGGCAGTGCTGAACGAAGGCGTTTCGCTTACGCCCGAAGAGCTGCTTAAAGCGCTCAGATCGCGTATCGACAGCTTTGTCGGCAGCTTAGCCCCGTTTGACGACGTAACGATGATGTGCCTGACCTACAAGGGCAGAAAGTAACAGAAGTGAACTCTCCTGACCCGGAAGTCTCCAGAGCGGGGGAGTTTTTTCTGTGCTTCCGGCAATCTGAAGAAGAAAAGAATACAAAATTATTGCCCGGAAGCACTCATTTTAGTCGAAAAACACAATTTTTGATAATATTATCGTCAAAAAATGAATAGACAAAAGGTGAATATAGTGATATAATTAAGAAAAAACTGCAATGGGAGGTTTACCATGAAAAAGTTACATAAAACACTGGCCGGTGCGCTTGCTCTCGTGAGCGTGATCTCCGCAGCATCCTGCAACAGCGGAAGCGCGGAAAGACCCGCTTCGACCACAGCGGCCGGTACTTCCGACACAGCAGCCACAACGACCGTGACCACCACCGAGGTAGTTACGAATGATACGGACGCTGCTGTCCAGGAACTTGCGTCCGCCACCGAGGTAGACGCAGACCTCAAGCCCCAGAAGAAGATCAAGTGGCTCTCCTGGTGGGCGATCGACGAGACTTCCGCTGAGTCCGAGCTCTTCAAGGCAAACTACGGTATCCCGGAAGAGGGCAGCAAGGACTACGGCGAAGAATTCGCAGACAAGATCTTCGTTTACACGACAGTCGATTATCAGTCCCGTTACGACAAGCTGGGCAAGATGATCGCAGCAGGCGACTCGCCCGATATGTTCGAGTTCGAGATCGGCTACTTCCCGCTGTCCGCGTACAAGGGAATGTTCCAGAGCATCGACGGCATCATCGACACCAACACTGAAGAATGGGCCGGCACCCGTGAGGCTATGGATAAGTTCATGTGGGGCGGCAAGAACTATACGCCTATCATCTCCGAGGGCGTTGCGGCACTCTGGTATTACAGAAGAAGCGTAGTTCAGGAAGCGGGTCTCCCCGATCCTTATGAGCTCTACAAGGCAGGCGAGTGGGACTGGGACGCAATGCTCGACATGGCTGACAAGTTCCAGCAGTCCGGCGAGAAAAAGTACCTCTGCGACGGCTGGTATATCCAGAAACAGATCGTACTTACCACCGGTGTGCCGGTAGTAAGCCTTGAGAACGGCAAGCTCGTCAACAACATGAACAACTCCAACATCGAGCGCGCTATGGACGTGGTTTCCAAGCTCTGCGCTGAGGGCTACGGCTATCCGAAGGTAGAGAACAACTGGTCGCTGAACGAAAAGCTCTGGACAGCAGGCGACATTCTGTTCTTCGTTGACGGCAAGTGGTGGTTCCAGGGCAACGGCCACAAGTATGTAAAGAAGTTCAACTGGGATACAGATGATGTATTCTTCGTACCTGCTCCCCGTGATCCCAAGGCCGATGCTTACTATCAGGAAATGAAGACCGACCCGTTCATGCTCGTTGCAGGTTCCGACAACCTCGATTCCTACAAGGCATGGATCAAGTGCAACCTCATCGCTTCCAAGGATCCCGATATCCGCGCTGCGGCAAGAGAGAAGCTCAAGAGAGACGAGGAATGGACAGATGAGATGCTCGACTTCATCGACGAACTCGAAAGAGGCGGCAGCCTTAAGGGCGTCTATGAATTCAAGAACGGTATAAGCACCGCCTGCGCTAACTCCGACGGTTCTTCGCCTACCGATAAGATCATCAACGAACCGTACAACTCCGTTGATAACACCTACGCAGGTCTGCGCGCCGAGAACGAGGGCGAGATCAAGGCGGCTATCGACGAACTCAACGCGTCAGTTTCATAAACTCCATAGATATATGACCCTCCCGCGGCTGTCGGTATATCCGGCGGCCGCGGCTCTTTTTTGCGAAAAGACAGGCCGCGGTATTGACTTTATGAGCGGAACTGTGCTATAATATTTTTAAGAATACGTTCCGTTTTGCGGGATAACAGGGGAGGGTCTTTATGCAGGAAAAGGATAAGATGCACACGGGTAAGCTATATCTTCCCGGTGACGAGGAAATAATGGATTATCAGATCAAGTGCCTCGAGCTGCTCTATGATTACAACGAGACGCGCCCGAGCGAGTATGCTAAGCGTGAAGCCCTTCTCAAGACCATGTTCGCGGAGATAGGCGAGGGCTGCTATATCGAGCCGCCCCTGCATTCGAATTTCGGCGGGGCGCACTGCCACTTCGGGAACAACGTCTACGCGAACTTCAACCTTACGCTGGTGGACGACACTCATATCTATGTGGGCAGCAACACCATGTTCGGTCCCAATGTCATCATAGCGACAGCCGGACACCCCATCGAGCCGTCCCTTCGCCTTGACGTGTACCAGTTCAATATACCAGTGCATATCGGCAAGAACTGCTGGATAGGCGCCGGAGCGGTGATACTTCCCGGAGTCACCATAGGCGACAATACCGTTATCGGCGCTGGAAGCGTAGTTACGCATGACATACCCGCAGGCGTTGTGGCTTTCGGAAATCCGTGCATGATACAGCGCGAGATCGGCGGCCATGACCGTGAGTTCTATTTCAAGAACAAGAAGATACAGAAGTCCATAAGAAAGAAGTATGACCTTCTCGACTGAGCGTTTTTCAGGCTCTCCCGTGCCTTAGTTGGTGGGAAATTTTATTTACAATACTCTAGTACAGGTGAGATTTTTGAATGGCAGCAGGCAATTATTCCTGTATAAAATAAATATCCAATATCCACAACTTAAGCGAAAAATTTAAATTCACGTTTCTGTCTCCCACCCGCCTCCGGCGGGGTGGAACAGAAACAGAAATTTTCTTAAGTTGTAGATAGTGAATAAATATCCGCACATGAATAGCTAATGATTAAGAAATGGAATTCCGCCCATGAAAAAAACTATCTCTATCTTATTGATGATAATTGTCCTCTGGCTTATGTCTGTATGTTCTTCTGCCATTGATATATCTAGACTTCCACTTGTTCCGAACAGAAACTGTGATTATATGCAGATCGAAAAAAATATCAATCTTAAAGCTAATTTAGTAATAAATGAAAGCGATATTTTGGTTATACCCAAAGGCAAAAAAATAGTTTTAAATGGCAACAATAGTATTACCGTAAATGGGAAACTATATATCGAACACGGAGGAAATCTTATTGTCAATTCTGGTACGCTTATACTGAATAAAGGGGCAACTGTACTCTCCAATGGAAGTATTAATATTAGAGATAATGGGACATTGAAAATGTTGCCTAATGCAAATTTTACTGTTTTACCCGAGGGGATTTTATTATTAGATGGGCAATTAGATGCAGATCTTAAAACTTCAAATATTGAATGCCTAGGCAATTATGTGGGGCAGCATCAGGGTGTTAAAGCCGAAATAATTAGTGCAGTAAGTTTTGTAACTACAGCATATAACGAAAAATTAGAAGGCTTTGCTTCTTATGAGCGCGATGCTGCGCAGAATTTATTCCCAAAAGAGATATTAATTAACAAAAGCCAGAAAAGACCTATAGGCGGGGTAATAACAACAGTAAGGTTTTTTTGTAGCAACGGTCAAATCCTAGAAGTAGTATTATATGGTAGTCTTAGTGGCTACAATAGCGTATTGATGAATGGAATTATTTTTATAAAATAAATACGCAATAGCAAGAAATCCTATTTCGGCTTTAACCATCAATCAAAATACTGCAACATACAACTACTACAACCACGAACAATACCGACGAGCCGAAGATAGAGGGCGGCAGCGGCGCTTCCGGTTGGAGCAATATCGCGTCCGAGATAAGCAAGACTTCCGAAGGCAGCAGCGTGACCGTCGATATGGCAGGAACAACGACGCTTCCGAAGTCGATGCTTGACGCTGTCAATCCGCACACGGGAGTGCCGGTAGCAAGTCTCACAATTATGGCAATCTCTGGACTGACGGTTGTAACAACGAGAAAGAGAAAGAAGAAGTAAAAAATAACCGCATGGAGCATATTGCTCTACGCGGTTATTGTGTTTTTGTAACAATAGTGCTGTGACCTGCCTGTTTGATTAACTTTGAAAAACTTCTTTGGTACGCCCCACCTTTCCGTGCGGGGGAGCTTTTTTGCGCAATTTTTGATACCGTCACGACAATAAATGTGTAGAAACAAGGCGGATAAGATGCTATAATAAAATCATAGCCTATATATGAAATCTGCAGGAGGAGAACCATGAAGAAACCGATCATCACAACTGTCGCTCTGCTGCTGGTTCTTGCACTCTCGTCCTGTTCCGGCAGCGGGACGGAATCTCCCGCAGCTGAAACCACAGTAACAACTACTGCGGCGGCTGCCGTGACCGAAGCGATCACCGAAGAGATGAAGAACGAAACGGAAGAAGTATCGGAGATCCCCTCGATAACCGAGGATTTCACCGGCGGCGAGACAGTCGGCGTGAAGCGCGGTTCGGCTGTACTGAGCGTTGTGGACGACGCAGCGGCGCGGAACGGCAGGGCTCTCTTCATCGAAGGCCGCAAGGAATCGTGGAACGGTGCGGATTACAAGGCTGAACTCTTCCGCGGGAACGAGATCGAAGTAAAGGGCTCGTTCAGAAGCGCGAACAAGGCGGTAAGAGTTTCCATTCAGTTCAACGTTCGCGGCAATACCACCTACAATATGGTGTTTGCCGTAAACACCAATGACAGCTCATACACCTCGGGGAGCGGCAAGTACACTATCCCGGCCTCTGCCGAGCGCATCATCGTATATATCGAGAGCGACGAACTCAAGGATATATACTGCGACAGCTTCTCGGTGAATGTCTGCGGCGATTACACATACTACGAGGAGGCAGCCGAAGCGCTGTTCGCGAACACCTCGGATTATCCGTCGCTGCGTGACACTTATGCGGATCTGTTCCGCATCGGAATGGCAGTATCGCCCACCGTGCTGGCAAAGCCCGAATACGCGGAGCTTATAAAGGCACAGTGCAGCAGCGTTACCCTGGAAAATAACATGAAGCCCGATGCCATGCTCGACTACGGCACCAGCATTTCAGATCCGGACAAGTATCAGGAAGCCCCTGCGATGAAATTCTCGCATCTGAACTATGAGCTTGGCTTTGCACGCGACAACGGCATGACCGTCCGCGGACATACCCTCGTGTGGCATTCGCAGACTCCCGAATGGCTCTTCTACAAGGATTACAACAAGAACGGCGAGCTTGCGGACAGAGAACTCATGCTGAAGCGTATGGAAAACTACATTAAAGGTATGATGGAGTGGACGACCGAAAATTACCCGGGACTCATAAGCGCGTGGGATGTCGTCAATGAGGCAGCCGCCGACGAGGGCGGAATGAGAAAGAGCCTCTGGTATCAGACGATCGGAGAGGATTATATACAGAAGGCATTCGAATACGCGAGAAAATACGCTCCCGAGGGCGTGAAGCTGTTCTATAATGATTACAATTCCTATCAGAAGCAGAAGCAGGAGGATATCCTGAGCTTCCTGAAGCCTGTGGCCGAAGCCGGTAACATGGACGGCATGGGTATGCAGTCGCATATCGGCACATACATGGGCGTAAATGAGTATATGCTGGCGCTGAAGCGCTATGCCGAAGAACTCGGCGTTGAGATACACGTTACCGAGCTCGATATCGGAGCAGACAGGTCCGATGACTGGGAAGATAAACAGGGCAAGTATTTCAGCCGCTTCATGAAGAAGCTCATCTCGCTGAGAAAAGACGGCGTGCCCATCACCAGCCTCACCCTCTGGGGCGTCTCGGATTCCCTTTCGTGGAAAGCCTCCGATCGTCCGCTGGTGTTCCGTGACGATCTCTCCCGCAAGCCCGCTTTCGATGCTATGATAAACGCAGTCTCTGCTACGGACGGAGAATAAGCGGTCGCTGGCGCTCGAGAACGGGAACAAGCGGTCGCTGACGCTTGAGAACGGGAACAAGTGGTCGCTGGCGCTTGAGAACGGGAACAAGCGGTCGCTGACGCTCGAGTGCCTCCGGCGGCCAGCCCTTTGAAAAGGGCTGGACCCTAAACTGAAACGCTTCGCCTTGCAGATCCGTTAAACAGTACGCTCTGACCAATACAGAGCGACAGCACAGTCAACGTATGCTTTTCTTCATTTTTGTTTCACTATACAGAAATACCCCCATGTCCGTCCTCCGCGGATGTGGGGATATTTCTTTCTATTTGTAGATTTTCCTGCCGTGAATGTCCGGTATTCCGGACTTTCTGAAAAAGTAGGTGTTTATCACATCGCGCCAGTTCCCGCTGTTCGCAAGCTGAAGCTCAAACCTGCGCAGACATTCATCATAGATATCGGCAGGGATATGAGGTTTCAGGGACTTCCATTCCCCAAGCAGCCATGCCGCCTGTTCCGCGCCATCAAAATGACTGTCGTAGATGTGCTGTATAACGGTCTTTCCGCTGTGCAGAACGTGGGTATACGGAACATGATGAAAGAATAGCAGCAGCTCGTCAGGGCAGGTATCTGTATTCTCGTATATACGGGCGTTCTCCGCGTCGTACTGGGCAGTATAGCCCGTGCCGGTGGCTTCCGTGCGGTCAGCGCCTATTCCGTCACGGTCGGCGTAGTGGTAGGTACCCCAGCGGGAATACTCGTAGCCGTCCACGTCCACGCCGTAGTGATAGTGCGGCACCACCATCCAGCCCACTCCCAGCGGTGAAGTGTAGCTTTCATAGATGTTCCGTGAGCGCAGGAGCATTGAAACTATTCTGCCGACGGCTCCGGCGTCCGTTGTCACGGAAGAACGCACCCACTCGGCGGCTATCTGTTCCGCGGACAGGGTCGTATCGTACATCAGTCTGCCGAAGCCGTACAGGTTCGCTCCCGCAAGAGGGCTGCCCGTGAGGAATCTGCCGTCTCCGGTGTTGGAAACTCCCGCCGCGCCCAGCACCCGGTCTTTTACCTGACCGCTGTGGGTATCGAAATCCAGACATTCCTTCCACATGGGAACGAGGTAGCAGAGATCTGTCTGCTGACCCGTGTATTCCTGCGTTATCTGGAACTCCGCGAGCATATTCGTTCGTCCGAGAGCCCCGAACAGCGGCGACACGGGTTCGCGTATCTGGAAGTCCATAGGGCCGTTCTTGATCTGCAAATACACATTGTCCGCGAATTTTCCGTCCAGCGGAACGAAATTGTCATACGCCGCCTTGGCGCGGTCGGTGCTGCGGTCACGCCAGTCGGTGTGGCAGTTATAGACGAAGCATCGCCATATAACAATGCCGCCGAAGGGTGCGAGGGCTTCGGCAAGCATATTCGCGCCGTCGGCATGATCTCTTCCGTAAGTGAACGGACCGGGGCGGCCCTCGGAATCCGCCTTGACCAGAAAACCGCCGAAGTCCGGTATATGCCGGTATATGTTCTCCGCGGTGTTCTTCCACCAATCCCGCACCGTGTCATCGAGTGGGTCGGCGGTACCGAGCCCTCCTGCCTGTATCGGAGCGGCGAAATTTACGGAGAGGAACAGCTTTATTCCATAGTCGGCGAATATGCCGGCGATACGGGCAAGACAGTCAGAATATCTGTCGGTGATGAAAAGGGTCTCGGTAGCGTGGACATTGACGTTGTTGATACAAACCGCGTTTATCCCGACTGAAGACATCAGCCGGGCGTAATCGGTGAGCGTTTCCGTATCATCGGTGATCTGTCCGTCCCGGAAGAAGAACGAACCGCCCGAATACCCGCGCTCGATACTGCTGTCGGCGTTGTCCCAGTGGTTTATCATGCGCAGGGAAGAAGCGGGCTTTTCGCTGACCTTCAGCTCCCTGGCCGTATAGCCGCCCGAAGCGAGTATAAGGAACCGGAAGACTCCGTAAAGCGTCCCGCAGCCGTCGCCGCCGGATATAACGATCTCATTCTCCGTGACTGTGATACGATAGCCGCCCGCGCCGAGTTCCTTGTCGGCGGTGAGGGCGAACCCGCGGCCTGTACGGCTGTCGGTCACTTCCATGCCGGAAAAGCGGCATAGTTCCCGCAGGGCTGTCCGCGTTACCCTGTCGTTGCTGTCGGCGCAGACCGATGTGAAGTATCCCCGCCACGGTTCCGGAAGCACGCTGCCCTCTGCCGGCAGCCAGCATTTGTATAAACCGCTCATATCAGACCTCCACGGCTATGCGGAACGGCGAAACGGGTATGCCCGTGTCGTCCCGGAGCACGACGGCTTCCGGTGCATTCTTCCATTCGCAGCGCACCTTTGAGGGGTGCTTGTCTGCCGCGAATGTCAGCAGGATGCCGCCGTCCGTCATTACGGCGCTTTCCGGGCGTGTGATGCCGTCCGCGGAGCAGAGATCGAATGCTCCGGCAGCGTTGTCCGCGAGCCGAACGCGGGAATTGTCCGTGAAGCCGAGCAGGATCCTGCCAGGGCCGGTATAAACCGTTTTTTCGCAGCGGACCGCAGGCCTTACGTCCGGGTCATTGTACAGCAGGCGCATAGCGCAGAGAGCAAGGCGTCTGCCGACTTCCTTCTTGTTGCGCGGGTGCAGGTCGTTATCCTCGCCCGCGTCTATTGTCACAGCCATGTCCGTTCCCGGGACGGCGAGGCATTCAAGCTGCGCCTGCCGGAGCTCTGCCCACGAATCGGAGCCGCCTGCGAACGGATCGTCGAAGTTGCAGAGCTGGGTAGTGATAACGGGTATATCATATCCGTATCTTTCACGGAAATAACCGACCATTTTCCGGAACAGGAACGTATATCTGTCGGGGTGATTGCAGTTGGACTCGCCCTGATACCACAGCAGGGCACGGGCTTTGATCCTGAATGCGGGTTCGGTCATAGCTCCGTACACGCCCAGCGGCAGTCCCGGGAAGAATGTGGCGCCCTTTTCGTGAGGGATTTTCGCGGCTATCGCGTATTCCCACCTGCCGGAAAGGTCAATGAGCGTTCCGCCGAGTTTCAGGCAGTAGTCCTTGCCTTTTGTGAAACAGCCGCAGCCGCACTGCACATCAACGCAGACGTGTACGGTGTTGGTGCCGTGTTTCAGCGTGCCGGCGGATACGGGGTATATGCGCGGCGGGTACATATAGGTCGTTTCACCGGTAAATGTGCCGTTCACATAAGTCCTGTCGGCATCGGTCACAGTGCCGAGTATCAGCACCGCGTCCGAAAGGTCGGTACCGGCGGGTATCTTAAAGCTGCGGCGGAACCATATCCTGCCGCAGAAGCCCCTGAGTTCATCGGTGTCGTTGAAAGCGAAAGGCACAGTACATTCCGTGAAGCTGACAGTATCACCGAATACCCTGTCCGATACCGTGTCGAGGCTGTCGAGCTTCTTTGTCCGCTGTATGCCGCGTTCCGTATCTTCGGCAGTAACGCGCTCCATGTAACCGTCGGCGGTGCATTCTTTCAGAAAGTCGTCATACCAGCCGAGGTCAGACAGCATTTTATACGGCATCCTGCCCTCTATGGGGGCTCCGCCGGCCGAGGTGTTCAGAAGGCCTACCGGAATACCGTATTTGTTGTAGATCTCATAAGCGAACCAGAAGCCCGCGGCGCTCATGTCCGGGACAGCCGTTTGGTCGGCGGCAGCCCATGTACCGCCCGTGAAGTCCTCGCAGATGTCGTCTTTTCCGAAGCGGCACTCCACCGGCACCCGGAACTCTCGTATGAATTCACAGACCGGGAATTTCTCCGGCGCAAGCGGATCGAGCGTCCGGGACATGGGCAGCTCCATGTTGGACTGTCCGCTTATATGGAACAGCTCCCCGAACAGGATATCACCGAATTTCAGCTCTGTGCTGCCGTCCGTGAACCTGAAAGCATACGCTTCCCGGGAAGCGGCGAAAGGCGGGAGCCTGAGCTCCCACCTTCCGGTCTCATCTGTACGGGCGGTCAGCGAGAGACTGATCCCGCCCGAAATTTCAAGTTTTATTCCGGCTCCGGCGGCCGCCGTGCCGTATATTATATTCTCACAGCCCGCCTGTAATACGGCATGGCTGTTTATTACACGCATTACCGAGAATTCTTTTTCCATTTCAGTTAATCTCCGTGCTCACGCAGTCCGTTCCGCACAGTTCGCAGCTGAGGCTGTCGGGCTGGTGAGTTCCCGCATACAGCGTGAATGATGTTCCGAAGCGTGCGCGCCTGCCGTTATCATCGACTGCGGTGAAGGCTTTCTCCGGTACGGGTATCTCTACCGTCATGCTCTCGCCGGCGCCGAGCTTTATGCGCCTGAATCCGCACAGGCTTCCGAAGGGCACCGCATATTCGCTGTTATCCTTTATGTAGAGCTGGATAACGTCCTCCGAGGCTGTGTTACCGGTGTTCTTTACCTTTACGGAAGCCGTTCCGTCCTTGTATTCCACGGATTCGCAGACGAACTTCGTGTAGGTCAGACCGTAGCCGAAGGGGTAGAGCACATTATCGCGGGTATAGCGGTAAGTGCGGTTCTTCATGGAATAATCCGTGAAGGCCGGGAGCTTGTCGGCGCTCTCGCAGAATGTTACGGGGAGCTTGCCGGAGGGCGAGATATCGCCGAACAGTATCTCCGCAAGGGCGGTGCCGCCCTCGGAGCCGGGATACCACGCATGGAGCAGGGCGTTTGCCTTCTCCGCATGGACATTTACCGAGCTGCCCGCCGCGGTGACGATGACCGTAGGCTTGCCGACAGCAAGTACCTTTTCGGTGAGTTTGCGCTGAGGAGGCGGGAGCTCAAGGCTGTTCTTGTCGCCGGAGGAGAATTCGTTGCCTGTGTCGCCCTCTTCGCCCTCTATCGAAGCGTCAAGGCCTACGCAGAGTATCACGAGATCGGCGCACTCCGCCGCTGCTACAGCTTCGGCCGAACGGTCGTCCGGCACCGCGAGTACGGAGACTTTCTCCTTATAGAGGTGGCAGCCCTCGGCAAAGATCACGCGGCCGTCAAAACGCTCGCGTATGCCGTCGAGGAAGGTCACATACTTGTCGGCGCGGCCGTTGTAGTTGCCTTCGAGAGCCGCGCGGCTGTCCGCATTGGGGCCTATGACGGCTATCGTCTTTATCTTCGATGCGTCAAGCGGCAGGAGCCCGTCGTTTTTCAGCATTACTACCGACTTTTCGGCGCACTCCAGCGAAACCGCCTTGTGCTCGGCGCAGGAGACCACCGTGTAGGGTATATCGTCGAACTCGGTGCGCTTGTCGAACATACCGAGCCTGATTCTTGTTCTCATAAGATGAACGCAGGCCTTGCGGATGTCTTCCTTTGTGATGAGGCCTTCGTCCAGCGCGGTCAGCAGGTTCATATATGTGCAGCCGCAGTTCACGTCGCAGCCGGTCTTAAGTGCCAGTGCTGCGGATTCCGCGGCTGTGGCGGTGAGGCCGTGGTGTTCGTGGAAATCGCGTATTGCCCAGCAGTCGGAAACGAAGTAGCCGTCAAATCCCCAGTCTTTCAAGTGCTTCATCAGCATCTTGCTGGCGCAGGCGGCTTCGCCGTTGACGCGGTTGTAAGCGCCCATGACGCCCTCCACCTTTGCCTCGCGCACCAGAGCCTCAAAGGCGGGCAGGTATGTTTCTTCGAGATCCTTGGCGGATACTTCGGCATTGAATTCGTGGCGTATCGCTTCGGGGCCGCTGTGTACGGCGAAGTGCTTAGCGCAGGCGGCTGTCATCATGGTCTTGCCGCTGCCCTGAAGGCCGCGCACATAAGCCTTGCCGTTCTCGGCAGTGAGGAACGGATCCTCTCCGTAGGTCTCATGGCCGCGTCCCCAGCGCGGGTCACGGAAGATATTGATGTTCGGCGCCCACATCGTAAGTCCCTTGTAGATGTCGCGGTCACCGAGTCTTGTGTAGGCGTTGTACTTGGCACGGGACTCTATGCCGGTTATATGGCCGGCTTTTTCCACCAGCTCCGGGGAGAACATTGCGGCCATTCCGACAGCCTGTGGGAACATGGTCGCTATACCGGAACGCGCAAGCCCGTGCAGAGCCTCGTTCCACCAGTTGTAGGCGGGTATGCCGAGCCTTTCCACAGCGGGAGCGTCATAGCGGAGCTGCGAAGCCTGCTCCTCGGTAGTCATTGCGTCCGTGAGCGCTTCGGCGCGCTCTTCTATGCTCAGATTCTCATCAAGATATTTTTCCATAGTTATCCTTTCTGCGGCGTGATACCTGCAAGGCCGTTCCGTATTCTTCCTTCATTATACAGTATATGTAATAACGTTTTCTACACAATTCTTGCACACTTAAATCCAATTTTTGCGCACTTTTTTTCCTCCACCTATTGAAATCTTTGTAAATAAATAGTATAATAAAATAGGAAAAGTGTCTATACTGTAAGTGAAGGGGGCAGCCACAGTGATAGCGCATCTCAACGGTGACTATGAGACCGTCGATTATCTTGATAAAAAAAGCATACGTCTTTATGACAATGTGGAGGATGAAGAATACCCTCCCCACTGGCACAATGCGATAGAGATAATAATGCCGCTTGCCAACACCTATACCGTTATATGCAGCGGCAGGGAATATATACTGAACGAGCGGGACATCATGATAATTCCCGCGGGCAAGATACATAACCTGAAAGCAAGACCCGGCCGCAGGTTCATACTCATCGCCGACAACAGGCTCATAGAGGGCGTGCCGGCGCTGCCGGAGCTGCGCGCGGTGATAGCCGAACCGCTTGTGATCTCCGAGACTTCCGGCGCCGATATACGCCGCTCCGCAGGACATATAATGGAAGAGATATACACGCTGTACTTCGAGTTCGGCGCTCTGTCGGAGATATATGTCTATATGAAGCTCCTCAGCCTGCTGACCCATATCCGTGAATTTCAGATCAGCAAGTACAGACCGGACGACAGCGAGAAGTATTCCGATACAATACACCGCGTTTTCAGCTACATCGAGCAGAATTATATGAACGACATCTCTCTCGAAAGTCTCGCGGATATCGCAGGCTACAGTGCCTGCCACTTCTCGAGGATATTCAAGAAATACAGCGGCACCACTTTCATCAGCTTCCTCAATAACAGACGCGTCAGCGCGGCCGAGCTCCTGCTGCTGGACGAGAACGCCTCCGTCACCGATGCCGCCGCGAGGGTCGGCTTTTCGAGCCTTACCACATTCAACCGCGTATTCAAGGATATAAACGGCTGCACGCCTTCGGAGTTCAAGAAGCTCTACCGCACGGCAAAACTCCAGTGAGCGCAGTACCCGCATGATCCCCAAGGAGACAGACAATGGCTTTTTTCACAGTTAAATACCATTCGCGGTGCCTTAACCGCCATATAACTTTTGATATGCTGCTGCCGAATGACGAACATACCGACAGCGTGTACGGCAAGCTTCCGACAAGAACTCTGTTTCTGCTGCACGGCTATGATATGAGCGGCTGGAACTGGGTGCCGGAATATCTTGCGATAAAATACAACTTCGCGGTGGTGGTGCCCAACGGCGAGAATTCGTTCTGGCTGGACGGCATTTCCACCGGGCATAAGTTTGCATCTCTGCTCGGTGAGGAGCTGCCGGATTACATAAACAAGACATTCGGTCTCGCAAAGAACAGTGAAGATACCCGCATAATGGGGCTGTCAATGGGCGGCTTCGGAGCGCTGCATACGGCGCTGGCTTATCCGGAGCGCTTCGGCGCTGCGGTAGGTATGTCCTCGGCGCTGATAGTCCATGAAGTCGCGGGAATGAAGCCCGGCAGCGGCAATGACCACGCGAATTACGAATACTACCGCGAGTGCTTCGGTGAACCGGACAAAGTACTTGAAAGCCCCGCCAACCCCGAATACCTCGTTGACGGACTGCTGGCGGCAGGGAAGAAACTGCCTGAAATATATATGTGCTGCGGTACTGAGGATTTCCTGACCGAGAACAACCGCGCGTTCCACAGGTTCCTGACAGACAGGGGCGTAAAGCACGAATATTATGAAGGTCCGGGCGTCCATGATTTTTCGTTCTGGAACGAATACACACCCAAGATGATCGAGCTGCTGTTCGGCTGAGCCGACAGTCCTGTCTGCGAAAGGACGTGAACCCATGAGCGATATGAAGAAGGAAGAATATTTCGCACTGTTTGAAAGGCTGATAGATTCCATGACCCAGCCTACCGAGTTTGACCGCGAGGAATTTGTCGGCATACTCGGGGATATCTGTAAACTGTTTCATCTGTCCAAGGGCGTGACCGAGTTCTACCGCAGCCTCAGCGCCGAAAAGAACGGCGACGGCGAGATACTGATAGATTATGACAACGGACACGGCGACAAGGTCGTGATGTTCCGGCGTCTGGTCACCCCATCGATGACGGTCATTAAAAGTACGCTGTACATGGCGGAGGAAGAAGAGCCGCTGTCCGAGGAGGACTACCGCAGAGTCGATATCCTGCTTCGCTCCATGCTCAGTTTTATCAGCCGCAACAGACTCCAGACGCTGGTGGAAAAACTGGGTTTCTTTGACGAGGACGGCTATCCGAACCTGAATTTCTTCATGCGCAGTCTCGAAAAGCTGAATGAACGCGGTGAGATAACCGGCAATACGGTATTACAGTTTAATCTGAGGCATTTCTCCTTGGTGAACCGTGAGATCGGCAGACAGGCCGGAGATGTTGTCATGCGCGGCTACTTCGATCAGATAAAGAAACTCATCGGCAGCAGCGGTGTGATATGCCGCATCGGCGGAGACAATTTCATAGCCTTGTTCCGAAGTGAGCTTCTTCATTCCGTGCTGTTCGTTATCGAGGGATTCCCGGTAATCTATGATACAAGGCGTGAGAAGCGCATAATGGTGTCAGCCTGCGCGGGCGTATTCGTTATTCCCGAAGATTTTGTCATGAACAAACCCTCGGAGATAATAGGAAAGGTATTCCCGGCGGCGCAGGAAGCAAAGTTCAATCCCGACTGCAATATCGTGTACTACACAGATGACATGAATGTCCGCAAGGAGCGTTTCATGGAGGTAGGCAAGCTGTTTGTCGAGGGTCTGGAAAAAGATGAGTTCAAGGCTTACTATCAGCCGAAGGTAGACGTGGAGACCGGGAAGATAGTCGGTGCGGAGGCTCTCTGCCGCTGGATAAGGGACGGACGGGTCGTACCGCCCGGAGAGTTTATTCCCATACTCGAACAGAACACGGATATCTGCCGGCTCGACTATCGTATGCTGGATATCGTTTGTATGGATGTACGGCGCTGGCTCGATGAGGGCAGGGAACCTGTGAGGATATCAGTCAACCTGTCGAGAAAGCACCTTATAGATGTTGACCTGCTGGAGCATCTGCTGAAGATAATCGACGACAACCAGGTGCCCCACGAATACATAGAGCTGGAGCTGACCGAGACCACCACGGACGTGGAATTCCGTGACCTGAAGCGCATCGTGAACTCGCTGCGTTCGTCGGGCATCTGCACTACGGTGGACGATTTCGGAATGGGATATTCATCGCTGAACCTTATACGCGAAGTCCCCTGGGATGTGCTGAAACTCGACAAGAGTTTCCTGCCCGTCGAGAATAAAGACGACAGGGGCTCTGCCGAGATAATGTTCAGTCATGTCATCTCCATGGCGCAGTCAATGGGTCTTGAGTGTGTGGCGGAAGGCGTTGAGACCGAAAAGCAGATAGACCTGCTGAAAAAGAATAAATGTAAGATCGCCCAGGGCTACTATTTCGATCGTCCCCTCCCCGTCGAGGAGTTTGAAAAGCGCCTGCAGATGCGCAGCTATGAGGTGTGAGAGAGCGAGGATAAGATGGCGCTGCGCCCGAGTTTTTGCCCTGCGCCGGCGGTGCCGGCGTGACGCCGGACCCAATCGCTTCGCCTTGCAGACCCGATAGACAGTACACATTTGCTAACGGCTGCAAGGCAGAAACCTCTTCGCTTCAAGAATATAACAGAAGGAACGACAGCGCGGGTACCGTGCGGGATTGTGAGCGTTTTTGTTCGTGCTCGAAAATAATTTTTCAAAAAAATGAAAAAAATACTTGACAAATCTTCTGATTTGTGATATAGTAATATAGTCATCAGCGAGATGACCACCTGCGGAGGTGGTGGAATGGCAGACACGCTACTTTGAGGGGGTAGTGGGCGTTAGCTCGTGTGAGTTCAAGTCTCATTCTCCGCACCATCTAAACCGAACGGTTTAGATATTATGCTCACAAAAGGCTCTACAAAGCCATTTGTGAGCAATTTTTATGTGGATTCAAAAATCCCGGTTCCATAGATATTTTTTGACCGAAAAAACGACAGAGGGGATTCGAACCCCCTGCCCTATAAAATTTTCGGGCAAAATTTCGTGACAATTTAACAAATTTACAGAAAGCGCCCGCAAGTATCGGTGAACTTCTCCGAACAGCAAATGCGGGCGTTTTTTCTATGATATTCACAAAGATTCTGACCAAAGTTTGTGAAAAGCAGATCAAGATTTGACTTTTTCCGACCGACATGAGATAATCGGAAAGGTCGCATACACGACCGGAATCGGAGCTGAAAGTCAATGGAAAACATCGAGGTCACGGTCATCGGCGGCGACATATCTCTTGCCGAACGTCAGGCATATATCGAACGCGGAAAAAATAATAAACCGAATATGATACTGACGGCAGTCAAGGTGGAACTGGACGGAGACTTTGCCGATATCACATATCAATACGCAGACCCGCCGCAGGATATGACAGTAAGCATTGGTGGCTGCATGATCGGTAAGTTCGGCAGTTTCAATCACGGCAAGCAAGCCGAATACCTTGACAGGATCCCGAACGATCTGAATTAAATAACATTTAGAGCCTGTAAGCTCAGATGCGAGTAACATCGCATTTGAACTTGCAGGCTCTTTTTTTTTGCAAGATTCAGTAAAAACAGAGAATTCCATTTGCGAAAAAAGATAAAATTCGGCAAAGTAAATGAAATTTTCAAAGAAAGGAAGCTCCAATGTATTTCACAGAATCACCCCATTTACAGAGCATAGAGGCGGCTATGAAAATGATACCGCGTCACCCGCTGATACAGGACGCTGAACAGAAAGGAAGCAGTATGAAGCTAAAATTCTTATCAGAAGATCACCGCGACAGATTTCTCTCCCTTTTCAAGAGACTACGAACAAATCCCCTTCGCAGTGAGCCGGAGTATTGCGCTGCGATCTATCTGCTGACCGCAGATTCCGACCTGTGGGAAACAGTCGCAGATAAGGTCAAGGATGAAAGTATCGAATTCAAGAGCATTAAGCTGGGAACCGTTGACTGTGACCGATATGCGCTGTATAAGTCGGCAAAGGACATCCTTTGCCATAAGTTCAAGCTATCATTGGCAGAACTGCGGGAAATGGAACTGCTTGATATTACCATAAAGCTGATACGGACGGCGGTTCTTGTCTCCAAGAACGGCTACGGGTACATAGAAGTCGATAAATTCGGTTTGGACGACATCAAGGTCTAAACCGTTTTTATATATTTTTATCACAAGAAGGAAGAAGGTGAAATAATGCCGAATTATGTAACGAACCGCATTGTAATGACCGGTGAGCAGTCACGGATAGACGAGCTTGTCCGTGCAGTGCAGTTTTCGGACGAGACTCCCGGCAGCGTCGATTTCAGCAAAGTTATACCGATGCCGCCGGAGCTAGATATACCCGAATATACCGACACACAGGACGGATTCAAGCTCTACTCCGATTTTATTGAGGTTTACAAGATCGGACTCGGAAACAGACCGCTCGACCCGATGAACATCCCCGCGAGAGCAGAAAACGCTTTCCTCAACTACAGACGAGGCATAAGCGACAGAGTCTGGACACTCGGAAGGGCTGCATATCGTAACTACGAGAAATACGGCTTCAAGACTTGGCTCGACTGGCGAATGAAGATGTGGAACACCAACTCCGAGGGCAGACGGTTTGAACCATTTTCGGACAACACCATTTGCTTTGAGACAGCGTGGTCGAGGGCTTCTCCCATTGTCGAGCAGCTTTCGAGAATGTACCCCGATGTGCATTTCAACTATGCATGGGCAGACGAGGACTTCGGAAATAATGTCGGTGAGGTCGAGCTGCAAAACGGAGAGATAACTTACG
>JAEEGL010735975.1_pt1 | contig 19352 bp, 10 predicted proteins | sample 9134231 | NCBI WGS metagenome assembly JAEEGL01 (sample SAMN16246548, study PRJNA631951) | gut metagenome | biome: gut microbiome; feature: rumen; material: fiber-attached | host: Bos | place: Iran: Karaj | collected 2018-10
AGATACAAGTTCCTTGCCGGTAACATCTTTGATGACCTCGGTTACCTTGTAGCTGCCTGCGTCAAGCTTATCAAGAGTATATTTGAATTCTTTTGTTCCGGGCGTATGATCAAATTCAGCAAGAGTAACTGTCTTTGTCTTTCCTTCTATTACATTACCGTTTGTATCAAGTACATCGATGGTAAATGTAAGAGCGCCACTTGCCTCTCCTTCTGTTACATCACCTTCAATAGTCTTGGTGATGACGAGCTTACCCTTTTCTGTATTAAGGAAGATGACTTTATTTTCAGAAACGGTAACTACAGACTGACCGTTATCAGCTTCGATAACGATGCCTGTTGTTTCCTGCTTTACATTTATTCTGTAAACAGACTCGTCAAGAACATATCCTTCGGGAGCTGTTGTTTCCTTTATATAATATGTTCCTACTGCAAGCTTTGCAGAAGATGTAGCTTTTCCGTTTGTTCCGGTAGGTCCTATTGTGGCAACTTCATTCTTCATCTCCTCATCTTCGGCAACAGAGAATACAGCGCCGCTGAGGAGCTTGTCAGCATTTTTCGAATCCTTCTTTATTATTGTGATGGCGATCTCGGTAACATCCTTCTTGGTCTCGTTTTCAAAAACTGCATCCGTTCCAAAAACCTCGTCCGAAAGAACGCCATTTGCAAATGTTTTGTAATACTTAACTGCGCTGGGAAGCTTTATATCTACCCCACCGTTTTTAACGATAGTTACATCAAATGAAGCATAGAATACCTGATCGTTATCCTCATACTCAGCTGTGTTGGATGCTGCATTTCCAAGCTCTGTAATGCGGAAGATATTCTGTCCTTCTGTAAGCTCTGTTACGGGGATGGTGATGTTTCCGAGCTTATTTTCAACCACAAGGTCTACAAGCTTATTATCTGCATCGTAAACTTTTATTGTTTCAAAACTTGTTCCGTTATATTTCTCAACGCCAAATTCAAATTTCTCATCTGCAGATGGTGTTTTGCCGTCGACTGTCTTTGAAAGATTTAACTTTGCCTGTCCGATAGGAGCAAGGCCCTGATATACAAAATGATACTCACCGGAATCGCCTATTGTAGTATGGCCTGCATTTACTACCCAACCTGTTGAAGTCTGACCTGCATAAACAGTTGCTTTTTCATTAGGCTGGAGAACCATACCGCCTGCTATATTGAGGCGTGTAACGCCGGTTACCCCTGCAAGGTTCCATACGATCTGTCTGTTGATCTCGTCAGCGTATCTGTTCTGCTGGCTGTCATAGATTCCTGTTTCGGTATGCGTATGGTGATATCCTAGTCCATCTCCGTAATCAACATTGATCTTGCCAATAGTTAAATTTTCATGATCCTCCTTAAAGTTGAAAACAATGAGCTGGCCGGGCTTCTTTGTGATCTGAACATTAGTTGTTCCGCCAATGCAGCTAATATATTCATCTGAATCTGCATCTATGTAAATCGTTGCTTCGTCATCAAAACCTGTTGTATCAAATGTCAAATAGCCGTTTACAACTGCGGGATGAATGGTAGCAGGATGTTTTGCAAGATCAGCCGAAACCGTACTCATATATGTGATCATTCCATCAACTATACCATCCAGTACATCCTTATCTGAAGGAACGATAACTGCATTATCTACATTATCCGACTTAACCTTTTCTTTGGAATCCTCTCCTACAAGCACATAAGCTGTAGCCGGAGTCTTCTGGCCAAGTTCAAAATTATTACCTGTTACTTCTCCTATTATATATGTTCCCGGAACTGCAGCCTCACCATTCCCCGAAAGGTCAGGTTCGTTCTTGTTTCCTGAGGTCAGTGTCTTAACAGCAAAGTTAGTCTCGCTGTGTGCCACCTGTCCGGCAGAAGCTGATACTATACCATAACTAACTGCATCCCCAAGGATAGAGAGATAATCATAATCCTTTGTGGCAACTTTCTTTGTAAACTTAATAGCATCCTTATAAGCCTTGGTGTGATGCTCATCATTCTGAACCATTGATGAAGGTTCGTATGATACAGTATATCCGCATACAACATCACCGGTCTTAAGCTCTGTACATCCGTTTCTGTTTGTAAGGTTGTTAAAGTTTCTCGGCTCATTTGCCTTTATCAAAATTGCCTTGCGGGATTTTTCATTTCCTGTGAACTTCTCATTTTTAAGCGGATTTCCATTTCCGTCATACCATTCTGTCACAGGGTATGAAAGCTTATTTGTCTTACCATCGGTAATAAGCTGTGTTACTGAGTATGAATTAGGGCCGGAGCTGTGTTCTACTTCGACCATCAAATACAGATAGTCAGTATCTTTGATTCCGTTACCGCCGCCTACGAACTGAACCTCTGTTTCATAAGATGCAGTATACTTGGTCTCACGCATTTTTATAGTGACACCTGTCTTGTCATTTGAAAGAACATTACCCCTATATTCATAGCCGGTGGGTGCAGCATCAGATGTAGTAGCGATAAATTCATCAAATGAATTTGTATTGGCAGACCAATTCGAAGCATGTCTAAGTCTGACCTGAATATTCATGTCAGTAGGGTCATACTTCCAATAATCACTGTATTCTCTGCTGTGGATCCATTGATTATTTCTGTAATAATAATCAGAACAAAAATCGGTAATATTAACCGTGAGCGAACCGGTTTTGTTCAAATAATTATTTATATCATTATTATCAATGTATTTTATCGCATACGAAAAAGGATTGCTGTTAAGGTCCTGAGCCTGATAATATCCTTTTTTGTTATTTATACCGGTATCCTTCGGCTTTGTCGTTGTGACAAGAATATACCACTGGTTTTCCCCTGTGAATTCAGGATCAGCCGGCACGATCTTGAACTCGTCATAATCATAGAGCTCGATAGTAACCGCAAAGGACTGAACCTTCTCCGCCTCTGTCACGTGAAGATTTGACGGCAGTATCATGGATACCATCATAGCAACTACCAAAACCCAAGCGTAACATTTTCTCTTAAAAGATCTACTCATCATAAATTATTCCCTTCTATATAATGAATATACTTGTGATGCCCATCATGTTCACAATTTGTATCGGCTATTCAGCCCATGATAAGCATACTAAACTATTGTTATTATCTTTATATCCTATAGAGCCAAATAAAATCAAGTTGTTTTTGACTCGAACTACAAATCAACCTGTTTTGCGTTTTTTTGACAAAAAAAAGCAGACGGTAACGGTCTGCTTTTTTACATCTCGTGCTATTGTCAATTTTTTAACCAACAGTCATATTGATGGTCTGTATGTAACCCTGATCCGACTCGGTAGCGTCAGCGCTCTTGTAGCTGTCTATATAGACCTTTATAGGATATACTCCGTTTGAAAGATCCTTGGGCAGATTTACATCTACTGTCGACAATCTGTCGCCGGGTGCAAGCATGGGTGATTCGTATATTACATCCCCGCCGGATTTCATCTTTATGGTTATCTTTACATAAAGATTATTGTCCTTCTTGTTCTCGTAATTGATGGCAGCTGTCTTCTTTGCGGCATCCACCTTGATTTCCGTAAAATTGTCATAAACATACTTGATTTCGGTGCTGATTATTTCTGTTTGCTGCTCTACTGCGGTAGTAGCCGCCTTTGATGAAGCAGATGTCTCTTTTTTGTTTCCCGGCTGGTCGCTGCCTTTGTCACCGCCTTTCAGGTTGACTACAAGTACGATGACGAGAATAAGAATGATGACTGCTATGGTAGATATAGCGATGATCTTTACTCTTTGATTCTTTTTTTCAAAAGTGCTCATGTGATTTAAGCCTCCCTTTCAGATTGTCCGATAATTTTCTCAAGTATAGCAGAAACAGCCTCAAAAGAAAAGCCCCTTGACAGCAAAAATCTGTACACCCTGTTTTTTTGCTTCACATCGGACAGATCCACTCCCCTGCATTTTTTGTTTGCCAGGGCTGACAGTGTCTCTTCATCAGAATCGTCTGCGCATATCTCGTCTGTAATGGACTTATCCACACCCTTTTGTTCCAGTTCTTTCCTGATAAGCTTCATGCTTTTCTTTGCTTTGTTCAGTTCTATGTATCTTGATGCAAAGTCTTCATCATCTATATAGGAAAGATCTTTCATTTTCAAAACGGCCATATCTGCAAGCTTTGCGGGATAATGGTCTTTCAGCAGCTTGTCCTTAAGCTCTTTTTCCGTATATGGGCATTTAGCGAGAAGATACCCGCACCTGGCGAGTATCCTCTTTTTTAATACTTCTTTTTCTATTTTATAATACAGCGAATCATCACATTCGAGCCCTTCTGTTATGCCGTACTTTTTAAGCTCCGAAGGGTAAAGCGGAAATTCGGTTTCTTCTGCTGACTTATCAAGGTAGATGAGAGCAAAATATTTTTCCTTTCTGCTTCCGAAAACGCGTGATATTTTAAGGACCTGCATTATTATACCTCTTCTTCGCCCTTCTTTTCACCTGTAAGGCCGTAGCTTTCGCGGACTCTTCTGTCGACTTCTGCCATGACCTCGGGATGTTCCTCTAAGTAGAGCTTTGCGTTTTCACGGCCCTGACCGATCTTTTCGCCCTCGTACGCATACCATGCACCGCTCTTTACAATGACATTTACGCCTGTTGCAAGATCAAGGAGATCACCTGAGGTGGAAATGCCCTTGCCGTACATGATGTCAAATTCTGCTTCTTTGAAGGGCGGAGCCACCTTGTTCTTTACGATCTTAATGCGGGTGTGGTTACCTATAACATCACCGCCCTGCTTGATCTGTTCTCCTCTTCTTACGTCCATCCTGACTGAAGCATAGAACTTAAGAGCGCGGCCGCCTGTGGTCGTTTCGGGGTTACCGAACATTACGCCGATCTTTTCGCGGAGCTGGTTGATAAAGATTACTATGCAGCCCGTACGGCTTACTACTGCGGTGAGCTTACGCATTGCCTGGCTCATGAGTCTTGCCTGCTGGCCCATGTGGGAGTCTCCCATATCGCCGTCTATTTCAGCCTTGGGAACAAGAGCCGCAACCGAGTCTACTATAACTATGTCTATGGCACCTGACCTGACCATGGTCTCTGTAATTTCGAGAGCCTGTTCGCCGTTGTCAGGCTGTGAGATGTAAAGGTTGTCGATATCTACACCGATGTTTTTTGCATATACGGGGTCAAGGGCGTGTTCTGCATCTATGAAACCGGCAATACCGCCGCGCTTTTGAACCTCTGAGACCATATGGAGTGCGACCGTTGTCTTACCGGAAGATTCAGGGCCGTAGATCTCTATGATACGTCCCTTGGGAACGCCGCCCACACCGAGTGCAATATCAAGGCTTAAAGAGCCTGTGGGAACGGATTCGACATTCATGGTGTTGCCATCCCCGAGTTTCATGACCGAACCCTTGCCAAAGGATTTTTCTATCTGTGAAATAGCTGCATCAAGAGCTCTTTTCTTTTCTTCGTTGATCATTTTGTCCTCCGAACATTTGTTTGATATTAGTAATATATACATTATTTCATTATTTGTCAAGCACTAATTTAAAGATCGAAGGTGGAAATCTTTAAAAGTAATTCGGGAAGTATTGAAATAAAAGAAATAATGGATATAAAAAGAAAATTGAGCAGGAACGTAAGCCGGGTTATGTATCTGATGATCATCTATCTAGGCCGTGCGTTGCCGCACGGCTCGAGCGACATACCAAAAGCCAAGGCGGGCAACCTTATGCGGCTTTTTTAAGTCTTGCTTCGGATGGGGTTTACATATGCCCCGGTCGTTACCGCCCGGGCGGTAGTCTCTTACACTGCCCTTCCACCCTTACCTGCATATGCAGGCGGTACATTTCTGTTGCACTGGCCTTGGAGTCACCTCCACCGGACGTTATCCGGCATCCTGCCCTGTGAAGCCCGGACTTTCCTCACCTGCAAAATTGCAGCCGCGATCATCCGTCCTACTCAAATCATGCCGCGCATATGCGCGGCATGTACATGATACTTTATTTTGCCGGATTTGTAAAGACTCTAAAGCGGTTCGATATCATTTTTTATCATCTGTCCGAGAGGAATCGAATAAATGAAGCATTCCTTCACTTTTTCTCCCGTTATATCCTCCCATGCAAGGGCATACTGTCTAAGCTGAACGGAATATCTCTGTAAGAGGATCTCTTTTGCGTTTTTGGGATCCGTACGATCGGTCTTGTAATCAACTATGACCCATCCGTCTTCGTCAAAAAATACAGCGTCGATGATACCCTGAACAAGCACTTTTTCGTTTGTGTCCGGCTTTGCAAGTTCCTTTATTTCTGACGCGAGCACGGCATGAACGAATTCCTGCTCTTTATAGAGTTTTCCTTTTAATGCGGCTTCTATCATCTTTCTGCCGATATCCGTAAGGAAAAGCTTTGAAAGCTCTCCCGCATCCACAGTGTCTGCCTCGTCTATTGAAAGTATGCTGCTTCTTCCGAGCCTTGAAAGTTCTTTTTGGGTACCTTCTAAAGGATCGCCGGGATCGATCAGTGTAAAATCGATCATTTCAAGCGCTTTGTGATACGCATTTCCTCTTTTGGCGCCTTTAAGTTTTTTGTGTGTTTCTTCGGCTTTTTTCTCTGTCTTATCTGCCCTGCTTTCCTCTTCCGCTGATGCTATCATTACAGGCTCGGTCTCGTTTATGTAATGAGCCGCCTTTAGTTCTGATACGGTATAGATCGAATGAAGTCCCTTTTCATTTTCAAAAGAGTATTCTCTTCCAAGAAGCTTTTCAAGCTTTTCGGGAATGCTTCCCGTGGCAGTCTCCACCTTTACGGTATCATTGCCGCGAGGCTTTGCAAAAGTGTCAAAATTCATTACTTCTGCGGTAATATGCGTGCCGTCAGAAGCCGCACTTGCGACCATGTCCTCACCCCATAGCGGTGAACCGCTGCTTTTCAGTTCATGAACGAATGCCCTTATCACCCAGTCCATATAGCAGGACGCATCGCCTATGTCTTCGGGGGAGAGGTACGCAAAACATGCATCGGTATTTGCATAAATACTTTCGGTCTTATCCTTTATGCCGCTTTTAAGCCCCGTGATGATCAAAAGATCCTTTGCGCGGGTCATTGCGACATATAAAAGCCTCATCTCTTCGGTCTTTATCGCATCCTTCTTTTTTAAGGCGATACATTTTTTCTTAAGCGACGGATATCTGTACCCGATCCCGGTATCTATGATATCAAGACCGACTCCCATTTCATTGTCAAAAAGGATCTTTCCGGCTGCGTCCCTCATGTTAAAATCAGTGCAGGTTCCGGCCACTATGCATACCGGAAATTCAAGCCCTTTTGATTTATGTATCGTCATTATGACAACGGAATCATTTCCTTCGGTAAGCGAAGGCGTGGTGATATCCATCTCATAATTCTTCATTTCGTCTATATATCTTAAAAACTTGAATATTCCACGAAACCTTGTAAGCTCGTAATCCCTTGCACGGGTCTTTAACATCTGAAGATTCAGCATCCTCTTTTTTCCGTGAGGAAGAGCCCTGATATAAAAACAGTAACCTGTCTCGCTTATGATCCTTCCTATCAGCTCGCAAAGGCTTAAGGATTCGGAAAGCTTTCTGTATCTGTCATATTCCGAAAGGAACCCGCGCACCTTTAACAAAAGAGCGGGATAAGCTTCATCATCTTTTGAAGCAAACGCTTTAAGATCGTCAAAGAGCCACCTGTGCCCTGTGCATCCCGAGTGTATCTTTATAACGGCAAGCTCGTTTGCGGTAAATGAAGCGTAACCGCTTCTGAGCACGCCAAGTAATTCGGTGTCCTGATAGGGGTTGTCAAGAATGCTCAGATAACTTAAGGTCTCCCTTACCTCAAGCGAGTCATAGTATCCCTTTTCGGATTCGGAATAACAGGGAATACCGTAGGCATTAAGGGCTTCTATGTAATACTGAGCCTTTGTATTTACGGATCTTAAAAGAATGGCAAAATCTCCGTATGTTACAGGGCGCATATTTCCCGTATCTTTATCCCTTACCATATATCCGGAAGATACAAGCTCGTAGATCTTTTCGGCGACCATTACAGCCTCGGCCCCTGCCCCCTTGCTTCCTTCAAAAGGCGTGCCGGATGTTTCTCCTTCGGATATAAGTATCCGGATATCCGCTCCTTCTGTATCCGAACCCGAAACGCCGGGCCGCAGGGCTGCATCATTTGCATAATCTATGCCGCCTTTGGCCTTTATCATCATTTTTGAAAACAGAAGATTTATGCCGTTTAATACTCCCGGGCTCGAACGGAAATTGTCGCGAAGCTCTATGACTCTTTGCCCGGGATCTTTCTTTTGGTTAAAACCGTCATATTTTGAAAGGAATATGTCGGGTCTTCCCCCTCTGAAGCCGTATATGCTCTGCTTCACATCGCCTACCATGAAACGCTTGAAGCCTCCGGCGGCAAGACAGGTAAGTATATCCTCCTGCAGGGCATTGCAGTCCTGATATTCATCGACCAGTATCTCGTCGAATCTTCCCGCGTATTCGACTGCGTCGGCGCTGAAGGGTTCATCCCCGGTGCCGACAAACAGCTTCCAGACCATCTGCTCTATATCCGTAAAATCGGCTTTAGCCTCTTTCTTTTTTGCGGCCTGAAATTCAGTATACAGACGAAGTGTCACTTCGATAAGTTCGTCCCTGACATGGGTCAGATATTTTTCTTCTTCATAAATGCTTTCCGTATCGTAACCCTTGTATATATCCGTAATGCCCGATATTTTCTTTTTAAGCTGATCCCTGTTCTTAAAAATAACATCTATCATGGGATTGTCCCATTCGGGTCCGGGATCCTTTTTGGGTTTTGGGTCTTTTCTTCCAAACGATATCAGGGAAACAGCCTTTAATATGTCTTCGGGCCTGCTGCTTACCGCATTTTTTATAGAAAGAACATCCTGATGCAAAGTATTGATATGTTTATCCGGAAGGCCTTCGGATACCGCTTTGTTATATAAAGATTCATATTGCGACAGATAGGCTTCAAGGAGACTTCTGCTTCTTTCGATGGCTTCATCCATCCATGAAATGTCGGCTTTGCCAAATTGTCCCGTAAGCCATTTTTCAGGTTCAGGCTCAAGCCTTGCCCTTGCAAGCATCTTCATAACAAGGCCTGCAAGGTCATCATCGCTTCTTACTCTTCCGTACCTGTCCGCAAGATCCAAAAAATGGGGATCCTTCTGTTCATACATTTCATCCATGATCTTTTTCAGAAGATCGTTTTTAAGAAGTTCTCCCTCTGTCTCGTCAAGCACGGTAAAACCGGGATCCAGATCGACCTTAAAAAACAGCTCCTTTAATACCTTCTGGCAAAAGCTGTCTATCGTCGATATCTGAGCGGTATTTAGGAGCGTTAACTGTTTTCTGATAAAGGCAGCAGATTCTTCATCATCTGCCATATCAAGCGCTCCCTCAAATCTCTTTCTTATTCGGTCCTTCATTTCGGCCGCGGCCGCCCTTGTATATGTCAGCACCAGAAGGCGGTCTATGTCCACCGGGTCATCTTTGTCAAACACTCTTGATATGATATGTTCCACCAGTACGGCAGTCTTTCCGCTTCCTGCGCCGGCAGATACCAGCAGATCGCCGCTTTTATGTTTAATTATCTCGCTTTGCGAAGAAGTCCAATTAAATCCCACTTTAACTCCTATTCGTCAAACAAAACATTTTTAAGTTCTCTGTATTTTCCGCCAAGCTGACTGTCAAAACCGCATTTTCCACTGTACGGGCAATAAGTGCAGGCTGTCTTTTCACCGTCTTTGAAAGGATCGGCTTTTGCATCTCCGCCCAGGATTCCCTGTCCAAGCTCTGCCATCTTGTCTTCGGCAAAACACAAAACATCCTCCATCTCCTCCCCGGAGCAAACAAGGGATGTGCTTAAAAAGCTGTTATCCTTTTTTATGCCCAGTCCGTCTATAACACAGGATCTGTAGCTTTCCCCGTCACGCCTTCTTGCCACACCTGAGTCCATGACAGAAAGGATATCCTTTTCCGATGCGGAAATGCCGTTCAGCCTGTTTGCCATAAGCGTCTTTTCCCATACCAGGTCTTTAAGATCGCTCTCTGAAAGTTTTCTGCCGTTTTCATCCTTTACATTTGAAGGTTCAAGCTCTAAGAATCCGTCGTTGATATGGTAATAGTATGCGCCTCCAAGGGTCACATCCCTGCCCTTAAGCCTGCTTTCGGTGTTTTTAAAAGCCGCCGAATACAACAGAAGCTGCAGCTGAATACCTTCAGATATCCTCTTTTTATCAAATTTTGTGCTTCCGGATTTATAATCTATTATCCTGAATACTTCGCCGCCTTCTGCTTCGCTGCTGTCGACTCTGTCGACTTTTCCGTTTATCACAAACGGACTGTCTTCCACATCATATGCGGGGCGCGCACTGTCTTTTCCGAAAACTATCTCCGTTCCGAAGGGCTGCATATTTCCGGATGAAAGCTGGTTTATTATTATCTTCATGTTAAGGATCAGGGTATCTCTCATCTGACGGTAGATCTGACTGTTCTTTGATCCGGCGGCAGACATGTCAAACCTTGCGTTTTCAAGAGCAGCGTCAAGTGCATCCGTAACTCTTTTTTCCATGCCTTCTTCATCAAGACCTGTGACCTTTTTGTTTTCTTCCTTTGCCGTCTTAAAGATACGGTCAAGCGCATCATGGTAGATATTTCCGATATCCGGTGCCTTGATCTCATATTCCTGACGGGGCATGATATCAAGACCGTAATTAAGAAAATGCCTTAGCTTGCATGTCGCAAAGGTCTCAAGCCTGGAGCAGCTTATGGCAGGCTTTATGCATTTTCCGCCTCCTCCAAAGAGGGCAAGCGCATTATCCGGATCTATTACCTCACCGACCTTTTTATCTATTTTCTTAGCGTTTGTGATCATGTCAATGTCACGCATGCTTTCTACATTTTCACTGTAATATTTAAGAAGCCTTGCATGCTCATCCCCATCAAGCCCAAAACCGGCGGGATCGGCAAGAGCCAAAAGCCCCTGTCTTTTATGATAAAGGGTTGTTTTTACTTCTTTTTCCTTTATCTGCGGAAGGATCTTCTTTACCTGCCTCAAAACATAGGAAGGGAATATCTTTTTCTGATCCTCACCCGACATGCTGTATGAAAGGTACAGCCTCTCCTTTGGTTTTGCAAGGCCCCTGTAAACAAAATATCTTATAAGGCTTTGCTGTTCTTTTTCCGTTTCCGAAAGCGTGATGGCATCCGATGCATTTACAAGGCATTCCCTGTCAGCATCGGACAAAAGCCCCGTATCTTCGACTCCACCCGGGAATGTGCCTTCGTTCATGCCGATTATGAAAAGAGCCTTAACATCCGCTATTCTGCTTCGCTTTAAGTCGCCTATGGTAACGGCATCGAGGAGATTTGGTATTATGCCTACTCCCTTTTGTTCAAAACATGATTCCAACAGTTTGTAGAGTTCGTGCTCGTCGGCCGTTTCATCCTTTAATACCTCGGACACCTGGGTCAGCATCATATTCATCAGCTCATAGATCTGCCCGTACTCCCATGCAAGAAGCGCCTCTCCTTTTTCGTCGAGCTCTTTCTTTTTTTCTTCTAACACGTCAGAAACAAAAGTCTCCGCCATCCAGTCATACAAAGCACTTATTTTATCCTGTATCAGCGGCTTTTTTATTTTTTTATAAAGCCCGAACAGTGACCCGAGCACTTTCCCTTTATATTCGTCAAGCGCTGCTATGTCTTCTTCACCAAGTCTGTCGGGTCTTCTTTTTCTTGCGGCAAATGATCCTTTATATGCATTTATGCCCCTTATGCCCATTGCTCTGACATAAATATCCAGCATATCTGTTTCCCTTGTCTGCTCAAAGAGACCCGATCTTAAGTATCTGAATACGGATTCGTATGAAAGATCGTTCTCGCATGCAGAAATGGCTGCGAGCATGCCTTCTATGCCGGGATTATGGAAAAGACCCTTTTTATGATCCGTGAAATAAGGAACGCCCGCAAGGCCGAATTTTTCTTCTATTATCTCGGCATAGCTGTCTTCATTCGTTGTGATAACAGCTATCTCGCGGTAATGAAGAGGTGTTTTCCCGGCTGTCAGCTTCATTATCTCTTCAAGAACGGCATCTATTTCGGATGAAGGATCACCGGCGGAAAAAATCAGTATTTCTTCTGCCTGTTTGCCGTAGGGAAGAACGCTTTGTTCATAGCCTGCCTCAAGATACTTAAGTGCGGGAGCATTATCATAGTGCACATTATTACAAAAAACAGGCTTTTCCGGCATTATGCCGAGCTTTTCTGCCCGCGTGCATATGTTTTCATATGTCTTATAGCATTCATAAAACAGGCTGTCCTCTTTATGACTTCCAAGCAAGGTCTTCTCATCCATGTCGAGAACAAACGTAACGCTTTTGGCGCTTATACACATGCCCGACAGCACTTCATACTGTATGGGTGTGAATGCCGAAAAACCGTCTATAACGATATTGACATCTTTTATAAGCTCCGAACCTTCCACAAGCCCTGCCGCTCCGCACAAAAGATCTTCGGCCGAGATATAGCTTTGCCCTTTAAGCCTTAAATATGCCGCTCTTATCTGAAGGATATCCGTTATCTTATTTTTAAGAGTGGGATTTCCTCCTATCCTGCTTATTCCTTCTATCAAAGCATCATCCGTGACACCGTATTCGGTCATTTCGCGGATCAGGGCGGACAGGGACCTTATAAAGCCCGTTTTTCCCGAACTGTTTTTAAACAGCTTAAGCGAGCCCTCTTTTTCCAGATCAAAGAGAGCTTTCTGCAAAAGCAGGTTTTTGCCTATCTCATCCAAAACGATGGGGAGCGAAACATTCTTTTCTTCATAGAGCCTGTATGCAAGTCTTGTAAAACCTATTACCATGGTCCTGTAAAGGCTGTCATTTTCCTTTTTCTTCAAAAGTTCTTTTTGAACCGCCAGTGTCATCTGATCCGGAACAAGAAAGAGATATTTTTCCATGGAAAAATGAGCAGTATCCTTTGCATACTGCTCATAAACAAGTGCCGATTTTCCGGAGTGGGCTCTGCCCATCACAAATCCGATCTTTGCCATATTTTTAAACCTTAAATACGCTTCCGCCCACAAATTCTCTTAAGATGGAATCATTTGGAATACCATCCGCCGGTATGGTCAGGAAATAATCCAAAAACTTAAGGAGCCTCTTAGCCTCCTGATACTCGGGTGCATCTTTTTTGACCGAGAACAGTATTCTTTCCGCATAAGGTTTTAAAACACTCAGTTCATAGACCTGAGCGGAATTGAATACCACGTCGGCTGATTCCTGATAAGGAAAGATATTTTTTTCCTCACCTTTTCTTACGCTGTTCCACATGGCAATGGTCTGCGTGGCCGAATTCCCCCTTGTCCTTGCATCCCTTACCATTCTTCTTATAAGTCTTCCGTCCGTCGTGGCGATACGGTTATGTTCGTCGACGTTGAGCTGTGTAAGAGCCGAAATGTATATCTTGTACATTCTGTCCTGCGGAAGGTCGGGATAGAGCCTTGCATTGAGGCAGTGTATACCTTCTATTACCAGAATATCGTTTTCTCCAAGCTTAAGCTTATCGCCGTTATACTCTCTCTTTCCGGTTATGAAATTGTACTCCGGAAGCTCGACCTCCTTGCCGCTTAAAAGATCGTTCATGTTGCTGTTAAAGAGAGTGATGTCTATACATTCAAGATCTTCGAAATTAAAGTTGCCGTCTTCATCCTTTGGTGTGAGCTCGCGGTCTACAAAATAATTGTCGACTCCTATGGGATGAGGAATAAGGCCGTGTGCGCGAAGATGTATGGAGAGCCTGTGTGAAAAGCTCGTCTTTCCGGATGATGAAGGACCCGCGATCATAATGAATTTGATCGTTCCCCTGTTTTTTATCTCTGTCGCTATATCCGAAAGCTTCTGGTTCTGGTTTGCCTCCTGAATTAAGATGAGGTCGCGCATGGTACCATCCACTATGTGGTCATTAAGAGCGCCTACAGTCTCGGTGCCGAGCTTTTCGCTCCAACGCTCGGATTCTAAGAGAGCTCCGTACACCTTAGGGGAATCCACAAAGGGCGAAAGCTCCTCCGGTCTTTCCTTTGCCGGGAACTGAAGCACAAAGCCTTCCATGTATGTAAACAGCTTAAACACTTTGAGCTTTCCGCATGAAGGAAGCATGTGACCGTAAAAATAGTCATAGAATCCGTCTATTTCGTAGACATTCGTAAGCCCTGCCCTTCTGTATTCAAAAAGGCGGCTCTTGTCACGCATGTTTTCCTTTTCAAAAAGCTTTACAGCATCGGTCGTCGGAATGCTCATCCTTTCTATGGGCGCATCCTTTGCGGCATATTCGCGCATCCTGTCTTCGACCTTTTTAAGAAGTGCGTCATTAAGCTCAAAATTTCCGTTTGCCTCTAGATAATAGCCCTTGTTTACCGAAAACATGACTTTTATATGATCTACGTTCTTTTTCCCGCAGACATCGTAAAATGATTTCAGGCACAGAAAAGTAAGACTTCTTCGGTAACATTCGCAGCCGAGGTCGTCTGCCGTTGTGATGAATTCGATCTCCCCTTCATCCGTTATGAAGGATGTGAGCGCGCGGAGCTTCCCGGCAGAAAACGCCAAACAGATATCATGCTCATACAGATCCTTTACCTGTGCGGCAAGCTGATCGTATGTCATGCCCTTTCTAAGCTCGTATTTATTTCCCTTTACATATACAATCATTTTATTATGATCCCCCTTGAAATGATAATGGCCGTATTTATCTGTATCTTTCGATCGCCCTTTCGGCAATACATATCTTTTTTTTCTGCTCAGATCTTTTTTCGTCCGCAGATAGGCCCGTTTTTCCCTCCAATTTTTTTATTACATCCTCCGATAGCCTGATATCCCGCTTAATGTATTCTCTTAAAACAGGATCTTTTTTTATCAGACCGGCCCTTCCGTATGTAAGCTCTTCGTCCGAATAGTCATCATGCAAAACATCATCAAAAGATACCGTCATCAGAAAATAGTATTTCCCGTCCTCTTCCAGAACCGATTCTTCTTTTATATCATACCCGTTTAAAAGTATCGTCCTTCGAAACTGAGCTATTTCCGACTGCGGGCTTAGAACCAGCAGTGATGCTTTTTTGAAAACATCCTCTCTTTTCTGCATTATCTTTGCAATAAGACTGCCTCCCATGCCGGATATGACTATCACATCGGCCTCTCCTTCTTTTAAAGCAGCCGCGCCGTCCGAAAGCCTTAATTCTATTTTATCTTCAAGCCCCTCACTTTTTATGTTTTCTCTTGCCTTCTCAAGCGGCATTTTTCTTATATCCATGCCGATGATCTTTTTTACATCGCCCCGCTTTGCAAGGCTGATCGGGACATATCCGTGATCGGTGCCTATATCCGCTGCGCAGTCGCAGGCCGGCACCAGGCCTGCTATCATTTCCAGTCTTTTAGATATCATATCTTGCGTCCGTTTTATGGTACATTTATCACCATAGTGTTAACAGCCCTTTGTTCGTATACTATCTTTTGAAGCTGAGCCATATCCGTGCAGCCGGCGCTCTGCCTTTGAAGCGACGCTCTTTTTATCTGTTTTACGGCATCCGTGAGCACTTTGGAAAGGTCGGTCCCTTCGTTTAGCTCGCTTCCGTTGTAATTAAAATATGCCGCAACAGCCGCGGTCTCTTCATCACTGCCGGCGATCTTCTCCATTATCTGCGCAGGGGATAAGGCGCTGCCCTCCCTGTTTTCAAACATCATGGCAGCTATACGCCTGCCCGTTTCTAAAGAAAAATCGTCCGCTTTAAGATAAGCGGAAACAGCATCTATTATTTCGGGCTTCATAGCCATTAAAGTTATTAGCATCTGCTCGGAACGAAGTACACCCTCAAGAGGATCCTTCTTCACCTGTCTTACCACGGTGTTTTCTGAAACAGTCACGACTTTTTTTACTCTGTTTTCTTCACCGAGTTTATTGACCAGCTTTCTCATGGCAGAAAGCTCTATACCTTCCTGTTCGCAGGCTGCCTCCATATAATTGTTCCGCTTCATTTCATCGCTTATGGGATAAAGCATTTCGGCTATGCTGTGATGAAAGGCTGTCTTTTGATCGGGATTGGAAAGATCGAAATCGTTTCTTCTGCACTTTAGTTCGAATCTGAATGAATCAAGCGCCTGCTCTATTCTTTCGGCGTAGCTTGCGGCCCCGTATGTCTTTATAAACTCATCGGGGTCTTTTGCGGGAGACATATCAAGCACGCGCACATCTTCATAACCGCCCTCTCTAAGCATATTGATGGCTTTTCTTGCGGATGTCCTGCCGGCAGAATCGCTGTCAAGAGTTAAGATGACCTTGTCCTTTCCCCTGAACGTTCTTTTCATTGCCAGAACGTGATCCAAATTAAATGCCGTTCCAAGAGCTGCGACGCTGTTTGTAAAGCCTGCCTGCTGAAGGGCGATGACATCCATATATCCTTCACACAAAAGGATAGTGTCGCCTCGGCTCTTTGATGCTATCTGCTGTCCGTACAGATTGTTTGACTTTTTAAAGATGAGCGTTTCATCGGAATTGACATACTTTGGCTTGCTGTCGTCTAAAACTCGGCCGCCAAAGGCTATAACATGCCCTCCCTTGTCAAAAATGGGAAACATGACTCTGTTCCAGAAAAAGTCAAATGCTCCCTTTTCACTTATCCTGACAAGCCTTGAATCCGCAAGCTCTCTGTCAGAATATCCCTTGCTCCTTAAATGCTTGTAAAGATAGCTTCCCGAAGGCGCATACCCAAGGCCGTATTTTTTTATAGCCTCCCTGTCCAGACCTCTTTTTGTAAAATAATCAAGACCGTTCTTTCCGGCAGGGGTAAAAAGCGCTTTGTAATAAAATACGGCGGCTTCCTTGTACATATCCTTCATGCGGTCGGCCTGATCGAGCTTTTTCTTTTCTTCCTCTCCCATCGGAACTTCCGGAAGGCTTACTCCCGCTCGGTCAGCAAGATATTTTACAGCCTCCTGAAATGTCATACTCTCATAATCCTTCATGAAGGTGTAAAGATTTCCGCCCACATGACATCCAAAGCAATAATAAAGCTGCGCCTGCCTGCTTACGGAAAACGAAGGAGTCTTTTCATTGTGAAAAGGGCATAGTCCGACATATCTGTTACCGTTTCGCTTTAAGGAAACGTACTGCGATATGACATCCACAATGTCATTTCTGCTTCTTACTTCTTCTATAAGATCGTCGGAGTAAAACATATCAATACCTTTTCTTTTACCTGCCTTACTTCCAGCCCGCCGGGATATATACATCCTGGAATTTCTTTGTTGCATAATAATCCGTCATGCCGGAAATATAGTCGGCAGTGATTATCTCCCAGGGGAGATTGTCACGCATTCTTATCTCAATATATTCTTTTGGAAGGAGTTCGGGATAAGTCATATAATAATCGAAAAGGAGCTTGAGCATTATCCCTGCCTTCTTTTCTTCGGCCTTTACGGCCGGGTTTGTGTAAAGCTTGTCAAACATGAAGCTTCGAAGCTGATAAAGAGCGTCCATGTATTCTTCCGGAAGCGTTACCGTCTCTTTGTCCATGCTTCCGTTTATAACCTGTTTTATCAAGGTATCAAGCCTGTCATGCGTAGAGTGGCCAAGTATCTTTCTTATGTTGTCGGGAACATCCTTTTCGCTAAGTACCCCTGCCCTGAAAGCATCATCCATGTCATGGTTCACATAGGCTATCTTGTCCGAAATACGAACCACCTGGCCTTCCAAAGTATGCGGCATGTCCTTTGTTCCGTGATTAAGGATTCCGTCCCTTACTTCCCATGTGAGATTTAAGCCCACACCGTCTTTTTCCAGGATCTCGACGACACGAACGCTTTGTTCGTTATGTTTGAAATGATACCCGTATCTGTCAAGTATCGTATTAAGAGTCCGCTCGCCGGCATGTCCGAAGGGTGTATGCCCAAGATCGTGTCCAAGAGCAATGGCTTCGGTCAGATCCTCGTTTAAAGAAAGAGCCCTTGAGATAGTTCTGGATATCTGTGCGACCTCAAGCGTATGTGTCATGCGCTCTCTGAAATGATCGCCTTCGGGAGCAAGGAAGACCTGTGTCTTGTGCTTAAGACGTCTGAACGCCTTGCAATGTACGATCCTGTCACGGTCTCTTTGATAAACAGTTCTTATATCACACTGCTCTTCATCCCTGTCCCTTCCCCTTGACTGCGTACTTTTTGCTGCAAAGGGCGATAAAAGCATTTCTTCTCTCGATTCCATCAATTCTCTTATATTCATACCATATTCCCTTTTAAGCTGTGATTACATCATCTCTGGCCCTTTAGGGCCAGAGGGCCCCCGCCGGTCACGGCCTGTCTTTTTCTTTTACGATCCTTGGCATATCGTTTAATTTAAGCACCGCATACCCGCCGTTTTCGGTTCCTACCCAGATGCACACGCAAAGCTTTCCGTCATCAAGATAAAAATCATAATAATGATCCTCATCACCCGGAAGCAGCGGATCGCTTAAATAAGCACGCGCGAGCATATCTTTTTTAAAGCGTTCAAAAGCCTTTCCGTACCCTTCCACGACAGTGTATTTTCCGTTTTCTATATCTTCCTGAAGCTTATTTGTTCCGTATACCGTATCCATATTTACCTTTTCCATCGTAAATCTGTCAACGGTAAAGAAAAATCTGTATTCCTTCTCGTCCTGATAAGGTGTACCGTCACCGTAGTGATATATATTGCCTTTAAATTCAAAGGAGACGAATCTTGAATCAAGATTGTGAGGGATACATTCAAGCTCCACCTTCATATCCTTCAGCTGAAAACGTGTCGCGAAATCATTCTTTATGTATTCCACTAATCTTTCGTTAAACGATATCTGCTTTTCCTGATCTGAAACCAGTATGCCCGGAAGCGGTTTTATGCTGTATGTAAAACCGTATTCTCCGAAATCGTAAAGTGCGTCCGTCTTCATGTCTATTACGAAGGAATCTCCGAAAATGATCTGATAGTCGGCCCATTCTCCGTTCTCGTCAAACGGAAAATCAAAATTGGGGATGATGGATATGACCCCTTCGCTGTCCGTTTCATATGTATTTGAAACATCCTCGGAAGTATCCTCCGGAAGCGTAACGATCATCCCGCCCTCCGTTTCTGTCTGTGATTCAGTCTCGCTTTCGGGAGGTGTGCTTTCGGTCTCGGTAGCAGCAGGTTCGCTTTTAATTTCGGTTCCTGTTTCCGCCAGATCATAACTTATATTCAGCTGACAGCCGCATAATAAAAGCGCAGGCAATACCAGCTTTATACACTTTTTCATTTAGTTCTCCAGCTTAAGTATTTCTTTTATCTTTTTAGTGATCAAT
>JAEEGL014144777.1_pt1 | contig 19352 bp, 20 predicted proteins | sample 9134231 | NCBI WGS metagenome assembly JAEEGL01 (sample SAMN16246548, study PRJNA631951) | gut metagenome | biome: gut microbiome; feature: rumen; material: fiber-attached | host: Bos | place: Iran: Karaj | collected 2018-10
AAGAAAATGGACTCGGCGGCTCGGGTGTTTTTTGTTTTCCCGTTCGCTTTGTCCATTGTAAATATAACACACCTATTTTGAAAAAAGAATACTCAAAACCTACCACTTTCCTACCAAAAACCTACCGAAAACCTACTTTTTCGAAAAATCTGTGACAATGAAGAAAGTATTCATCCGGGATAACTATGAGGAAATGATAAACTCTCTCATTGAGAATATTGTAGGTCTGTTATGTGCATGAAAACGAATTTTACATCTTCCTGTTGATCTGATCGCCCCAGCCAATCATCGTAATAAAATAGTCTTTTTATCATATCCTCCATAATGCTTATATCAGCCCTGCTTTTTCAAAATGCTTTTTCAGAATTTTTGTCGAAATCCAGGCACCAAGAAAGCTCGTAACCACAGTCAGTGCTACCATTCCAAAATACATCGGCCATGTGAACATCTTCAAATACGCAGCCAGGGCTTCATCTGTCAGATGAAACATCTCCTGTCTGTCAACCATGTACTGAGCATTGGAAAGATACATAGGGAGCGTGTAACCGGCAGAATAAAGCGTACTGCCAATAACATATGATGCGATTAACACCTTTTTGCTATTATAATGATTGAAGCTCGCAACAATTTCTGCAATTCCCCAGCCGACAATGGTTAAAACAACGCCAAGAACATTTGCTGCCATCAGTCCGGGTAGTGCATTGATAATACCCATAATCAAAAACGTTCCTTTTTTATGAACCTTTGCGACCAGAAGCATGTAAGCAATAGCCGTGAAGAATGTGGTTATCGGGATGTTAGCTACCGTTCCGATGAGAGTCATCCCGACAATACCGCCTACCACGAAAAAGATAACGAGGCTGATGGCTGCAAAGATGCCGATCGTGATAAAGTCCCGTGCGGTCAGTTTTTCTGTTTTGTTATTCATTTTTTTATTCCTCCTGTCAATTAAATTGCAAATAGAACATGGCAAAGGCTATCAGCGTTGTCAGTATGCCAACAATATAGTCAAGCCCTTTAAACTTCAGCGGATAAAGTATTGTCTGCTCGTTCATATGTTCAAACCCCCGAAGAAGCGCAGACGCAGACAGTTCATCGGAGGTTCGAAGACTTTTCATTAAAATTGGAACAAACAGGTATTCCATCATTCGAACCGGATGAATGATAAACTGTAGTGGAGAAAGGCTTACCCTGCGAATCCTTAAACTGTCCTTCAAGCTGTGATAGTCCTGTCGTATGGTTGGGAAGAACCGAAGCGCTACCATCAACGGAACTGCTACAGCATCCGGAATTTTCATATGCTGCATGGCAGACAGCACATATGGTATCGTTGTCATGCGGACGAAAAAAGCTCCCATCATCATCAATACGATAAGCTTTTGAGCAAAATAGCTTAATGATACTATGAGCAGCATGGCGTTTGTATTGTGAACCTTATCCACATTTGCCATAAGGAATGCAACAGCAACATAGATGGCAAGATAGATGGTGCAGGGTTTATATGCCTTTGCTGCCACCAGATATACGGCGGCCACAGCGCAGATGATATGGGCAGTGATTGACTTGTTCATAAACATCGCTGTTGTTGCAAGCACAATCACTACATAGCCCACAGTACGTGGGTCTAACACGGGATGTTGATCATTCAAGAAGGATCACCTCCTTCCCTAAGCAGTTGAAGCACTGTGGCTTTATTGCTGTCAGTCATGGGAAAATCCTTCCGCATTCTTCCGTTTGCGAGGTAAAGCACGCGATTGCAGGCAGACAGGATGAATTCATAATCATGGGTGATCACAAATACAACATGCTTATCCCGTGCAAGGGATTGCAACTCATTTGCAACACGAAGCATGTTTCCACGATCAAGTCCGCTGGTCGGCTCATCAAAAAACAACACTTGACTGCCTACGGAGAGTGCCCCTGCGATAGTTAATCTTTGCTTCTGCCCTCTGGAAAGAGCAGCCGGATGACTTTCCCGCTTTTCCCAGAGAGCGAGTCTTTCCAATATCTCCCGGCTTTTCTCTTCATCAAGATTTTTCTTTCCGATCCCGATCCTTAGTTCATTTGATACACTGTCTCCAAACAGTTGGAAGTCCGAATCCTGCATAACAAAGTAGATTTGACCGGGACGCTTTTTTTGAGAAATCGCATTACCGTGAAGAGAAACTGTACCGCTCCTTTCTTTCAGAAGGCCGCAGCACAGCTTTGCAAGCGTCGTTTTCCCGGCTCCATTCTCTCCGATAATGCCGATGATTTCTCCGCTGTAAGCCTCAAAGGAAACATCGTCCAGCAGCATTTCCTTTGCTTTTGAGTGGCCTTTATTACGACCATAAGCGAAGGTCACATGCGAAAGAGCAAAGGCGGGTGTTTCGTTTGTTTGTGTTTTTGTTTGCTTCGCACAGAGTGTCAGCTTTTCGAGATTGAAATCCCGCAGTCCAATCCGCTCCAAATCGGCGTCACTTAATGACAATGCCTCCCGGCGATTGAAATCGTTCAGAATTTTCCCGTCCTTCAGGAAAACCATACGGTCAAAAAGATCTGCCAGATAGAAAACCCGATGTTCCAGCACGATTATGGTTTTGCCCTCATGTTTCAAGTCTGCAAGGACTTCACGCAGTTCCATGATCGCATGAAAGTCCAGATTGGCAGATGGTTCATCGAATACATATATATCGGGAGCCATGGCATAACAGGAAGCAATCGACACTTTCTGCATTTCTCCGCTGGAAAGTTGGAAAAGGCTTTTATCCCTAAGTTTTGAGATATGAAGTTTTTTAATACCGGCGTTTGTCCTCTCCCACACTTCTTCACGAGGCAGTCTCATGTTGACACATCCAAAAGCAATTTCGTTTGTTGTGTCCATCATAAAAAACTGACTGCGCGGATCCTGAAAAACCGAACCGACGATCTGCCCAAAATCACGTAAACAAAAATCCGCGGTGTTTTTACCGTTCAAATAGACCTCGCCGTCAAAAATCCCCTCATAAAAATGCGGAACGAGTCCGTTGATACAACGGGAAACAGTTGTTTTTCCGGAGCCGCTTGCACCGCTGATAAGTACAAATGAGCCTTTTTCGATCTTAAGATCAACATTTTGAATGGCAGGCTCGGAATGTCCCTGATATCGGTATGTTGCACCGCGAAGCTCAACAGCATACTGGTTCATTTTTGCCGACCTCCTTACAACTGCCCGCATGCCACAACTTGTGATAATAACTCTCTGCGTCTGATAACAGGTCTTCATGCTTTCCGGCCTGCACGATACGTCCATTCTGAAACACCAATATCTGATCAGCGTTCCGAATTGTACTCAAATGATGGGCGATTACTAAAACCGTTCTGTTTTTTGCAAGCTCCGAGACAGCTTCCTGGATCAACACCTCATTAATAGGATCAACGTTGCTTGTAATCTCGTCCAAAAGCAGGATCGGAGCATCTTTCAGGAACGCCCGTGCAATTGAGAGACGCTGCTTTTGTCCGCCTGACAGACCCGCTCCGTTTTCTCCGATGATGGTCTGATATCCGTCCGGAAGAGACATTATAAAGTCATGTATACGGGCTTTCTGTGCGGCAACTATGATTTCTTCTTTAGTGGCATTAGCCTTTCCCAGTCGGATATTTCCTTCAATAGTGTCTGCAAAAAGGTATACATTCTGCATAACGATACTGACGGATCCGAGCAGCTCATCGTAACTCATATCCCGTACGTCTACGTCGCCGATGCAAATCGCGCCGTCCCGTACATCCCAAAAACGCAGAAGCAGATTTGTTATGGTCGTCTTTCCGGACCCTGAATTTCCAACCAGTGCTGTAATCGTATGTTCAGGCGAATGGAAGGAGATATCTTCCATACTGAACCCATCATTTTCATACGAGAAGGAGACATCTTTGAATGTGATCGAATACTCTTCAGGGCTGACAGGATTCTCAGGCTCTGATACCGTTTCTGCTTCCGTGATTTTTTTGATCCGCATGTAACTGTCTGTTACTGTCACGTAATTTGCCCAATGGCTCTCCAAAGCCTGGAAGGGCTTGTAAAACTCCCTGCTGATCATGACAAAGAGTAAAAAGCTGTATATGGATACGTTTCCCTTAAGCATCATGAAAAGCCCAACAGTCAGCATGATCCAGTAAGAAATATCTATGATAAAGCTATATGCTGATAAAACCGCTGCCCGGTTTGAGGATACGGCTTTACTGCTTTGCCCAAAATTCAAGGCGGACTGCTCCACCTTTTTCTCAAAATCTCTGCTCTCAGAAAAAGCTTTCAGCAACGGAATCCCTTTAACATATTCCACAAATACGCTCACCATATCGGCAAGATCATTCCCGGCTTTCGCCTCTATCCGCTTTGCTCTCTTTAACCCCAAAACAAGAAACAGGACTGCAAGCGGAAGCGCCGAGGCCATTAACAGAGCCATTTGCGGACTGTAAAAGAGTAACGCAATAAACAAAACAATGGAGACGATAAAATCAGCGAGCATTCGTGTCCAAACATGACCAACAACCATTTCCATGTTGTCCACATCTTTATGTATAATGGTGCTGATCTCACCTAAACGCTCATTTGTATAAAACCCAAGCGAAAATTCCTTAAGGCGATAAATAATGTTTTTGCGAATCTGATAGACAATATCAAATCCGGCATAATGCTTTCTTAAGTCCGCATGGATACTGCTTAGGCCCTTTACGATCAAACAACCTGCCAATGCGACCCAATACCGGATACAATTGCCGTCGGACAATACGGTTTCTATCGAACGGAGGACAATGTATACCATAGCGATCCCGGAAAAGGCATATAGCGTGAAGCATACAACAGACAATATCAAAGACCGTTTTCCGCCGGACGTAAGGGTGTTCCAGATTTCCCGTATCATATGGATTCCTCCTTGATTGCCCAGTGATCAACCCGGTTCTGCGCTTCTGCCATCTTTCGGTATAATCCGCATCGGTTCAGAAGGGTCTCATGTCTGCCCTTGTCAACGATCTGACCTTTATCCATAACAACAATCTGATCCACATCCCGGATCGTATTTAAGTGGTGGGCGATCATAATGACCGTTTTATCACGGCTCAGATCGTCTATGGCCGCCTGAATGAAGACCTCGTTTTCCGGATCAACAGCTGCTGTCGCCTCATCTAAAATGATGATTGGCGCATCTTTCAAAATCATGCGGGCTATGGAAATGCGCTGCTTTTCTCCGCCGGAGAATTTGACTCCCGCCTCACCGGCCGTCGTCTGATACCCCTTTGGCAGAGAAATGATAAAATCATGAATACGCGCCTTCTTTGCCGCTTCTATGATTTCTTCTTTTGTTGCATCCGGCTTTCCGATCCGTATGTTCTCTTCCATGCTCAGATTAAAGAGAAACACATCCTGCTGAACAATAGAGAAGAGACGATTCAGCTGCCTCTCGGAAATACCGGATATATCCTCGCCCGCAATAGTGATCATGCCGTTTGACGGCTTCCAAAATCCCATAAGCAGATTGGCAAGTGTGCTTTTTCCGCTTCCGGAAGCTCCTACCAGCGCAGTTTTAGTTCCTTTTGGAATATGGAGGTTGATTTGTTCCAACACCTTTTCTTCTTCGTTATAGGAAAAATCCAGATCAGAAATCACGATATCCCCATTGATTGGATCAGCACTCTGTTCCGGTCTGCTGGAAACAGGGACTCCAAGAATTGACCAGATTCCTGTCATGGCTTGATTGAATATAATCCCGTAATGCTGGAAAGTAGCAACTTTAGCGATGGAGGAGGTAAATAATCCGCCCAAAATGATCGCAAGAATCAATCGCTGAAGACTGATCTCGCCGACAGAAAGTAGATATGTGCCGAGGATCATTACAAGAACAACCCCTGATTCCATAAACAAAATGATCAAACCCATCGGAACAGAGATTCCGGACATAGATTTCTTTGCCCAGTAATCATAGTCCTTAGCAGCCTGTATCGTTTTTTCTGTCTTGGTTTCCTCTTTCCCAAAGGCTTTGATAACAGGAATATTTGTGACATATTCCATGATATTTTCCTGCATTCGGGTGACAGAGTCAGAGTAAATCTTGAAATTTTTAGCCCAGGGCCCGGCGGAGATTTTTTTCGTGAGCCACATAAGCGGCAGTCCCACGATCATTGCAAGAGCCAAACGCCAGTCTACCCACAGCATAATCAGAAAAACGACAGCAGGAAGTATAGTTGCAGACATGGTTTCCGGCAGGCTGTGGGCAAGATATCCCTCTACTTGTTCCACATCATGATGAACGATATTTGTCAGGTCGCCAGTCTTTCGCACCTGAAAGAAACCGAGAGTCAGTTTTTTTAAATGCCTGATGATCTGCAAACGCAAATCGGTCAAACAGTTGTATGCGGCTTTATGAGCTGTCCATGTTGCGAGGTATGAGCAAACACTTTTCCCGATGAAGCAGATCAGGATTGCGCAGCTTCCATAAATAATATGTTCTCTTTTCAGGGATGCTTCAAAATATAAACCGACCATATAAATCAGAAGTACCTGTGGAATAAGATCCAGTAAGATTTTGCTGCACAGCATAATGTTGGACATACGGTTCTTCCCTGTTATCTGTCTGGTAAATTCTTGCTTGTTCGGCATATGAACACTGACTCCTTTTTAAATACTGAATTGTAATTCGTTTTTATGTCAAAAAAATAATGGTTAGACTCAGCTAACACACATTCCAAAGAAAAGGGCCTTTATTTTATCCGTCAAGGTAAACATTCGGCCCGTTCTCACAGAGAATTTACGCCCTCATAGTAGCACTTAGTTACCAGAGAAAGCATGGTTCGGGCATATTCCCGATCCTTATAATGCCTTGCGATTTCTAAAACCCCTTCAGCAAAGTTTGTGGCAAGAATATGGCAAAGCATATCGTCATATCTGCCCGGGCTTTTTTTATCGAGCTGCCTTTTGATATGCTGTTCGATGGTCTGGATCAAATGATCTTTCTCATGCTCGTACCTTGTACCCTGGCCTTTATCCATAAGGATCACGACGACTTTATAGTTTTCCAGCAAATCAAGAATATAGTCTTCAGTAAAATTCTTATACCTTTCTGACGGAAGCCCTGTGGCACGCTCCTCCTCATCCGCGATTCTGTCAAAATCGATTCGAATAGAGGATGCCACTTTGTTAAACAGTTCCTCTTTATTTTTATAGTAATTATAGATAAGGCTGACGGGGATCCCTGCCTTTTCAGCAATTTCCTGCATTTTGGCACTGCGATAGTCTTTCTCATAGAACACATCTATCGCAGACTGATAGATGCTGTCAAAAACTTCGTCTTTTAGTACCTGCGGCATTGAGATCCTCCTCTTCGCTCAAAACTGAATATAAATTCGGTATTCATTATACACTCAAACACATAGGTTGTCAATGGACGTTTTTCAAGATTTTTTGCAGATTTATAAAAAAAGACGGCCTGCGGAGAAATCAATCTCCACCAGCCGTCATTCTTAAACTCTCTTCACATGGTCCAACGAGATCTATCCGATCCCGCTTTTCAGCCTTTCCCATTTATCCTGCATATCCAATCAAGAATTTCATCAACAACCAGCTTCCCATTACCGACATTGCAATGATTCTGGGCTTCTTCTTTATCAGTAAACAAACGGAACGTAAGGCTCTTTACATTCTTAAGCATATTGATCTCGCGTCCGATTAATGTGTAATCTATGAAATGGTCTCCGTTTGCACCAAGTATTAGCATATCCTGCGTGATCTTGCCCGCTATCGGTTCAAGGTCGTACAATTTCAATTTCTTTGCGTAAGAGTAGGCATCTTTTGCCTCATATGCATAACAGCCATGTTTGATGCCCCAGTCAATGATCGGTGACTTCTTTGCCTTTTTACCGAATACAAAATTCATAAGCGGTCTCGCATGGAGCTTCATAAGGACATGAAATGCCTTCTGTACGTTCTTCGGTTGCATGCTGACCAAGATATCCTGAAAGCAGGGAAATACCGACCACGCAACCACTTTTGTGATCCTCTTGTCGAATGCTGCTGCTCTCGGAGCAAGATAACCACCAAGGGATATCCCGATGATCGTCACCTCATCCAGCTTGAAGTGGTCAAGGATCGCTTTTACAGGTTTCTCCCATTCGTGTGTAAAGTGCATTCCCTGAACACGCATCACCCCGCCCTGACCGGGGCCTTCAAACATATAGACTTCAAAGCCCTGTTCCTGCATGTAAAGGACCGTAAAAAGAAACTCCTCAAAGTAGCTGTCATTTCCGCCGTGGAGCAGGATCGTTCCTTTGCTCTTACCCTTCGGAACCGCGTGCATCACCGGAAGTTTTACATTCTCATAAGGTACATCGAAACGCTCAATCCGCCTGTTCTCACCCTCAAAGATATCCGCATAATACTCGTAAAAAAGCCTTGTTGCTTTCTCATAATACTTTCTTTTATCCGGATCCCCGTCATACATAAAGAACTCGCTCATGCGGTAATAGGCGATGGAGTTCCTTGTCCTGCCTTCCTGCATTGCCATATCACCAAGTCCGATAAGTTCACGCTTCCAGTCGGCGCTATCATGGATCCTTCCAGCCACCTTCTGCACATCTGACAGTTCACCGCCATCCCAGTTGATCACACGGTTAAGCTGGTAATTGAAATTTGCTTCGTCATTTAATTGATATAAGCCCTTCTTAAGGATCACGGGCTGATTCACATCATACTTTTCCATCAAAAAGACCTCCTGTTCATGATAAGATCATGATATCAGGAGATCCGTTTTATAACTTTCAAATAGATGCTAACTTTTGATAAACTCCGAAAAAGATATTCCAAACATCCGCTTACAGGTCGCCGCAAAATGTGATGGCGAATCAAAGCCTGCATTCAATGCCGCTTCTGTAATATTTCCGGTATTGCAGTAATGAAGATAACCCTTCTTCATCTTTTCCAAAACAAGATACCGTCCTAATGCAATACCCATCTGTTCCTTAAAAAGATGCGATAATCTGCTTTCAGAAAGACATGCCACGCCGCATAGCAACTCCATGACATTTTCGGGAATGGTATTGCAGTCCTCTAAAAATGACAATACTTTCTTTATCCGGTCATCCGTAACAGCAGCATTACCTGCAATAATGCCGCCGGTTTCAAGAAGTCTTCTGTCGGCTTCCTTAAGATCATCTTTGGAATCCAACCATATGCCTATCATCCGGTTGACAGTGTCTTCATCGATCAATGCATAGTCTTTTCCCTGAAGATATTTCTCCTCGATGCATTTGGCCAGATCACTTGTGGTATCAAGAAGAAACAACAGCAGATCACCTGTTTCAGCGTATATGGTATGTTCGACATCAGAAGCGATAAATAGTCCGCTGCATTTAAAAGAAGAATCATGCACTGTACAATCAAGCTCTCCACCCAGACCAATAGCCATGTGTGCCGCCATGTGTTTATGAATATCCGGAGTCCGGTATTCCGACCGTATTAAAATGTGATCGTATTCGAAAAGTGTATCTGTCATGTTACATCATCTTCCTCTACGCCAGAAATGCCAGCCCCAAAAACATAAATGCATTTGCGATATTGCCTTTTGCGGGCACCTTGGTAGGAGCCAATATCAAAAATGCAGGAAGCGTATTGAATACACATACCCATCTTGGCAAGTCTGTTTTACCTGTTACGACGAGGATAAAAAATAGAACTGCAAACACCAGCAATCCCACATAGGCGATCGCTGCAATGATCGTGCTCTTAAAGAAATCAGTTACAGCCTTCTGCGCCTCTTCCGTTCTTCCAAGTTTTACATAGAACCACTCCACTGCTCCGCACAAAACATGATGAGCAGATATCAAAACAATAAAGAACATTGATGCAATGAGCATGATACGACAGATTACAGGTGATGTCTCTGATATCCACCCACAAATCTCTAAATATCCGAAACTTGCCATAAAAAGCGCAAAGACTCCGATGAGCATTGCAAGAACCACCTGTTTTAACGGCATCGACGAAAATATCTTCTGCATCTTTGTATTGTCTTTTATATCCGAAAAATCAAATCTTCCATCTTTTGTATAAGCGAGCATGCAATCCGTAATCCCGCAGATCAAATGCCCTATACCGGCTATGATAAATACTGTCTTCATCTCACTGACTCCCATCTGACAAAGATATTACTTCTTCTTGTAACCCTTATAACATAACCCTGCAAAGACAGCGCATAAAGTAGCTCCCGTAAGCATCCAGGCATATCTTTTCTTATCATCTGTTTTTACTATGCCTGCCAATGATATCGGTATTCCTAAAGCACCTCCGATAGTCAGAGCTCCAAATCCCCGGATAACTCTCTTTTTCGGGAGGATACGCCCAAGTTTCTGTATTCTTTCGCAAATAAGTTCAATTACCCCTACTATCATGATAATGCCTGGGATAACGGATATTATCGAAAATGTATCAACTCTCTTCTTCAAACTCTTTACGATGCATACGATCCATATTATCCATCCGATATTTCCCGGAATATCATATGACCACCAACGTGCATCCGATATCTGCATTTCATATTTGTCATTCATTTTCAATCCCTCCGGCTTTTTAATTCCATCATGTCACACCAAATATACAATCAAACACTTCGTCAGCCCACTCCTTAGGGTGACAGACAAATAATTCCTCGTGTTGCATCTCATCTCCTTTATTATCCTTGTCAATATGCATGTGAATATACTCTTCAAGCGGATTGTATTGCCAGAAAAATATTCATGTCGGTATGTTTTTTCAGTGCCTTTAAATTGTTTTTGTTTTCAGCAGTCATTTTTTGAAAGAGTGTATTAGGCTCATTCTTAATCTGCCGATACTCCTCCGGCGAAAACTCTTTTTTTGCTCCGGATAACATCATTCGTACAACTATATTCATCCTCTTCTCCGTTATGCAATCTTCTCACTTATAAGGATTATCCTGTGAAAACACCGGCGGCCAATAAGGAAGAGTTTCTGCATCATTCTTTAACTTGAAGTCACAGTAATCTCCATCCTCAAAACACGTATGCTCCCTGAAGAGCGGAGCTCCAAGCACTCCAAACATCACATAGTCAAGGTTACACAGGTAGGGCATATATTCTTCATACCCATATTCCCTTGCAAAGTTTGAAAGGGGACATACCAGATTATGATAGCTGAAATCATAACCTTCTTCGGGTGGAATCTGCGTTTCGGTTTCAAAGCTTCCCGGATTCTTCGCGGCATTTGCCGCATTCTTGGCATCTTTTTTCAAAAGCATTTTATTCAGCGTTTTGGGACTTCTGTATATTTTGCCCATAAGCTTGCGTACAAATCCGGGCATCTTGAGATAATATCTCTCATAAACCAGAACCATCAAATGCCCGGTCTCCTCAAGAGATAAGCCATACTTTTTTACCGTTTCTCCCATTGCCACAAAATAATAGGCTCCGGTAAGGTTCCTTGTCCCGCTTACCTTGTCTCCTCCTATGTAAGGAAATCTGTCAAGGAGATTCGTTTCATAATAATCCCATATTTCCTGAAGGACTTCCGGATATTTTTTTGAACTCGCAGCTTCAAGCTCCGAAGACACAAGTTTGAGAAAATCATTCATTCCTTTTTTGAACTTTTCTTTGTTTTCAGCATAATAGCTATGCATTATACGTTCCTCCCGGTTCATCTATTTCAGGCAACCGCTCAGGATACTTACCCTCGGTCAGGATATCGTTCAGATATTTGTTATCAAGGATCATATCCTCCCTGATCAGTTTCCAGTTACACCACTTTCTGTAAAACACCTTAAAAGTCAGGAACTCCATTTGACGAATTCCTCCTTAGACTTAAGAAAATGAATTGCGTTTTCAACGTTCTCCAAAGGCCAGTTGTGAACACCTTTCATATATTTTTCAGGTTTTAATTTAGGATACCATTCCCGCTTTTTTAAAATGCTTTTTCAATAGTTTTCTCGCGATAAACGCTCCCATAAAAGCAAAAAGCGCAACTACAAAGACCATGATCAAAGCGGTTAGCGGCGATACCATTTTTTCAAGTATCCCCAGGTAATCCTCACCAAACATGCCTGCATACTGCTCTAACGTCTGCTTTGAGAAAAACAGGAAGGGGATATAGGTACCACTGAATGCAGTGCATACCATATAGATCATATAGCTTATTGTCAGTGTCTTTTCATTCGTCGCCCCTGTCTTCATTGCGATCAACATAGCGATTACTCCCGCTAGAAGACATCCGACCATCATTGGCGGATAGAATCCATAAATGCCTGTAATGGCACAGAATATCAATAATGCCCATGGTTTTTTTGTCTTTGTCGCCGTAAGAAAATAAGTGATTCCTGCAAGCAGAGCCCACAGCGGACTCACCACCAGCATGGTGTATGGAGAGAATGACAAAAATGCACAAAGAATGTAGATAACGATTGCGCATAACGCCAGCAGAGCCGTGACGATCAGGTCCTTTACCTGAAAGCCTCTTTTCACTTCGGAATTCATTGGAAAAACCCTCCTTAAAATAGTGTGATCTTTTGGACCGATGTCCATATGACTAACGCCATAAGACCGAGCATGACCGTAAGTAATGCGCCGTCTCTAAAGCGGAAATCAACTGAAATATAGTTTGTTTTTTTACAGGGATAACTGATCCCCCGTGTTTCTGCCGATGCGGATAATTCGTTTGCGGTCATCAAAAGCCGCATCAGTATAGGGATAAGAAACCCTTCATAGGTTTGTGCCGGATGACATATGACTCTCCAAAACGTCAATCCAACTCCCCTGGTCTTCATCCCCTGTTTGATATATATGACATCCTGCCTTACAGACGGAAGAAACCTTAATATGATCGCAAGCGGCAAAACGATAACCTGTGGAATACGGCTTGCCCTGAGTGATGCAATAAGCTCGGCTATCTCTGTTGTCTGAAACAGGATACTAAGAGCAAACGCAATCGTTATAAGCCTTAACAAAAAGAATGTGATCATGGAGGACAAATGGATGGGAAGGACTCCTGCAAGCATAAAAAGTCCGACATAAACAACCGTAAACTTAAGGGATGTTGATAACAGTCCCGCGATCAGTGCAAAAAAACATACCACTCCAAACAGCAATAATCCGGAATGGCCTCCACCCAGAGAAAAGGCCAGTGCCGAAGTAAGCAGGACCAAAATGAGTTTTACGCGGGGATCGTAGTTTAATCCGCGACATGGTTTCAATTCATTCACCGCCTTCCCTCAACATAAAGTTCTTTATGATCTGCAGATCATCATCCGATGCCATGAAAAGATCTTCTTTGATCATCCCATCCTTCATAAGCAGTGCGCGTGATGCGGTAAGACTTAAAAACTCAAGATCGTGCGTGATGATAAAGACCAGTTTTCCCATATCACGCAGATGATTGACCGCGTCTGCAACGGCACACATGTTTTCCCAGTCCAATCCACTGGTAGGTTCATCCAAAACGATGACCGGCTTCTCCGAGATCATTGCCGTACCTATGGTTAAACGCTGTTTTTGACCTCCCGATAGCGCATAAGGGTGATGATCCTTATATCCCGCAAGATGCAGCATCTCCAAAACCCGGGATATCTTCCCTTCTATATCGGCGATCTTCTTATTGCCAAGCATCAGTTCTTCGGTCACGCAGGCCGTATAAAGCTGATGATCCGCTTCCTGCATGACAAAATATACATAGTCGGATAGTCTGTGCTGTCTTACTTTTTTACCCGCAACCAGGAATTCGCCCCGTCTGCACCTTATAAGCCCGGCCAGAATCTTCCCGAGAGTTGTTTTGCCGGAACCGTTTTCTCCCACAAGAGCTATTGTTTCTCCTTTATTTCCCCGGAAAGAAATATTTTGTAAGAGCTCCGGCATGTCCCGGTAGGCAAAGCTTAAATCTCTGATAACAAGGAGTTCTTCCTGTATTACCGGCTGCTCTTTTTGCTGCATCGATATCGCATCAATGTTTAACGAGCGGAGTTTTCTTAAATGCATCTGTTCCGCGGACAACCGGTTCATCTCATCGCATGTTAATTCCTCTGTGATCCTTCCCTCATTCATGATCAGGAAGCGGTCAGCCAGTCCGTTCAGATAAAACAGCCTGTGCTCCGATATAATGATCGTATGTCCGGCTTCCTTCAAACGTAAAAGAAGCTTTCTCACCTGAAGGATCGTATAAATGTCCAGATTGGCTGACGGTTCATCCAATATATAGATCTCAGGATCAAGCGTGGTCGCTGCCAAAAAGGCAATCTTCTGCCTTTCTCCGCTGGACAGTGAAAAGATGTCCCTGTTCTTCAGGTTATCCATCTTCATGGATCCAAAAGCTTTGTCCACGCGCTTTACGATCTCATCATGCTCAACACCATAGTTTTCACAGGCAAAAGCAACTTCGCTTGAACTGTTTGTGGTAAAGAACTGGCTTCTCGGATCCTGAAAGATAGAAGCGATCATTTTACCTGCTTCTCCGGCGTTTGAATCTTTAATGGAACGCCCCGATACCAAAACATCGCCTGACAGTTCCCCCTCAAAAAAACCGGGTATCAGATTATTGATGCATCTGGTAAGTGTAGTCTTTCCGCAGCCGCTCTGACCTGTAATGACTATGAATTCACCCTTTTTTATATTAAGATTTATATCTGCAAGGCTATCCTTTGACTGTCCGTCATATCTGAACGAAACATGTGTAAAAGATATGACCGGCTCCTGATCTTTCATGACTGCATACCTCACAATTCCCAACTGATAGATCTCTTACGGCAATCAAGGAATGTGCGATAGATTCCTTCTTTTTCCGCCAGTTCTTCATGCGTTCCCCTTTGAACGATCCTGCCGTCATCGATAACGATGATCTGATCCGCATTCCGAACTGTAGACAATCTGTGAGCTATCGTAATGAGTGTTTTATTCTTTGTAAGCTCAAATATCGCATCCAGGAGGGCCTTTTCATTTTCCGGATCAACACTTGACGTGGCTTCATCCAGGATAACGATTGGCGCATCCTTCAAAATCGCTCTTGCTATCGATATGCGTTGTTTTTCTCCGCCGGAAAGAGTAGAACCCGCTTCTCCTATGACTGTTTCATATCCATCAGACAGAGTTTCTATAAATTCATGACAACGTGCTTTCCTGGCAGCCTCCACAACCTCTTCATGGGATGCATCAGGCTTTCCGAATTTGATATTATTCTCGATCGTGTCATGAAACAGATATACCTTTTGGAATACCATGCTGACATGCGATAAAAGGCTGTCCGCGGTATAATCCCTTACATCCCGGCTTCCAATCTTAACGTTGCCGGAATTTACGTCCCAAAACCTCGCAATTATGTTGCAAAGGGTTGTTTTTCCGGAGCCTGAAGGACCTACGATGGCGCAAGTTGAATTTTCCGGTATCCGGAGGTTTATCCCGTTCAATACCATACGCTCACCATAGGAAAACGAAACATCACTTAGTTCAATATCATAGGATGACGGCACGATATCCTTTCCATCCGCATCCAGTACCGGAATATCCGAGATAAGATCAAGCCTGTCTAGCTGTGTCGTAAGCATCTTACTCAGAAACGCCCCGTCGCTCATGAGCTCCAGTTCCATGAACATCAAAAAGGAGCAGATGATGAACATCAGACAATAGGGGAGCGTGATCCTTCCATTTAAATACAGCAGGGCGGATACAAGAAACAATGCGGTGCTGGTTATCTTAAACACTGCTTCATACAGTTTCATCACTCCTGTCGTGGAGATCGTCACCGCAAGATCACTGCGGCATTTATTTTCAAATGCTGCATCGATCTTTCCTTTTCCTTCTTTTCCTTTACCGAAAATGCGAAGTACAGATATGCCTTTTATATATTCCAGCGCGCTTCCTACCAGCAGTTCCTGTGCATTCTGCATATCCTCCGTATGTTCGCCTGCTCTTCTTTTTATAAGTCCCAAAACCAGGATACCGGCTAAAATCCCGGAAAAAGCCAGGAGTCCTATCTGCCAGCAACACACCCCCAGCATAACTGTCATGGTAAATGCCTGGACAAATCCGCCTGCCAGAAAAGTAAGCGCCAGCATGCAATTGCCTTCCAGGTCCGATATCGTTGTAGTAAGCACAGCCTGAACGGTGCCAAGATTATTCTCCGTAAAATATCCCATCGGTGCCCTTTTCAGCATTTCTCCGATTTCAAGACGCTTTTCCCTGAATATCTCATATCCCGAAGCACTCATGAGCCTGTCGCTCAGGTACTGAAACAAAAAGCGTCCTAAAATGCTCAATACAACGATCCCCAGCGCTTCAAGGATAACTGCATCCGTCAGATCCTCTATATTCACCATAACAAGAAGTACTGCAAAAAACACAAATGCCGCAAAGCAGGATCTCAAGGCATTGAACACCAGTCCTGCTATCACGCGTGGCCGATATTTACCTGATAACGACAAAACTCTCTTTATGATCGAAAACATTTCATTCTCCCTCCGCAGTATCGGCCGCACTCATATAATCATTCCATAATCTTTGATACAGCGGGCACTCCGATATCAGTTCCTCCTGTTTCCCGCTTCCGATGATCCTGCCGTTTTCCACGACAAGGATCTGATCGGCATTTTTTATCGTTGCAAGCCGGTGTGCCACTACAATAAGAGTTTTCCCTTTTACAAGTCTGCTGATGGCACTCTGGATAAGGTATTCATTTTCTGGATCGGCATGGGCTGTCGCTTCGTCCAGTATGATGACATCTGTATTCTTGAGGATCGCTCTTGCGATTGTGATCCTTTGTCTTTCACCTCCGGAAAGCTTCTCACCGGCTTCACCGGCGTTTGTATCATAACCGTTTTCCAGTTTTTCTATGAACTCATGACAACAGGCGGCCTTTGCCGCATTTACTATCTCTTCATCGGTTGCATCCGGCTTTCCCATTCTGATGTTTTCGCGAATGCTTTCGTCAAACAGAAAGTTATCCTGTGCCATATAGCTCACTTTGCTCATCAATTGTGATACGGGGATGTCTTTGATATTCTTTCCTCCAAAAACTATATTTCCCTTAGTGACATCCCAAAAACCCGCCATAAGCTTTGCTATCGTCGATTTACCTGATCCGGAAGGTCCCACGATTGCCGTAACGGTACCCGGCTTTATCTCGAAAGATATATCCTTTAATACATCCGTTTCGTTGTAGGCAAAAGAAACATTCTCAAATCTGTATGCTGTATCGTCAAGCGAAACCTCTTTATCCGGCCTTATCAGGTCGGGTTTCTCAGTAAAATTCCATATCTGATCCAGACATGCTTTTACCATGTTGAATTGTTCGGAATATTTGCCGATCCGCATAAGAGGGGCTATAAAACCGATCGGAAGGATGATACAGGTGATAAAATCCGAAAGCGGCAGCGTCCCCTTCATATAAAGCATCGCACCGATCGGAAGAGTTCCAAGAAGCGTAGTCGGCATTACTGCCTGGATCACGGCAGACCAAAGCCAGCTTTGCTTCCACCAGGCAAGGGTACTGTCGTGAAAAAAGTTTATGGCATCCGTGAATTTCCCATATGAAGAGCTTCCCTGATTAAAAGCCTTGATGACCTCGATCCCGTTTACATACTCGACCAAAGTACTGTTCATGGCATTCTGAGATCTCATGTAGGTCGTGCTCTTATTCACGTAATCATGCATCATGCCGATATATCCCAGAAGTCCCAGCGGGATCGTAATAAGCGAAGCCAGTCCCATGCGCCAGTCAAGGATAAAGACAAGTACGATACAGCATAGCGGAGCTACTATATTTGATGTAATCTCCGGCATGAAATGCGCCATAGAGTCTTCCAGTTTTGAAACGGTATCAACCATCAGATTTTTGAAATTACCGGTCGGGGTATCAAGCATGACACCCATCGGAACTCTGAGCATTTTATCTGCAATCCTGCTTCGGATGTTTTTTAATATCTTATAGGTGGCTCTGTGCGATGTAAGTGTCGATCTGTATGTAAAAAACAGCTTCCCCGCCTGCCCTGCAAGAGCTGTCAGAAACAAAATAAGCACGCTTCTTACAGATGCCGTTTTATTGAACAGCTCAGTGACCAGCAAAGACACCGCAATAAACGGTGCCATCCCGAATAATTCACCGATGCAGGCCAATCCTGCGGAAGCATATAAATGTTTCCTCTCGTCTTGTGCATACTCCAACAGTTGCTTTACCGCCCCTGTTTTTTCTTTTCCCTCCATAACAGAGATTCCTCCTAACCATAGTTAGCATTCGCTAACTCATGTGCAAAAAATTATGAGCCTATTTTATGGGCAATCCAAGAACTCCATACCAGCCATAATGCTGGAATCTTGTTATATTCTTTATGTAACCCTTCGCATCATCATAAGGAACATCATGCGAGATACATTCGCACAGCGCGGTAATATACCCATGCGTTAAAATATGGATCTCCATGTCGCTGGGTTTGCATTTTGCACAACCGGCTTCATAAGCCAAGCGTACAAATTCCGTATTCTGCATGGCATAACGGTCGGTTATCTCCTCAATGAAGTTTTCGACCCGTGATCCCTTGCTGCACTTGAGCAAGAGCTGAAATTCCTCAAGGTGTTCGTACATATAATCAACGTAAATCATGGTCTGCGCATATGATGATTCAAAAGAATCTGCTTCGATCGACTTTGTTACTCCTTCTGTATCCATAACCACAGCCGTGCCAAGAAATTCCAGGGTATAAGTGTAAACATCTTCGATCAATGCATAAAACAACGCTTCCTTATCCTTGAAATGACGATATACTGCCCCTGTTGTAACCTTAGCTTCAGCTACAATATCTTTAAGCTGCGCTGCCTGGAAACCCTTTTTCAGGAACTCGGCCTTTGCGCATTCCATGATTCTTTCCCTTGTAAGATTGGAACAGTAACTCACTTTTTCTTCTCCTTAATTTGATAATCTGATTTACTTTGATAATTTGGTTACCAAATGTAAGAATACTACTTTTTTCTAAAATGTCAACCTTTTTATCCGTCAATTTTTTCATACCAGCGCCCATTTTACAAAGAACAAAACAAAGGCTACCGGCAAAAGCAAAACCTTCAATAGTTTTCTTAATATGATCATATCAACCAATCCTCCCTTCGCATAGCTCGTTCATCACCTTGTAAGCGATCAAACGTAAAACATATTCTGGCATAGCTCTACGGCCAAGTTCCCACTCCTGCATGGTCCGATAAGGTACACCCAACCATACAGAAAAATCAGTTCTGCTCATACCGGACTTTTCCCTGATCATTCTGAAACAATAAGCCAGGCGACGACGCTCAGCATCCTTGTCATTTTTGTCATACTTTTCTACTTCAATCTCGATTCCTTCGAGGTTATATATTTCCTTCTTCATAGG
>JAEEGL014682993.1_pt1 | contig 19352 bp, 18 predicted proteins | sample 9134231 | NCBI WGS metagenome assembly JAEEGL01 (sample SAMN16246548, study PRJNA631951) | gut metagenome | biome: gut microbiome; feature: rumen; material: fiber-attached | host: Bos | place: Iran: Karaj | collected 2018-10
CTCTCTGGCGGCTCTACAAAAGCAGGGATCGGCATTTCCCGTCAAGCGCAGGACACGTTCAACGATCGTCCTCCGCTTGGTCGAAGTGCGCTTCGCCCTCTCGCCGCACCCAGACGGCGGCTGCGGCAGCTTGATTTCTGAGCTGTGCGGAGCCTCAGGTCTTAGGCGGGCACGGCGCGGAAGACGAGCTCGCCACCCGGCAGTCTTTTCTCAGCCCGCATGACAAAGGGGCAGCGCCCGACGTCGGCGCAGAGCCAGAAGTCCTGCACCGGCGCCCAGGAGGCGTTGGCGGGATCGAAGAAGCGGGCCGCGCCGGGCACGAGGTGGAGGGTGTCGACCACGCCATGCACCTCCAGAGGATGGTCCTCGAGGGCAAATTCGATGAAGGTCGCGCAGAGCAGGTCTTCCGGAGCGGAGATCTCGGCTCTGGTGCCGGAGGCCAGCAGAGAGAGCACGCCAGGCTGCTTTGCCCGGACGTAGCGGATGATGGCGTCCGCCGTGGTAAAGGAGCCCAGGAGGAGCTCCGGCGCGGAGATGGCGGCCTCAAGGCAGCGGGTGCCGCCGCTGGTGGTCTGCACCACCAGACGATCCTTCACGTCGAGCGACATGATCTGGTGAGGGGAATTTCCGCTGTCGAAGCCGGGAACGATGCGCCCTCCGCGCTCGCCGACGAGCAGGGAGCCCGGCAGCTCTGCGTGCAGAGCCTTGGCCCGCTCGAGGGAGCTCACGGGGATGATGCCCGCGGCCCCCCGCTCCAAAAGCAGGGAGGCGCAGGTAAAGGCCCGGAACACGTCGATGACGACAGTGAGTCCGCAGGCGCGCTTCGCGCCCTCCAGCATCTGCAATATGCGGATTTCCATGGCTGTCTCCTTGAGCTTGCTCAGACAATAGGGCTGGTTATGGCTCGGGTCAAGTCGAGCTGGCGGGACGCATTCCCTCAGCAGACGGCCCGTTTCCAGACAGGGGCGCATGCGCGCCGTATACGATCGCTGCCGGCAGAGAGCATTCCTTGCCGTGGAAAGTCACCGGCTTTTCCTAACCAGCGCCGGCCTGCCCCGGGCAGAAGGAAGACAGGCAGGCCATGCGTCCGCGACTCTTCCGCACGCGTCTGGCCGAGGCGAATGGCGGCAGGACGACGATGCGGCAGGCTGGCCTCGCCCCTTTTCCCACGCAGCCAGCGCGCTCACCGGTGCCGACAGCGCGCTCCATGGGGCAGACAGCGCAAGACCAGCGGCCCCTCTTCCATGAGCAGGACAGGGGTCGCCGGCTTGCGTCCGAGAGGCCGGCGGGCAAGGGACTTCAGGCAGGACTTGCGCAATCCGGCATGCGTGGGGGCCAGGCGGAAGTCTCCTTCCCTTGGCGTCCCAGCGCAGTCTGGATTGCCTAGAGGCTGGCTGCACCGCTGGCCAGAGCCTCCTCGATGGCCTTGACCGCGTCAGCGGGGCAGGCCTTGAAGGCCTCCTGCAGCTCGTCCGGCAGCTTCGCCTCCGCCTCGTGGGCAAAGAGCCGGAGGAAGACGCAGGCCACCGTGCGCTCGTCAAAGCCCTGCGCTACAATGCGCTCCAGCAGCTCAAGCCACCTGGACGGCAGGCCGGCCTGCACGAGCCCCCGGAAGGTCAGCAGCGGCAGGCGCCGCCCGGCCGGCAGCCCTTCGCAGACGGCAAGGGCCTTGCGCAGGCGGGCAAGCCTTGGGACCTGGCTCTGGAAGGCGTCCCGCGCCGAAGCTTGCGGCGCCGCTCCCGCTTCGCGGCCGGAGCGCTTCCTGCCGCCGGCATCACCGCGCCGGCCAGGAAGAAGCTTCTCCGCAAGCGAGGCGAGCACGCCCTTGCCCCGGGGCCTGGACGTGCCGACATCGGAAAGCTGGCGCTGGGACTCTGCGACGTGCCTGGAGGGCGCCTGCACCGGCACGCCTTCGTCTGCGGCGTCTTCCATGGCGCAGGTGTCCGTGACAAGGCTGTCCGTGACAAGGCTGTCGCGGGCGCAGAGCTTCCTGGCCCCTCTCCCCGCGCCGCGCATGCCCGCGCCGAGAGAGGCCGCCATGCAGGAATGGATGACCGCGCTGCCGAAGCCGAACTGGCCTGCGGCAGGCATCTGGGGCACCTGGCGCAGTTCCGGCAGCTGGCCGGGACGGGCAGACCCCTCCGTCTCGTCGACCATGACGGCGGAAGTCCAGGGACTCACGAGGCGGTAGCGCAGGGCGAGCTCCTCGCCCAGGGCTGCATCGTCCAGGCCGCTCAGCAGCCTGGACGCGCCAAGGCGGGCGAGCACGGACAGGGCCTCCCCGCCCTTCCCCTGGGCAGGCTCAGGCAGGCTGGCGCTGGCTGCAGGACCGCCCTTGAGGCTGGCCCTGCCCTCCGCCTTGCCGGCATAGCGGGCGAAGAAGAAGAGCGTGTCCCCGCCAAAGCAGGGCACAGGCGCATCGGGGTAGATCCACTCGGGACTTCCCGGCCAGGCCACATCGCGCATCTCGGGGAAGCGGCGAAGCCGCCGGAAGAGGCGCAGCACAGCCTGATTCATGCTTTCGTTTGGCGTGGCCAGCTCGACTGCGCCCTGGGTGGCCTTCGCCAGGCGCTCCAGCACGTCGGCGGCCACGGCGCTGCCAACGCCCAGGGCAAAGACCCGGCAGCCGGCCTTGGCAAGCTTCCTGCCCCAGTCCCTTGCATCCCAAACCTCGCCGTCTGTGAGCAGCAAAATGTCGGTGCGGTCGCTTTCGCCGTGGCGGGAAGCCTGGCTCCGCCTAGCGACCGCTTCCAGGGCCGAGGCGAGCTCGGTGCCGCCCATGTCGGCCTCGATGCCCTGCACGAAGGCCATGGCCTGCCCTATGCCGCCAGGATCTGCAGGGATGGTCTGCTCTGCCATGGAGCGGTGGCTGGAGCCGAAGCAGGTCAGGTTGAAGCGGTCCCGCGGCCTGAGCTCCTCGAGCAGGCAGAGCAGGCCCTTCTTGGCCTGGAAAATGCTGTCCCCCGACATGGATCCCGAGCAGTCCACGACCACCTCGAGGTTGAGTGGATCCTCCTGGGCACTCTCGGGAACGTGCACCGAAGCCAGGCAGATCACGCCTTCGCCGTCGGCTTCGCCAGCTATTTCCAGGGGCGCCGGCGCAGGCGCGACCTCAGGCCGCTCGAGGCAGACCACGCAGTCGCGGTCCGCCACAGCGCCTTCGATGCGTACGGTCTTGCGGCCTGCGTCCTCCTCGACCAGGGTCTTGTCCGCATGCGTGGGCGAGGAAAGCTCACAGGCCTCGAGGCCCCCAGACAGTTCCAGCCTGAGGGCAAAGCCGTACTCGGCGTGGAGGCTGGACGAAGGCGTTTCCCAGGGGGCAAAGCCGGCATCGGCCGGGTCGCCGTAGCGCTCGGCAACGACGGTGGGCAGGCGCAGGCGCAGGGAGCGGCCGTTCCAGACCGGCAGCTGGGCGTAACGGTACCTGAGCACGGCAACGGCATGGGGGTGGAGCTGGCCGACGCTCACGGTGTAGAGGCCCGGCGCCGTCTCCTTGAGGAGCATGGCGCTGCGGCCTTCGGCCATGGCCTCCTCGTAGCGGGCCTCGGCCTTGGCCTTGGCGTTCACCTTGGCCGTCAGCGTCCGATCGCCAAGCTGGCAGGACACGTCGAGCAGCACCGCGCCAACGGAAAGGGGGAAGGTGTAGACGGCCTCCACGGGCACCTGCTCGACGTTGACGTAGGTCTGCTCGAGGACGCCCTCGATAAGGCCGGGCGTGGCGGAAAGCTCGGCGCGTATGCCGTAGAGGGGGATGCTGGCTGACATGTGTTCGCTCATGAAAAGCTCCTTGCCATACGATGGCTGGACGGCTGAAGGGACAGCTGAAGGGATGGCGCTGAAAGCTTGGTTTCAGCAGAGGCGGCTGACTCAGGGCAGGCGCTGCAGGTGCGCGTGGGCAGGCTCAGCTAGCCGCCAGCCTGGCCGCCTTCAGCGCTCTGGCTACGCTCGCCAGCCCGGCCACCTTCGCCAGACTGGTCCTGCGGCAGGCTTGCGGGCGAGCCGGCCGGATCAGCCCTGGGATCTCCCGGGCACAGGCCTGCCAGCGCCTCCATGATCCTGCGGACCAGATCGCGCACGGCTTCCGTCGTCAGGCCTGCGCGGGTCGCATCGATGCACAGGTGCACGCCGGGCGCCAGATATATCCGGCTCTCCACCCTGACGTCGCCTGGCTTGGGGAGGGGCTCGGGGACGGCCGCCGGCGCGCCGCCGGCAATTTCCTGAATGCGTTCAAGGCTCAGGCCTGCGGCCTGCCAGCGCTTCACGAGCAGCAGCTGCTCAAGGTGGCCGGCAAGGTAGTAGGAGCCCCGGGTCGCCCCTTCGGGCTTGTCCATGAGGCCTTTCTGCATGTAGTAGCGTATGGTTCTCGGGCTGACCCCGGAGAGGATGCTGAGCTCCTCGAGGGTGAATCGCTTGTTTGTGTCCATGGCTTTTTTGTCGCAAGAGGTGGCGGAAAGAAGGGGCATGCCATGAGCGGAACGCGCTTTGCCGTCTCGCCTGGCTGGGGGACTGGGGGCCTTGGATGGAACGGGAATGGATTTTCGGCTTGGACTGGACCTGCCCTCCCGCAGAACTGGAAGCCCTGGCAGGGGGTGCAGAGGAGCAGGGCTCTCTGTCGGACGGGCCAGAATCTGTCCACGACTTTTTTGACACTTCTACTGTTAAAAATCAAGTGGCAAAATAGCCTTGAGCGAAAAATAGCTGCCAGCCCCTGCCTTGTCTTGTCGTCTTTCGCAGTGGCCTGCATGGCGCCTTACGCGGGAAAAACGCAATGCAAGGAATGCAGGGAAAGACGCATCCTGCCTCCCGGACCTTTCAGCCGCCAGGTCTCTCAGGCCTCTCAGGTCTCGGCATGCCTGCCATGAGCGGGATAAAGGCGGCTTGCCTTCCCTCAGTGCCAAGGCCCTCTCCCGGCGGTGCCGAGAGGGGGTGCAGCTGGGGGGAATTGCTTCCCCCTAGCCGTCCTGTGCCTCTTCCGGCCAGATAGGCTCGCGTTCCCTGGCAGCCCCGCATCCGCCTCCTTGATCGAGGCTTTACCTTGATCGAGGCTATAAGGCACTCGGCATTGGCTGGCGTGCCAAGCAGAGAGGCGTCTCCGCAAAGCCGTCGTACTCGTCTTTAGGCGGGTTCGGCGGGGCAGGCCTGGCCTTCCGCAAGGCCCCGCTGTCCGGCTCGCGGACATCGCGCTCCCTGACATGACACCTGTCCTGTGTCCAGTCCCGGCCCCTGTTCTGGTCGCTGTTCTGGACGCAGGAAAGGTGCTTGCGCCAGCGGTTCTGGCGATGTCTTCTGGCATGGATGGCTCCTTGGTCCGGCACCTGGACAAGACGCGATGCAGGCTGCCCTGCCCGCCCTCTCCGGCGCCGCAAGCCTGTTATCTGAACACATAGGATTCGGTAGGACTTCTGCGCACATCGCGCAAGCCACGCCAAAAGCCAGGCCCTGGCATGTGCCCGCCGCCTGAGCCTGGCCCAAGCGTGCCTGCATGCAAGCTCCTTGGGCGCAGTTGACAGGCTACGCCAGCCACCCCATAAAAGCCTGTACAGCGCCGGCGCCCTGAGCTGTGCACGCCGGCACCACTGTCCAAGGAGACACCATGAAAACCTTCTTCCGCACTCTCTGCATCTGCCTGTGCTGCCTTTTTCTTGCCTCGGGCTGTGCCAAGCAGTCCTGCGACCAGGCTGCCGGCGCCCCTGCCGGGGAAACGCTCTCTGCTGACGGCAGCAAGCTCTCCGCCGATTCATCTGACTTCGTCCTGCTCAGCGAAGCCGTGCCGGATGCCATTCTGGAGCTCCGCTACTACTCCACCTACAACTTCGTCGGCGACCGCATCGACGGCTACGAGCAGCCCGTGGCCCTGCTCACCAAAGAAGCAGCCGCGGCCCTCGGCAAGGCCAGCGACAGCCTCAAGGCCAAGGGCTACCGCCTGAAGATCTTCGATGCCTACCGGCCCCAGAAGGCCGTGGACCACTTCGTGCGCTGGGCCAAGGACGAAGCCGATACCCGCATGAAGCCCTACTTCTATCCCGAGCTCAACAAGAACCAGCTCTTCCCCCAGGGCTACATCGCCGAGCATTCCGGCCACAGTCGCGGCAGCACAGTCGACCTCACCCTCTTCGACATGAAGAGCGAGAAGGAAGTCGACATGGGCGGCACCTTCGACTACTTCGGAAAGCGCAGCCACCCCGACTTCAAGGGCGTGACCAAGAAGCAGTTCCAGAACCGCATGATCCTGCGCGAGGCCATGCTCGCAGCCGGCTTCAAGCCCTTGCCCGAGGAGTGGTGGCACTTCACCCTCAAGGACGAGCCCTACCCCGACACCTTCTTCACCTTCCCGGTCAACGTGGCCTCAGTCGCCGGGGCCAAGGCCAAGTAGCCTGCCTCCTGACCCCTTTTCCCTTGCACCTGCGTGCATTGCCCCTTTCGCGCAATGCACCTTGGGCACGCACGCGAAGGGGGATGTCCGATTCGCTCGGACGTCCCCCTTCGGCGTTTTCCGGCTGCGCTCCGAACGTCGCGCTCGAGCCGCTCTGACGGAACAGGAAGGTGCGTGCCTGCCTTGCTCCCCTGTTCTCTCGTCCCCTGACGAGGCAGGCGGAAAGAACTGGCCAGCCGGAGCCGGCGGCGGAGCTGGCAAGGCGCCTGGCAAGATGCCAGCCCCGGTCCCGGCGACGCAGGGCGCTATTCCACACTCAGCTTGAAGACCGTCTGGCTTTCCTCCTCGGGCACGGCGGCAAAGCGCTGCCGGCAGTCGTCGAGCTCCTTCTGCAGGGCGCCGAAGATCTGCTCGATGTCGGATGCCGTATAGCTGTAGTTGATGCGGTTGGAGAGGTTGCCAACAACGCGGATCGCGTTAAGGGCCTTGGTGGTGCGGGACTCGGCAAGACGTATGAACTTGGCGCGCTTCACTTCCTGATTTGCCATGGCTTGTGCTCCTCCTGTATTTCGTGAGCTTTTCCTGGGACTATTTTCGAGAAATTTTCCGTGGTTTTTCCGTGAGCTTTTCCGCAGGCAGAAGGCTCTCGGCAACGTCACGGTACCACAGCAGCCAAATGCGTCAATGCTTTGCAACATATTTTTAAAAATCTCGCAAGCAGTGTCGCCAGAAATGCCGTCGAAAAGGCTGCGGCATGTCTGCGATTCAGACCGCCGCATGATCGCCTTATGAATGCTGCATTATCGCCATAAACGATGCAGGATAGTTTCCATCATTCGGCACCATTCTGCGCTTGAACACAGGCAGGCGACCTCCTGCACGGCCGCCCGCTGGCCTTGGCGATCTTGATGGCCTGATGGCCTGCTCTTTCCAGCGGCTGTCCCTGCGTCCTTTGGCGGCAAGCTTGTGGCAAGGAGCCTGCAGGCCGTGCCTTCCAGCTTCCTTCAGATCTCTTCCTGGCAGGAAACGCCTGGCAGGCTCGCCGTCGGAAAGGCTTGCTTCAGCGTCGCAGGAGGCGTCAAAGACTATCCTCAACGCTGGGATCGTCAAAGGGCATTTGCCAGCCTCAGCGGCGCAGGCTACACTTGGCCTGCCTGCGGGAACGCCGGCCGGACTGCCCAGCGCAGGCCGCAGGCCAGAGGCGCCCTGCCGGCTCATGCGCCAAGGAGGCTCCCATGCCCTACGACGAACCTGTCATGCGCCCGCCCCAGGAGGCCCAGTCTCTGCTCCTCCGGGCCACCCAGGGCTGCACCTGGAATCGGTGCCGCTTCTGCTACGTCTCCCGCGGCTACCCCTTCAAGGCGGTTACGCCCGAAGAGCTGGACCGCGAGGCGTGCGAGCGCGCGCCGCACTTTCCCTCAACAACCCGCATCTACCTCACGGGCTCCAATCCCTTTGTCCTGCCCGCGGCGACGCTTGCGGCCTATATCGAGGTCCTGCGCCGGCACGTCCCCTGGTTCAGCGAGCTTTCCATGCAGAGCTGCGTGGGCGACATCGCCCGCAAGAGCGATGGCGAGCTCGCAGAACTTCAGCGCCTTGGCCTCTCCCATCTCTACATCGGCACGGAAAGCGGGAGCGACGAGGCCCTTGCCCTCATGCACAAGGGCCACACGGCCGCCGAAGCTGCCCGGCAGCTGGCCAGGCTGGACGAGGCCGGCATAGCCTACACCTGCTTCTACGTCCTCGGCCTTGGCGGCAAGGGCGCCGGCAGAAAGGCAGGCCTGGCAGCGGCGGCCCTCTTCAACCAGGTGCATCCGCGCCGGATCAGCACCACGGGCATGACGGTCTTTCCGAACACGCCCCTGGCGGACATGCTGCGCGAGGGAAGCTACGAGGAGGCCAGCGAGCGGGAGAAGATAGAGGAGCTCCAGGCCTTTCTGGAGCGGCTGGAGGCAGACACCTTCTACGATGGCGTGCACTACCTCAATCCTCTCAGCTACCGCTTTGCCGTCCGCGACAGGGCCGCCAGGCAGGCAGCCCTCGAAGACATCCGCGACGCCCTCGAGCACAGCACGGACGAGGAGCTGGAGCTCATGGTGAGCCGCCGCTTCATGCACTCCCTCTGAGCCTGCCGAACGCCCCCGAAAGCGCCGGCTCGTCCAGCCAGCCCCGCTTGCGGCGCCCCAGCCGGAAGCTTCGCAGGCCAGCGGCAGGTCCCAGCCAGACGCAAGCCAGGCCCCAATCTGGCTGGTGCCTGATTCCAGGGGCTCCCCACGTCCTCTCAGCTATCCCACCCTCCACAAGGAGATGCCCATGGCAGCGCGCGGCACTCAGCTCAACGTCCTGCTCTACGGCAACATCACGCTTCTCGACGCCTTCGGCCCCGTCGACGTGCTCTGTCGCCTCGACGGCGTGCAGGCACGCTGCTACTCCCTCGCTGGCGGCATGGCGGCGGCAGGCCAGGGCATCCAGGTCGCAACGCAGGGCCTGGCCGGCATGGAGACGGCGGCCTGCTCCTTCTGCCCGGGGGCTTCGGCACACGAAAGCTGTCTGGCGACGGCGCCTTCCTCTCGGCGCTGCAGTCTGCCTGCACACGCTCGGCCTACATGCTCGCCGTCTGCACGGGCTCGGCCCTGCTGGCCAAGGCAGGCCTGCTGGCGGGCCGGCGGGCCACAACGAACGATCTTGCCTTCGACTGGACAGCCAGTCTGGGCAGGGACGTGCACTGGGTGCGCAGGGCGCGCTGGGTGAAGGACGGCACCATCTACACCTCGGCCGGGGTCTCGGCCGGCATCGACATGGAGCCCGGCTTTGTCAGCGACCTGTACGGCGAAGCCGAGGCCAGGGGCATCTGCCGGAGCATGTCCTACCGCTGGAACCGCGACCCGGCTTGCGCAAGCGGGGCCGCACCGCTCCTCCGGCCCTTCCGGCCAGCAGATGCCGCCCTTGCCGCCAGCTGGAGCCAAGCCCTCTCCGAGGACGGCTTCTATGCCTGGAGCGCTGTCAGGCTTGACCGCCGCCCCTGACAGCTGGCAAGCTGCTGGAGGCGCTGGCAGCCATGGCCGAGCGCGAGGAGCTTTCCGCCTTCGTGCTCCTCGCCGAGGAATAGCCTGCCGCCTTCCTGACCCTGCGCCCAAGCGACCCCCGCCAGGACGCCCTGCGCCTAGGCTTCATCCTCGTTGATCCCGCGCTCAGGGGCCGGGTGCTTGGCCGGCGCATGGTAGAGCTTGCCTTGCGCTATGCCTTCGAGGTCTGGGGCGCTTCCCATGTTTCGCTCGGCGTCTTCGGGCACAACGAGCCAGCCAGGCGCTGCTACCGGGCCTGCGGCTTCAAGGAGAGCGGCCAGGCTGAAGCCTATGCCCTGCCGGGACGCAGCTGGCAATTCCTCGAGATGGTGCGAAGCCGATAGGCCTTGTAGGCAAGTCCCTGCGCCTGCGCCCGGCAACGTGGATGCGGGAAACTTCCGCTAGGAGGACGGCATCCCTGCCGTCCCGGCCAAATCGCGCGACAAAAATGTGTTCCATTAAAAAAATGATTGACACGTTAATATTCATGCTGTAAACCCGCAGTCAGCCCTGTCGCAAGGGACTGGCATCCCTTTTTTTTGCACATCCCCCTTGACAGCAAGGCGATGGACCTTATCATGACCGCAACCATCGCTTCGTCCCCTCTACCAATGCTCCTCAGGGATAAAAAATTATTGACATGCTAATGATAGCATCATTACAGCTTTCTTCCCGTCTCCGAAACGCTTCGCGCCCTGCCGCCAAGATACCAGCCAAGCTTCCGGCATCGCTGGCTCTGGCCGCCTTGCTGGCGCTCTCTGCCTGTCCAGGGACTTGCCAGGCGCTGGAGTGCGGGGGCGGGATCGACATGCCCTCGCAGCCGGAGATTGCGGCCAGCCACGTCAGGGCGCTCTCCGCCAGTCTGGACGGCATAGCCGGCACGGACGCCTTCGACGCTGCCGAGGAGTGCGCGGAGTTCATCCGTCAGCTCTACCAGCTGCGCCTGGGCAGCTTCCCCCAGTCCCTCAGCATAGCCTGGTCCAGCCTCAAGGACGCGGCGGCAAAGCAGCTGGCAGGGGCTGCCAGGGAAGCCCTGGACTACGCCTGCGGCTACGTGGCGTCGAACGCCAAGGCCTCGGTGGACGGCGTTCTTGGCAAAATCTCCGCCAGGGCCTCGGACGCCACGCTGGATGCAGTGCGCGTCTCGCGCACCCGGGGGCTCACGCTCACAAATCCCGCGCCTGCCATTCTGGCACGGCAGAAGCGCGCCCTAGACCAGAGCCTGCCCCGCTGGCGCATCGAAGTCCCGGGCCTGTAGCCCCTCCCCTGCACCCTTCCCCTCTTCCCCTGCCCCTCTTTTCCACGCCTGGCGCCGGCTGCACCCGACAGAGAGCCGGCTAGAGACAGGGACAGTGGCAGGACTGCAGGCCAGGCAAGCCCTCTGCAGGCCAAACAGCCACGCCGGCAGCAGCCGGCCAACCCTCAACCGCGGCCCCGCTCTGCCCGCATCAGGCAGAGCAGGGCAAGGAGCGTTCATGCCTGTGCATTACGACAGCGTCTTCACCCCCGGCGCCCGCGTTGCGGACGCCAGCTCCAGGCCTAGGCCCCGGAACGACCGCCCGGGCTGCATTGTGCTGCGCGTCGAGCGCTACGAGCTCAAGCCCGTGCTCGATGCCCAGGGCAGGCCCATGCTCGCCCCCCAGAAGGACGCCGAAGGCCGCTGCGTGCTCGCCCCCGACGGCCAGCGTCTGCTGGTCCCCCAGCAGGAGGCCGTGGGCGTCTACGGCACGGCTTCCTGCTCCGGCGAAAAGATCTACATGCGCCTGTCCACCGACGAGGAGCTGAAGGCCGACGGCTACGCCAAGGGCGCCTCCGCCAACCGCCACTCCATCAACGTCATCCGCCTCGGCGCGGCTGAAGGCATCGTGCGTGGCCGACGCGGCGAGATGGCCGATCCCGCCTTGCTTGCGCCCGATCAGCGCCCCTACTGGCGCTGCGACAAGGCGACCTTCCTCCGCGACGCCCGGGGCGAGCCCCTCATGACCAGCGACGGCTATACCCAGATGCGCTGCAGCTGGATCTCGGCCTACTGCAACTACAGGGACAAGGCCGACCGCCAGGTCGACATGCTCAGCCACATCAGCGCGGACAAGTACGCCACGCTCACGGTTTCCTTACGCTCCGACAGAGGTGCCAGCCCGAGCGCGGTCAACTACTACGGCCTTTTCGCCGACACCCTGAAGGACTGCGCCCAGCGGGGCGTGAAGCGCTTTAGCGATGCCTGCTGGGAGGCCTCGCATGCCATAGTCAAGGCCTGGCAGCGCCAGGCTGGCAAAGGCCAGCCCGAGCACTTCGGCAGGCTTGCCGTGACCATCTGGGATCCCGGCTTCTCCCTGCGCTTCGACCTGGGCAGCCCTCAGGAAAAGGAATGCGCCCAGCGCCTGGCAGCCTGGCTGGCCAATCCCAAGTTCGAGAACATCTGGAAGACGGACAGCCAGGGCATAGAGCGCGAGCTCCCCAGCTTCTGCCAGCCTGAGCTTCTGGTCCGCCTGCTCAATGCCAGCGGCGAGGTCTGCGGGGCGGCGCGCGTGCGCCCCTGGAGCTTCGACGTCCAGCAGCGCTGCCTGGCCGCCAGCGGCCAGACCGAGCTCGCCCAGCAGCTCGCAACGCCCGAGGGCAAGGCAAGCTGGATCATCGCCCTTGGCCAGCAGGAAAAGCTTGGTAGCGGGGAGGAAGTCCGCGGCCTTGACGTGCTCTGCGGCGAAAGCTCCCGCGTCAGCCGCGTCTTCGAGAACACCAGCTACTTCGGCTCCTCGAGCGGTCCCAGCCTCGAAAACGCGATCAGCCAGAGCAGGCGCATGATCAGCCTGGCCCTCTGCCACACCCAGAACATCCTGCCCCGCAGAAGCCGCCAGCACATCGGCTGCTCCCAATGTTTCATCAGCCGCACCAGAGAGGGCATCGTCGCAGGCCTATTCCAGACCCGCGATGCCGTCCGCAACCGCAATGCCGTCCTGCTCGGACCCAACGGCGCATCGCTTGCCTGCTCGCACCGCTTCGCCAGCGACCTCATGGCGGAAAACCACCTGCGCGAGGATCTCGCCTATGCTCTGAGCCAAGCTCAGGCCCAAGCCCAGAACCAGGCCCAGGTCCAAGGCCAAGCTCAAGCCCTAATCCAGTCCCAGAACCAAAACCAGTCCCAGAACCAGACGGCCCCGCAGGAAGGCAGCAGGCAGCAAGACCCCAGCCAGGAAGCCGCCAAGCAGCAGGAAGTAAGGCATGTCAAGGCCAGCCAAGCCTCCGCGCCCGCCCCTGAAGCGTACGAGGACGAAGGCAGCAGGCCCCGCTTCTAGCCAGGATTGCTGGCATCAAAAAGGCTCCCCCTGCCTTGGCAGAGGGAGCCTTGCGTGCTTTGTTCGTACTATGGCGCATCGAGGCGCCTAGAAGGCGTCGGCCTCGCTGCGGACGTTTTCCAGCACCTCGAGGTAGCGGGGCAGGAACTTGACGAAGGAGCCCGCATCGGACAGGGTCTCGACCGCGCAGGCGCAGAAGAAGCCTCCGCTTTCCTCGTCGTCGGCCAGATACACCTTGGCCAGCTCGTAGGCGTCCATGAGCCCGGCGCTTTTCACCAGGAGCTCGTCGCGGCGTTCGGCTGGGAAGTTCTGGGAGAAGGTCATGAGGCGGATGGAGTCCGGATCGTCCTCGTCGAAGCAGACGAAGTATTCGGACCCGTCGCGCACGAAGCCGACGTCGCCGTCGTCGCCCACGGAGGGCTCGAAGCCGAGCTTCTTGATGCCGTCGATGATGGCCTGCGTTTTCTTGTTCATAAAGGCGTCCTCCAGGGATTAACGTACCTGCCGTGAGGAAGGCAGGGTGGGCCGCGCCGGGAGGCCGGGACGGCCCCGGCCGGGCTTCCCCCGCTGGCAGCTAGCAGGATCACGCATTGGGCGCAAAAAATCAAGAATATTGTTTGTCTGAACAGCCTCAAGACAGGCCTGTCCCGGTCTACCCTGCCTTGCTGATCTGGCTGGCCTGCCGGCAAGGCGCTGCGGGCGTGGCCTAGAAGCCCTCCACTTCGCCGGCAGCTTCCTGCAGCAGGCCGATGTAGTCGGGCAGGAACTGGACGAAGGAGTCGACCTCGGCAAAGGTCTCGACCGCGCAGGTGACGAAGCAGGTGCCGTCGTCGGCATCGGAGAGGTAGGCCTTGGCCACGCGGAAGCTCAAGGTGAGTTCGTTGAGCCTGTCGAGCAGCTCGGCGCGCCTGTCGGCCCCGAAGCTGTCGCTGAGCCAGATCACGCGGAAGTACTCCTGATCGTCTTCGTCGTCGGAGAAGCAGACGTAGAAGATCTCCCCGTCGGCTTCGAAGGAAATGTCGCCGTCGTCCTCGATTTCAGCCTCGTAGCCCTCCTCTTTCAGGGCTTCGAGGACAGCTTGCTTGATATCGTCCATGGATTTGACCTCCATAGGGCCGAAGCGCTCGCGCGCTTCCAGCCGCGGCGCCGTCCAGGCTGGGTGCCGGGAGGGCGCCAAAATGTCGGGGAAAGGGGTGGCTGGCTGTCCCCTGCCTTGAGAAGGCCTTGCCAGAAGAAGGTCTTGCCCGGGGACTGGCTCCAGCGCCTAGCCGAGCTGGACAGGGCAGGTACAGCAGAGCGGAGGCTTTTCTGGCACGATTCGCCGCCGTGCGCAAGGCTCCGCAAGCCCGCAGCCAGAAAGCCAAGGAGACAAGGAGAAGCGCGGACAGCAGGACTTGTACCCCCACCTTGCCCGTCCTGCCCCCTGAGGGATCCCTGCGGACACCTGCGGCCAGCCGAAAGCGTTGGCGCAGGTCGCTCCGCTTCGTCCGGAGAGTTGTCTGGATGCAGACTTGAGCGTGCGCGGAAATACAGCGCAAGCCAGTGCACGCCGGTGCATCTCAGCCCAGCCATCGCCTCTGCGCAGGGCGAGACAGGGGCAGGACGCGGGCAGAGCAAGGGCCTGCAAGGGCTGGACGAGGGGCGCCCCCCAGCAGCACCGCAAGCCCACCGCGAACCCACTGAGAGCCTGATGCGGAACAGGGCCCGCTGCGAAGGAGCGCCATCAGGGAAGGGATGGGGCCTTGCCCCCTTGCGGGCCAGAGGCTGATGTCAAGAGGGACCGGCCGCAGGCGGCGCTTGCCATCGCGCGGCTGTTGCCTTTTTAGGGGGAAGCAACGTATGCTCTGCCTCCACAAGGAGCACCCCATGAAGCTGTACAAGCCCGAACCGTCCCATCTTGACGGCCTCAAGAAGCAGGCCACCGCCAACCAGACCGTCGAGGAGTGGCGCAAGCACCTGCTTGAAAGGACCGCCCGCGTGATCAGAGAAGATCCCCTCAGATACCGCTCCTTCGGCCCCTACTGGTGGATTCAGAAGAAGCTCTTCCTTGACGCCGGCATCACGGAGTTCGGCACGAACATCGATAAGGAAGGCTTCGATCTCGCCGACTACGGCAGCAGCGACTACAACATGCTCGCAGCCTGGCTCTACCAAGACTACGCGCTGGACGGCGGAATAATCTACGCCCCGCGGCACACCGTACCTATCGTGTCCCCCAACGGCCAGGAGGAGACGGAGCTCTACGAGTTCGCCCTTGCCGACGAGGAAATGGAGAAGCTTGCCAAGTCCAAGAAGGCGAGCGCCTAAGCCGGCCCTTCCACCTGCCCCGCCTCCTTCCGCCGCAAGCCCTTGCGCAGGCTCTGCCCTGCGGCATCGACGTCCTTGCTAGTGACGTCCTTGGCAGACGTTTCTTCGCGCATGCGCCCGAAGCCGCGTTGCCGTGGAGGAGCGCAGGGGACGCTGGGGTAATGGGGGACAGGGAGCAAGGCGCCTCTCGCCTTGCCAGGTCTGCGGAGCGGGTGCTGGACGCAGGCATGCCAGCGGCCTCAAGCCGAGCCTGAAACCCGGTCTGCAGGCGCCTTGCGCATGGGCAGGCTATTTGCCTGCACGCTTTAAGACTCCCTTGGGAAAAGCCGTGCCGACGTTGCCGTTGAACTTCTTCAGCACTGTTCCGTCGCTGAGCGTCAGCTTGTCGCCGGCAATGGTCCCGCACAGTTCGTCGATGTTCCAGCCGTCGAGCCGGACCAGCCGCTCGCTGCTGTCGACATAGTGCGTGTCTTCCTCGTTCTTGGCGCAGAAGCCGCCGCCATTCCGGCTTGTGATGCGGAATGTTTCAATGACGTCTTCCGTCGTCAGTTCGGAAGAAAGTATAAGCACGTCGCGCTTCAGCACGCGATCGCCGGCAAAGCCGACATAGGTCATATGGGTCTTGTCTGCTCCCCGCCAGAGCGCGGGCGCCTTTCCCGGCGCTCCCTGCCGGCCCGCCCCTGTGCGGGCGATGCCGAAGCGGTCGAGATCAACGGCGGCCCTGTCGATGGGCGTGAGCTCTGAAGCCTGCACGAAGTCGGCGCAAATCCAGGCGTCCGTCGGCATGTAGCCTTCCGGCTCCCGCCACGCCGGCACGTAGAGCACATGGTACCACTCCCTGCCGTCGCCGGACACCTTCTGCCTTGATGCCACAAGCTCGTCGTTGGGCGCCGCGCCACCGCTGGTGTTGACCTTCCTGAGCACCTGGTGGGAGGTGCCTGGACCCGTGCGCAGACGCACCTCGGTGCCCGTCGCCTTGAGGTGGACGAGGCCTTGCGCGAAGGCCTCGGCCTTGCCGGACGGCGCCGCTCCCGGGGCCTGCGCCACAGAGGGGCCCGCGTCAAGGACGTAGGGATAGATGTCGTCCCCCTCTTCGGCGTGGTAGACCAGATACTTTCTGTCGACCAGCGAGAGGCACATGCCAAGCGATGGGCCTTCCGAGACCTCGACATCGCCGTTGTCCAAGCGCTTCCAGGTCCCCGTGAAGCCATTCTTCCTGTCGAAGTAGTTGCCGCTGGCCATGCCGTCTATGCGGAGCGAAACGGACTTTTTCCTGTTGACGGATCGGCAGATGGCCTTGATGCTCTGCCCCTTCCCCGTGCACTCGTAGAAGGTCAGGGTGTCGGCACCCGTTTCGGTGAAGATGTCGTCGATGTCGCAGGACTGAGCCTGCGCGCCGGCTGCGAAGCCCAAGGGGGCAAGGAAGGCGAAGGCAAGGGAGACGAGGAGCTTGTTCATGAGGGGGTCCTGTGATGCCGTGCTGCCGGCTGCGGGGGTTGCGGAAGGCGCCTGGCTGGAATGCCGGCGCTCTTCGCCTACTATCCCAAGCGGATGCATCTGAAAAGCCTCCTGTCGGCTGGAATGGACGCTGCGGGACGAGGGGAACAGCTTATCTGGGGGCAGGCAGAGCGGCCTTCTGCGCCTGAACTGGAAAGGCAGCTGGGCGGCGGAAATGTTCCTTCCTGGCGCTTAGAGCGTCCCAGACTGCGGTCAGGCCACGTGCAGGCGAAGGAGTTCCAGATCCATGGCGATGCTCCGGACGGCTCGCCTTGCTGAGCGAGTCCGGCTTCCGCCTCCAGGAGCGAGGCCATGAGGCGCCGGCTTTGGCTGGCGAGCCCAGCACTCAGGCTTGCTCCGCCGTGAAGTACCGTCCTCCGCCACGAAGCTCGTGCAGCTTGCGAGCTCGGCAGGCCTGCCGCATGTCCCTTGGACGCGAATAAGCTTCTGCGGAGTCCTGAGGAGAGGGATGAGAGGTCCTGTGCCATGTGCCCTTGCCTTGACGGCTGTGCCATTAAGAAGCAGGCGGCTGGCTGCGAAGCTTGTGGCCGTGCTTGAACTGTTTAGAGTAACCAACTGAAAATACATAATAAAATTCTTCAATCGAGGCGATGCGCGACATGGAAGATGGCGAAGAGGCCGAATGTGCATGGAATTCGCCCATCGAAAAAGGCTTCATTTCTAATGGAAATTTTGTTATTCCTGACAGCATAGAAAACGTTTTACTCCCGCAATACTAGTGCCCCATGAGCTCAATCCATGCACTTATTCCGTCCACGCCACTTCGGCCTCTGGAAGCATGTCGCCACAGCCCCACGCAGGACAGGTGCCGGAGAAGGCGGATGCGCATTCGAGGCGAGGAAGCGCAGCGCTAGCCCCTGGCCTTGAAGGGCTCCCCGAATTTAGCCTCGTGGAGCTCCATGTAGCGATCGAGGCGGTCCTGATCGCTCATGAGGCCAGGCTCTTTCAAGGCTTCGGCCAAGAGCTCCGGATCCATGCGCTTTTCGAGATCGGCAAGCGCAAACCAGCGCTCGCCACCGTCGGGCGTGCAGACCTCGGTGAAGGCGACGTCCCCAAAGGACTCCCCGCCCCACTCCTTGGGCGTAGAGTTCTTGAAGGCGATGCGCCAGCTCTCCTCGGGGTCGACCACGCCGGTGCGCGGATGGCGGAAGTAGCGGGGCTCGCGGATGACGTCGTAGTCGCGTCCCTCCTTGAGGCCGTCGGCCGGAAGAGCCTTGCCGCCTGCCACGATGTCCCTGGCGAGGGACTCCACGCTGTCGGTCAGGATGGGGTCGCCCAGCGCCTCGTTGATATTGCGGATCATGGCCTGCTCCTTGACTTGAAATCGGCTTGAGATTGGCGGATGGCCGGCTTTCGTCCCGGCATGCCTTCCTATGCAGGGAGGCGGGACGGCTGTCAACAGGCCAGCTCTCCTTGTACCCCCTGCTTCCGCCCTCTCCAGCCGGTTCTCAAAGCGCGACCGCTGGCAGGCATTGCGGGCTAGCGGCACGCAAGCCATGCTGCAACAAGTCGCTGGAAGCAAAGGAGAGACGGCCCTGGCCAGCGCAACAGGGAAACCCGCACCACGAACCTCGCGCCGGCAAGGGATGCGCCCAGCAGACAGCCCCGGAAAGCATCCGCCGGAAGCCCTGCCTCTCTTCTTCCGCCAAAGACTAGCATGCGACGCCGTTCAGCGCGAAAGCCATGCGTGCCCTGAAGCCGCTGGCTTCCTGCAGGCTGCCGGAAAACGCCCTCGCCTTCCCATGCGACGCCTTCCATGAGGAAGTCATTGCCAAGCCCGCAAGAGGCCGAAAGACCATCCCCTCGGGCTCTGCGCCAGGGCTAATAAACGCTATCCGCTAGCCATCCATCTCCAATTTTTTGTAATTCCCCCGCTCTTCGTCTACGATTCAGTAAGCGGCAAAGCAAAGGGGGACGGTATGAAACGCGCCATAGCGATAGGAATACAAAGCTTTTCAAAGCTTCGCGAAAATCGCTACTTTTATATTGACAAGACGCATTTCATCAAAGATTGGTGGGAGCGGGGTGATGACATAACCCTTATCACTCGTCCCCGCCGTTTTGGGAAGACCTTGCTCCTCGACATGGTCAGATCGTTCTTCTCTTTAGAATATGCCCAGCGATCTGAACTCTTTGAAGGACTTTCAATTTGGAACGAAGAAAAATATCATAAACTACAGGGAACTTTTCCTGTAATTTATATGTCATTTGCAAATATAAAAGAAAGAAATTTTCAAGCTGCAAAATATAAAATATGTTCAGTTCTAACAAGTATATATTCTGATTTTGATTTTTTGTTGACATCTAATGTTTTAAAAGAAAATGAAATATTGCAGTTTAAGAGCATATCGACAGATATGCCATTGGAAGTTGCTACAGAATCTATAAATTGTCTTGCAAAATATATTAATAGATATTACGGTAAAAAACCAATAGTGATTATAGATGAATATGATACTCCAATGCAAGAAGCATGGCTAAATGGATATTGGGATGATATTGTATTTTTGTTTCGATGTTTTTTCAACTCTACTTTTAAAACTAATCCCTGGATAAATCGTGGATTGCTAACAGGAATTACTTGCATCAGTAAGGAATAAATGTTTTCAGATATGAATAATTTGCAAGTAATTACTGTTACAACTCCAATTTATACCGACTGTTTTGGATTTACTGAAGAAGAAGTATTCTCTTCCATGGATGAATATAACTTGCTAGAATAAGAAAAAATCAAAGAATGGTATGATGGTTTTGTGTTCGGATGTAAAAAAGATATTTATAACCCTTGGTCGATAC